>Ga0209798_10001421_pt1 | contig 14415 bp, 8 predicted proteins | sample DOMMetBare3Fresh_FD_187475 | JGI IMG/M metagenome (GOLD analysis project Ga0209798, IMG submission 187475) | Wetland sediment microbial communities from St. Louis River estuary, USA, under dissolved organic matter induced mercury methylation -... | ecosystem: Environmental > Aquatic > Freshwater...
TATCGTTCATACAATTCTTTGTGTTTGTCTTCTAAATTTACCTGCCTACCTTGAATAAATGCAAGTGTTACAATACTTGTTTTCATATCCAGTATATCGCCTTCGCTTATTACAATATTTGCATCTTTACCCACTTCAATTGAACCGGTTCTGTAATCAATACCTAAAATCTTTGCTGCGTTGAGTGTAATGGCAGTTAAAGCCTGTTCTTTAGTAATGCCATAGGCAACTGCAGTACCTGCATTAAATGGAAGATTGCGGCCTCGTGTTTGTCCGTCTTCATCATTAATAGCAAAAAGCACCCCTGCATTTTGTAAATAAGTTGCTGACTTGTATGGTTGATCTACATCATCATCGGCCATGGTTGGTAAACTATGTTGCTGACCGAGAATAACTGCTATGTTATTTTGTTTCAGTAAATCTGCAATTTGCCAGCTTTCACTTGCACCTACAATAACTACATCAAAACTAAACTCTTTTGCAAAGTCTATAGCTACCAGCATTTCTTTTACAATATCGCAATGCACAAAAAGTCTTTGTTTCTTTTCAAACAAACCCTTTACAGCTTCAAACTTTAAGTTGGTTTTTGTATGTACCGTTTCTTTTTGATAAGCTTTTGCTTCACGGAAAAAACTTTTAATTTCTTCAATTTTACTTAATCCTTCTTTTACTACATCATTTGCATTACGTGTTTCAGCAGTACCAAATAAAGCAGCAAAAGGATTAGGGCGAAAAAAAAGTGAAGGCATGTTCATGTGTATATCCCCATCACCATCAACATTGTAAAGAGCATCTTCCCAGTTCCAGGCATCTAATTGTACCACTGATGAAGTACCACTTATGGTACCGCCCTGAGGAACAATATTCGCCAATAAAATTCCATTACTCTTCAATGTGTTAATCACTTTTGAATCGGTATTATAAGCAACGATAGCACGGATGTTTGGATTATATAAGCCAATCTCAGTATGATCAACAGTTGCTCTAACGCTGTTTACTTCAACCAAACCTAATTGTGAATTAGACAGTATAAGACCAGGATATACATGTTTGCCTTTTGAATCAATCACTTTTCCGGGTGATGTATTGATACTTTCTCCAACGGATATAATCTTCCCGTTTTCAAAAGTTACAAATCCATTATTGATAACTGTACCATTGCCAACATGAATTGTAGCGTTTGCAAGTGTAATTTTTTCGGCTTGTGTTTTTGCAGGGTAAACTGTTTCCTGTGAAAATGTTGTTACTGAAAATAACAGAATATTTATAAATAAGAATATCTTCTTCATTGTCTTATATTTTATTGGTTACCATTTTGATTTGTTTCTTCTGCATCTATCACCAGCAAACCATGGCTATGATAATGATCTGTACATGTATGCATTAATTCCATACTTGGCGCATAGGGAACGGTAGGCATGCCGGCTCTTTTTTCACCAGTCATTTTTGCCATCAGCCTTGCACGTTCTTTAGCAATTTCAATTCTTAACTGTTTATCTTTTTCCCTGTCAAAATAAATGATACCATCTACAATTGTTTTTTCAGCTTTTGAATAGATGCTCAACGGATGATCGCTCCATAGCACCACATCTGCATCTTTACCAATACGGATGCTTCCCACTTTATCATCAACATGTAACATTTTTGCAGGATTCAGAGTAACCATCTTCAATGCATCTTCTTCACCCATACCACCATATTTAATACTCTTTGCTGCTTCATGATTTAAATGACGGGCCATTTCAGCATCATCTGAATTGATGGCTACATTTAAACCAACTTTTTGCATAATGGCAGCATTGTATGGGATTGCATCTAACACTTCCATTTTATAATTCCACCAGTCGCTGAACGTTGATGCAGCAGCACCATGTTGTTTCATTTTATCGGCTACTTTATATCCTTCAAGAATATGGGTGAATGTATTGAGGGTAAATCCAAACCTGTCGGCCACACGAATCATATCTGTAATTTCACTTTGTACATAAGAGTGACAGGTAATGAAGCGTTTTTTATTCATGATCTCCACTAGTGCATCCAGTTCAAGATCACGACGTGGTGCAACTGCTTTCGGATTCTTCTTTTTCTCTTCATCATATTTTTTCCATGAAGCTTCATAGTCTTTGGCACGTGTAAATGCATCAATCAACACCTGGCTTACACCCATACGGGTATCGGGGAAACGGTTGTTTTGATTAGCACCGGTACGTTTTACATTTTCACCCAATGCAAATTTGATAAAGCCTGCCCAGTTTTGAAATTTCAATTCATCATCATTAGCACCCCAACGTAACTTAATGAGCTGTGTTTGTCCGCCAATGGTATTGGCAGAACCATGAAGAATGTGAGATGAAGTAACACCACCGCTCAACTGCCGATAGATATTAATATCATCAGGATTTAAATTATCTGCAATACGAACTTCAGAAGTTACGCTTTGTCCGCCTTCATTAATTGAAGCTGCAGCAATATGCGAATGTTCATCTATAATTCCGGCTGTAAGATGTTTACCCGTTCCATCAATCACTTTTGCGCCAGCATCATTTAAATTTTTACCAATAGCCGCAATCTTTCCGTTTTTAATTAACACATCTGTGTTTTGTAAAATGCCATCTTTTTCATTGGTCCAAACGGTTGTGTTTTTAATTAAGATGGTTTCCTGTTTAGGCATTTCTTCAAACCCATATCCATTAAACGGATAAGTAACTTTTCCAAATTTAGGAGCCATCTTTGGTTTGATAGAATCTGCTTTTGTCTCAGCATCTTTACTAAATGTTGCGGTCCATGTAAAACGATTTCCATTTGCATCATCACCAACACCACTCCAGATTTTATCATTGGCAATACCACTTAAACGGATATTATTTTTACTTCCTTTAGTTTCAGGAAAATTCAATTTTACCTGTTTGCCATCAAAACTAAACTTTCCTGTTACAGTATCTTTTGCAATCACATTAGCACTGCTGCTGCTTTTTACATCCAGTGTAAAATTCTTTGCAGCACCTGTTGTGTTTACAATTAAGTTATAAATGCCTTTTACTTCATTCCAGCTATCTTCTTTCACAGCATACTTTTCACCTTGTATCCAGTTTTGATAAATGACTGTTTTTTCAGAAAAGATGGGTCCTGAAGTAATTAAAAAATTTGCAATTTTACCAGCATCCAAACTGCCAACCATATCATAAACCCCAAGAACAGTAGCAGGATTTTTTGTAAGTGCTTCAAAAGCTTTGCTTTCGCTTAACCCGTAATCAATAGCCTTACGAAGATTGGTAAGGAATTGTTTAACATCACGTAAATCAGCACTTGTAATACAGAAATTAATACCCGCTTTTTCAAACGTGCCGGCATTAGAAGGAGCCATTTCCCAATGCTTCATATCAGTTAATGATACAAATCTTGCATCATTAGGATCTTCTATATCCATGGCCGAAGGATAATTCAGTGGCAGGATAAACCAGGCTTTTGTATTCTTCATTTCATTTATTCGTTGGTATTCATTACCACCAGCTTTAATGATGTATTGAACTCCAAACTCATCACCAATCCTGTCGGCACGTAAAACATTCCATTTATCATTGGCTTCAAAAAACTGTGGAAGATTTTGTAGTTCATTCCAGTATTTTAAACTGAGGTTTACACCTTCCGCACCGGAGTTGTTTTTATACCATTGTGCATCTATATACGACTGGCGGAGAAGTGCAATGCTGCCCATCATAGAAGCAGGATAAGATTGCGTAGAAATTCCTTTTATGAAAGAATAATGAGCCGAAGCTTTTTCTTTGAGAATGGTTTTGTTTTCTTTTTCACTGGCCAGTGTTACAAATGTTCCGGTTCCTCTTGCTATCCCATCTTTCTGATGAGTAAGCACAGCTCCAAAGCCAGTTTCCCGAAGTGTTTTTGCTTTCGCATCGTCTGTTACAAAAAGGTGAGCAGCATTTACATCTGTTCTGATGGCCTGGTTCCATCCAAAAGCTCCTTTTTGGTTAGAAGTAAGTTGAGCAGGAGCGTTAAAGTTAAATCCACCTTGTGTGCGTTGAATGGCAGGCATACCATAATCAGCATACACATCAATAAACGAAGGGTAGATGTATTTGCCTTTACAATCTATTACAACTGCATCGGCAGGTACTGAAAGATTGTTGCCAACAGCTACAATTTTTCCTTCTTTAATTATAAGTGTACCATTACTTAATGTTACTGAGCCATCTTTAACAATGGTTGCATTAGTAAAAGCATATGTGCCGCTACGGTTATCGGCAACTCCATTTACAGGAAATGTTTCCTGTGCCTGTGTTAATGCCATTGAAAGCAAAAACCAGGAGAACAAAGCAAATTTTCTCATATTTTTTCTTGTTTTTTGAATACGGGTTTAAGGTAAGGGAAAAATTAAAAAAGCAATTAAGCATTGGATGAACGGAAAACTGACTTTATGAGAATAGAAAAAAAGTAAAAATTCCTTTAACCGCTTAAAGCAACATCATATTAAGTGTATTGCCTTAAAACAAATATAAATAACCATTAGTGCCTCTAATTAATATGATAATTATTACTACTATGAATTATACTTTATACTACATACTACCATAAACCATTGTTTAATTTTGTGTATCCAATATTAACAGGAATTGAACCCAACAATCCCCATATTAAAAACATCTAAAACGGAGTCTAATTCAGAGGCGGTTATAAGCCGTGAAGGGTTTATTATAAAAACATCCCCTGACTTTTCTGATTATTTAGCAATAGAAGAAACAGCGCTTCAAAAGATAAATCTGTTTGATTTATTTCATCCTGACGATAAAAACAATCTGATAGAAATCTTAAAAGGATGCGTAAAAAAAGCCGGAGATTCATATGAATTAAACCTGCGCAGTAAATCTCAAAAAGGGAAAAGGCAAGTGGCTAGTTGGAGATTTGAATTGATTGCTGAACAAAACAAATCAAACTCGTTCATCCGGGTTATAATTAATCAGCCAAAAAAGGATAAGGAAATAAAAGCAGAGAAAGCAGACGATTGGGATAAGAATTTTTATACCAATGAAATATTTAAAAATATTCTTGCAAACAGCATTGATGTTATTTTATTTACTGATGAAACCGCAAAAATCATTTTTTCATCACTGAATGTAAAAGAAGTATTAGGGTACGAGCCCGAAGATTTAATTGGCCAATACGGATTTTCCTTTGTGCATCCCGATGATCTTGAAAAATGCACACAGGTATTTGAAGAAGAATTGAAGAATCCGGGTAAGAGTAAATCTGTTGATTTAAGATTTCTGAAAAAAGACGGCAGCTGGTTATGGGCAGAAGCAAAAGGAAAAAACCTTTTTGTACATCCGCACATCAACTCCATGTTAATTAATCTGAACAATATTTCAGAACGAAAAATTGCAGAAGAAAGTTTATTTGAAAGTGAAAAAAGTTACCGTTCATTTTTTGAAAATCTCTCTCAACCACTCCTTATTATTAATAACAACACATTTCAGATTGTAGATTCTAATAAAGCAGCTGTTAAACAATATGGATATTCCTCAGAAGAATTAAAAAAGCTCAATTTCAAAGAATTATTTGTTGAAGACATTTCAAGTTTGGAATTAATAAGCCTGATTGATAAAAAAGATTCGTTTGTACACAAAACAATTGATGGGCGGCATATTGTTGTACAAACTGATAAGTTTCTGGTAAATTATAAGAATAACCAATTTTCTATATTGGTAATAACTGATATAACTGAATCGCTTCGTATACAAAATGATCTGAAACTGGCTCACCAGATTACAGCTTTTATGAAACGCTCAGGCCCTATTCAAAAAAACCTTGACGATTCTTTACAGGCTATCATTAAAAATGTGAATTGGGATCTTGTTGAATTATGGACACCCAGCTACCAGTTTCAGTTTTTAAAAAGCGAATCGGTAGCTTACGATAAACAGTTTAAACAAATAGATGAGTTTATTACTGAAAGCAATAAGCAAGTATATGTAATTAAAGACTTTGGTGATTTGCCAACCTTTAAAACAATGAAACCTTATTGGATTGAAGATCTTGCTGCAGATAAAAACCTTGTAAGAAGAGATTTGGCATTGAAAACAGGTTTTCAAGCTGTATTAACTATACCTGTTATTAATAATGGAAAATTAGTTTGTTTACTTTATTTATTTTCTTTTCAAAAGCTACTTAAAAATACCGAAGCAATTAATTTATTAAGTGATGTTGGCCATATCATTGGAGCAGAATTGGAACTTAACAGTAAAGATCTTGTTCTTGATAAGTTTTTTAATATTACAACAGACATTATCACAATTGCCGGATTAAACGGGAAATACATACGTGTAAATCCGGCATTTGAAGCATTTACAGGCTATAACGAATTGGAAATTCCATATATTGATGCAATCAGTTTAATTTATCATGAAGATAAAAAAGCAGTATTAGAACAGTTTACAAAATTGAATAATGGTGAAACGGTAAATTATTTTGAAAACAGGATTGTTACAAGAAACGGAAAAGTAAAATGGATTGCATGGTCGGCAGTTCCCATCTTAAGAGAGGGCATAGTCATTTCAACCCACCGTGATATTACCGATCAGAAAGAAGCAGCTGAAAGCATGAAAATGCTAAATGAGAGATACGAACTGGTAAAGGAAGCAGCCAGTGAAGCTATTTGGGATTATGATTTAAAAACAAATAAAATTTTCAGAAGCAAAGGCTATCAATCAATGTTTGGTTATGATGTTACTGAAGCAGAGAGTTTTGAATTCTGGCAAACAAAAGTTCACCCAGATGATCAAGAAATGGTTACTGCTAAATTTCAGCTGTTACTAAGTAATCCTCAGTTGCGTAAATGGGAATGTGAATACAGATTTTTACGAGCCGATGGAAACTATTCGTTTGTTTCTGATAAAGGATTTTTTATATTTGATATTCATAATCAACCAATAAGAATGGTTGGTTCCATGCAGGACATAACCCGGCAAAAAGAATTTGCTGAGAAATTAAAAATCAGCAATGAACGTTATTCGCTCGTTACAAAAGCAACAAACGAAGCCATTTGGGATTATAATCTAATTACTAATAAACTAACGTGGAGCGAAGGGTATAAAGTTTTGTTTGGTCATAGTTATGAAGACGACGAAAGTGAATTAAAATTCTGGGAGCTGAACATTCATGAAGATGACAAAGAAAGGGTGATAAAAAGTTTTGATACTTTTTTAAACCAGAGTGAAAATCATTTTTGGGGTTGTGAATATCGCTTTAAACGTAAAGATGAATCGTATGCTTACGTGCTGGATAAAGGGTATTTACTATTTAATGACAGTAAAAAACCAATTCGTGTTGTGGGCGCAATGCAGGATATTAGCGAACGCAAACAGCTTGAGTTTGAGCTAATACAAAGAGAAAAAACAAAGCAGAATCAAATTGCCATGGCGGCGGTTAATGCACAGGAAAGAGAACGGGCAGAAATTGGAAAAGAGTTGCACGATAATGTGAGCCAGCTGTTAACCACAACCAAGCTTTACCTGGAAATGATGAGGCATAAACAATTTGATGATTTAGGTGAGTTGATTGACAGAGGATCGAAACATATTAATACAGTTATAACAGAAATAAGAAATCTTTCCCGGTCGCTGGTGCCACATAGTATTGATGACCTGGGTTTGATTGCATCGATAGCTGATTTAATTGATAATATTAAAATATTGGGGAATACTGATATTCAATTTGAATATTCTACAGATATTGACACTCTGTTAGACGACCCAATTAGATTAACTTTATACCGGATTGTTCAGGAGCAAATGAATAATATTGTGAAACATGCAAAGGCAAGCAATGTTACCATAGAGCTGATTAATGAAAACAATTTTGTATTATTAACTATAACGGATGATGGTAGTGGCTTTGATCAGGATAGTATTAAAAGCGGCATGGGATTAAAGAATATGAAAAGCAGGGCCGAATTACACAATGGAACAGCAATAATAAATACATCACATAAAAACGGATGTAAACTAACAGTACAGATCCCTTTAATGAACTAAAATAAAACTATGGACAAGATTACAATTCTAATTGCAGACGATCACAAGCTTATTCGTGAAACATGGGCTTTTATTCTGAACAGCGACAGTCGCTTTTCTGTTATTGCTCAAGGTTGCAATGGCGAAGAAGCTGTTGAACTGGCTACTAAACTAAGGCCTGCAATTGCCTTATTAGATATTAATATGGCACCGCTAAACGGAATAGAAGCAACTGAACAAATAAAAAAGTTCTCTCCCTCAACTAAGATCATTGGTGTATCCATGCACTCACAACCAGCGTATGTAAAGAAACTGCTCAAAGTTGGTGCAATGGGATATGTAACAAAAAATTCCCCTCAGCAGGAAATGTTTGATGCTATTATGGATGTTTCCAGTGGCAAACGCTATATCTGCAGTGAAGTGAAAACTATTTTATCTGAACAAATATTTGAAGATGATGCTTCCAGTGCAGCTAATACCCTTTCTTCCCGTGAAATGGATGTTATTAAGCACATTAAACAAGGTCTTTCTTCAAAAGAAATTGCTACTCAGTTAAATATTTCTTTAAAAACGGTTGAGGTGCACCGCCATAATATTCTCAAAAAACTGAACTTAAAAAACAGTGCATCCCTGGTGAATTATATCAATACATCAGGCTTAGTCATCTAACTAATACCCTTTCTATAATAAGTAACGGGTTGCCCATGGGCAGCCCGTTTTTTTTTCATCAGTTGCAGTAAGCAATCCTTTTGTTATTTTCACTTCCTAAATTATTGGCAATGGCAATCCGCATTTTTATAACCGGGGGTACGTTTGATAAGGAATACAATGAAATAACTGGTCAGCTTTATTTCAATGATACACATATGCACGACCTGTTGGAGATGGGACGATGCCGTGTACAGGTTGAAATAAGAACATTGATGATGGTTGACAGTTTGGAAATGACAGATGAGGACCGTGATTTAATTGTACATCAATGCATTCAATGTGAAGAAGATAAAATTGTAATTACACATGGAACCGATACAATGGCCGAAACAGCCAAAGTAATTGCACAAAAAGTAAAAGATAAAACAGTGATCTTAACAGGTGCCATGATTCCTATTAAGTTTGGTAGTAGTGATGGGCTATTTAACCTGGGCAGCGCCCTTGCTTTTGTACAATCATTACCTGCGGGTGTGTATGTTGCTATGAATGGGCGTTACTTTCATTGGGATAATGTGCGCAAGAATAAACAAACAGGTATGTTTGAGGAAGTGAATTAAATTATTTTTATAGATTATCTGGATACTTTATACTCGTTTCTCTGAAAATATTCAGCATCCTTATCAAATTTTACAAACTTAGTAATGGTTAATAAAGTTGGGCTGAGTTTAAAAACATGGCGAAAGGTACAGGGTTCGTTGTTATTGCCATCTTTCCCTCTTATTTCTGTAACAACTTTTAAAGTACCGTCGCTCATTTTTATTTTTTCAACTATCGGCTCACCATTTATTTTTTTACCGTCTTTACTGATGATGTATGTTGATTTATTATTTGCTCTGGGCTCTTGTGGGTATTCATATTTCAGTATCCAGGTGCGGCTCCTTTGTTCATTCCCTTTTCTCATACCATAAATAGTAACAGGTAAACTTTCTGAATAACCGGATGTGTAATCTTTATACGTAAGTGTTCCATTCCATGTGCCTTGCAGATCGTTAAGTTCAGACGCCTTGAGTGTTGGTTCGTTTTTATAAGAAAAGGATGCAAGCATCAGCGCTAATACAAACATTGTTGCAGTAGTTGCAAAATTTTGGGGATTGATATTTACAGTTTTTCTTTTCATAATGTATTCATCAACTGCAAATCTACCACTACCTGCAAATGCAATTAATACAAAACCCCAGAATAATAATTGTTGATAGTACATGCCAAACATGGGCATTGGATTATCATACCAGATAAAAGCTACAACAAAGAATTGAAATGCCAGTTGAATAGCTGAGAAGCGTGTAAAAAATCCAATTGCAATACAAAGACCGCCCACAAACTCACCCCAAGCTGCAGCCGCTGCCCAAAAAGAAGGAGATGGAAAATTAAACCCCAGTTCACTTACTTGTTTTACAAACCAACCAGGCGCCGATAGTTCATTCATTTTAGGCCAGCCGGCACCAATTGCAATGGTAATGCCAATGTAAAAACGAAAAAGGAGCCAACCAATATTAAATGCTTTATTACCCATAAAGCTGCTGCCGAAAAGAAATTGCTTCATATGTTTATTTTTTACGAGTTATAATTATTGATTGATGTTGAATGTTTTTGTATTGTCTTCTTTCTTAACCAGCAGAAAAGGTGGTTGATCAGAAATTTTAGCACCGCTCATTACAGTGTTCACCTGTTCCTGGCTGGCTAAATAAATTTTAGTACCAACAGGAAAGCGATAAGTTTTTGTTGTATAAGGAAGCATTACAAAAGCGTTTGTGCCGTTTCCTTTTTCGTCGGGGCGATAAGAGATAACAGAAAGTTTGGTGGGCAGCATGCTGTTGTTTCTCAATTTGAAACGAACAAATTCAAGTGAAGTTTTTTTATTGGCCACTGAAGTTGCATTTGTATTACCAAACAGATTTGTTATTTCATTTTTACCGTTCATATTGGTTTGTACCAATTCTTTTGTATTGAGTACAATTTCTGCATTGCCTGATGAACTGAGCGTAGTTGATGTGGTGATGAGTGCACCGGCGTTGATATCACTGTTACCTTTTGTTTGAAGCTGAAGTTCATTCACCGTACCCGAAATTGTAATATCAGGATTACCTGAACTAATCAGTTTAAAAGTTTTTTGATTGAGTTGTTTCAATTCAATGTTTGTGTTACCATTATTGTTAAGGAACTCCAGTGCCGGAACTTTTATGGTTATAACCGTGTTGTTATCGGATAGCCATCTGTCGTATTTACCTCCACTTAAATCAAACGAAAGTTTTAATGTTGTGCCTTCTTGTGCGTAGCGGAAGAATTCTTTTAAATTTTCATCTATTGAAACATGGAGGGAATATTCTGTTGCCCCGGCTTCTACAATTACCCGTGCATTCATGTGGCTGATGTTGAGCGTAGTGAATGTTGTAATTACAGGATTGAGTTTTACTAATGTACCATTGCCACTAATTTGCTCCCATTTTTTGCCATTGTAGTTGGAGTAGCTGGTTTGTGCTTTGGAGATAATTGAAAGCCCAAGGAAAAGAATTGTACTGATAAATACCTTGATCATGATTTTGAATTTTTGTGGTGATTGATTTGTTTCAGCAAAGATTCATTCATGAACAACGGCCAGTCGCCTCAAATGTTGATTTGAGACGAAGTAAAGAGGTATCAAATAATAAATACAGGAATCAAATGATCTAAGTAATTGAAAACAAGAGAGTATGCCTGAGATTTAAAAGATAAATCTTGCACAGGCTATGAAAGGATTGCGACGCAACGAAGATGCCACAAAGCTCAAAAGCCGGTATCAAAATGTATTTATGTATTCTTCTCCATCCACTCTTTCGGACTTAACCCTGTTTGTTTTTTAAAGGCCCGGTTAAAAGTGGCTTTGGAATTAAAGCCACAATCATAGGCAATACCGAGTAATGTTTGATTTTTTTGCTCGCCTGCCTTGAGCATTTCAGTTACGGCATTGATGCGGTAGCTGTTTACAAAATCGTTGAAGTTAAGTTGAAAGCCCTGGTTGATGATTTTGCTGAGAACCGAAGGATTGGTAGATATTTTTTTAGAAAGTTGCGTAAGGGTAAGTTCAGCATCTTCATACAACTTCTCATTTTCCATTACAGTAATAATTTTTTCTTTCCATTGTTTAATGGTTGCGTCTTCTTTTAGTTGATTACTGACAATTTCAAACTCAGCATCCTGTACAAGCGGATGTTCTGGCGCAGATAATAAAGCTGGTTGCTGATATTGCAGCAACAGTTCCGGCTCAAACAATAATTTACGCAATGGAATACTCACTGCATTAAACCCGTTAATGGCAATATAATAAACGACCAATGCAAAGGCCATGAAATAATACCAACTGCGGATATATACAATCTGGTTTTTGAAAAAAGGAAAAAGTTCCAGTATCTCCTGAACAACAGGTAATAAAGTAATGATACCAAATGCAATTAAAAAATTACGCAGCCAATTGATATTAGCTACATCAGTAAACGACAATTCATAGTTCACATATTTTTTATACTGCCTGTAATAACGGATGGAAAGTAACAGATAAACAACAATACTTATTTTTTGCAACACCTGATACCATGTATCAAAGTCGGGATCATTTTCACCGTTCATTAAAAAATATGTTTTCAGAAAAAGCTTGTCAACAATCACTACAACAATGCTCCAAACAATGTAAAGAAACCCGGGAATAAAATGCAGCCAGTCTTTGCGCTGTACTTTGTAATGAAAGTTGGTAATAGATTTTACATAAAAGTATAATAACGGGCCGATGAATAAACCATGAACAAAGGGTGTGTAAAAAAGAATTTCCCTGTAAATGGTATTGGGAAGATACCAACCTGCAAAACCCGTCATCCACGGCACTACAAAAAGTGCGGCAATGAATAAGAAGGTACCAAGTAATTTATCGGATGTACTTTCTTGTTTCAAACCCCGGCGCCATAGCATAAACGCATACACCAAGATGTGCACAAAAAAGATGAGCAGCAGGGAACTTTGTAAACCAAAACTGAATTGCATGGGCATGAATATAATAAACTATAACAGATAATTATCCTGTTGTTGAGTTTTGTACATTTATAAAAATCAATTTACTTGAGCCTGAGCAATACATTTTTTCACGAGCCGCAGCAGGAAGTATTGTTTTCAGCAGGTAAAACCTTCCTGCCCTGCCATTTCAGAAAAGTGAACTACACAATTTGTTTGTTTAAAACAAATAAAGAGGTACTGCTGCAAAAGCTGAAGGGAACAGGGTTAGTACCAGCATTAAAGTTTGGCAAAAATTATTTGGTTGCTGTTGGGTTAGTACGATATAATGATTGTGATTTGGGACAATACAACGAAGTGATTGTTGCCATTCCTTCTATACCCGTAGGAATGAAAAAACCTTTGAGCAGTTGGCTGGATTTGATAAGCTCATTGATCAACAGAAAAGTGGGACAACATATTATTCATATTCCTGTAACAAGTGAATTTTCACGTGCAGCAGGTAATGAACTGTGGGGTTATCCAAAAATTGTGGCATCTGTGGAGCATGAGTTCAGCAATTCATTCTTGCAATCAAAAGTATTTGACCCGCAGAGTAAAGAGTTGATTATGGAATTGCAAGGTGAATTGGGATTTGGAATTCCATCCATTCCTTTATCATTGATTACCTACTCCTTTATTGAAGGAAAATTGCATCGTACTCCGGTGAAAGTGAAAGGAATGATGAAGCTGCGGTTGAATCATGATTTGCAGTTGCATATTGGTCCATCAACACATCCTATGGCGAATGATTTGCGAATGTTGGGTTTGGATGGAAAGAAACCGATGCTTGTAATGGATACAGAAAAATTTCAAAGTGTGTTTTATGAAGTACGCCCCGTTTAGCGCCCTCGAGTACACGGGGATTCGATTACAATATTTTTTTCACCGCAGAGAACGGGAGATAGGGGGTTAACGCAGCGTTATTCAAAACGCTCTGCAAAAACTCAGCGTTCTTTTTTCTCTGCGGTTTATGAATTAAAAAACACTTCAATCTGCTCCGCCACTTTCTCCCATCCATCTTCCATATTGATATTATGGCCACCATTTAAAATATAAGCTTCTGCATGTAGTTTAGCTGCCGTCTTTTTAATGGCAGATGGAGGTATCATAAAATCATCTTTGCCACCAATAACAATTAATGGAGTATAGATGTAATTGGTGTAGGGCAAATTCAGCAATAACATATCAAGATAAGCTCTGAAGCTTTCATCCTGCATACGGGGAACAATGGTTTTTAATTTTTCTTTTGAAAAACCTGGCGAAAACATGAGGCGGCCTGCTCTTTTTTCATTTTTGAATACCGGTTTAAAACTCATCGTTAGTAATGCCATTAAAAATTGAAAAGGATACTGTTTTATAATATGCCAGGTAGCGCCCCAAATACCGGCTGTTGGTACAGTGCATAATAATACAGCTCTTTTAATTTTTGAAGTGGCATGTTTGCCGAGGTAATGTTGAACCAGGAAACCACCCATGCTATGACCAATTAAATAAACCGGACCTAGTATTTTAGAAACAATCTGTTCAATATCTTCAATGTATTCATTAATGGTACGCCATCTTAACGAACCCGTTTTTTCACTTTGTCCGTGATTGCGGTAACTAATAGCAATAACTTCATAACCATTAGTTGTAAACCAGGGTTGAAAATTATCTTCCC
>Ga0209798_10001422_pt1 | contig 14407 bp, 8 predicted proteins | sample DOMMetBare3Fresh_FD_187475 | JGI IMG/M metagenome (GOLD analysis project Ga0209798, IMG submission 187475) | Wetland sediment microbial communities from St. Louis River estuary, USA, under dissolved organic matter induced mercury methylation -... | ecosystem: Environmental > Aquatic > Freshwater...
CAATCGAATAGTCTGTCTTCCGCGCGCGCACCGAAGCCTATATTGTGAATAATCAAATAGCGCTTTTCGCTTTCATTCCAGAGATTCGAAACAAGTCCGGTGTGGGTCTTTCCGTTTCCATCTAAATCCCAAGTCACTACATCGCCGGGTAAATATTCGTCTGCGTTTTGCGTGATATCGAGAGATTTTCCTTTGCGAGTGAAAAAGGTATCGAGATTCGGAACCCTTCGATGATCAATATTCGCATCGGTCCCGGACAGGTTCCACTTATTCGGATAAACGGAAAAGTTCGCGCTCATATCTTCATGAACTTCTTTTTGTAAATCGACGCCAGCGCTTCGAAATGCGCGAACGACTACGTCTGCACACACACCAGTTTCAATCGGAACATCGCCATTCGGATAGGAAATAGCTACGTAAGAAGGATCATAAGAATTCGTCTGTTTAATTTGATCGTTGGCGCTTGAGAGGAGTTTTCTGACTTTTTCAGACTTGATCTCTTCGAGCTTCGGTTTCTCGATCGCGCCCGCATCAGAGGGAAACGAAGCAAAGCGCGAAAAATTTGCACGACAGGAAAACGTCGTCAGAATCGCCGCCGCGGAAACCGTAATGAGAATTCGTTTTATTGCTTTCAAATACTTACCCTACTCGCTTTATTTTCTAATATATTCCGCGTAATGCGCAAAAAAATTTTGCCGCAGACACTACGGTTATATCTAGAAATTCGGTCAGAACGGTATTGACGTTTCGCTTGTTTCGAAGTATCTTTTTTGCGCCCCGCGGCAATCGGTTTTAATTACTTTAATCCGAGGCTTCCTATATAAATTTAACTTAGCTTTAAGGAGATACCGACAAGATGACCAAAATTCGTGTGCTTGGAGTTTTCGCTTGCGTTGCCGTAATTGCATTGGGGCTTTTTGCTATCGGCAGCGGAAGTAACGCGCAGATTAAAGACAAAGGCGACGAGTTCGAGACGAAACGTCCGACAATTGAATACGGTACGCGCGGCTGCGGAACCGATCATGATCCGGTAAAAATTGCGGCTGCGGAAAATGATTTTGTTAAACGTGCGAAAGCCATGGAAAGCCTCGGCATTTCAAACGTTACGGGCGGCCTTATTAACGTCTATTTCCATGTAATTCGAAGTGGAACCAGCGTATCACAAGGAAACATCACGGACGCGATGATCGCGGACCAAATGAGTGTACTCAACAGCGCTTACGCCGGTTGGGGTTGGTCGTTTAATCTCATTTCGGTTGATCGTACGACGAATTCGAAGTGGTTCGCTCTTCGCTCGGGGAGCCAAAATGAACGTAATATGAAAAATACCCTGCGCCAGGGAACGGCTGACGATTTGAATATCTATACCGCAAATCTTCAAGGTGGTCTTCTCGGCTGGGCGACTTTTCCTTCGAATTACGCGGGCAACCCGAAAAATGATGGCGTAGTGCTTCTTTTTAGTTCGCTTCCCGGCGGAACGGCGGCGCCATATAACGAAGGCGATACTGCGACGCACGAAGTCGGACACTGGATGGGCTTGTATCACACCTTCCAGGGCGGCTGCACTGGCAACGGTGACTTCGTTTCCGATACGCCGGCAGAGGCCTCACCGGCTTATGGCTGTCCGGGCGGACGCGACTCGTGCGCCGGCGGCGGACTCGATCCGATCGAAAACTTCATGGACTACACGGATGACTACTGCATGTTCCAATTTACTTCCGGACAAGACGTCCGCATGGACGCTCAGTTCACGAGCTATCGTTACGGAAATTAACAAACGCGATTTTGCGTTTTCACGGCGGCGGGCGAAGTTGCTCGTCGCCGTTTTATTTTTGCGCGAGAAAGGAGCGAATGTCGCGTCGCATCTCGTCGGTGATTTCGTGTTTCGCGCTAAAACGTTTGGTAGTGAGATTCGGCGCGAATGGTTTTAAGCGCTCGCAAAATCCTTCGTACTTTTCGAGCGGATAAAATTCATCTTGGTCCGAATAGAGAAAAAGGACTTCGGATTGGATTGGCGAATAGTCTTGGCGGTTTTCGAGATCGCCGGGAATACCGCCGCAGACCGCCAGCACTCCGCGAAACAGATTTGGATTCGCTAATGCACAACGAAAATTCAAAGCGCATGCTTGCGAGAATCCGTAAAGGAAAATTCTCGATCGGTCGATCACTTTTTCGCCGGAGAGTTTTTGAATGAGCTGCGAAATAAAATTCTGGTGCAGCGAAACCGACTCTTCCGGCTTGTAATCCGAAAGCCATCCGAAACCTACTTTAAATGTTCCATCGGCTTCGCGGTAGTGTTGATGCGGCGCCTGAATCGAAGCAATTACAAAATTTTCCGGAGCGATCAATTTCGCTTCGCGCATCATATAGCGTTTATGCGCGCCGTAGCCATGAACTGCAATCAGTAAGGGCGCCGGTTCAGTATTGTTTTCGGGAATCAATAGATCATAGTAAAGTCTGATTTCGGCGGTGAAACTCAAATCTGTTTGCAGATTTTCCATAGATTTAGTTTAGGCAGTAAGCCTCTTAGGCGCAAAAACCATTTGGAAAACATTCTGAAAAAAATCGACGAACTCGCGCAAGTCACCGGTGAAAACGCAACGGCGATGTGGCTCGATAGAATTGCGTTTGTGTTTTTGTTTCTGATGTTCGTGTTCGCGCCGCATTCGATTGCCGCAACTCAAACCGCGTGGTTGATCGGTATGCTCGCCGCTTTCCTTCGCTTATTTTTTGCACCGAAACTAAAACTCCTAAGGACTTCTCTGGATTTTTCTCTTTTAGCACTCATAGGTTGGACGATACTTACCTGCTTTACGAGTTACGCGCCCGATATATCAATCGACAAACTCCGAAATGTTTTCGTCTTTCTCATTTTCTATTTCGTTTTCAATGTCGTGCGAACGCGCGCCGCAGTTTATGTTCTCGCTTTTGCGTTGATCGCTTCTTGCATGGTGAATGTAATTTGGACACCGATTGATAGATTGATCGGGCGCGGAGTTGAGATACACGGAGTTCGAGCGGAAAGTCCACTCGCCAAGGCTCAGCTAATAGATCGCGACACGCTTCTCGAAGCTAATGGAAAAAAATTGCGTCGAGCCGAGGAAGTACTTTCGGAGATTGAACGAAACGAAACAACGAAGGTGAAGTTGTATCGTCCGGATTATTATTTTGAGGTAGAAGTAAAACGCGCAGATCTTCTTGACGGCTCCGATGCAAACACAAAACTCGGAATTGAAAGTTGGAAAAAAAGTCTCAATTGGCGTTCTGCCGGCTTTTACGGACACTATACGACCTACGCGGAAGTACTACAGTTGATCGCTTCGTTGTTGTTTGGAATTCTCCTGGCGTCGATATCGAGTAGCGAACCGGCGCGAAAAGTTTTTGGTTTTCTGAAGCGACGCGAAATCTTCTTTGCAGGTTCTCTTCTGGCAATGATGCTTGCGCTTTTACTTACGGTGACGCGAGCTTCTCAGCTCGGATTTCTCATCTCGGCTTCCACAATGATGATTCTCGGAGCGAGAAAAAAATTTATCTTAATCTCAGCTTTGCTGATAATTCCGCTTATTATCGGCGGGCTGCTTTTTCTGCAGCACAGCCGAGGCGTCGGCTTCTTCGATTCAAAAGATGATTCGACGAATTATCGTCGGACGGTCTGGCGCGAAGGAATTTCACTTGCCACTTCGAGTACGAGAAACGCCGTCTTCGGTGTCGGAATGGATTCAATAAAAAGATACGCGAGAGACTGGAAGCTTTTTGATAACGGAAGACTTCCGATGGGACACTTTCACTCAACGCCGGTTCAATTGATAGTCGAACGCGGATTCGCTTCATTGCTGCTCTGGATTTGGTTTTTGTTTGAAGCCTTGCGGAGAATTTATCGCGGAGCGAAAAACGAGAAGTCGGATTGGCGTGCCCGAGGAGTTCTATTAGGAACTTTCGGCGGAATGATCGGATTCATCTCGGGCGGAATGGTTCACTATAATTTGGGTGACACGGAAGTTGCGATGATCTTTTTCGCATTGATCGGTTTGAGTTTCGCGATACTTAAAACTTCAGAGAAGGATTCTTACGTTCCGGTTTTGTCCAACTGATAACGACTCATCTTCAAATAAAGTCCGCGACGCGTGAGTCCGAGCTCGCGCGCAACTCGCGAAATATTTCCTTTGTTTCGCTGAAGCGCCTCGCTGATCAGGCGAGATTCAAGCGCGGAAACGGCGTCTTCCAGTTTTCCGATGCCGGAATCCTGATTGAAAAAATTCGAGATTGAATGGATCGGCGTCACGTTCTTAGCAAATTCGGGGTTCGAATCACTGCTGCGTTTTAGTTCCTGTGATATGTGTGCGGGGGTTAAAACTTCTCCGTCCTGTGCGCGGGCAACCATTCGTTGAATTTCATTGCAAAGCTGGCGCACGTTTCCCGGCCAATCGTAAACCATCAATAAGTCGATTGCCTGCGGCGTAATGGAAACTTCTTTACGTCCGAACTTCACGGCATAGTGATTTACATAATATTCAACGATGGTTGGAATTTCCGACCGGCGCTCTCTCAGCGGCGGAACACGCAGGCGAATAACATTCAAACGATAATAGAGATCTTCTCGAAACAAGCCTTGCTCAACTTTTTCCTCGAGATGCATATTGGTTGCGGCGATTACGCGAACATCAACCTTGGTCGGTTGTTTCTCGCCCAAAGTTTGAATTTCGCCTTCCTGCAAAAAGCGAAGAAGTTTCGGCTGAACATCAATAGGAAGATCGCCCACTTCATCGAGGAATAGCGTTCCGAAATTTGCCGTTCGAATCACACCTTGCGAATCATTTACCGAGCCGGTAAAAGCGCCTTTTTTGTAACCGAAGAGATGTCCTTCGGCGAGTTCCTTCGGAACGGCGGTGCAATTAAATGGCACGAAGACTTTGTCTTTTCGATTTGAAAGTTGGTGAATCGCACGCGAGACAAGCTCTTTTCCCGTACCGGATTCGCCAGTAACCAGGACTGTCACATCCGAAGAGCGAATCTTGTAAACCTCGTCAACCAACTCGGTCATTGCCGGACTCGAGTGAATAAATCCCGGCATTAAATTAGTCGATGCAAAACTGCTCGTATCGTGTTCGAAGGGATGAGCTTTTTCTTTTTCGCGCAAAGCACAAACGTCGAGTCCGATTTCGACGACGCGAATCAAAGGCTTGATGGAGCTTCCATCTTGAAGCGTGGCGCCGCTTTCCGGTGCGATCACCAGCAAAGCCGGCGCGCTGCCCGGTGCGCGAAGTTGAAAAATCGCAAGGTTCTTTATTCGCGAAAATTCTTCGAGGGATTCGCGGGCTTGAATCTCTTCAATTTTTTCGATCAGTTCAACGCTTTCGCGTGAGGCAAAACCTTGAGTGATGATCGGATAAAAACGGTTATTCTCATTTTTCTCTGCGATGATAATTTTCTTTGCGTTGCTCTCTAACTGCAGAACCGCAGCCAGCTCGCGAAACAAAAGCTCGCGCGACGTTGAAGCCTCGGCTAACCGAAGCATTAAAAGTTGAGAACTTACCGATGGTGAGCGCGCACCGGATGGCTTGATTCCATGAAGCGATTCCGCCTCGCTATCAACCTCCGTTAACAAATCGCGAATTCCGAGTTGGGCAAAAATCTTGCGGGCTGCAGAGAAATGACGGGAAGCAGTTTCGGGTGAAGACGATTTTAAAGATCGTCCGAGATCGAAATGCGACTGCGCAGTGTGAAAAATGTCATTGGATGTTTCGAAGATCGTAAGCGCGCGGCTGAAGTGATAGTTCGCCATATCGAAATCGTTTTTCCGTTGCGCAAACATTCCGCGCAGGCGTTGGATCGTTGCGGCGGCAAAGAAATCCAAAGAGTCTTTTCGCTGTTCGATACTTTCAATCGACTGTTCGAAGGTTTCAATATCGGCAAGCATTAGCGACGCCTCGGCAATAACCAGCCAGGCATTCGTAAGAAGATTCGCGTCGCTCAGCCGCTCCGATGCTTGAATTACATCTTTTGCTTGCGCGATCGCATCGTCAAATCGTCCGAGCGCGAGAAGACATCGGGCGCGCGTGCGTCGAGCCTGCACCGTGAACCACGGATATTTTACGTCGTCACCGGAGGCGATTGCGTCGTCGAGTAATTTAAGCGACTCATCGAACTCGCCGCGCATCAACATTAATTCCCCAAGCGAATCGCAAGCCGCAGAATATGCGGGATGATTCATTTCAGTCGCAATCGCAATCGAATCGCGGATTGCGGTTTCCGCTCGCTTCCAATCGCCAAGTTGAATCAAGTGAAGCCCGAGGTTGTTACTTACAATCATCGAACGCTGCCTGCTTTGCATGTTTTTGAGTAACGCAAGCGCTTTCTCGAGACAGGCAACGCCTTCTTTCGCGCGATGCAGAAACACGTAAGAGCCAGACATTACTTCATACAATCGCGCTTCCAGGGAAAATGCATTTCTTCCCCGAATCAACTCCAAACCAAGATTGCAATATTCAAGAGATTTTTCGCTGGCACCTTCGAAACTCGAAGCGGCGCCGAGCACATGGTAGGCGTCTCCGATGGAGCGCCAATCACCGGAAAGTCTCGCGTAACTGAGTGCGGTTTGCGCATGATCCATTGCGATCGGCATTTCGCCGATCTTTCGGTAGACACGAGAAAGACCTACGTAAACGCGCCCAAGGTAGTCTTCGAGACCACTCTCCTGGCAAAACTGAAGCGCCGAATTCAATAATCCGATTGCCTTTGGATAATCATTGAGATTTCCATAACAATTACCGAGCTGAGTCAGTAGCGGTATCGATATTTTCGCATCGAAACGCTCAAGAACATTGAGTTCTTCGTAATTCGATAATGTCGCCAGTGCGACCTTGTAATCGCCAAAATCTTCATTTGCAAGTGAGAGAAATGTCTTGATTTGAGCTTCAGCTTCGGGAGTAAGCGAAGGAGTCGTAAGCGCACTGGAAAGTTCTTGCCTGGCGGTCGCAGCTAGCCCGCGGTCGAGGTTTTCGATTGACCGTGCAACGAGAGCATCGATATTGAACGAAGTCGCACCGCGGGCAGACCGCACGCGTTTCGGCTGATGTTCAGCCGTTTCGCCAACGGATTCGGAAGAAACTTCCTTGTTCCGCGAAACCTTCTGATCGTTCATTTCTCTTTAACCTACTGAAAACGAACAATAACACGCTGTTTTCAGCGACAAGTAAAAATAAAACTGTTTATTAGATATCCAGTTCGAAGTTCCGTGAATTTAGCAGAGTTTTACATTCGCGTCCACCATTTTTTCAATTGGCGTTATGCTAGACGAACTATTTGGAACTATGTCATTCTGTTTCAACGATTAAAGCGAACGGAGAAACTACCTTGTCGGCAGAAGAAAAACGGCTCTTCGAAGACCATCGGCGCCAGAAAAATTGGAAACACTGGGGACCTTATTTAAGCGAGCGTGCGTGGGGAACCGTTCGAGAAGACTATAGCGCCGATGGTTCTGCCTGGGATTATTTTCCGTTCGACGTCGCACACAAAAGAGCTTTTCGTTGGAACGAAGATGGCATCGGAGGAATCTCGGATCGCCACCAGAGGATTTGTTTCGCGGTTTCATTTTGGAATGAACGCGATCGGATATTGAAAGAAAGACTTTTCGGGCTTGCGGGTCCGGAGGGAAATCACGGCGAAGATGTAAAGGAATATTATTTTTATCTCGACAATACTCCGACACATTCCTATCAGAAATTTCTTTACAAATATCCGCAAAGCGAATTTCCATATGACCAACTGCGCGATGAAAATTCGCGGCGCGATAAAACTCAACCGGAGTTTGAACTCTTAGACACAAAAGTATTTGATGACGACAAATATTTCGATGTCTTTATCGAATATGCAAAAGCAGACGATGAAGATATCTGTATTCGGATCACTGCGGTGAATCGCGGCGAGGAGGCTGCGCCGATTCATGTGCTTCCCACTATTTGGTTTCGCAATACCTGGTCTTGGAACAATGGCGCGAAACCGCTTCTTGAAAGATTTGATCTGGCGGTCGAGAATTTATCAGCGATCAAACTCTCGGATGAAAAATCCGGCGAATATTTCTTTTATGCCGAAAGCTCATCGCAATTTCTGTTTTGCGAAAATGAAACGAATGCGGCGGCGCTGTTCGGCGGAACCAACGCATCACAATTCGCGAAAGACGGAATTAATGATTACGTCGTAGATCGAAAACACGATGCGATTAACTCAAGCGAATCCGGCACGAAAGCCGCGGCGCATTACGTCTTAAAAATTCCGGCGAAATCAGAAGAGACGATTTTCCTTCGTTTGAGAAAATCACCGCTAGAAGAACTTTCCCACGATGATTTTATTGCGGAGTGTTCGGCTGTTTTTGAAGAGCGCATCAATGAAGCGAATGAGTTTTATGCGACGGTGATTCCGGACTCATTGGGTGAAGATGCGCGGCTTGTGATGCGTCAGTCGCTCGCGGGATTGCTCTGGTCGAAACAGTTTTATCACTACATCGTGAAAGATTGGTTGGATGGCGATCCGGCGTTTCCGCCGCCGCCCGTAGAGAGAAAATCCGGACGCAATTCCGCTTGGCAGCATCTTTACAATGATAGCGTCATATCAATGCCCGATAAGTGGGAATACCCTTGGTATGCGGCATGGGACTTGGCATTTCACTGTGTTCCGCTCGCGCTTATTGATCCTGAATTCGCGAAGGAACAGCTCATTCTGATTTTGCGCGAATGGTATATGCATCCAAACGGGCAGATACCGGCTTATGAGTGGAAATTCGAAGACGTAAATCCGCCGGTACACGCTTGGGCGGCGCTCCGAGTTTTCAGAATCGAACGAAAGCGCAATGGTATCGGCGATCGTGATTTCCTCGAACGCATTTTTCATAAATTGCTTTTGAACTTCACGTGGTGGGTAAATCGCAAAGACGCGGAAGGCAACAATATTTTCGAAGGCGGATTTCTCGGTCTCGACAACATCGGCGTCTTTGATCGCAGTGCAGCGCTCCCGCTCGATGGACACATCGAACAATCCGATGGCACGAGTTGGATGAGTATGTTTTGCCTTAATATGCTCGCCATCGCGCTCGAACTTGCGAAAGACGATCACGTTTATGAAGACGTAGCGAGTAAATTCTTCGAACATTTCGTACATATTTCCGATGCGATGAACAACATCGGAAGTGAGAATACCTCTCTTTGGGATGAGCGCGATGGATTCTATTACGATGTTTTACATCTGCCGCATCAAAAAAACATTCCGCTAAAAGTTCGCTCAATGGTTGGATTGATCCCGCTGTTTGCCGTAGAAACAATCGAAGTCGATTGGCTCGAACGTCTTCCGAATTTCCGTCGCCGAACCGAATGGTTTCTCAGAAACCGTCCGGATCTGACGGACGAGATCGAATGCCTTCAAATTCCCGGAAGACAAAATCGCTTGCTTTTGTCGTTAGTAAATCGCGATCGACTGAGAAGAATTTTGCGGGTGATGCTCTCGGAAAATGAATTTCTTTCAGACTTTGGAATCCGTGCGCTTTCGCGTTGGCACAAAGTTCACCCGTTTCTTTTTGAGGCAAACGGCGCGAATTTCCGCGTCGAGTATGAGCCGGCGGAATCGCATACCGGACTCTTCGGCGGAAATTCAAATTGGCGCGGTCCGATATGGTTTCCGGTGAATTTTCTTCTGATCGAAGCGCTGCAAAAATTCGACTATTATTTCGGCGATGATTTCAAAATCGAATTTCCGACCGGCTCGGAAAAAATGTTGAACCTCTGGGAGGTTTCGCAGGAGCTTTCAAAACGTCTGTCGCAAATCTTTCTGCGAGACGACGACGAAACGCGCGCCGTATTCGGACGCATCGATAAGTTTCAGAACGACGAGAATTGGCGCGACTATGTTTTATTTTTTGAATATTTTCACGGCGACAATGGCGCAGGTCTCGGCGCGAGTCATCAAACCGGATGGACAGGTTTGATTGCGAAACTCTTGCAGCAACTTGGCGACTATGAAGAGGTAGACGGGAGTCGGTAAACAGAAGATAGAAGGCGGGAGTCGGTGGTCAATTGTGATTGTCTATCGCGGAAATCGCGACAAATTGGTTTCGACTTATTTTTTTCCGTTTACTTGCCAGCGTCTACTGACTACTAAAAACTATGAGAGCAATCGCAGTAATACCAAAAACAAAAGACAGCGTTCGACTCGTCGAGATGGACGAACCGAAAATCGCTGACATTCCAAATGGTCGCGGCGTGAAAATTAAAATGCTACGCATCGGCGCATGCGGAACCGATCGTGAAATCAACAACGGCGAATACGGCGTTGCTCCTGCAGGTTCTGAATTTCTCGTACTCGGACACGAAAACCTCGGCGAAGTGATAGAAGTTTCCGGGAAGGTGAAAGACTTTTCGGTGGGCGATTTAGTCGTCGGAACGGTGCGGCGTCCGGGAAAAAGTCTCTACGACCTTATCGGCGAACAAGACCTCACCACGGATGATGAATATTTCGAGCGCGGAATTTCACGTCTCCACGGATTTTTTTCGGAGTTCGCGATTGAGAGCGCGGATTTTCTTGTAAAGCTTCCGCCGTCATTGAAATCCGTGGGCGTCTTGCTCGAACCGCTTTCGATTGTCGAAAAGGGACTAAAGCAGACTTTCGAGATTCAAGAGCGCCTGAAAATCTGGAAGCCGAAACGCGCAGCGGTAATCGGCACGGGAAGCGTCGGACTGCTTGCGGTTATGGCTTTGCGTTTGCGCGGACTTGAAGTTGTCGGTTTCGGCAGAGAAAAGCGCGAAGGATATTTGAACGCTTCGCTCGCACAGGAAATCGGCGCGAGTTATTTTTCAACGCAGGAAATTTCTGTCAACGACGCGGCGAAGCAATACGGCGCCTTCGATATCATTTTCGAATGCACGGGTTATTCGCCGATCGTCTGGGATTGTGCGCTCGCACTTGCAAAAAATGGCGTATTGATTTTGAGTTCCGTAACCGGCGGTGAACGCAAAGCGGAAATTCCTTCGGACAAAATCAATTTCGAATTTGTACTCGGAAACAAACTGATGTTTGGAACGGTGAATGCTTCACGTGAGAATTTCCTGGAAGGCGTTCGCGATCTCGCGCAGTGCGAACAGATGTTTCCTGGCTGGCTCGATAAACTTCTCACACATCCGATTCGCGGAATCGAAAATTATCGTCAGATGTTTGATCTGCTTACAAATGGCGCGAGCAGAATGATAAAAACGTTTTGCGAGATGGAATCAGCGGACTGATTGCGCTTCAGTAAGAACCGAAGCGGTAGCGGGCATTTCGTTTCAGGCGAAAAAATTTTCATTTTTAGCTCCGTAGGAGCGTGATGTTTGTAGCTTTTTGTTGGAATGAAAATTTGAGTTCCGTAGGAACGACATAGTTCGCCGTGTCTTTGTGTCGCTCCGATGGAGCTAAGAAAGCTTTGTTGAAATCGGTCCTACAAACATTACGCTCCTACGGAGCTGTTTCTTATTATTCTCGAAATGTTCTGCGCCTCCGCGTCGAATTGTGGTTAAATTTTTCTCATGCCGAACATTCCCGAAAGAGATTCTGAAGTTCTGACCGAGAGCGAAATTCGCCTCGAAAAGCCCAAGCTCTATAAAGTAGTTCTTCACAATGACGATTTCACGACGATGGAGTTCGTCGTTTTTGTTTTGAAAACGGTTTTTCTTCGCAGCGATGCCGACGCGGTTTCGATCATGCTTAAAGTTCATAATGATGGAGTTGGAATCGCCGGTGTTTATACCTTTGAGATCGCCAACGAGAAAGCAAGCCGGGCGATGAACCTTGCGAAGGCGCGCGAATTTCCGTTTCTGTGTACAGTTGAAGAAGAATAGTTATTGAAAAACTTTGGCGGCGCGATTAGCATCGAAGTTACGATATGCTTACAAAAGAACTCGAAGAAACATTAGGACTCGCGGTTGATGAAGCGGTTAAGCGCCGTCATGAATACGTGACTCTGGAACATCTGCTTTTTGCATTGCTCGAAGATCGGGTTGCGCGAGAGGTTTTGAGAAACTGCGGCGCGGATCTGGAATCGCTTAACAAGAGTTTGGACGAGTATTTTACTAATGTACTCGAGAAACTTCCCGAAAGCGTTCAGATGATGCCCGAACTCACTTCGACCTTTCAGGGAATTTTGCAGTATGCGATTTTGCAAGCGGAAGGCAGCGGACAAAAAGCCGTGGATGGAGGAAATATTCTCGCGGCGATGTTTCAAACGGAACAGGCTTACGGAGTTTACTTACTTCAACAGCAAGGAATTTCGCGTCTCGATATTTTGAATTTTATTGCCCACGGAATTTCCAAACGCCATAGTCAGTCTTTTGAAGAGGGCGATGGGATTCCCGAAGGGATAGACGAAGAATTTGAAGAATCCGGCAGCGGGCGACGGCAAAAAAATCCGCTGGAGTCGTTTACTGAAGAACTTGTAGCAAAAGCTGCTGCGGGTCTCATCGATCCGCTGGTCGGACGCGAATCGGAAATAGAACGCACGGTGCAGGTGCTGTGTCGGAGACGAAAAAACAATCCGATTTTCGTCGGCGAGCCTGGAGTAGGAAAAACTGCGATTGCCGAAGGTCTCGCGCTAAAGATTTACGAAGGCAACGTTCCCGAAATTTTGCGTGAAGCGAAAGTATTCGCGCTTGATATGGGCGCGGTACTCGCGGGCACGCGTTATCGCGGCGACTTCGAACAGCGTTTCAAAGCAATCATCACATCGCTGAAAAAAATTCCGCACGCGATTTTGTTTATCGATGAGATACACACAATCGTCGGCGCGGGTGCGGTTTCCGGCGGCGCGATGGATGCTTCGAATATTTTGAAACCGGTGCTCGCTTCCGGTGATCTTCGCTGCATCGGTTCAACTACTTATGCCGAATACAAAGCCGCATTCGAACGCGATCGCGCGCTGGCGCGTCGGTTCCAAAAGATTGAAATCGGCGAACCGACAGTTGAAGAAACTTTTCAAATTCTCAAGGGCTTAAAACGTTTTTATGAAGAACACCACGGCGTGAAATACACGGATGAATCACTGCGCGCGACTGCGGAGCTTTCGGCGAAGTATCTTCACGATCGTTATCTTCCCGATAAAGCTATAGATGTAATTGATGAAGTTGGCGCGATGGTGAAACTTCTTCCCGAAGGTAAACGCCCGAAGAGAATTTCCGTGCAGATGGTTGAAAAAGTTTTGGCGAAGATGGCGAAGATTCCGCCACGCACGGTTGTCGCTTCGGAAAAAGATCGCTTGAAAACTCTCAAAGACGATTTAAAACGCGTAATCTTCGGGCAAGACGATGCGATCGATAAAATCGTGGACGCGATTCAGATTTCGCGTGCCGGTCTCGCGCAGGAACAAAAACCCGTAGGTTCATTTTTATTTTCGGGTCCGACCGGAGTCGGCAAAACCGAGGTTTCAAAACAGCTCGCCGAACAACTCGGCGTCGAATTCATACGTTTTGATATGAGCGAATATGCCGAGTCGCACACGGTTTCGCGTCTCATCGGCGCTCCGCCCGGATATGTTGGTTTCGATCAGGGCGGGTTGTTGACCGATGCGATTATGAAAACTCCGCACGCGGTTCTCATTCTCGACGAGATCGAAAAAGCGCATCCGAATCTTTTCAATCTTTTGCTTCAGGTGATGGACAGCGCAACGCTCACCGATAACAACGGCAAGAAAGCGGATTTTCGAAACGTGATTTTGATCATGACGACCAATGCCGGAGCGGCGGAACTCTCGAGCGGCGGAATGGGTTTTCGCACGGGCGCGGATACCAAAGGTAAAGGTCGCGGCGCGATCGAGCGAACTTTTTCTCCGGAGTTTCGCAATCGACTGGATGCGTGGGTCGCCTTTAATTCGCTGGGAATGGATGAAATCAAATTGATCGTTGATAAATTCATACGCGAATTAAACGGGCTTCTGATGGAAAAACGCGTGGTTGTAAAACTCACCGATGAAGCGCGCGAATGGCTGGCGAAGAATGGCTTCGACGCGAAATACGGCGCGCGACCGATGTCTCGACTGATTCACGAAAAAATCAAACAACCTCTTGCACAAGAAATTCTGTTTGGAAAACTAACGGACGGCGGAAGTGTTTTGGTCAACGTGAAAGAAGGTGAATTGCGATTGGAGTTTTGAATCCCTCCTTTAGCCGGCGCGAGATGACGGACGGCGATTCACGTTGGAGACAAAGACGATACTTTTATGAGTCGCTGATAGCGACAAAGAATGTAGCCTAGGGTGAGCGAATGAAATGAGCGTAACCCTAGGTCATGTCGAAGAAAATCTTCCGACGCTGAAAGCGTCGAACAGATACGACGCAATTTTGTTCGACGCCTTCAGCGTCGGAAATTTGTTTTGGAATTCGTTCCTAGGGTTGCGTTC
>Ga0209798_10001423_pt1 | contig 14407 bp, 13 predicted proteins | sample DOMMetBare3Fresh_FD_187475 | JGI IMG/M metagenome (GOLD analysis project Ga0209798, IMG submission 187475) | Wetland sediment microbial communities from St. Louis River estuary, USA, under dissolved organic matter induced mercury methylation -... | ecosystem: Environmental > Aquatic >...
GTTGGCGGGCTCGTTGCGCCTCCCTCGCAGCGGCTGGGGCGCGAGATAGGGGCTGTCGGTCTCGGCGAGAATGCGGTCGGTGGGGATGCGCGCCGCTGCCTCCCGCAGCTCATCGGCCCGCGGGAACGTGACGTTCCCGGCGAAGGAGACGTAGTACCCCCGCTCCACCGCGGTCTCGAACAGGCCGGGCGAGGAGAAGCAGTGCAGGACGACGGTGCCACCGAACTGCGCGAGCGCGGCTGCCGTCTCGGTCTCCGCGTCGCGGCTGTGAATCACGACCGGCAGCGAGAGCTCGTCGGCGAGCTCGAGCTGCGCGTCGAGCAGGCGCCGCTGCTCGACGAGTGTGGCGTGGCCGTGAAACCCGTCGAGCCCGGCCTCGCCGACGGCCACGGCGGCCGGGTGCGCGAGTAGGTCGCGCAGCTCTTCGACGCGCGCAGCCTCGGCAGACGCAGCCTGATGCGGGTCGATCCCGAGGGCCGCGAAGACGCCCTCGCACGTCTCGGCGATGGCGAGCGCAGCCCGGCAAGACTCGATGCCGGTGCCGATCGTGACGATCCGGGTGACGCCGGCGGCGCGGGCGCGGCCGACGAGAACCGCCGCCGGCTCCTCGCACGCGTCGAGGTGCGCGTGCGTGTCGATCACGCCGAAGCGGAGCGCTCCATGCGCGCGAGCTCCTCGGCGACGACGGTCTCGGGATCGAGCTTGCGGAACAACGGGCGAGGCTCGGCGAGCGCCTGCCCGACGGGAAGCTCCCCCGCCTGCCAGCGCCCGCACCAGCTGCGGTAGTCGCCGGTCAAGACGGTGTGGCGCGCCCCGTCCGCTTCCTCGACCTCCTCGAGCAGCAGAGGGCCGGCGAGGTGACCCTCGTGGCCGAGCAGCTCGTGCAGGGCCTGCGAGCTGAAGGGCAGGAACGGCGCGAACAGCGTCTTCAGGTTGTCGATGCAGCGAAGCGCGACGTACAGGATCGTGCCCGCGCGCTCGCGGTCCTCCTTGATTACGGCCCAGGGAGCCTGGTCGCTGACGTACTGGTTGACGCGCGTTGCGAGCTGCATCGCCTCGCCCAGCGCCGCCTTGAAGCGCGCCCTCTCGATCTGGGCGCCGACGGTCTCGAAACCGCCCTCGATGGCGGTGAGCACGGACGCGTCCTCGTCGGTGAGCGGCCCCGGAGGCGGGACGACGCCGAAGTTCTTGTAGGCACTCGTGAGCGCTCGGTTGACGAGGTTGCCCCAGTTCGCAACGAGCTCGTCGTTGTTGCGGCGCACGAACTCCGACCAGGTGAAGTCGCTGTCCTGCGTCTCGGGGCCGGCGGCGGTGAGGAAGAAGCGCAGCGGGTCGGCGTCGTAGCGGTCGAGGAAGTCCCCGACGTAGATGACGACGTTGCGGCTCGTGGAGAACTGCTTGCCCTCCATCGTCAGGAACTCGCTGGAGACGATGTCGTAGGGGAGCTCGAGCGTGCCCCGACCGGAGCCGACCTCTCCCCCTTCGCCGTAGCCGAGCAGCTGGCTGGGCCAGATGACGCTGTGGAAGACGATGTTGTCCTTCCCCATGAAGTAGAAGTGCCTTGCCTCGGGGTTCTGCCACCAGTCGCGCCAGGCGTCCGGCGTGCCGCGGTTCGCCGCCCACTCGACGGACGCCGACAGGTAGCCGATCACGGCGTCGAACCACACATAGATGCGCTTGTCGTCGAGCTCGTCGTAGCCCGGTACCGGGATCCGGACGCCCCAGTCGAGGTCGCGGGTGACCGGCCGCGGGCGTACCTCCTTCAGCAGCTCGAGGGAGAAGCGGCGCACGTTCGGCCGCCAGTGTCGTTGTTCGCCGATCCAGGCGCTGAGGCGGTCCCGGAACGCGGGCAGGTCGATGAACAGGTGCGTCGTCTCGCGGAAGACGGGGGGTTGCCCGTCGATCTTCGACCGCGGCTCAATCAGGTCGGAGGGATCGAGCTGGTTGCCGCAGTTGTCGCACTGGTCGCCGCGCGCGTCGGCGAAGCCGCAGATCGGGCACGTCCCCTCGACGTATCGGTCGGGCAGGGTCTGGCCGGTGGAGGCGGAGAACGCGCCGACAGCGGTCTGCTCAGTGATGAAGCCCTTCTCCCAGAGCGTGCGGAAGACGTCCCGCACGACGCGATGATGGTTGGCCGTGGTGGTTCGCGTGAAGAGGTCGTAGGACAAGCCGAGACGCCGGAGATCCTCACGGATAACCGCGCTGTTGCGATCGACGAGCTCACGCGGAGAGAGGCCTTCGCGATCCGCTGCGACCATAATCGGCGTTCCGTGCTCGTCGGTGCCGCTGACCATGAGCACCTCGTTCCCGCGCAACCGGTGATAGCGGGCGAAGATGTCGGACGGGACGCCGAAGCCCGCCACATGACCGATGTGGCGCGGGCCGTTCGCATACGGCCATGCCACTGCTACGAGGATCTTCCGGGGCGTGGACATCGGCGGTCATCATACGAGCAGGCCTGCGACGCCTCCGCAGAGCGAGGGCGACGGCGAATGCCGCCCCACCGGCAACCGTGACGCCGGCGACCGTCGGCAGCAGCGCTACGGAACGGTGCTCCGCGCCGATGCCGTCGCGATCGACCGGGGCCTCGGCAACCGTCACGGCGAGCTCGCCGGGCACGTCGCGAGAGAGCGCTGCCGTCACGCTGCTGCCGGCGAGGGCATGCGCAACCCGGGGCGCAGCGCGGCGTTCACCGTCTACAGCCTCGTGCCCGGCCGCAAGCGACGTCCGGTCGCGCGACGCTCTCGCCGTAGCCCGCACCATAGGCGGCGGCGAGCCGGTTACGACGGCCGGCCGAAAGGCGGGGCGGGAGCTCCCGACGCGAAGAGACCGTGTCGGTGGCACGGGTCCCGTTGCGACGGGTGCAGATGACGGAGTTCGCGCTGCCGTGGCCGAGGATCCACCGCTGAGGTGAGATGCGCTCGCCCCCGCAGGCACCGAGCTACGAGCCGCTGTGGCCAGAGGGGTGGGCACCCGGCGGGGCAGTACTGCACCAATCGGGCGAGCACGGGTGACGAGAGCGGTCGACCCCGCCGCGGCGGCAACGGTGGGGGTCGCGACGGGCGCGTCCCCTGCGTCCACGTGTGGCTCCGGCGTCACCGAGACTCCCTGCAGCAGCGGAGCGGCGGCCGCCGGAGCGGCTGCCGGCGCGGCGGCTTCCGGAAGAGCGGGTGCTGTGGGCTGCGGTATCTCGCCGGGCGGAGCGGTGACCGGTGCGGGCGTTGCTGACTGCGCGGCAACGGGCCCCGACGGTGGCGGCGGCTGGACTGCCCGCGTCGGCAACAACGTGGATGGATCGACGTAGCCGTCGGCCGCCGGCGAGACGCGGATTCCGAGGTGCACGTAGGGCGTCGGCCACTCGAGGTCGCCGCTCGCTCCGGCCTGTCCGATCCGCTCGCCCTCGGCCACCGCGTCCCCCTTCGCGACTCCGATCTCGCCAAGGTGCGTGAGCGAGACCGCATACCCGTCGGCGGTCTGGATGGTGACGGTCTTGCCGTGCGTCGGCACGACGCCGGCGAACGAGACGGTTCCCGCAGCGGGAGCCAGGGCCGGCTCCCCCGACGTGCCGGAGACGTCGACACCGCGATGCTGTCCCGCAGCGTACGGATCGGGACCGACCGAGTACGGCCGCAACACAGGCCCTCCCAGAGGCCACGTCCACGCCGCAGCGGACGGAGCTGCGACGAGTGAGACAATGACGAACACCACGAGCGCGAGACGATGCACGGCGACCCCTCCTGGCTTGCGGTCTGACTGGATTGTTGTCGTCAGTTGTGACAACAGCCGACTGGCGGAAGGGTAGCGACCCGGTCGGACGTTGTCAAATCTGGCTACAGAGAGGAGCGGTAGAGCGCGTTGCGCGGCGAGCCCGTGAGGCGTGCGACGACATCGACGGCGACGCGCCTCGGCGTCCCCGCGGCCACGAGATCCGCGACGGCAGCGGCGGGCGCGTCGGCACCCTGACCCGGGCGTCCGTCGGTGGCGGGCCCGAGCACGAGCGTGACCTCTCCCTTGGGGGCGTCGCGGAATCGCTCGGCCAGCTCGGCCGCCGTGCCGTGCAGCACTTCCTCGAATGCCTTCGTCAGCTCACGGCACACGACGACGGCCCGACCGGGGTCGACGGCCGCCAGGCTGGCGAGCGACGCGCCGAGCCTCCGCGGCGACTCGAAGGCGACCACGGGGTGTGCCCATGTCGCGAGCTCGTTCCAGAGTGCGCCGAGCTCCGTGGCGCGGCGCGGCAGGTACCCGACGAACCGGTACTGATCACCCGCAAGCCCGCTCGCCACGAGCGCCGTCTCCACGGCGGACGGCCCCGGCAGCACCGTCACCGGCACCCCCGCGGCGACCGCCGCGACGACGATCCGCGTGCCCGGGTCGTTGATGCCAGGCAGGCCCGCGTCGGAGACGAGAGCCATGCGCTCCCCGGCCGCGAGTCGAGGCAACAGCTCGGCCACCCGCGCTGCCTCGTTGTGCTGGCGGTAGGAGACGACTCGCGCGTCGATGCCGTGGCGGCCGAGCAGGATGCGCGTCCGGCGCGTGTCCTCGCACAGCACGACATCGGCCGCGGCAAGCTCGGCCAGCACGCGCAATGTCACGTCTTCGAGGTTCCCGATCGGAGTGGCGCAGACGGCGAGCGGCATCGGGGGCCGGGTCACCTCGTCCCGTCGAGCGCCTCGAACCCGACCAGGGCGGCTCCGATCAGGCCGGCCTCGTCGCCCAGCTCGGCCTCGACCAGGCGCAGCTGCTCGTCCGCGGGCTGAATCGCCTCGCGGCGAGCGGCCGCCAGCGCCGGGCCGAGCACGAGCTCCCCGGCAGCCGCACCGAACCCGCCGCCGACGACGACGACGTCGGGGTCGAAGACGTTTGCGAGCGAGCCGATCGCGAGCCCGAGGAGATGCCCGATCCGCGCCAGCGCGGCGATCGCCCGCTCGTCACCTCCCTGGGCGCGGTCGACCAGCACCGGTGCATCGGCGCCCGGCCCGTAGAGCTCGGAGGCAGCCCTGTCCGCTGCCAGGCCGGACGCAACCGCCTCCAGATGCCCACGCCCGTGACAGCTTCCCTGGCAGGGCGGGCCGTCCGCGACGACAACCACGTGACCGAGCTCCGCCCAGCCACGGTAGAGCCGGTTGTCGAGCACGATCCCCCCACCCACGCCCGTTCCGAGGGTCAGCATTACGAGATCGGTCGTGCCGCGGCCCGCCCCCAGGCGCCATTCCGCCAGTGCGGCCGCGTTCGCGTCGTTCTCGACCCCTGCGGGGAGATCGAAGCGCTCGCGCGCACGATTCGGGAAGTGAACGTGCAGCAACGGCAGGTTGGTGGCGCGCAGAGCCACGCCGGTGCGACGGTCGATGTTGAGCGGCACGCCGTAGCCGATCGCCGCCGCTCCGTCGGCGAGCAGGTCCTCGACGACCCGGTCGACAGCCGCGAGAACCTCGTCCTGGGGGCCGTCCGGCGTCGGTATCTCGATCGTGCGGCCAATCGTGCCGTCCCGGCCGACCACGCCGGCCAGGATCTTCGTCCCGCCGAGGTCCACCCCGATGACTCGATCTTCGTGCACGCCGCGGCTACGATATCCGCCCGCATGCCCGAACAAGAGAAGCCCTACCGCGTCTACAAGGGCGGGCGGGCCAAGGGCAGGGTCCCTCTGCAGCGCCAGACCTCGCCGACGCAGGCCAGAACCGACGGCGACGGACCGGCCCGCGCACCACGCGAGCGCCACTGGGGCCGGCGGATCACGCTGGCCCTCGTGCTGCTGCTGCTCCTCGCGATCGCCTGGCTCGTGGCCAGCTATCTCTCGTTCGCTGGGGGGATCTCCGCCGCGAACGACCGGGTGCCCACGTCGGTTCAGGCACAGCTGACCGCCCAGGACGGGATGCTCACCTCGACGCCGACGACCATTCTCGTGCTCGGCACGGACGGGGGCAGCGCCAGCGGCCGACAGGGAGCGAACCGTTCCGACTCGATCATGCTCATGCGCACCGATCCGCGAACGCACAGGATCGCCTACCTCTCGATCCCCCGCGACCTCCGCGTGGAGATCCCCGGCTACGGCACGGCGAAGATCAATGCCGCGTTCCAATCCGGGGGCCCGACGCTGACGCTGCAGACCGTGAAAGCGCTCACCGGCATCGACATCAACCACGTCGCTTTCGTCGACTTCGACCGGTTCAAGGAGCTGATCGACGCGGTCGGTGGCGTGGATGTGACGGTTCCCCGCTCGATCCTGTCCAACCGCTTCGACTGCCCCTACGCCACCGACGCACGCTGCCGGGCATGGGACGGCTGGCGCTTCGAGCGCGGGCGTCAGCACCTGGATGGCCACCGTGCCCTGATCTATGCGCGGATCCGCGAGAACCGGCTGGATCCGTCCGAGACCGACCTCGATCGCGCCCGTCGCCAGCAGCAGGTGATCCAGGCCACAGCTGACAAGCTCACATCGGTGCGCAGCGCAGCGAAGCTGCCGTTCATCGGCGACGACGTCGTCAAGCCGCTCGCGACCGATCTCGGGGCCGGGCAAGTGCTCCAGCTCGGCTGGGCGTACTTTCGCGCGGACTCGCAGAAGGCGCTCCACTGCCGTCTCGGCGGCGAGCCGGGGACGGCCGACGGCCAGGCCGTCATCTTCGGCTCCGAGGACAATGTCGCCACGGTGGCGATGTTCCTCGGGCGCTCTGCTCCGCTACGGCCGCCCAAAGGCCTACCGTATGCGCCGGGGTGCGTCGTCGGCGACCGTGAGCTGTGAGAGCTCGTCCGTCGCCCGGTCAGTCGGCCGCCGGAGCCTTCTTGTCCGTGGGCCCCGTGTCCTTCTTCGCCGGCTCCTTCTTGTCGTCCGAGCCGCCGCCCTCCCCGTCCTTGACCGACTTGCGCGAGCCACGGCCGTAGTCGGTCGAGTAGAAGCCCGACCCCTTGAAATGCACCGCCACCGGAAAGAGCACCTTCTCGACGGGGCCTTTGCCGCACGTCTCGCACGACTTCACCGGCGGGTCGCTCATCCGCTGGAACACCTCGAAGGTGTGCCCGTTCGGACAACGGTACTCGTAGATCGGCATCGAGGCGCCAATCTACCAGCGAAGATATGGCCGAATCGAGATGACACAGCGCGCTGAAGCACCACCGCTCGGACGGGCCGAGAGCCTCTCGACGAGAGCGTTGCTCTTGCCGTACGGGCTCTGGATCGGCGTGACCGCGACCGCGGCCGTGGCCGCCGCGTTCCTCCTGCACCAGCTGATGGCGTGGCCGCCGCACGAGGACGAGACGCTGGCGCTCTTCGTCGGGCGCGACTCGCTCGGGGGCGTCGTCGACCACGTCACGCGTGAGCGCGGTGGTGCACCGCTTCATTTCCTTCTCGCGTGGGGGGTCGCCCACCTCGGCTTCGGGCTCGGGGGACTCCGCATCCTCTCCGCCGTGTTCGCCGTGGCGAGCCTGCCACTCGTCGCGCTCCTGGCCGTGCGCCTGGCCGGGCGGCGGGCGGCGCTCGCGGCCACGGTGCTGCTCGCCGGCAGCTGGGTGTTCCTCTTCCACGGCGTCTACGGCCGCATGTACAGCGTCTTCCTGTTCCTCTCGCTGGCCTCGTTCCTGGCACTGCTTCGCGCCCTGGAGCGCGGTGGCCGGACCTGGCTGCCATGGGGCGCAGCAATCCTGCTGTGCGTCGCCGCCCATCCCTACGGTGCGCTCGTGCTCGCCTCGCAGGCGCTGTACGTCCTGCTCGCCCGACGCGACCGGCTTCGCGGCAGCGCCGCGGCCTTCGGCTCGGTGCTCCTGCTCGGGATTCCCTTCTGGCTCACCGACCTCGTACTGGCAGGCCGGTTCGACGTCGGCGTCGGTGGCGGCGGCCAGAAGCTCGGCGGGCCATGGGCGATCGCCACGTATCTCTGGCGCACGGCAGGCGATTTCAGCGCCGGCTGGTGGCCCGTGCTCGTCGTCGTGCTGTTGCTGGCCACGGTCGGGCTGGCAGCCGTCGACCGCAACGCCCGCGTGCTGTGCCTGTCGGTCGTCGCCCTGCCGGCGGCGGCCTTCCTCGCCGCGCGGCTCGGCGGCTCGACCTCGCCCGAGTCGCGCCACCTCATCTTCGCGGCTCCCTTCCTGGCGACACTGGCCGGGGCGGGCATCGTGCGCACGACCCGCCGTGTGCCACCGCTCGCCGCCCTCGCCGTGGCAGGTTTGCTGGTGGCGGAGATCGGCTGGGCGTGGCATCGCACCGCTCCCCTGTTCGAATGGGAGCCCGGCAAGCGACAGGCTACGCGCGCCGAGGCGGAGGCGTACCTCGCCGCGACCAGCCGGCCCGACGACCTGCTGTTCGGCTACGAGCCCCTCTACCTGGGTGCCTGGGAGCGAAACGCCGGGTTCTCCCGCATCGTGCTGCCGCGTGCAGATGCCCGGCTCGCGCTACGAACGCTGCAGCGGCAGAAGCAGCCGCTCGGACGGGGCGTCTGGGTCCTCGACGCAAGCCGACGGAACAACCCGCGGCCACGACTCGAGATCGGAGCGGCCGCCCCGACCCCCGCCGACGCCTTCGTGACCCGGTCCTTCGGGCCATTCCTCGTCGTCCGCACGAAAGAGCCGGTGGGCACGGCCGAGCGTTACCTGGTGCTCGCCGGACGTGCCATCCTGCTCGGCCGCTCGCTCGGGATCGGTGACGCCGACGTGAACCTGCAGACGGTGGAGCGCGCCGCCAGGGAACTGCGCGGCTACGGCCCGTCGCTGCGCTCGCGCTCGAGCGATTCCCGGTAGCAGGGGGCGCTCTCGAATGCTGCCAGCCCGGTCGCTGCCTGGCGGCGCCGACGAGGGGGACGCCGGCGGCGCGCGGCGGCGACAGCCGCGGAGGCGCCGAGCACACCGCCGATCACGTACGAGCGGAGTCTCCTCGGCTGCTTCGCCTCGTCCATGCGAGGATCCTAGGCGATGATCGCAGTCTGTTTCGGCGACCTCGTGCTCGACGTGATCGTGCGGCTCCGTCAGCCGCTCGCGCCGGGTGCGGACGCCACCTCGCGGATCGTGCTTCGGCCCGGCGGCCAGGCGGCGAACGTCGCAGCCTGGATCGCCGAGCTCGGTGGGCGGGCCAGGTTCGTCGGCAAGCGCGGGGACGACGACGCCGGCCGGCTCGCAGCGAGCCGACTCGCGGCGTCCGGGGTCGAGCTCCTGGGCCCGGTCGAGCCTGACGGCAACGGGGTGATCGTCTCACTCGTCACTGCAGACGGTGACCGTTCGATGTGCTCGGATCGCGGCGTTGCGACCGCCTTCCGGCCAGACGAGCTCGATCCTGCGTGGCTTTCCGGCTGCAGCCACCTCCACGTCTCCGGCTACGCGCTCTTACGCGAGCCGGTGCGTTTCGCCGCCGTCCGGGCGGTGGAGCTCGCGCGGGCAGAGGGAGCCCGCGTGAGCATCGACCTGTCGTCCTGGAGCGCGATCCGCGACTTCGGGCCGCCCGCGTTCCGTGCAGTCCTCGCAGGGCTTGCTCCCGACACCGTGTTCGCGAACGAGGACGAGGACGCGATCGTGGGCGGGCCGATCGCCGGCGCCACGTGGATCCTCAAGCGGGGCCCTGCCGGCTGCTCGTTCGACGGCGACGAGCGGGCGGCTGTCCCCGTGACGGAGGTGGTCGACTCCACCGGGGCCGGCGACGCGCTCGCCGCGGGCTGGATCGTGGGCGGCCCGACCCTGGCCCTCGAGGCCGCGGCCCGGTGCGTTCGGCGCGCCGGATCGATGCCGTGAGCAGCGCTTTCCTGCGGGGACGGTCGTCACACGGTGAGGCCGGCAGCGCTCCTCGCTGCTTGCCGAAGGGTTCGACCTCGTCGTAACACTCTCGGCGCAGACTCGGCTCGAACCCGTCACCATCTGAGCGCTACCGTGTCTTCAGGGCACCGGGGGTGCCCCTGGGGGAGGTTGGGGCTCGCCCGGGCGGGCTGAGCACACGCGGAGACAGCTCGCGAGGTGAGGGCTGCGCTAGGCTCGACGCGTGCTCGACCTGATCCACGTCGGCGAGGAGGTAGCCGCTGCGCTCGAGGACGAGCAGGCTGTTGTCGCGCTCGAGACGACGCTCGTCGCACACGGCTTCCCGGCGCCGGACGGAGTCGAGGTCGGCCTTGCGAGCGAGGCCGCCGTACGCGCTGCAGGCGCGGTACCCGCCACGATCGGCGTCCTCGACGGCACCATCCACGTCGGGCTCCCGGCGGCCGCCCTGGAGCGGTTCACGCCGGGTGCGCGCAAGCTCGGCCCGCGCGACCTCGCCGTCTGTGCAGTTCAGCAGGCGGTCGGTGCGACGACGGTCGGCGGGACGCTCGCGGCGGCCGCCGCCGTCGGCATCCGCTTCATGGGCACGGGTGGGCTCGGCGGCGTCCACCGCGGCTTCCCCACCCCGCCTGACGTCTCGGCCGACCTCGGTGCCGCCGCCCGCATACCCGCGGTGATCGCCTCCTCCGGCGTGAAGTCGCTGCTCGACGTGCCCGCCACGATGGAGTTGCTCGAGACGCTCGGCGTGCCGGTGCTCGGCTTCCGCACGGACACGATGCCGCTCTTCTACGCGGCCGAGGGCGGCCCGCCCGTGTCCGCCCGCGTGGAGAGCGTGGAAGAGATCGCGCGCATCGCCGACGCGCACTGGCAGCTCGGCGGCAACTCCCTGCTCGTCGGGCGCCCCCCGTCCGAGAGCATCGAGGTCGAGACGCTGATCGCGGCGGCCGTGGCTGCCGCCACGGAGGCCGGGATCAGCGGCCAGGGCGTCACGCCGTTCGTGCTGTCGTACCTGCACGAGCACTCGGACGGCGAGACGCGCCGCGTCAACCGCGACCTGATCGTCGCCAACGCAGGCCTCGCGGCGGAGATCGCAGTCGCCCACGCCGCGTTGTGGCAGGAGCTGCTTTGAGCCTCTACGACGCCGTCCGCGAGCTCCCGCTCACCGTCGAGGAATACACGCTCGACGGGCTCGAGCTGAACGTCTCGAGCGGCTTTCTCCGCAAGACGACCGTGATCCGGCTGCGCGGCGCCGACGAGCAAGGAATCGGCGAGGACGTCACCTACGCGGCCGACGAGCACGACCTGCAGCAGGCCCTCGGCCCGGTGCTCCCGCTCGCGGGGAGCTGGACGCTGCAGACCTTCTCCGACCACCTGGGCACGCTGCCGCTCTTCGACCACGAGCCCGAGCAGCACGCCTACCTCGACTACCGCCGGTGGGGGTTCGAGAGCGCCGCGCTCGACCTCGCTCTGCGGCAGGCCGGGGCGTCGCTCGGCGACGCCGTCGGCCGGATGCCTGCCCCTCTCACCTTCGTCGTCTCGATGCGCCTGGGCGAGCCCGCCACGACGGAACGGCTCCGCGCGTGGCTCGGCCTCTACCCGGGCCTGCGCTTCAAGCTCGACGCGACACCCGACTGGTCGGCGGAGCTGATCGCGGAGCTTGCCGCCACCGGCGCCGTCGACTCGGTCGACTTCAAGGGCCAGTACCACGGCACGAGCGTCGACGCGCCACCGGATCCCGGGCTCTACCGGCGCGTCGTCGACGGACTGCCCGACGCGTGGCTCGAGGACCCCGCGCTCACACCGGAGACGGAAGCAGTGCTCGAGCCGCACCGGGAGCGCGTCACCTGGGACGCGATCATCCACTCCGTCGCCGACATCGAGGCGCTGCGCTGGCCGCCGCTCACGGTCAACGTGAAACCGTCGCGCTTCGGCTCGGTCGAGCGCCTCTTCGCAGCCTACGAGCACTGCGCCGCCCACGCGATCGGCGCGTACGGCGGCGGGCAGTTCGAGCTGGGCGTGGGCCGGGGCCAGATCCAGCTGCTCGCCTCGCTGTTCCACCCGGGCACGCCGAACGACGTCGCTCCCGGCGGCTTCAACGTCGACCCGCAGCCCGGGCTGCCCGTGAGCCCACTCGCGCTCGAGCCGGAGCCGATCGGGTTCCGGCTGCACGCCGCATGAGCAGCGGCGGGCGCCCCGCGCTCGCGCACTCGGCCGAGAGCGTCGCCTACTCGCGCATCCGCGAGCTCGCCGAGGAGGCGATGTCGATGGACGGCGTGCTCCGTCTCTACTTCGGCGAGTCGGACATCCCGACCCCCGCTTTCATCAAGGACGCGGCCGCCCGGGCACTCGCGGACGGCTTCACCTTCTACAGCCAGAACGCCGGCCTGCCGTCGCTCCGGGCGGCGCTGGCCGCCCTGTACGAGCGCCTCCACGGGGTCGAGCTCGATCCGGCCGGCGAGATCGTGATCACCGCCTCGGGCACGGAAGCGATTCATCTCGCGGTCCGCTGCATGATCGACCCCGGCGACGAGGCGCTGATCCTGACCCCCGCCTGGCCGAACGGGTCGGCGATCGTGGCGCTCGCGAACGGTGTCCCCCGCGAGATCGCCCAGCCCCTCGTAGGAGACCGTTACACCATTGACTTCCAAGCACTGGAGGCGGCGCTCACCCCGCGGACGCGGCTGCTCGCCTACACGTCACCGTCGAACCCGCTCGGCTGGGTCGCCACCGAGGACGATCAGGAACGTCTCCTCGAGCTCTGTCGCGCGCACGGGCTCTGGCTGCTTGCCGACGAGGTGTACGAGCGGCTCTGGTACGGCCGGTCGCCGGGCGAGCCCGCTCCCTCGATCCTGCGCAAGGCGACCCGGGACGACCGCGTGACCGTCGTGCAGTCCTTCTCGAAGGCCTACTCGATGACGGGATGGCGCATCGGCTGGCTCGTAGCCCGCCGCGACCTCGGCGTCAAGGCGGCCCAGCTGAACGAGTACGTCGTCTCCCACGCGGCGAGCTTCACCCAGAAGGCCGCCGAGACCGCCCTCTCGGCCGGGGAGCCATGGCTCCAGGAGATGGTCGAGACGCTGCGCGACCGCCGCGACCTTTGCCTCGACGCGCTGCGCTCCATGTCTCGTGTGGTCGTGCCCGTACCGGACGGCGCCTTCTACCTGTTCCCCCGCATCGAGGGCATGCGCGACTCGTTCGCGTTCTGCCGGCGGCTGCTCCACGAGCAGCGCGTGGGGATCGCCCCCGGCGTTGCCTTCGGTGCCGGCGGCGAGGGCTCCGTGCGCCTCTGCTACGCGGCCGAGCGCGCCACGCTCGAGGCGGCGCTCGAGCGGCTGGACGCGTTCCTCCGGGCGGGGTAGCCGCCTGCCTAGCCTTCGAGCGAGGCGAGCAGGTCGTCGACGTTCACGAGCGGCAACGACTCGATCTTCGCGCTCCCCCGCGCTCCGAGCGCGACCGAGACGCGGGCGATCGTGAGGTCGTCGGGCGCCTCGACGATGTTGACGAAGTCGTACTCCCCGAGCGAGGCCCACTGGTGCAGCACCCGGGCGCCCAACTCCTCGACGTCGTGGTTGACCTCCCGCAGGCGGCCGGGGTTGGACTTCAGCGTCTGGACGCCCTTCTCGGTCAGCGTCGTCAGCATCAGGTAGGTCGGCATGTGTCCTCCAGTCGGATTGCGGGGGAGAGCCTACTCCGCCGCGCCGCGAGGGGCGACGCCGGTGGTCGCGGGCTCGGCCCGGGTGCCGCCGACCCGCGCAACCTGATCGCCGTAGAGGAGCGCACCACCGAGGAAGAGCACGGGCGAGAGCACGAGACCGGCGAGAAACGCAGCCACCCGCTCGGAGTTGTCGGCGTAGTTCTGCAGGAGCAGCGCCGCTGCGATCTGCGTCAGGAAGACGAGAATCGTCAGCGTCGCGAGGCCGCCGAGCGCGTGGGCGTAGTCGGCGCGTCCGAGCTCCAGTCCCCGCCGCAAGGCCGCGCGGACACCGAGGCCCTCGACGAGCGCGGCAGGCACCGCCAGGCCGACGAGGGCGAACCACGCGAGGCCCGGCAACACGAACACTGCGGCGAGGAACGGGAACGGCACCCAGACGAGGACGCCGACGAGGAAGGCGGTCAGCGCGTGGCGCGACCGCAGGGGCGCTCCCGACACGACGGCGCAGGCGCCGACGAACGACGCAGTGGCGGCCACCGCACCGGCGAACGGCACGATCTCGAGCGTCTGCGAGCGGTCGAACCCCGTAGCGGCTGTGCTCAGGAGCGCGGCCGGCAGCCCGATCAGCAGGGCGGCCTGCCAGTTGGCGCCGTACAGCTTGATCGTCTCGGCCACGAGCTGCCCGACGGTCCGGGTCGCGGGCGGGAGCGGTGGGGGCAGTGGGGCCGAGCTCTTCGGGTAGCGGGCGCGCGGCATCGGCCGAACGGTACCCGCGCCCGTCAGCCAGCCTGCGCTCGAAGCGCGGAGGCAACCGCGGCGACGAGCGCCGGGAGAGCCTCCTCGAGCGCTGCCAGGGCGTCGTCGATCCGCCAGCGTGAGCGGTCGCGCTCTCCGACCTCGTTCGAGATCACCCTGACCTCGAGCGCGGGGATCCCTGCGAGCGCGGCGGCACGAAGCACACCGAACCCCTCCATTGCCTCGACGGGGACGTCGTGACCGGCCCCGCCCACGGCGGCGCTCGTCCCGATC
>Ga0209798_10001424_pt1 | contig 14403 bp, 7 predicted proteins | sample DOMMetBare3Fresh_FD_187475 | JGI IMG/M metagenome (GOLD analysis project Ga0209798, IMG submission 187475) | Wetland sediment microbial communities from St. Louis River estuary, USA, under dissolved organic matter induced mercury methylation -... | ecosystem: Environmental > Aquatic > Freshwater...
ACTAGTGGACTGTAACGCTTAAATAGGAAGTATCATCGCACCTGTGGAGGGTGCGATGAAGCTGACCAAGACCGAAGTCATGGAGTTGCAGAGACAAGCCAGTGCGAGGAATGGTCGAGCCGATTCGGCTCGACATGCCCGGCTCATCCTTTTGTTGTCGCAGGGGCTGACGTGGGCCGAGATTCGCGCCAAGCTCGATTGCAGCGACAGCTACATCGATCGCTGGAGCAAGCGCTTTGCGGCCGATCGGCTGGCGGGGCTGTTTGCACGCCACGCCGGGCGCGAGCGCTACAAGGTGACAGAGCGCATCGAGGCACGCGTGCTGGCGTGGACCACCAAGCGCAAACCCGCTGACGGCTCGACGCACTGGTCCTCGCGCAAGCTCGCCGCTGAACTTGGCGGTGCCATCTCGCACATGACGGTGGCGCGCATCTGGGCCAAGCACGACCTCAAGCCGCATCGGCTCGAGGGCTATCTGGCCTCCAACGATCCGGACTTCGAGTCGAAGGCGGCCGATGTGATCGGCCTGTATCTGAACCCGCCGCAGCATGCGGCCGTGTTCTGCGTGGACGAGAAGACCGCGATCCAGGCCCTGGACCGCAAGGATCCGGTGCTGCCGCTGTCGCCCGGACGAGCCGAGCGCCACGGCTTCGAGTACTACCGGCACGGCACGCTGTCGCTGTACGCAGCCTTCAACACCAAGACCGGCGAGGTGCTCGGCAAGACGGCCGAGCGCCACACGTCGGCCGAGTTCGTCGCCTTCCTCACCGACATCGTGGCCCACCAACCCAGGGGCAAGGAGATCCACGTGATCGCCGACAACCTGTCGGCGCACAAGACCAAGCAGGTCGAGCAGTTCCTGCTCGAGCACGCCAACGTTCATATGCACTTCACCCCGACCTACTCGTCTTGGCTCAATCAGGTCGAACTGTGGTTCGGCAAGATCGAGCGCGATGTGATCGCCCGCGGCGTCTTCACTTCCGTGCCGGACCTCAAGCGAAAGCTCATGCGCTACATCCGTCAATACAACAAGCAGCCCAAGCCCGTGAAATGGAAGTACTTCGACCCGTCGCGTCGCATTGCTTCCACTTCAAGCGTTACAGTCCACTAGTCGCAAGTGTCCTTGCACTGACGGTCGCGCAGTACACAGAAGAGCCGCTCCCCCCCGGCGCTCAGGGACCGGGCGCTCAGGGTTTGAACCTGGAACGGTCGAAGGGGGGCCATACGGCGTCACTCGAACGTGATGCCGCCGACCACCACCAGCGTGGTGGGATACACCCCGCCGACGGCCACGCTCAGGTTGGCGCCGCTCGTCTGGCCGCCCGCCGACAGCGCGATGCCCCCGCCGGCGCCCTGGAACGACACCTGCGAGATCGGCGAGCCCGCCAGCGCCGAGGCGACGGTGAGGCCGGCTTGGGCGCAGTCCTGCACAACGCTGAACCCCGACAGCGCCACCGCGTAGTTCGTCGCGGCGGCGGCGGTGGGCGTCACGATCCTTCGCAGCTGCACGCGGCAGGTATTGCCACCCACCACGTAGCGCTTGCCCAGCGTCAGGTCGACCGCGAACTTGTTCGTCGCGGTGCCGAACCATTCCGCGTTCTGGCCGACCTTGAACTTGATCGAGGTCTGGCCGTTGATCTGCACGCCCGCGCTGTCGGCGGTGTCGCTCAGCGGGGTAACGAGGCCCGGTGCGAGCACGAAGATGCCCATGTACAGGTCGACCGCCGGCGTGGGCGTCTGGTAGTAGTAGAAGAAGCTTGAGACATCGGCGGCGACCGCCGGGGTGACATCGCCCCCGCCGCCACACGAGGCGGGGCTTCCGTTGCAGCGGTAGCCGTCCTGGTTGCTGCCGCTGAAGCCGCCGAACTCGCCGCCCTGGACAGTGCGGCTGCCCCCGGCGAAGCCCGACGAGAAGGTCAGCGGGCCGCCGCCACCACCGCCGCCTGAACTGGCGCCCAGCAACTGGATGTCGTCGAAGTAGTACGCCTTTCCGGGCGGCGCATCGATGGTGCCCAGGTTGGGCAGCAGCACCAGCACGTTGTAGTTGGTGTTGACCGCCGGCACGGTCCAGGTGAGCGTCTGCCAGCCGACGACGACCGCCTGGTTGGCTTGCAGGTCGCCGGTGGACGGGTTGCCGCCCGGGCCCTCGAGCTTGATCACCATCGGGATGCCGGCGGTGGGCGAGAACACGCGCGCCGAGATCGTCAGACGCCCGGCCGCCAGAGGGATGTTGCTCGGCAGCGTGACGATGGCCAGTGCGAAGTCCCGGCCGCCGGAGCGCAAGACCTTCAGCGCGTTGCCGCTGCCACCGGTCGGGCCCGGCTCGACCATGCTGCCCTCGGCACCTTCGAAGCCCGCGGCGGGCGGCGATACGCTGTCGAAGTTCGCCAGCACCGTACCACTGCCGAGCAGCTGGATGTCGTCGAAGTAGTAGGCCTTGCCGGGCGGCGCATCGACGGTACCCAGGTTGGGCAGCAGCACGATCACGCTGTAGTTCGTGTTGACCGCGTTGATGGTCCAGGTCAGCGTCTGCCAGCCCACGGCAACCGTCTCGTTGGCCTGAAGGTCGCCGCTGGAGGGATTGCCGCCCGGGCCTTCGAGCTTGAGCACCATCGGGATGCCGGCAGTGGGCGAGAACACGCGCGCCGAGATGGTCTTGCGCCCGGCCTCCAGCGGGACGTTGCTCGGCAGCGTGACGATCGCCAGCGCGAAGTCCCGACCGCCGGAGCGCAAGACCTTCAGCGCGTTGCCGCTGCCGCCGGCCGGGCCCGCCTCGACGACACTGCCCTCGGCACCTTCGAAGCCCGCGATGGGCGGCGAGATGGTGTCGAAGTTCGCGAGCACCGTACCGGAGGTCGGCGGCGGGGGCGGCGGGACGACGTAGTCCTTCGACGCGCTGGCAGACGCCGTGTTGGCGTTGCCGGCGATGTCGGTGAACCGTCCGGCAGCCACGCTCACGCCAATGGTGCCCGCCACGCCGGCCGTCGGCGTGACCACCAGCGTCGCCTGACGGCCGTCGACGCGCGTGAAAGCACCTGCGGTGCCGCCGGTGACCGTGATGTCCGTGGCCTCGAAGCTGACACCGACATCCTCGCTGAACACGAAGGTGAAGGTGACAGGGCCCGTCGCCGCGGCTGCGGAGACGTTGTTGGCGATGGTCGCGGTCGGCGCGGTGGTGTCCGGGCCGGCAGGCGGGCTGCCCACGGGAGGCGGTGGCGGCTCGGCACCGCCGCCGCAGCCAACGAGCGCGACAACGGCCAGCAGCAGGGCCGCCAGGTGCTTGAAGTTGTGCTTGAGGGTGTTCGCGTGCGACATGTCGTTGAGTCTCCAAGCAGCCCTGCACGGGCCTGGTTCATGAATACCTGAAAGCGCCTTCGATCAAGACCCGCTTCTTCACGATGGATGGCAAGGCGCCGCCATTGGTTGCTCTTCCTGGGCTGCCGTCATGGGCTGCGCGCCAGCGTCCCCGGCGCCACCGTGAGCGCCTGGCCGTCGCTGAAGCGCACGGTGAGCGGTGCCTTGCCGGCGTTGAAGGCCAGGTAGGTCTTCTTGCCGTCGGCACGCTTGAACACGGCGTACAGCGGCGTGTCGGCGCGCACGCCGGGGTCGGGCGTGCCGAGCTCGTTGAGGCTCAGAAGCCAGTGCAATGTGTGCGAGCGTGTTTCGCCCAGCTCGACCGCGCCCCAGCGGTTCCACTGCGTCAGCGCCGGCGCGGGGTCGGCGAGCGACAGGTATTTGGCGAACACGTCCTGCCAGATGTCCGGCGGGTCGACCTTCTTGCCGCGCGCCGCCCAGATGGCCTGCTCGTCCTTGAGCGCGGCCATGTTCTTGCGGATGTACTGCGGGTGCCAGGCGATGTAGGCCGAGGCGGTGGTGATGGGCAGCAGGTTGATGCCAGTGATCTGCCGTGGATCGTCGGTCCACCAAGTGTTGTGGATGTACTTGCCGCCGAACAGCTGCGCCACGTCGACGTTCTTGTATTCGGGCGCCAGCACCAGGCCGTGCGCGTCGAACCAGTAGTGGTCGATCGCCTGCGCCTCGGTGGCGTAGAGGTAGGCGCCGAGGTCGCGCAGCTCGCGGTTGCCCGTCACTTCGCCCCACAGGATCAAGCCGGCCCAGGCGTTGATGGCCTCCGACGAAGACTCCTGGTTGTTGCCGTAGACGCCGTACTCACCGACGCCGCCCAGGCCGTTGGCCCAGGAGTGCCCCTCGTAGGGGTCGAAGTTGCGCAGGAAGGGGAAGTCGGCACGCCCGCGCTCGGTGGTCGCGATGTCGGCTACCAGCAAGTCGATCATCGCGCCCCAGCGCTCTTTGGCCGCCCAGGCCGGGTCGCGCAGCGCGATCTCGGCGGCAACGCGAATCCAGTAGCCGTACCAGAAGTGGTGGTCGTTGACCTCCTCGATGGCGAAGAACTCGTCGGGGTGGCTCGCCACCGCGCCCAGCGTACGGTCGACGAAGAAGTAGCGCTTCGAGTCGCCACCGCCCAGCCACTCCTCCATGCGCTTCTTGAGCATCGCCAGGAGCTGGTCACGGCCTTCCTTGTCGCCTTGCTGCTCGTGCACGTCGAGCAGCTTCATGATGCGCTGCAGCCCCTTGCCCTGCCAGTACGCGCTCTTGCCCTCGGGCAGCATCATGCGGCGCGCGTTGCGCAGGTCGGTCTTCATCACGTCGGCCAGCTCGGCGCGGCGCGGGGAGTCGCCGACCGCCGGCCAGTAGGGCACGAAGCCGACGTAGGGGTGCGTGGTCTTGAACTGGGGTGAGGCCAGCAGACGGATCTTGCCGCGCACGGTGTCGTAGGCCGGCCCGAGCTTGCCCTCGACCGAGGCGTTGTTGAACCAGTGGTGCGGGTACAGGCCGTACAGCGGCCCGTTGTCGGCGCCCTCCATCACGCGCGTGCTCGCGCTGAAGGTGGTCTCGACCTGGCTGCTCGGCACGTCGTAGCGCCATTGCACCCGCGTGCCCTGCACAAAGGCGTAGGCGTGGCCAAGCAGCAGCGCGAGCGTCTCGGCCTTGTCGTCCGGCATGACGGCGGCCGAGACGAAGTGCTTGCCCGCCGGCAGCCGGGCGATCCACTCGGTGGCGGACACCGCCTCCCAGCGCACGCCGGTGGGCGCGAACAGCGCATAGGACTTGCCCTTGACGCGCAGCGCGAGCACGCGCGCATCGGCTCCGCCATCGAAACGCTCGCCTGCGGCCGGCAGCCGCACGCGCAAGTCGCCACGGGAGAGCTGGATGTAGGCGTAGGGGTTGCCGTGGGCCACGGTGACGCGCATGTCATCAGCGCCGCGCGCCATCGAGATGTCGATCGACCAGTCGCCCACGCCCGCCAGCTTGGCCGGCCCGGGCTCGAAGCCCGCCGGTGAAAGCAGCAGCGGATCGCGGTGCGGATAGGCGACTTCGGTATCGCGCCGGTCCGTGGTCGTCACCTCCTTGCTCGGCAAGGCCATCTCGAAGCCCTGCTCGGTGGTGCGCACCGTCATCGGCTGCACGAAGATCGGAAACGGCTTCGGATTGAAGATCAGCGTCGAGTACCACTGGCTGGTGGGCGCCGCCTGCTTGAGCATGGCCTCGGTGCGCAGCGGCGCCGCCGGCAGCCCCTTGTCGCCCGCCTTGGGGCCGAGGTGGTACGCACCCTCACCGGCCTTGACCGGCTGTGCCGCAACGCCGCGCAAAGCCAGCAACAGCCCCAGCGTCAGCCAGAACGCAAACCGGGCAACCAACTTGATGCATGCCATGCGAGTCCCCTGCGGGCGTAGACGTGGATGGGGTCCGTGAGGTCGATGCATCGCATTGTGTGTGAAAGCGCTTTCACGATCACTGTGGTTTTCCCGATGTCGCCCGCATCGGACCCACTTCAACAGGGGCACGGGAAAACACGGACGCACCCGGCGTTGACGATCCACATCTCAGGTCGCTATGCTGTGAAAGCGCTTTCAAGAAGACCGTCCAGGAAGACCCGCAAGCGCCTCTCCACCCCATTGCCGAGCGAGACCCCATGCACCCTCTGCACAGAAGCAAGAACCGGATCATGAAGATGGTTCGCAAGAGCGTCCTGGCGCGGGCCTGCGGGGCCGCGGCGGCGGCGCTGGGCCTGGCCGGCAGTGCATCGGCCATCGACTTCGGCCCCTTCAGCCTGACCGGATTCGCCAAAGTCGACGTGACGCGCATCAGCAGCAAGTGCGAGCCGAAGGACTGCCAAGTGGAGAAGTTCGCCGGCAGGGAATTTATCTGGTCCGATGAACTGGTGCAGGGCGTGGGCTATGGCGCCGGCAACACCGACGTCACGCTGTTCCAGCCCTACCTGGGCGTCAAATTCGACCTGCCGCAAGGGTTCAAGCTGTCGGGCCTGTTGAGCCAGCGCTGGCGCGACGGCAAGGAAGACTTCAAGGGTTTCTGGTACGAGAAGAACGTCGCCATCAGCCACGAGGACTATGGCCGCCTGGGCATCGGCGCCATGACCACACGCTCGTGGAGCATTGCCGACTTCCCCTTCGGCACCGACATCGGCGTCGGTGATCCGTGGTCTTCATCGGGCGCCGGCTACGGGTTGCTCACCCGCGCCGTTCGCTACACCTCGCGCCCGTTCGACGTGGCCGAAGGCGATCTGGTGGTCGAAGCCACCTATGACGTCGGCGTGAGCGGCTGGAAGAGGAACAAGCCTCGCTTCTGGGAACTGTGGTTCCAGTACCGCCGCGGTGACTTGGGTCTGGACGTCATGTTCCAGGAAGGCAAGAACGGCGGCCCCGTAGCCTTCGGTCACGCGCCTTTCAGCAGCCTGTTCCGCGACGCGCAGTTCGACCAGGATCTGGGCGGCTCGAGCCAGGGCATCGCGATGATCATGGCGACCTACAAGGTGGACGCCAAGCTGGATCTCTACGGCGGCCTACGGGCCAACCGCTGGAGCGGCGCCTACGCCAAGTTCCTGCAATCCGCGGCCGACAACCCGGAAGGCTTCGACATCTGGAACAACCCGTTCAACGTCGACTGGAGCAACGACCTGGGCGGCGGCGTCTACAGGGGCTACTCGGCCAGGTCGGTCGACGTGGTGCTTGGTGCGCGCTACAAGATCTCTGAGAAGCTGGCCGCCTACACCGGCATGGTTTATCTTGGAACCGCCTCCACCGACAACCCGTCGGAGCGCGGGCAGTCGAACTGGGCCACGTTCAACACTCTCGGCGTGAGCTACGACTATGGTCATGGTCTACGCCTGAACGGCGTGGTGGGCATGGTGAACTACGGCAAACGCGGCCTTGCCCCGACCAGCATGCCGGGCCACCAGGCGTTCACCGGCATCGACTCGCGACTGGAGAAGCGCGGCAACTGGATCGGCGCCGGCGCGACCTTCACCTTCTGACATGCACTCGCACTCGCACATGCACTCGCTCGAGGTCACTCCCATGAAGTCATCGCCCCCGCGCGTCTCCACGATTCGCGCCGCGCTTGCGGCACTGCTGGTCGTCGCCATCCTGGTCGCCTGCGGCGGCGGTGGCGGCGTGCCTTACACCGGGGTCACGATCCGCCCGCTGAGCCCGGAGTTCACCTCGCGCAAGGCGGTGGCCTACGGCGCCTACCGCACCGCGAGGAACCCCTCGGAGCTGGACGCGGAGGTGATCCCGCCGGCCAACCTCAAGCAGGACCTCGACCTGATGCTGGCCGCGGGCTTCCGCATGATTCGCCTGTTCTCCAGCGACGACAAGGTGGCCCGGCAGACCCTGCAAGTCATCGCGGACAACAACCTGAACATGAAGGTGCAGCTCGGCGCCTTCATCCGCGGCGACGCGTATGCCTCGGCGGCCGAGCTGCCGGCCATCTATGCAGGCAACGAAGCATCGATCGCGCAGGCCGTGGCGCTGGCCAACAACCCGGCGTTCAAGGACTTCATCCTGGCCGTCAGCATCGGCAACGAGACCCAGGTGGATTTCTCCGGTGTCCGCACCAAGCCTGAAACCCTCGCTGGGTACATCCGCACGGTGCGCAACCAGATCACGCAGCCCGTGACCACCGACGACAACTGGCTCGCCTGGGCCCGGATGCCGGCGGTGATCACCAACGAGGTCGACTTCGCCTCGATCCACATCTACGCCCAGCTCGACACGTTCTTCAACCCGAGACTTTTCGACTGGCGGCAGAAGGGCGTGCCCGAGGCCAGCCGCGCGGCGGCGATGATGGACGCCGTCATGACGGAAACCAAGCGCCAGTACCAGCAGGCGCGCACGGCGTTCGACAACAAGGGGCTGTCCTACATCCCGATCACCATCGGCGAGACCGGCTGGAACGTGATCGATCCGCGCCTGTCCTTCCGCGCCCACCCGGTGAACCAGAAGATGTACTACGACCGGATCACCGCCTGGGCCGCCGAGGGCCGCGCCGGCGCGGGGCCCGAGGCCATCTTCTATTTCGTGGCCTTCGACGAACAGTGGAAGCAAGGCGACGATGGGTGGGGCCTGTTCAACAAGGACCGCCAGGCGCGCTATGCGATCCAGGCGACCAATGCGAACAACTCGCCCGCCGGCGGCGCCACCTGGGTCTGGGCGCCGGGCACGTTCAGCGACGCCGATGCGATCTACTTCAAGCCACCAGTGGTCAACGCGGCGATCACGGAAAACAAGTACACCCTGTACACCGACGTCGCACCCGGCGCCTCCGAAGTGCGCCCCACCGGCCTGACCTGGGACGCCTTCGACGGCACCACCGCAGCCCGCAACGAGTTCTCGCCCAACTTCGGGCCCGGCGACGCTGCCAACGGCCTCGAGATCACGCCGCAGCCGGCCAGCTTCGGCTGGGGCCTGGTGCGGCAGTCGCCCACCGCGGCCACGGACAACCTGTCGGCCTACGCGGCCACCGGCACGCTGAACTTCTGGGTCAACACCACCTACCCGGGCAAGATCGAGATCGGCATCGGCACCGACACGCAGGACCGGGAGCCGCAGGAGGCCTACCTGCAGCTCCAGCCGGGCAACTACGGCTACTGCAGCACGGGTGCGTGGTGCCAAGTGTCGATCCCGCTGCAGGACTTCATTGCCAAGAACCCCAAGCTCGACCTGTCGCTGGTGCTGTCGCGCTTCATCATCGCGGACGTGTACTCGCGCACCGGCAACGTGCCGGGCAGCAGCGCCAAGCTGACGCTCGACGGCATCTACTGGTCGAAGTGAGGCGCGCGGGCACCGCGCAGCGCCGTGCCCGCCGCTTCCTGCAATGAATTCACCGGCACTGACCCGCTTCGTCCTGAGCGCGCGTGACGGCGGTCTGCGCCTCGCGGACCGGCCGTTGCCGCCGGCCGACGGCAACGGCCACCGCCACCTGCCGCGCCTGGTGGTCCACACCGAGCGCCGCTACCAGAGCCATCTCGGCTTCGGCGGTGCCTTCACCGAGGCGGCGGCCAGCGTCTGGCAAGGCTTGCCCAAGGCGGCACGCGAGCAATTGCTGCGCGACTACTTCGACCCCGCCCACGGCCACGGCTACACGCTCGGCCGGGTGCACATCAACTCGTGCGACTTCGCGCTCTGCCACTATGCGCATGTCGAGCAGCCCGACGACTTCGCGCTCGCGAGCTTCAACATCGAGCGCGACCGCCAGGCGCTGCTGCCCTTCATCCGCGCCGCGATGCGCGCCGCCGGGCGGCCGCTGCAACTGCTGGCCTCGCCGTGGAGCCCGCCGGCCTGGATGAAGACCAACGGCCGCATGGACGACGGCGGCCGATTGCGGCCCGAGTGCCGCGCCGCCTGGGCGCAATGCTTCGTGCGCTTCATCCGCGCCTACGAAGCCGAAGGCGTGCCGATCTGGGGCGTCTCGGTGCAGAACGAGCCGGCGGCGCATCAGCGCTGGGACTCGTGCCTGTACACCGCCGAGGAGGAACGCGACTTCGTGCGCGACCACCTCGGCCCCGCGCTGCGCGACGCGGGCCTCGGCGACGTGAAGATCGTGATCTGGGATCACAACCGCGACCTGATGGTCGAGCGCGCGAGCGTGGTCTATGCCGATGCCGAGGCCGCCGGTTATGTCTGGGGCACCGGCTTCCACTGGTACGGCCCGGAGGACTTCGACCATGTGCAGCAGGTTCACGACGCCTGGCCCGACAAGCACCTGCTGTTCACCGAAGGCTGCCAGGAAGGCGGGCCGCACATCGGATCGTGGAAGGTCGGCGAGCGCTACGCGCGCAACGTGATCAACGACCTCAACCGCTGGACCGTCGGCTGGATCGACTGGAACTTGCTGCTCGACGAGCGCGGCGGGCCCAACCACGTCGGCAACTACTGCAGTGCGCCGATCCTGGCCGACACAGCGCGCGGCGAGCTGATGCACCAGAGCGCGTACTGGGTGCTGGGCCATTTCGCGCGCTTCATCCAGCCCGGCGCGCGACGCGTCCTGACCGTCGCGGCGCAGGAGATCGACACCACGGCCTTCGTCAACCCGGATGGCACGACGGCGGTCGTCGCCAGCAATCGACACGATCACGCGCAGCGCTTTGCGCTGTGCATCGACGAGCGCTGTGCCGCAGTCGAGTTGCCGCCGCGGTCGATCGCGACCTTCGTCTCGTCGGACGCGAGATGATGCAAGGGCGCTTCGTCGACGACGACGGCCAGACCTGGTACCGCATCGACGGTGTGGACGATGCGCCGCCCTTCTTCGTCGCGCTGGCCAGCGACAGCGATGTCTGGGCCTTCGTCTCCACCGCTGGTTCGCTCGCCGCCGGCCGCCGCGATGCCGAGGGCGCCTTCTTTCCCTACGAGACGGTGGATCGCATCCACAGTCGCTGGGAGCACACGGGGCCGCGCACCTGGGTGCGCATCGGCGACGGCGACCGCAGCGAGTTGTGGCAGCCCTTCGCACCTCGCTTGGACAGCGGCGGCGGCGCGCGCTCAGTGTGGAAGAACCTGACCGGCACGCGCCTGCGCTTTCGCGAAGAACATGCGTCGGGCCGGCTCGCCTTCGAGCACGAGTGGTCGAGCGCCGCGGGCCTGGGCCTGGTGCGTACCGCCCGGCTGCGCGCGGCGTCGGGCAGCGTCTCGGTGGAGGTGCTCGACGGCCTGCTCGATCTTGTGCCGCCCGGCGTGAGCGTGGCGCATGCCACGACGATGAGCTGCCTGGCCGACGCCTACAAGTGGAACGAAGCGGCGGCCGGCGGCCGGCTCGGCCTGTACGCGATCTACGCCCAGATCTGGGACCGCGCCGAACCCAAGGAGTCGTTCCAGGCCCTGGTGGCCTGGCACGCCGGCGTGCCTCCCGCGAGCCGCACGCTGCTGTCCGACCACCAGGTGCGCGCGTTCTGCCGCGGCGAGCCCGTGCTGGCGGAGACGCTGACGCGCGGGCGCAAGGGTGCCTTTCTCGTGCACTTTGCGAGCACCGTCGATGCCAAGGGCTTCGAATGGCATCAGGTGATCGACTCGCCGCGCTCGCAGGTGCAGGTGGCCGAGCTCGCGCGCCGGCTTGAAGCCGGTGTCGGCACGCCGGCCGAGATACGCGCCGCCGTCGCCGCCAACACGGCCGGCGTGGACGAGCTGCTGGCGCGCGCCGATGGGCTGCAGCAATCGGGCGACGCGATGGCCGCCGCCCATCACCGCGCCAACGTGCTCTTCAACATCATGCGCGGCGGTGTGTTTGTCGACGGGACGACGTTCAACCGCGACGATTTTCGCGCCTTCGTCGCGCAGCGCCACCGGGCCGCCGCCGAGAAGCTCGCCGCGACCATCGACGCCTGGTCCGATCGCATCGATCGCGCACGTGCGCTCGAGGCCGCGCGCGCCGCCGCGGGTGAGCACGGCGAGCGCCTCGTGCTCGGCTATCTGCCCCTGACCTTCAGCCGCCGCCATGGCGACCCGAGCCGGCCCTGGAACCGCTTCTCCATCCGCGTGCGCGACGCAGCGGGCCGGCGCGTCGTCAACTACGAAGGCAACTGGCGCGACATCTTCCAGAACTGGGAGGGCCTGCTGCCGAGCGAGCCCGCCTACGCCGGTTCGATGATCGAAGCCTTCCTCGGCGCGATGACGCCCGACGGCTACAACCCCTACCGCATCGGCCGCAGCGGCATCGACTGGGAAGTCATCGAGCACGAGAACCCGTGGAGCAATATCGGCTACTGGGGCGACCATCAGGTGGTCTACCTGCTGCGCCTGCTCGAGGCCGCGCAGGCACGCGACCCCGGCCTCCTGCCCGGGCTGTGGAACCGCGCGCTCTTCAGCTTCGCCGACGTGCCCTACCGGCTCAAGCCGCACGCCGAGCAGGTGGCGAACCCGAAAGCGACAATCGTGTTCGACGACGCGGCGCATGCGCAGGCCCGCGCGCGTGCCGAACGCATCGGCGCCGACGGGTTGATGGTGTGCGACGCAAACGACCACCCCGTGCTCGCCACGCTGGCCGAGAAGCTCGCCATCATCGTGCTCGCCAAGGCCGGCAGCCTGGTGCCCGGCGGCGGGCTGTGGCTGCACACCCAGCGGCCGGAGTGGAACGACGCCAACAACGCGTTGGTGGGCAACGGCCTGTCGATCGTCACGCTGGCGCAGCTGCGGCGCCTGCTTGCGTTCATCACGGCCTTGCCGGGTGCGGAGCGCGAGTTCGATCTCTCGCAAGCCACCCTCGCAGCGCTGCGCGGGTTTGCCGAACTGGTGCGCGCCACGCCCGCGTCGGCGGCCGAGGACCCGATCGCACGCCGCACCTTCGTCGATCGTGCCGGCGCATTGCTCGACGCCTGGCGCGCCCAGGCGTACCGCGGCGCAGCCGGCCGCGTGCCCGCGCGCGCCCCGGCCGGCCTGCTGACGGGGTTGGCACAGGAGCTGCTGCCGCTCGTCGATGCCACGCTGCAGCGTTGCCGCCGCAGCGACGGCCTCTTCCACAGCTACAACCTGATCGACTTCTCGCGGCCCGGCCGCGCCGAGGTGAGCCCGCTGTACCCGATGCTCGAAGGTCAGGTGGCGCTGCTGTCGTGCGGCCTGCTGTCGCTGGCCGAAGCGGTGCGCCTGCTCGACACCATGTTTTCGAGCGCGCTGTTCGATCCACGGCGCCGCAGCTTCACGCTCTACCCCGATCGCCAGTTGCCTGGCTTCCTCGAGCGCAACCGGCTCGATGACGAAGCGTTGGCGCTGCCCATCGTGCAGACCCTGCTCGCGGCCGGCCGCACCGACCTGCTGCAACGCCAAAGCGACGGCACGGTGCGCTTCGCCCCCTCGCTGTCCAATCGCGGCGATCTGGAAGCCGTCGGGCACGACCTCGGCGCCGAGGCGATCGGGCCGCTGGCCACTGCCTACGACCGCCTGCTGAACCACCACGCTTTCACCGGCCGCTCCGGCACCATGTTCGCCTACGAAGGCCTGGGCTGCATCTACTGGCACATGGTCGCCAAGCTGCTGCTCGCGGTGCAGGAGCGCGTGTTCGAGGCGTCCGACCGCAATGCGCCCGAACTGTCCGCGCTGGTGGCGCACTACCGCCGCGTGCGCGATGGGTTGGGCTACCGCAAGAGCGCCGCCGAGTGGGGTGCCTTCCCGGCCGATCCGTACAGCCACACGGCAGGCGAAGGCGGCGCGCAGCAGCCCGGCATGACCGGCCAGGTGAAGGAAGAGATCCTCACGCGCTGGGGCGAGCTGGGTCTGCGCTTCGAAGCCGGGCAGATCCGTTTCGATCCGGTCTTGCTCGAGGCGAGTGAAGTGCCCGCGGACGGCGCCTTGACCTTCACCTTGAACCGCGTGCCCTACAGCGTACGGCGCGGAGCGGTGAAGCGCTTGCGCACCCGCGTCGATCGACAGTGGGTCGACCGTCCGCAGTATCGCTTCGACCCGCTGGGCGTCGAGGCGGTCGAGATCGAGTCGCCCCGAGACCGCTAACAACCACGAGAGAGCGCCATGTCCGCCACTGCCACCACCCGCAAGGTCCCGTTCGGTCAGAAGGTCGCCTTCGGTCTGGGCATGCTGGCCAACCAGATGTTCCCGGCCGCGCTGGGCATCTTCATGGTCGTGCTGGTGCAGGACATGGGCTTCCCGACCTGGATGTGGGGCATCCTGTTCTTCCTGCCGCGGTCCTATGACGCGGTCATCGACCCGATCATGGGCTTCATCTCCGACAACACACGGTCGAAGTGGGGCCGGCGTCGGCAGTACGTGTTCATCGGCGCCATCATGCTGGGCGTGGGCTTCGTGGCGATGTGGCAGCTCCACCGCGCCGACGGGTTGACCTACAACTTCGCCTACTTCCTGTTCTGGTCGCTGGTGTTCTTCACCGGGCTCACCGTCTTCAGCATCCCGTATGTGGCCATGGGCTACGAGATGAGCGACGACTTCCACGAGCGCACCAGCATCATGGCCGTTGCGCAGTGGATCGGCCAGTGGGCCTGGGTGATCGCGCCGTGGTTCTGGGTCGTCATGTACGACCCCAAGTGGTTCCCGAACGCCGACACGGCCGCGCGCACGCTGTCGG
>Ga0209798_10001425_pt1 | contig 14403 bp, 15 predicted proteins | sample DOMMetBare3Fresh_FD_187475 | JGI IMG/M metagenome (GOLD analysis project Ga0209798, IMG submission 187475) | Wetland sediment microbial communities from St. Louis River estuary, USA, under dissolved organic matter induced mercury methylation -... | ecosystem: Environmental > Aquatic >...
GATGACCTCGCCCACCTGGCGGGTGCCGAGCTGTACGCCAGCCGCCCGCCGCCCGACGGCCTCACCTTCAAGCCGCCCGCGAGCTTCCCGGTCCACGAGCGCTGCGTCGAGCTGGAGGTGGACCTCGGCATCGGCGCCGGCGAGTGCGAGGTGCTCGGAGCCGACCTCACCCACGAGTACGTCACCGAGAACGCCGACTACCGGAGCTGACGTCATGGGCGACGCGCCGGTCGAGCGCCTGCGGACCGTTCCCTGGGGCGCGCTCGAGGGCATCGCCGCCGCGCTGGACGCGCCGCTCGCGGAGGTCCTCTGCGGCGCGCCCGCCGAGCGGGTGCTCGACCGCTTCCTGCGCTCGCGCCGCGACCTCGAGGCAGGCGGGCGCGCGGCGGCGGCCGAGGCCCTCTTCGGCGTCGGGCTGTGGCGCCGTCGGCTCTGCTGGCACCTCGGCACGGACCGCGCGCCGCCTCGCCAGCTCCTCGCCGCGCTGGTCCGGGACCTCGCGGGCGTATCCGCCGCCGAGCGGCTCGTCGGCCTCGCGCCGGGGACGCTCCCACCTCCCCGGCCGCCGCCCGCCGACCTCGCCCGCCGCTTCTCGATGCCGGACTGGCTCGCCACGACGCTGGAGCGCGAGGCCGGCCCGGGCGCCACCGCGCTCGCCTCCGCGCTGAACGAGCCCGGACCGGTGTGCCTGCGGCCGAACCTCCTGCGCACGACGCCCGAGACCCTCGCCCGGGCCCTGCGCCGCGAGGGAGTCGAGACGCGGCCCGGCCGCTGGGCCGAGGGAGCCCTCGTCGTCGCCACGCCGCGTCCCAACCTCCACGGCCTCTCGGCCTGGCGCCGCGGGCTCTTCGAGGTCCAGGACGAGGGGAGCCAGCTCCTCGGCGCGGCAGTCGGGGCGCAGCCCGGCGAGGAGGTCCTCGACCTCTGCGCCGGCGCGGGCGGCAAGACGCTGCAGCTCGCCTCGGCGCTGCGCGGGCGAGGCCGGCTCCACGCCTCCGATGCCGACCCGGAGCGGCTCGCGCGGCTGCGTGCGCGGGCGGAGCGGGCCGGCGTGCCGAACCTCACGGTGCACGGCGGGGAGGCGCCGGCGGACCTGCGAGTGGACCGCGCGCTCGTGGACGCGCCCTGCTCCGAGCTCGGCGCGCTCCGGCGCGGCCCGGACCTGCGCTTCCGGATGGAGCCGGCCTCGTTCGACCCGCTTCCGGCGCTGCAGCGCGCCCTCCTCGGGAAGGCCGCCCTGCTCGTCCGCCCCGGTGGCCGCCTGGTGTACGCCACCTGCACCTTCCGGCGCGAGGAGAACGAGGAGGTGGCGCGCGCCTTCGAGGACGCGCACCCGGGATTCGCGCGCGTCCGCCCCGTGGTGGACCGCTCCCTCCTCGACGGCGAGGGCTTCCTGCGCGCCTGGCCCCACCTGCACGGCACCGACGGGTTCTTCGCGGCGGCGTGGGAGCGGCGGCGCTGATAGGCTCCCTCCGTGCGCTTCCTCCTGCGACTCACGCTCCTCGCTGCCGGGATCCTGGGCGGCCTCGCCCTGCTCCTCTTCGCCGCGCAGCGGCGGCTGCTCTATTTCCCGGAGCGGCAGGACCTGGCGCGGGCGACCGAGGAGGCCCGCCGGCACGGCTTCGAGCCCTGGCTCGGGGCCGGCGGCCGGTTCGTCGGCTGGAGGTCCGCCCACCCGTCTGGCCGCGCCGCGGGCCGCCTGCTCGTCCTCCACGGCAACGGCGGCCACGCGCTCCACCGGCTCTACTTCCGCGACGTCTTCCAGGGCCCGGCCGTCGCGGTCCCGCTCGACGTGTTCCTCCTCGAGTACCCCGGCTACGGGCCGCGCCCCGGAGCCCACTCCGAGCGCGTCTTCGTGGACGCGGCGCTCGAGGCCGTGGACCTCCTCGGCAGGGACTCAGCGGTACCGCTCCTCGTCCTCGGCGAGTCGCTCGGCAGCGCCATCGCCGCCATCGCGGCGGCGGCGCGCCCCGGCGCCGTCGCCGGCGTACTCCTCGTGACCCCGGTGAAGAGCGTGCCCGCCGTGGCGCGGCGCCACTACCCCTTCCTGCCGGAGATGCTGCTCCGGGACACCTACCGGGCCGACGAGGCCCTCCCGCGCTTCCCCGGACCCGTGGGCTTCCTCGTCGCGGACCGGGACGAGGTGGTGTTCGCGGACCTCGGCCGCGCGCTCTTCCACGAGTACCCGGGGAAGAAGCGCCTGTGGGTCGAGGAGGGCGAGGGGCACAACACCGTCCGCTACGATGCGCGCGACCCGCGCTGGGGCGAGATGGCGACCTTCCTGCTCCCGCCGGTGCGCTAGGCGTCGCGCATGCCGCGCTCCGCCGCCGCGATCCTCGCCGCCGTCCTCTTGCTCGCCGCGGCCTCGGCCGGGGCGGAGCCCGGACGCGGCGAGCGGGGGGACCGGGTACGCGTGGTGCTGGAGACCGGTCTCGGCGACATCGAGGTCGAGGTGGACCTCGCCCGCGCGCCGATCACCGCAGCCAACTTCCTGCGTTACGTCGATGCGGGGCTCTACGACGGCGGCCTGTTCCACCGGACGGTGAAGCCGGGCAACCAGCCCGGCAGCGCGGTCCGGATCGAGGTGATCCAGGGCGGCGTCGATCCCGCGCGCGAGGGTCAGGGCTTCCCGCCCATCCCGCTCGAACGCACGAGCCGGACCGGCCTTCGCCACCTCGACGGGACGGTCTCGATGGCCCGGGCCGGGCCGGACACGGCGACCGGCGACTTCTTCGTCTGCATCGGCGACCAGCCGTCGCTCGACTTCGGGGGCAAGCGCAACCCCGACGGGCAGGGGTTCGCCGCCTTCGGGCGCGTGCTGCGAGGCCTGGAGGTCGTGCGCCGGATCCAGCGCGCGCCCGCCGACGGGCAACGACTCTCGCCGCCGGTGACGATCCGGAAGGCCCGCCGGGGATCGTGAGGCACGGGCGCACTCGCCAGCCCCCGACCCTGCCTAGAGAAGCGCGATCGAGACGATCGCCACCGCGGCCAGTCCGGCGGTGAGCGCGGCCGCGTAGCCGAGGACGAGCGCCGGGAGCACGAGCGCCGTCCGCCACCAGCCGCCCCCGTGTACCCTGCGCAGCCCGAGGGCGAGGTGCGCGATGAGCGCGGCGAAGGCGACATTCTGCCCCCGTCCCCCGAGCAGCGCGACCGGCGTGAGGACGGCGAAGCCGAAGGAGTGGGCGTGGAGCGAGAAGACGGCGTGCTCGGCGAAGTACCTCCGCTCCTTGCGGTACCCCGCCGCGAGCAGCAGCGCCAGCCAGGGCACGAGGAAGAAGGCGACACGCGGGGCGTTCACCTGGAGGGTCTCCGAGATGCGGCGGCGGGCCTCGTCGGGTCCGATCCGCTGCAGGGTGGCGATGCGCTCGGCGACGTAGCGCCCGACGGCGCCGAGATTCTCCAGGCTTCTGCGGGCCTCTCCGAGCTCGGCGCTGGCGCGGGGCTCCGCGCTTGAGGCGAGATCCGCCTCGCGCCCGCCCTGCCCGATCGATGCGCAGAGGAAGAAGAGCAGGCTCGTGAGGAGGTACAGCCGGACGGGCGAGCTGTAGCGGGTACGCCGCCCGGCGGCCCACTCGGCCGTGAGGAAGCCCGGACGGGCGAGGAACGGCCACGCGGTCCGGAGCATGCGCGAGTCGAGCGAGATGGACTCGGCGACCAACTCGCCGACCAGGGCCGACACCGGAGCTCGCAGGTCGGCGTTGCGCTGGCCGCATTCCTGGCACCAGGCACCGGGCGTCGGCGCGCCGCAGTCGAGGCACGTCGGGCTGCGGCGAAGGCGCTCGGGCACGGCGCGAGTCTACGCCGGAGCGGAGCGGCGCGCGACGTGCGCCGTCTCGCGGTGCCGCGTTCGCGCTGGACGGACTCACCCGTCGTGAAGCCCGGCGCCGGCGAGCTCGCGGACGCGGCGCACCAGCCGGAAGCTCCCGTAGGCGAAGAACGGGGCGGCGAGCACGTCCACGGCGTAGTGGACGTGCTGCACGAGAACGCAGGCCCCGACGCCCACCGTGCAGGCGAGGAAGAGGGCCCGCATCTTCCGGCCCGGGACGGCGAGGAAGAGGAGGAACATCGTCGAGGTGTGCCCGGAGAAGAAGAGGTCCTTGGTGAGGAGGCGGCCCGTCCCGATGTGCTCGACGAGCGGGTCCTGCAGGGCGAGCATCCCGGGGGGCGCCTCGAGCGGAACGAGCCAGATGGCGGCGATGCGGAAGATCGCCATCACCGCGTACGCCTGCACGGCGGCGGCGAGATGCCGAGGGTGGGGCGCGAGGAGGGCGACGCCGGCGACGATCCCGACGTAGATGAGCCCGAAGGTGAGCCAGGTGACGTCGCGCGGCCGGAGGAGCGCGAGGACCGGGTCCGGCAGGACGACGCCGGGCCGCGCCTCCGCCCAGCCCAGGAACCGCGCCATCGACGCAAGCGTGGCGACGAGACCGGCGAGCGTCAGCATCCATTCCGCGAGGAAGCGCCGGTCCCGGAGCGCCTCGCGCCAGGCCGGCCACATGCCCTAGACCCACCGGTCCTTGAAGGCCATCTCGCCGAGGAGCGAGGCGATCTCCGGGTCGCCCGGGGCGAACGTCAGCGCTCGGCGCAGGAGCGCGATGGCGGTGCCGACGTCGTTCGCCTCGACGGCGGCCTTCGCCTGGTCGAGGCACTCCTGGGCGCGGGGCGTCCGCGAACGGAACGCGGAGGAGGGCATGGTGGGCGAAGGCGACACCGCGATCGGCAGCGGGGCGATCCGCCGGGGTGCCGCCGCTGCGGGGGAGGAGGCGCCGGGTCCGGGCGTGGCGATGGCGGGAAGGATGTCGGGGGGCGCTGGCGTCTCCGTCCCGGCGTCGGGCGCCGGGCGCGGGGGAGCGCGACCGGGCGGCTCCAGAGGCCGGCCGACGGCTTTTTCCAGGATGGGCCTCCACTGCCAGGCCGGCACGGCCTCCACCGCCGCCAGCGTGATGACGCGCCGGGCGAGCAGCGTGAAGATGACGCGGTCCGCCCGCGGCCCGGCCTCCGGTCGAGCCAGCACCTGCGCCACGGTGGTTCCGGTCTCGAGGATGCGCAGCACCGCCAGCTCGTCGCGGCTGAAATCCACGATGAACTTCGGCGGTGGACGGAGGTAGAGCGGCGCATCGTAGCCGATCCGGTCCGGGACGTTGGCGCGCCTCGCGGCCATCCCGGGCAGTGCCTGGCACAGCGCCTGGAACCAGGCGGCGGGATCCGAGCGGGAGCCGAACTGCTCCACCCCGAAGGCAACGCCGGCGCGCTGCCGGCTCCCCTCCCCCACCCACGCTACCCGGCCCGTGACGCGGAGCGGCTGGGCCACCTGCTCGCTCTCGATGTGGAGCCCGACCGCGTCGCCGGGTCGGAGCGGCCGCGGCGTCACGAGGAGGCACCCGCCGGGCCCGAGATCCTCGGTCTCGGCCTGCCAGCCGTCACCTCGGCGGGTCAACGCGACGGTGCACCGCGCAGGCACGCGCGGCGAGCGGCGCGGGTTCTCGATATAGCGTTTCACCCTCGTCGAAAGTGTAGCAAAACCCGCGGGCGGCCGTCTTGACAGGGCGCTCCGGGGCGCGGAGGCTTCCGGCATGCCCATTTTCCGCCGTCCCGACGGCATCCTGTGCCGCGACGTTCCGCCCGTCCGCGCCGTCATGCCGTACCTCATGCAGGGCCGGAACGAGAGCGCCGTCTACCAGGAGGCGACGTACCAGATCGCCAGGGCGCGCCACTGGCTCAAGGCCTACAACCGCACACATGCCCAGCGGGCCACGCTCTTCCACCTCTTCGTCTTCGCCTGCGCCCGGGCGCTCCAGGAGCGGCCGGGGATGAACCGCTTCGTCTCCGGCGGTCGGATCTACCAGCACAAGGACGTCTCCGTCTCGTTCGCCGCGAAGAAGGAGATGGCCGACGACGTCCCCATCGTCACCGTCAAGCTGACGTTCCCCCTCGGCGAGCCGTTCGAATCCGCCGTCCGCCGCATCGTGGCCGCGGTGGAAGAGGGGCGGGAGGGGCCGGGTCGCGCCGTGGACAAGGAGGTGGCGCTCGTGATGGCCCTTCCCGGATTCCTCGTCCGCTTCCTGGTGTGGCTGGCCCGCTTCCTCGACCGCTTCAACCTGTTCCCCTGGTTCATGATGAAGAACGACCCCATGTACGCGAGCCTGTTCGTCGCGAACCTCGGGTCGGTCGGGCTCGCCGACGCCTACCACCACCTCTACGAGTACGGCACGGTGAGCGTCTTCGGCGTGATGTCCTTCCCGCGCCGGACCGCCTTCGTCGAGGGCGGTGGGGTGGTGGTGAAGGAGGGGCTTCCGGTGCACTGGACGTTCGATGAGCGCGTCAACGACGGGTTCTACGCCGCGAAGTCCCTGCGAATCGTCCAGGAGATCCTCGAGGACCCGGAACGCCACCTCGGCAAGCCCGAGGCCGCCGGGGCCGGCGTCGCCGGGACTGGCGTCGCCGCGGCCGGATAGCGGGCCTGCGCGTTTGCCCAGGGCGTACCCTGGCGGTAGCATCGCGCGGTCTTCCCTAGGGGGCCAAAACGATGAAGCTCGGCGACCACATCCGGACGCTCGCGAACGGACGCTTCGATCACGCCATCGACTGCGGCGACATGACGGTGATCCACCTCGTCCCGGGTCCGGGCGGGGCCGGGCGGGCGGAGGTGCGCCGCTCCCGCCTGTCGGACTTCACGGCGGGAGCCGAGCGCGTCGAGACGGTCACCTATCCCCAGCGCGGCTACGCCCCGCGGATGGTGATGGCCCGCGCCTTCAGCCGGCTCGGCGACAGCGCCGCGTGGGCCATGTTCCCGAGCGCGGAGCACTTCGCCACGTGGTGCGTCAACGGCCAGTCGCCGGCGCCCTCGTCCGGTCCGGCCGCCCCGGAGCCGCCCGCTGGCGCGCCCCCCGGGCCGGGATCCGCCCGCCCCGCGCGCAAGGCCAGGCCGGTGGCGAGGGCCGCAAAGAAGGCGACCGCCCCTCGCAAGGGGCCCCCGAGGAAGCCGGCGCGCCGGAAGGCGCCTGCGCGGCCGAAGTCCAGGCGGCCGGCGCGGAAGGCCCGGGCCGCGCCCCGCCGGGCGGCTCGCAAGGGGACGAGGAGGAGGCGGTAGCCGTCCCCTCGCCCGCTTCGCCGGCCGGCGTGCGCGGCCGCCGACCCGGCGTCGAGCCAGCCCGGGCGATTCGGGACGGGACGAAGCCACCTTCGCAGGCATGGAGACGGTTTCGAGACCCACGGTGGAGCTCGCCGGCGCAGGCCGCGCCTTCGGCCGGCTCGAGGCGCTCCGCGCCATCGGCTTCTCCGTCCGCGCCGGCGAGCGGGTGGTCGTCATCGGCCCGAGCGGGGCCGGCAAGTCCACCCTGCTGCGCCTCGTCAACACCTCGCTCGCCCCGACCGCGGGGAGCGTCCGGGTGCTCGGCGAGGAGCCGGCGCGCCTCTCGCCCCGGCGGCTGCGGGCGCTGCGGTCCCGCATCGGGACGGTGTACCAGCAGCTCCTTCTCGTGCCGCAGGCGAGCGTCCTCGAGAACGTCCTCATGGGGAGGCTGGGCACGCGCCCGGCGCTGGCCCTGGCGCTGGCCCCGCTGCGCTCGCGGGAGCGCGACCGCGTGCGCGCGGTGCTCGACCGGGTCGGCATCGCCCCGATGCTGGACGAGCGCGTGGACCGGCTCTCCGGCGGCGAGCAGCAGCGGGTGGCGGTGGCCCGCGTCCTCCACCAGGAGCCGGACCTGATCGTCGCCGACGAGCCCTTCGCCTCGGTGGACCCGCGGCGTTCCGCCGAGATCATCGGGCTCCTGGTCCGGGCCGCGGAGGGCCGGACGCTGATCCTGTCGACGCACCAGCTGGAGCCGGCGCTGCCGCACTTCCCGCGGGTGATCGGGCTGCGCGCCGGGCTCGTCCTCTTCGACAAGGCTCGCGAGGACGTCTCGCCGGAGGACCTCGCCCTGCTCTACCAGCCGGAGGGGGCGACGCCCTCTCCCGAGGCGGCGCGCTCCTTCGAGCCGGTCGCGAGGGCGGCGGTGCCTCGCGCGACGCTCCTCGTGGGCGCCTCCACCACCCCCGGGGAGTACCTCCTCCCGCGGATTTTGCCGGACTTCGTGCGTGCCCACCCGGCCGTCCGCCTGCGCCTCACCGTCAAGGACACCGCCGAGGTCCTGGCCGACGTCCTCGGAGGCCGGCTCGAGCTGGGCTTCGTGGGCTCGCGCCGCGAGCACCCCGAGCTGCACTTCGAGGACTTCGCCGAGGACGAGATCGTGCTCGTCGGCGCCCCGGGGCTGGAGTTCGTCCCGCCCGGCCCCATCGCCGCGTCTCTGGTCGCGCGGCTCCCCCGCGTGGACCGGGAGGCCGGCTCGGCGACGCGCGCGGTGGTGGAGGCCCAGCTCGAGGCCATGGGCCTGGGCCTCGACCCCGGCGCGGCGGAGCTCGAGGCCGGCAGCGTCGAGGCGCTCAAGGCCGCGGTCGCCGCGGGGGTGGGCGTGGGCTTCGCCTCGCGCCTCTCGGTGGCGGCCGACGTCGCCGCCGGGCGGCTGCGCATCGTGCCGGTGGAAGGGCTCCACGTCGCGCGCCGCTTCTTCGTGGTCTGGCGCCGCGGGACCGAGCTGCCGCTCGCGGCCCAGAGCTTCCTCGCGATGGCGCGTCGGGCCCAGGCCGGCGGAGCGGCCGTCGCGTGAAGGCCCCGGAGCGGCGGCCCTGGTGGCTCTCGTGGCCGGGGCTCGCGACCCTCGCCGTCCTCGCCCTCGCCTGGCGCGGCTCCGGGGGAAGCCTCGCCGCGCTCCTCGGCCCCGAGGCGCGCGCCGCCGCCGCCGACTTCGCGCGCGGCTTCTGGCCCCCGGCCCACTCCCCGGAGTTCCTCGCGGGTATCGGGCGGCCGCTCGCCGAGACGGTGGCCATCGCCGCCCTCGGCATGGGGCTCGCGCTCGCCACCGGCATCCCGCTCGCGCTCGCCGCCACCAGCCCCGGCGTCGCCCGGGCCTGCGGCGGCCGGCCCGGGGCGGGGCGGCGGGCCACGTGGCTCGGGGCGCGGCTGGCGCTCGACGTGATGCGCTCGGTCCCGGAGATCGTCTGGGCGCTGCTCTTCGTCCGGGCCCTGGGCATCGGGCCCGGACCGGGCGTCCTCGCCATCGGCGTGGGCTACGCCGGCGTGGTGGGCAAGGTCTTCGCGGAGATCTTCGAGTCGGCCCCGCGAGAGCCCGCCGAGGCCCTTGCCGCCGCCGGCGCGCCACCGCGCCGCGCCTTCGGGCTGGGCGTGCTCCCCGCGGCGCGGCCGCTCCTCGTCTCCTACGCGCTGTACCGCTTCGACTGCGCGCTGCGCGCCTCGGCCGTGCTCGGCATCGTGGGCGCGGGCGGCGTGGGCCAGCAGGTGGAGCTGTCCCTCAAGATGCTCCGCTACGACGAGGTGGCCTCCTGGGTCGTCGCCCTCTTCGCGCTCGTCGCCGGCGTCGACCTCGCCTCCCAGCTCGTGCGCCGCCGCCTCCTGCTTCGCCGCTCGCTCTTCGCCGCCTCGCCGCGGATGCTTTTGCGCGAGGCGGTCGCGGCGGCCGGACTCCTTGGCGCGCTCGCCGCCTCGGTCCGGTTCCTCGACCTCTCGGCCGGCGACCTCGTCTCGGCCCGCGCCCGCGCCAGCATGGCCTCCTTCGCCCGCGGCCTCTGGCCGCCCGACCTCGGCACGGCCTTCCTCGTCCGTATCCTGCCTGCGGCGGCGGAGACCCTGGCGGTGAGCGTCCTCGGCACGGCGATCGCCGCCGCCTTCGGGCTCCTCCTCGCCTGGCCGGCGGCGCTCAGGCTCCACGGGATCGGCGCCGAGGACGAGGGCGCGCTGCGGCGGTCGGGGCGGACGGCAGCCGCGCTCGCCGCCCGGGCGGCGCTCAACCTCGGCCGTTCGCTACCGGAGCTTCTCTGGGCGCTCCTCTTCGTGTTCGCGGTCGGGCTCGGCCCGTTCGCCGGCGCGCTGGCGCTGGGCGTGCACACCGCCGGGGTGCTGGGCCGGCTCTACGCCGAGTCGCTGGAGGAGGCGCCGGAGGGGCCGGTGCGGGCACTGCGCGGGGCCGGGGCAACGGCCTTCGGCGCGTCGCTCTTCGGGGCCTGGCCGCAGGCCTTCCCCCAGATCGTGGCTTACACGCTCTACCGCTGGGAGGTGAACATCCGCGCCTCGGCAGTGCTGGGCATCGTGGGCGCTGGCGGGCTCGGCCGGGAGCTCTACGTCTCGATCGGCCTCTTCGAGGGGCGCCGCACCGCCACCCTCGTCCTCGCCATCCTCGTCCTGGTGACGGCGGTGGACCTCTTCTCCGGCTGGCTGCGAGGGCGCATCCTCGCCGGACCGGCTCCGGCCCCGCGCGTGGATGACCGGCCGGTGGCGGGGGACGCGCTCGAGGGCGTCGCCGGCTAGACGAGCCTAGTCCTTGATGAGGCCGGCGCTCCGGGCCGCCTCCTCGATGCTCCGGTAGTTCTCCGGGCGCGTCTCGATGAACTTCCGCGTCCGCTGCAGGTCGAGGATGGCCTTGTGCTCCGGGACCGCGGGATCGAGCGCGAGGAAGGCGTCCCTGATCTTCTCGACGAGCGCCGGGGCAAGGTCGCCGCGCACGGTCCAGTTGTAGTCGAAGAAGGCGGGCGTCGTGTAGAAGACCACCACCTTGGCCGGGTCCACCTTCTTCTCGTCCAGGAGCTTCTGCCACACCGACTCGTTGAGCGCGCCCGCCTCCACCTTTCCGGACTCGACCCACTTGGCGGTCACGTCGTGGGCGCCGGAGAACGAGTACCTCGCGAAGTCCCGGTCGGGGTCGATGCCCGCCTGGAGCAGGTAGTATCGCGGCATGAGGTGGCCGGAGGTGGAGCTGACGGACCCGAAGGCGAAGGTCTTGCCCTTGAGGTCGGGGAGCGCCTTCACCCCCGAGCCCGGCGAGGTGATGAACTTCGAGTGGAAGCGAGCGTCCTCCTCCCGCTGCACCAGGGGGACGGCGTTCCCGGACCGCCGGCGCGCCTGCACGAAGGTGAAGCCTCCGTACCAGACGAGGTCGAGCTTGCCGGCCGCGAGCCCCTCCACCGTGGCCGGGTAGTCGGTGACCGGGAGGAACTTCACCTCCATCCCGAGCCGCTTCTCGAGGTAGTCGCCGAGCGGCTTGAACTTGCGGATGAGCTCGGTCGGCGCCTCGTCCGGGATGGCGGAGACGCGGAGAGGCTCGGCGGCGGCTGCGGCAGAGGCGAGGCCCGCTGCGATGGCGACGGCGAGGAACCTGGAAGCGTGCACGGCGACCCCCCGGTCGAGTGGCGTGTCTGCTCCACCTAACTGGCAGGTGCCCGGGACGCCAGGGGATTTCGACCGCCTCCGCCTTGGCGGTGGCGGTCTCGCCGCAATGCGTCATAATGGGGCATTCCGTTCAGGAGGCGCGACGTGATCGACAAGAAGACCGCGAGCTTCGTTCAGTCCCTGTGCATGGGGGAGATCGAGGACGAGATCCTCGTCCCCTTCCCCGAGATGAAGAAGGCCGAGAAGGAGACGCTCGAGCAGGTGCTCGCCTCGGTCCGCTCCCTGCTCGCCCCGCGCGAGAAGGAGTTCCGCGAGTGGGACGTGCGCGGCGAGATGCCGGCCGCCTTCGTCGAGGAGCTGAAGTCCTTCGGCCTCTTCGGCCTCGTCATCCCCGAGGAGCACGGCGGCCTCGGCTTCGGGGCTCACGCCTACTCGCGCGTCCTCCAGGAGATCGCCCGCTACGACGGATCGGTCGCCCTCACCGTCGGCGCTCACAGCTCCATCGGCATGCGCGGCCTGTTGCTCTTCGGCACCGACGCCCAGAAGAAGCGCTGGCTGCCGAAGCTCGCCACCGGCGAGATGATCGCCGCCTTCTGCCTCACCGAGCCGGGCGCCGGCTCCGACGCCGCCTCCATCCGCACCACCGCGGTGCGGCAGGGCGACCACTGGATCCTGAACGGCGACAAGCTCTGGATCACCAACGGCGGCTTCGCCAGCTTCTTCACCGTCTTCGCGAAGACCCCCGACGCCTCGAGCGAGGGCAAGGCGCACATGACGGCCTTGGTCGTGACCCGCGACATGCCCGGCGTTTCGATCGGGCCGCACGAGGACAAGATGGGCATCCGCGCCAGCTCCACCACCACGGTGAGCTTCGCCGACGTGAAGGTGCCCGACGACCACGTCCTCGGCGAGGTCGGCAAGGGCTTCAAGGCGGCCATGCGCATCCTCAACGCGGGCCGCACCGGCCTCGGCGGCGGCTGCATCGGCGGCATGAAGCGGCTCATCGCGATGGCCTCGAAGCAGGCGAAGGAGCGGCAGCAGTTCGGCCGGCCCATCGCCGACTTCGGCCTGGTGAAGCAGAAGGTGGGCGAGATGGTGGTGGACTGCTACGCCACCGAGGCGGTGGTGAGCGTGGTCGCGGGCCTCATCGACCAGGGGTACCAGGACTACCAGGTGGAGGCGGCCATCTCCAAGGTCTTCGCCACCGAGGCGCTGTGGCGCACCTCCGACGAGGCGCTGCAGGTCGCCGGCGGCAACGGCTTCATGCGCGAATTCCCGTACGAGCGCGCCATGCGCGACTCGCGCATCAACCGGATCTTCGAGGGCACGAACGAGATCCTGCGCCTCTTCATCGCCCTCACCGCCATCAACGACGTGGGGGCGCAGCTCAAGGAACTGGCCTCGGGCATGCGGGGCGTCCTCGCCGACCCCATCAAGGGGTTCGGGGTGCTCTCCGAGTACGCCCGCAAGCACGCCTCGATCACCACCGGTCTCGTGGGCGAGAAGCGCAGCTTCAAGCTCCTGCACCCGGCCCTGAAGGAGGAGGCGGGCCTCTTCGAGGAGGCGACCCGCGATCTCGCGGCCGCCGCCGACCGGATCCTGCGCAAGCACGGCAAGAAGATCATCGACAAGCAATTCGCGCTGCGCCGGCTGGCGGACATCCTCATCGACCTCTTCGTCCTCGCCTGCGTCCTGTCCCGGGTGAACGCCGACGTCGAGGAGAAGGGCGTGGACGGCGCGGTGCGGGAGCGCGAGATCCTGACCATCTTCAGCGTCCGGGCCCGCCGCCGCGTCCGGCACCTCATCCGCCGCATCGACGACAACGACGACGAGGAAGTGAAGGCGCTCGCCGACGACGCCTTCGAGCGCGAGGCGTTCGGCTGGGACACCCTCTAGGCGGCCAGCGGCTCGAAGGCGAGCTCGGTGGTGATGGCGATGGCCGCCCGGAGCGACAGGTAGACGGGGCAGCTCTCCGCGAAGAAGCCGTGCACCCGCTCGGCCACGGCGCGCTCCTCCTCGCGCGCCCGCAGCCGCAGGCGCACGTGGATGCGCTTCACGACCAGCACCTTGCCCTCGAGCTCCACCTCGCCCACCGCCTCGCCCACGAGCCGTCCCTCGTCCGCCTTCACCTGGCGCGCCTCCAGCGCGCCCCCGAAGGTCCCGGTGAGTCAGCCGGCCGTGGCGGCGACGACGTAGTCGAGGGTGGTGGCGTGAGGCTCGAAGGTGCCGGGCGCCCGGCCGTAGTGCTCGGCGACGGCGCCGTGGACGCCGAAGGCGACCGGCGCCGCCTCCCCCGGCAGGAAGGCGCGGCGCAGCGGCCCCTTCACCCGCTCGATGCGGACCTCGGAACGGTAGGCGATCCCGGCCATGGCGTCTCTCCTTCCGCGGAGCACAGGCTCAGCGCGGCTTGTCGCAGCTCGCCGGAACGCGGTGGAACGCGCCACGCTCGTCGGGCTTTTCCTTCTCCATCCGGGCCCGCGCAGCGGCACAGCCCGCCACGCCGCCGTTCCGCGCCAGCGCCTCCGCCGCCACCGCGCGTACCCGCACCGGCCCCGGCTCCTCGAGCGCCGGCCTCAACGCCTCGAGAAGCCGATCCGGCGGGATGAGGTGCCCCGCGCCGCGCAGGGCCGCCGCGCGCACCGCGAAAGGGTGGCCTCGTTCCTGCGCCAGCACGAGCACGGTTCTCGTCGCCTCCGGCCCGCCGATTGCGGCCAGCCCGTCCACCGCCCGGGCGCGCCGGGAGGGGAACTCCTGCAAGCTCGTGGAGCGCTCCTGCAGGACGGCGACCGCCCTCGTCCCCAACGCTCGCCACTGCGACGGGCGAACGGGAGTGTCGATGGAGCCGAGCAGGCTCTCCACGCGCTCCCGGATCTCCTCGTCCGACGGGGTTGAGGGGGCGGCGAGGACGGCGGCCAGCAGCGCAGCGGCGATGGGACCGGTCATGTGGCGTCCTCCTAGCGCACGAGGGGGTTCGCGCGCATCACCTCGGCCTGGTCGCGCGAGAAGAAGCCCTTCTGATAGGTGGGCGAGATCTGCCAGAACATCAGGTTGTCTCCCCCGCCGCAGCTCCCACCCTTGCTGCAGTCCTTGGCGCTGACGAGGTAGGGCGCGTCGAGCGGGGGGCCATCGAACGCCTGGCACTGCGCCGTCGCCGTCGCGGGCTTGCACGTGGAGCATCCGCATTT
>Ga0209798_10001426_pt1 | contig 14389 bp, 15 predicted proteins | sample DOMMetBare3Fresh_FD_187475 | JGI IMG/M metagenome (GOLD analysis project Ga0209798, IMG submission 187475) | Wetland sediment microbial communities from St. Louis River estuary, USA, under dissolved organic matter induced mercury methylation -... | ecosystem: Environmental > Aquatic >...
TCGCGCACCTTGTCCATGCCGTAGACGCGGTCGTTGACGTATTGCTTGTCGTCCCAATCGTTCTTGAACACGTGGTACAGCACGCCGAACAGGAATGCGATGTCGCTGCCCGAACGGATGCGCACGTATTCGTCGGCCTTCGCCGCGGTGCGCGTGAAGCGCGGATCGACGACGATCATCTTGCAGCCGGTTTCCTTGGCGTGCAGCATATGCAGCATCGATACCGGGTGCGCTTCGGCGGCGTTGCTGCCGATGTACAGCGCCGCCTTCGAGTTCTGCATGTCGTTGTACGAATTGGTCATCGCGCCGTAGCCCCAGGTATTGGCGACACCGGCGACGGTAGTCGAGTGGCAGATGCGGGCCTGGTGGTCGCAGTTGTTGCTGCCCCACAGGCTCATCCACTTGCGCAGCAGGTACGCCTGCTCGTTGTTGTGCTTCGACGAACCGACGACGAAAACCGAATCAGGACCGCTCTGCTTGCGCAGCTCGAGCATCTTGGCGCTGATCTCGTCGAGTGCCTGGTCCCACGAGATGCGCTGGTATTTGCCGTTGACCAGTTTCATCGGGTACTTGAGGCGGAACTCGCCGTGCCCGTTTTCGCGCACCGCCGCACCCTTGGCGCAGTGCGCGCCGAGGTTGATCGGCGAGTCGAATACCGGCTCCTGGCGCGTCCAGATGCCGTTCTCGACCACGGCATCGATCGGGTCGCGGGTCGTTCCCGGGCGTTCGGACACGATCACGCGATCCTCGCCTAGAAGACGATTCAACAACGTCGATTTGCCGACGTTGGGCCGGCCGACGATGGCGAGGCGCGGCAACGGATCGTCGGGCCGGGTGGAGAGAACCTCGGGGATGGCGGCAATGACCCGGTCGAGGAGGTCGCCTACTCCCCTGCCGTGGTATGCCGAGATCGGCGATGGCTCGCCGAGACCGAGTTGCCACAGGTCATCGATCAGACGCTCCTTATTGCGGTCGTCGACCTTGTTGGCGGCCAGGATCACCGGTATCTGGGCGGAGCGCAGGATCTTGATCACCCCCATGTCGTCGTCGGAGACTCCGGCGGTGGCATCGATCACGAAGATGACCGCATCGGCTGTGGCGACCGCCGCCTCGGCCTGAGCCCGGATCGCCGAAACCAGCGGCTCGTCCGGCCTCACCTCCCAGCCCCCGGTGTCGACCAGGGTGAACGCCCGCCCCGCCCATTCTCCGACGAAATCTCGCCGGTCACGGGTCACGCCCGGCATCTCCTCGACCACTGCCGGCCGGCCACCCACGATCCGGTTGACGAGTGTCGACTTGCCCACGTTGGGGCGGCCAACGACAACGACGATGGGGAGGCGAGACATGATGCAACAGGGTACTGGCGGCACCGGGGGTCACGGACGGCGACAGTTCCGGTTGCAGGGGGCTTCCCCCTATCCTCACCGGCATGCCAGAACGCCTGATCCTCGCCGAACCTCGCGGGTTCTGCGCCGGTGTGGAGATGGCGATCAAAGCCCTGACCTGGATGACCCGGATCTTCGACGGGCCGGTCTACTGCTATCACGAAATCGTCCACAACGAATGGGTCGTCAACGCGTTCGAGCGGGCCGGGGTGGTCTTCGTAGAGGACATCGACTCGGTGCCCCCCGGCGCACCGGTGATGTTGTCGGCCCATGGCTCGTCACCAGAGGTGGTCGCCGGCGCCGACGCCAGGGCCGCCATCGTCATCGATGCCGTCTGCCCGCTGGTGACGAAGGTGCATCACGAGGTGAAACGGATGGCATCGCAGGGATTCGAGATCCTCTACGTCGGTCACGAAGGACACGACGAGGCGATCGGGACGGTCGCCGAAGCGCCGGAGGCCATCACGCTGGTGGAGCCGGAGCGCGGGTTGGCGGACTTCGAGCCGCGTGACCCGGCCAAGGTCGCCCTCCTCGCTCAGACCACCCTGGGTTTGCACGAGTGGAGGTCGGTGATGGAGGACGCAAGGAAGTCGTTCCCGGACCTGTGGATGGCCCGTCGCTCCGACCTGTGTTACGCCACCACCAACCGCCAGGCGGCGGTGACGGAACTGGCGAAGCAGACCGACCTGATTCTGGTGGTCGGATCGGAGAGTTCCTCCAACACCCAGGCTCTCGTCAGGGTGGCTCGCGAGCTCGGGACGGTGGCCTACCGGATCGACTCCGCCCTGGACATCGAGCAGGAATGGCTGGACGGCTCCACCGTGGTCGGACTGACCGCCGGGGCCTCTGCCCCCGACAACCTGGTGCAAGAGGTGATCGAGCGGGTCGATGCCAGCCTCGGCTTCGAGTTGTTCCGCGTCACGGAGGAGGACGAGTACTTCCCTCTGCCGCCCCAACTTCGCTCGCTGATCACCACGCTGCAGGCTCTGGTCGAGGCATCGTTGACCGCTCCTGCCGCCGGGACCGGCTGGATGGAAGCCGACCGGGAATGGTCGGCCTCAGCCGCCCTCGCGCTTCTCGACTGAGTCGAGGCGGGCGATGATGGCAGCCACCACCTCGTCCGGTGTCATGCCGGTGGTATCGAGGAGATAGGCGTCGGAGGCGGACCTGAGCGGTGAAACCTGCCGGCTCGAGTCGATTCGATCGCGCCTTCTGATCGCCTCCTCCTCCACGCCGACGTCCTCCCCGGTCTCGGTGGCCCGGCGACGGGCCCGCTCCTCGGCGTCGGCGGTCAGGAAAACCTTCAGATCGGCGTCCGGGAACACGACGGTGCCGATGTCCCGGCCTTCGACGACCACCCCGGTGTCGTGTCGTTCCACCCAGCCTCGCTGCTCGGCCACCATCAGGCGTCGCACGGCCGGATGGGCCGAGACCGGGCTGACGGCGGCGGTCACCGGTGCCAGCCGGATCTCGACGCTCACATCCTCGCCGTCGAGGAACATCAGCCTCCCGTCCTGTTCGAAGATAGCGCCGTCCAGCGCCTCCAGCACCGACCGCTCGTCCTCCGGATCGGCCTGGCGCTGCAGGACGCGGAGCGTGGCTGCCCGGTAGAAGGCGCCGGTGTCGAGGTGTTGCCAACCCAGGGCGCGAGCCACCATCCGACTGACGGTGCTCTTGCCGGATCCGGCCGGCCCGTCGATCGCCACCACCCTCATCGGAGACTCGCCAGCACATCGAAGAACGCCGGCCAGGTCTTGGAGACACACCCGGGATCGATGATCTCGATTCCGCGCACTCGTAGACCCACCAGTGCAAAGGCCATCGCCATCCGATGGTCGTCGTAGGTCTCGATGCGCGCCCCCCGGAGCACCCCAGGGCCGACCACCAGGTCGTCACCCTCCACCCGGGCCGAGCCTCCCACCCGTCTGATCTCGGTTTCCAGCGCCGCCAGCCGGTCGGTTTCCTTCAGGCGGAGTGTGGAGAGACCGCCGAGCCGGCTTTCGCCCTCGGCGAACAGACAGGCGACGGCCACCGCCAGGGCTCCGTCGGGGGCATTGCCCATGTCGACCTCGACCGGTCGGAGGCCCCCGAACGGTCCGGCTACGTCGACGCTGGTCGGCCCGCGCCGGATCGTGCAGCCCATACGAGCGAGTACCTCGAGCACGGCCAGATCCGGTTGGGTGGAACCAGCCGGGATGCCTTCGATGCGTACCAGTCCGCCGCAGATCGCCGCCGCCACGGCCGGATACACCGCCGCCGACGCGTCGGCCTCGATGTCGTAATGGGCTTTGCGGTACCCGCCGGGGGCGACCGCGAAACCGTGATCGGTTGCCCACGCTTCCGCGCCGAACACCCGCATCACCTCGATGGTGGCCTGGACGTACGGCCGGCTCACCAGCGCACCCCCGGTCAGGACCAGGTCGAGGCGTTCGGGGAGCATCGGTCCCAGCATGAGCAGGGCGGAGACGAACTGGCTCGATTCGGACCCGTCGATCTCGATCCGACCACCCCGCAGCGGCCCCGGTAGGACGGTGACCGGCGGGAATCCGTGGTTGGTGACGACTTCGACTCCCAGGCCCTGAAGGGCATCGGTCAGTCCTCCAATCGGGCGTTGCCGCATGCGTTCGGTGCCGTCGAGTGTCACCGGTCCATCGGCGAGGGCGGCGATGGCGGTCACGAATCGGGCGGTGGTACCCGAGGCGCGGACATCGAGCGGGCCAGACGGCGCCTTGAGATCACCACCGGTGCCGAGCACCAGCCACGGGTCGTCGATGTCGTCGATCATCACTCCCAGGTGGCGGAGACAGTCGCGCATGACGGCGGAATCGTCGGCCACGAGGGGATTGAACAGGCGGCTGACTCCCTCATCGGCCAGCGAGGCGAGGATCAGGGCCCGGTTGGTATGGCTCTTGGAGCCGGGAGGATGGACCACCGATTCGAGCGGGTCGTCGACCGGCGTGATCGAAAGGACATCGGGGTACTGGCGCACGAGTGGAGGGTACCGCAGCAGTCTCAGGACGCCGGCGAGTCGGCAGAGTCATCCAGGGCGGGCCGCTCGATACAGCGCCGACACCTCATCCACGGTGAGCGTGCGCCACTTCCCGGGCCGCAGCGACCGGTCGGACAGCGGCCCGATGGCGATCCGCACCAGGCGGGCGACCGGGCATCCGATGGCGGCCCCCATTCGGCGGATCTCACGGTTGCGGCCCTCCCCCATCACCATCTCGACAAGCACCAGGCCCCGGGAACGGTCGATGATGCGAGCCGAGATCGCCCGCGCCGGTCCGTCGTCGAGGTCAACCCCTTCGACCAGGCGGCGGATGGCAGCCGATCCCGGGTTGCCCTCGAACAGGATCTGATACGTCTTGCCGATTCCGTGGCGGGGATGGGTGACGAGGTTGGTGAGGGTGCCGTCGTTGCTGAGCAGGATGAGCCCTTCCGAGTCGGCGTCGAGCCGTCCCACCGGCCACACCCGCGGTTCGGCCGGAACCAGGTCGACCACCGTCTGGCGCCCGTGCGGATCGGAGGCGGTGGACACCACCCCCGGGGGTTTGTACAGGAGGTAACTGACGAGACCCGGGGCGATCGGTATCTGATTGCCGTCGATCGCCACCACCGCGGTGGCGGGATCCACCCGATCACCGAGGATGGCCACCCGTCCGTCGATGGTGACCCGGCCGGCTCCGATCAGATCCTCGGCCGCCCGGCGGGACATCAGGCCGGCCGCCGAGATCGCCTTCTGGAGTCTGACCGGTTCATCCATTGAGGTCGGGGTCTCGGAACGTCTGTTCGAGCACTTCGACCACCGAGGCGGGAGGAACATGATCTGCCAGCGGGGGAAGCTCGGCCAGGCTGTCCAGGCCGAGCTTCTCCAGGAACAAGGGTGTCGTCCGGTACACGGCCGGGTTGCCCGGCACCGGCAACCTGGCCGCCTCCTCGATGAGACCAAACCGCTCCAGCGAGCGAACGGCCGACTCCGAATCGACCCCACGGATCTCACCGATCTGGCCTCGCGAGACGGGTTGGCGGTAGGCCACGACCGCCAACACCTCGAGGGCGGCGGCCGACAGCTTGCGAGCGGAGGCCGACGAGGAGAAGCGCTCCAGATACGGATACGTCTCGGCGCGGGTGTAGAGGCGCCAACCACCGGCCGAGTGGCGCAGACAGATACCGCTCTCCCGTTCATCCAGGCCTTTCTCCAGTTCGGTCAGCAGTTGTTCCACCGTCTGGGGGGCGAGTTCCATCACCTCCGCCAGTTCGGAAATCGGGACCGGGGCTTCGGTGACGAACAGGATGGCTTCGAGGGCGGTCAGCGGGTTCACTCTCTGCTCCATTCGGACGTGATGTCGGCGTCTCCCCGATGTTTGACGGTGATGGCCGAGAGCCAGTCATCCTGGGCGAGTTCCACCATGCCCCAGCGGGCCAGCTCGAGCAGCGCCAGGAAGTAGGCGGCGATCTCGACCTTGCGAGTGCAGTGCTCGACGAGATGCTCGAAATTGGTGTCCACCGCCTCGGCGATCCTCACCCGCAGCTCGTCGATGGCGGCCTGGACGGAGGGGAGGTCGAGGTCGAGGTGGTCGAGGTCAGGGGTGTCGGTGGCCTCAGCCAGCGCCTTCTCGGCGAGGCGACGCAGCCCATCGGCGTCGATCGGGAGAACTATCTCGGCGGGTTTGGTGCGAATCGGCTGATCCAGCCCCGCCTGGCGGGGAACGAAACGGTTGGCGGCCTCCATCCTGGCCACCAGCACCGCCGCCACGTCCTTGAACGTGACACAGGTCAGGAGCCGTGCCAGCAGGCGGTCTCGTTCCTCCATCAGGGCCAGTTCGTCATCGAGATCGACCTCGGCGTTGTCGGGGAGGAGTTCGCGAACCTTCAACTGGATGAGAGTCGCGGCGATCAACAGGAACTCCGAAGTCACCTCCATGTCGAGGGAGCGCATCTCGTCGAGATAGGCGATGTACTCGGAGACCAGATCCGACAGGGCGAGGGCGGTCACCTCCAGCTGATGGCGGGTGATCAGCTGGAGTAGCAGGTCCAACGGGCCCTCGAACACAGAAGTCTTGACGTGATAGGACATGGCGTGAATCTCGGCGTGAGGCTAGTGGGAGCCTGGCCAGGGAGGCGCAACATCGGCCCGTTGCAGGGTGTCCCAAACGGTCTGATCGAATCCGGTCGGACGCTCGGAATGGTGTTCGCGGGCGAAGCCGACCACCAGGGGCTCCGCCCCCAATCTCGAGAGTTCACCGCCACCGAGCGCACCGTGATCCCGGTACTGGCGCCAGCGGGCGCTCAGGGGCAGCCGCAGCTTGATTGCGATCGTGGCCAGCGACCGGCCCAATGTCCCCAGCCGGGAGTGGCGTTTTCCGACATCATGGAGCAACGCCGCCCGCACCGGCCCGAGGTCGTCGAGTCCGGCGCCAACCCAGCGAGCGCAGTCATGCCCGTGCCGCTGGTCGGCCGGGCTCTGGGCGAAGAACAGGGCTGCCTCCCCTGGTCGGAGAACTGCTCTCACCCAGGACTCCTCGTGAGCCGTCAGCGGCGTGGCACGGATGACCGCCAGAAAACGACTCGCCAGATGGCGCCAGCTGCCAGGCACTACCCGAGACGGGACTTGCAGTCCACGCACAGGATCGAGGCAGGGCGCACCTCGAGCCGGACGGCGGGGATCTCGTTACCGCAGTTGGCGCAGTGGCCGTAGGTACCGGCCTCGACCCGCTCCAGCGCCACTTCGATCTCGTCCAACTGCGACTTGAGGGTCTCCACCAGACCCAGAACTTCGGTTCGCTCGGCAGTGGCCGCACCGGCGTCGGCGAAACTTCCGTCGCCAAAGTCCCGGTCGGCACGAAGGTCGCCGTTCTCGTTGGCACCCATCTCGTCGAGCTGGTGGACGAGCCGCGAGCGCTCGGCTTCGAGGGTTGAGCGGGCGGCGGCGAGGTCGGCGTGGGTCATGATGGCATCAGTATCCACTGTCGGAACCGATATCGCAATGTCATCGGTAGGCTCCTGGCTCCGGTCACCCGGCGAGGGCCGTGCGCGGCTCGACGAACGCCTTGCCGAGTGAACTCGCCACCGCCTGGTTGGTGACCGCATTCCCAACGATGTTCACGCCCGGCGCCAACTCGGCGTGGCGGTCGATCGCCCCGGCCACCCCGAGATCGGCCAATGCAACCGTGTAGGGCAGGGTGGCGTTGGTGAGGGCGTATGTGGAGGTGTGAGGGACGGCCCCAGGGATGTTGCCGACCGCGTAGTGGATGACGTCGTGCACGGCGTAGACCGGGTCCTGGTGGGTCGTCTCCCGACTCGTCTCGAAGCAGCCTCCCTGGTCGATGGCGATGTCGACCAGCACCGCTCCACGCCGCATCGCCCGCACCATGTCGGCGCTGACCAGCTTGGGAGCACTCGCCCCCGGAACGAGGACCGATCCGATCACCAGGTCGGCGTTGATCACCGACTCCTCGATCGTGAGCTGACTGGAGGCGAGCGTCACCAGCCGGCCGTGATAGAGGGCGTCGAGTTGGCGGAGTCGGGCCAGATCGAGGTCGATCACCGTGACGTTCGCCTGCATTCCCATCGCCATGGCGGCGGCATTGGCCCCAGACACTCCACCGCCGATGATTACGACCTGGGCGGGGCGGACTCCCGGGACCCCACCGAGGAGGATTCCCCGACCGCCTTTGGCCTTCTCCAGGTAGTGGGCGCCGGCTTGTACCGACATCCTCCCGGCAACCTCGGACATCGGGGCGAGCAATGGCAGGCTCCTGTCGGGGAGCTGGACGGTCTCGTAGGCCACCGCGGTGACGCCGGCCCCGAGGAGCCCATCGGCCAGGTGCGGGTAGGCGGCGAGGTGGAGGTAGGTGAAGAGGATCTGCCCCGCCCGAAGCCGCTGGACCTCGACGGGCTGCGGCTCCTTGACCTTGAGGATCATCTCGGAATCGGCGAACACGTCCTCGGCGTCACCGACGATGGTGGCGCCCTGGGTCTCGTATTCCTCGTCGTGGATCGTCGATCCCTCGCCGGCGTCGTGTTCGACGAGCACGGTGTGGCCGCGGGAGACGAGTTCCTTCACCCCGGCCGGGGTGAGCGCCACCCGGAACTCGGAGGTCTTGATCTCACGGGGAACTCCAACGATCACGGCATGCTCCTTCGTGCCCACAGGGAGAGGGCGATTTGGGTCTTGGCGTCGATGATCTGACCTTCATCGACGAGCTGCAACGCCTCGCGTAGCGGCATCCGAATCAGCTCGGCCGATTCCTCCTCCAGACCGTGTGGCGCTCGCTCGCCGTCCAAGATACCTTCGGCGGCGAAGAGGTGGATCTCCTCCGAGGTGTATCCCGGTGAGGGGAGGGTCGAGCCGAGAGCGACGAGCCGCTTGGCATGGACACCGAGTTCCTCAACGAGCTCACGTCGGGCCGCCTCCTCCGGCGGTTCTCCGGGCTGGTCGAGTTTCCCGGCCGGGATCTCCAGCACCCATCGATCCACCGCCACCCGATACTGGCGGACCAGGAGGACGTCGTCACCGTCGACGGGTAGGACGGCCACCCCTCCCGGATGCTGGATCACGTCCCGGGCGTGCCGTTCACCTCCCGGGCCCTCCAGCCACACCCGATCGAGGTGGAGGAAGATGCCAGAAGCGAGCCGGTCGAAGCCGAGTCGCCGCAGGCTCACGCGTGTTCGGAGAGTTCTGCGGCCGGCTGGCCGGGCATCGAGCGGCGGCGGGCGATCGCTGCCTTGATGAGGCCTCCAAAGAGCGGATGGGCGGCATCCGGCCGCGATTTGAACTCAGGGTGGGCCTGGGTGGCGATGAAGTACGGATGGGAGGGCAATTCGATGAACTCCACCAGCGAGTCGTCGGGAGCGACACCGGACAGTCGTAGACCGCCGGATTCGAGGTCCTTGCGATAGCGGTTGTTCACTTCCCAGCGGTGACGGTGCCGTTCGTAGATCAGCTCCTGGCCGTAGAGGGAGCGCACCTTGGAGCCTTCTTCGAGCTTGGCCGGGTACAACCCGAGCCGCATCGTGCCGCCCTTTTCCTCGACATCGGCCTGGCTCGACATGAGGTCGATCACCGGGTGGTCGGCGGTTGGCTCGAACTCGGTCGAGTTGGCGCCTTCCAGTCCCAGGACATTGCGAGCGAACTCGATGACGGCACACTGCAGGCCGAGACAGAGGCCGAGGAAAGGAACCCCGTTCTCGCGGGCGTAGCGGATGGCGGCGATCTTGCCCTCGATCCCCCTCCCCCCGAACCCGCCGGGGACCACGATGGCATCGAGGTCTGCCAGGAATCCTGCCGCCAGCATCCCGGTCAACTCTTCGCTCGGGATCCAGCGGAGGTCGAGCTTCACGTCGTTCTCCACCGCCCCGTGACGCAGGGCCTCCGCCACCGAGAGATAGGCGTCGGGAAGATCGATGTACTTGCCGACCAGGCCCACCACTACGGATTCGGTCGCCTCCCGTGACCGGCGGACCATGCGCGACCATGAACCGAGATCGGGGGGGCCCGAGACGATCCCCAGTCGGTCGCAAACCACGGTGTCGAGCCCGCCCTCGTGCAGGAACAGCGGGACCTCGTAAATGCTGGCGGCGTCCTGGGCGCTGATCACGGCCCGGGTGGGAACGTCACAGAACAGCGAGATCTTGCGGCGGACTGCATCGTCGATCGGCCGGTCGGAGCGGACCACGATCACATCGGGGTGGATGCCTTTGGAGCGCAACTCGGCGACCGAGTGCTGGGTTGGCTTGGTCTTCAATTCCTCGGACGAGGCGATGTATGGGACGAGTGTCACGTGGAGGAAGAGGGCATTCTGATGCCCGACCTCGTTGCCAAACTGACGAATCGCCTCGAGGAAGGGAAGGCTCTCGATGTCACCGACGGTGCCCCCGACCTCGGTGATGACGACGTCGGCCTCACCCTCGGAACCGACCCTGGCGATCCGGCTCTTGATCTCGTTGGTGATGTGCGGGATCACCTGAACGGTGTCGCCCAGGTAATCACCCCGACGTTCCTTTTTGATCACCGACAGGTACACAGACCCTGCCGTCACGTTCGAGGAACGGCGGAGGTTGGTCCCGACGAAGCGTTCGTAGTGGCCCAGGTCGAGGTCGGTCTCTCCCCCGTCGTCGGTGACGTAGACCTCGCCGTGCTGGAACGGGTTCATCGTCCCGGGGTCGACGTTGATGTAGGGGTCGAGCTTCTGGATGACCACTCGCAATCCCCGCGCCTTGAGCAGGCGGCCGAGCGAGGCGGCGGTGATGCCCTTGCCAAGGCTGGAGACGACGCCCCCGGTGACGAAGACGTATTTGGTGGGCCCACGACCGAACGAGGCCAGCGGGTCGGTCGCCTCGGCCGGCGCCGATTCGTCGTGGGTGACGGGCAGATCGGCGAACGGGTCGGAATCCGACAGGTGGAGGGCGGACTCTCCGTGCTGATACTGATCTGCCACGGGAGGCGACGGTAGCAGGACCACACCCCCGCTTGGTGGATGTGACCCGTCAGGGGGATCGGAGGGCGACTTTATGTGGTGAAACGGCAGATTTCTGCTCGCTGACCACATAAAAACGACTCAGGAGGGGTTGAAACCGATGGGGAGCTCGAGACGGTTGGCGCGCATGGTGGCCTCGTCGCCCAGCAGTTGACGGGTGGGCCCGTCCGCCACGATCCGGCCTCGGTTCATCACGACCGACCGGTCGCAGACCTGGAGCGCATATGGCAGGTCGTGGGTCACCAGCAGGATGGTGGTGTCGAGACCCGCCAGCACCTCGGCCAGCTCCCGCCGACCGGCCGGATCGAGATTGGACGAGGGCTCGTCCAGCACCAGCAGATCGGGCTGACAGGCGAGGACCGTGGCCAGCGCCACCCGGCGCCGCTCTCCGCCGGACAGGTGGTGCGGGGCGCGCTCTTCGGCGCCCACCATTCCCACCGCCGCCAGCGCCTGGCGCACCCGTTCTTCCAGGTCGTCGGCCGGAACGCCGAAGTTGGCGGGACCGAAGGCGACATCCTCGTAGACGGTGGGCATGAACAGCTGGTCGTCTGGATCCTGGAAGACCAGCCCCACCCTCCGTCTGATCTCCCGCAGACTGGTGGGCTCGAGGGCAACCCCTTGGACTTCGATTCTGCCGGGGCCACCGCCGAGGATGCCGATGAGGTGGAGGAGAAAGGTGGTCTTGCCGGCGCCGTTGGGCCCGAGCAGGGCCACCCGCTCGCCGCGCTCGATGGTGAGTTCGATCGAATCGAGCACCTTGGTGCCGTCGGGATAGGTGAACGACAGGCCGCTGACGCGGAGGGCGGGAGTGCTCACAGGAGCAGCGCCGTGATCGCGATGAACCAGGCTGCCACCGGCACCGACAGCCCGGTGAGCCAGTCCGCCGGCGGGGCGGGATCGGGCCGGAGCGGGGGCATCTCGCCGGAGAACCCCCGCGCCAGCATGGCTTGATGCACTCGCTCCCCCCGCTCGTAGGAACGAATGAACAACGCTCCGCCGGCAGCGCCCAGCGCCCGGATCTCACCGATCCAGCGTGGGGCATATCCCCGAGCGGCCATGGCGGTGCGCATCCGACTCAATTCGGACCCGACCACCTCCAGATACCTGACCATGAAACCGGCGATCGCCACCATCACCGCAGGAACGCGCAGCTGGCCGAGACCTCGCAGCAGATGAGGGATTTCGGTCGTGCTCACGAGGATCACCGACGACCCCACGCCGAGTGTGCCTTTGGCCACGACGTTCCAGGCGGCCCACAACCCGGCCTCCGACAGAGACAGCCCGATCACGTCGACCCGTCTGCCTCCACCGAGAAACGGCAAGAACAGAGCGAACAGCACGAACGGAATCTCGATACCGACTCGTTTGAGCACATGCCGGGGCGGGAGCTCGGCCAGCACCAGTACCGCGATCAGGAGCAGGCCGTACACCAGGAACGCCCACACCTGTTCGGCCGGCGTGATGACCACCGCCACCACGAAGCCCAGCATCGCCACCAGCTTGACCCGGGCGGGAAGGTGGTGGACCGGGCTGTGCCCGTGAACCAGCAGGGCGTGGGTGTGCGGTCCGCTCAATGCAGCGGGACCCGGTCGGAAGGCCGCCGCCGCCGCCGTCGGGTGGTGGACACCAGGACCAGACCTGCGGCAAACGTGACCACCAGCCCGATCACTCCGGCGGCGATGGTCCCGATCCTGTCGTCGGCCACACCCTCCAGCCCGTAGCCGGCCAGGGGTCCGGCCACCGGGCTGTCTTCGGCGGTCTCGATGAACCCGGCGTCGATCGCCACCCGCTCGAGGCCGTCCGGATCCGGGCTGGCCAGCGGCGCCACGAAAACCACCAGCACCAGGGCGGCGGCCAGACCGACCGCGGTGAAGACGGTCATCGCCTTGCGGGAGGGCGCTGCTTCCTTCGATCGCGCGATCCGGTAGTGCCGGGCGGCGCGGACCACATCCGGTCGCACCGCCATCACTGCTCCGATGACCGTGGCCGTGATGATCCCCTCACCGATCCCGATCAGGGCGTGGACTCCCACCATCGCCGAGAGCACCTTGTCGAGATCCACCAGGCCCCTGCCACCCAGCGAGTATTGGGCTACGAACCCGAGCGAGGAGACCACCACCGAGGCCCAGGCGGCGACCATCGATGCGGCCAGCAGGGCCGGGATCCGTTTGGGGAGCACCGCCATCAACGCCCGGAAGACGACCCAACCGGCCAGGCCGGCCAGGATCGCCATGTTGAACACGTTGAGACCCAGTGCGCTGATACCGCCATCGGCGAAGAGCAACGCCTGCATGACCACCACCACGGCCAGCGCGGTGATCCCGAGCGCCGGTCCGAGCAGGATGACCGCCAGCGCTCCCCCTATGAGATGGCCCGACGTTCCCGCCGCGACCGGGAAGTTGAGCATCTGGAGGACGAAGATGAAGGCCGCCGAGAGGCCGGCCATCGGGATCTGGCGATCCTCCAGCGAACGTCCGCCCGACCGAAGGGCGGCTCCGACCCCGCCCACCGCCACCACGCCTGCGCCGAGCGAGGTGACTCCGTTGATGAAACCATCCGGGATGTGCATGGACTCGAAAACCCCTTGTTGCGACCTGGTTGCAACTGTATCAGGGGACCCAACAAACCGGGAGTCCCGGCCGCTGATCCGGACTCGCAACCGGCGCCCTCGCAGGGCCCCGGGCCGGGGCCGAGTCAGCCCAGGCCGAGCTCGGCGCAGATTGCGATGGCCGCCTCTTCCGGGTTGGGCTCGGCCGTGATCGGCCTCCCGATCACGAGATAGTCCGCCCCGCGAGCGATCGCATCGGCGGGTTCGGCTGTCCGCGCCTGGTCACCCGGGTCACTGCCCGCCGGCCTGATCCCCGGCGTCACCCGCAACAGGCCGGGGGCGGCCTGGGCGACGTCGCCCAGTTCCTTGACGGCGCACACCACTCCTTCGGCCCCGGCATCTTTGGCCAGCTTCGAGAGCCGGGCCACCTGCTTGCCCGGGCTGTTCCCGAGCCCGGTCCTGGCCAGATCATCGGGGCCGAGGCTGGTCAGCACGGTTATGGCCAGGATCCCCGCCCCGGAGTTGACGGAGGCGAGCGCCTCGACCGCCGCCTCCATCATCGGCTTCGATCCGAGGGCATGCACCGTCACCCACCGGGCCCCGTACCGCCCCAGTTGGCGGGCGGCGCGAGAGACGGTGTTCGGGATGTCGTGCAGCTTGGCGTCGGCGAACACGGGCAGCCCCAACTCGGCCACCGCCGCCACCGTCGCCGGGCCCGGGCCCATCATGAGTTCCAGCCCGATCTTGAAACCACCCACGTGCGGGCGGAGGCGCTGCGCCATCCGGACCGCCTCCTCTGCCGACGAGTAATCGAGGGCAACGAGAATCGGATTGGTCACCACGGTCGCATCCCCCCGATCAACTCGTCGATCGCAGGATCACCCCACTGGCGCAAGCGGTGCCGCAACTGGCGCAGGATACGCCCGGCCACCCGCGGGCTCTCGAAGTGGGCGGTGCCGATCGCCACCGCCGAGGCC
>Ga0209798_10001428_pt1 | contig 14383 bp, 12 predicted proteins | sample DOMMetBare3Fresh_FD_187475 | JGI IMG/M metagenome (GOLD analysis project Ga0209798, IMG submission 187475) | Wetland sediment microbial communities from St. Louis River estuary, USA, under dissolved organic matter induced mercury methylation -... | ecosystem: Environmental > Aquatic >...
CGGCCGAGCCACGCGCTGCGCGCCGTCGCCGGTGCGAGCCTGCCGATGACCGCCGACGCGTTGTTCGAGGGGCTGGACCCCGGCAGCGCCCGCCGGCTCGAGAGCCGGTTCGGCCCGGAGTCCCCCCTGGTGCAGTACGACGTGGCCCTGCTGCCCCGACGCGCCGGACGGGTCCGGGCGCCGATGCTGGTCGTCGCCACCCCGGACGACCGGTACGTGAGCCTCGCCGATGTCCACCGGACCGCGTCCGACCTCGGCGTGCAGCCGGTGCTCTTCCCGGGGATGGGCCACGACCTGATGCTGGACGCCGGCCAGGACCGGGTCCTCGACGCGATCCTGGACTGGGTCGACGTCACCCTCGACCCGGGCCGATGACCCCGCGCCGGGTCGACGACGACGTGGTCGTGCGAGCCGCCGTGGCGTCGTGCCTGGCCGCGCTCGCCGCCGGAGCTGAGCCGGATCGGGAGGGACTGCGCGTCGCGGTCCGCGGGACGCTGCGCGCCCTGGCCGCGACGGCTCCCGGCCGCAGCCTGGAAGTGCGCGTCCCGCCCTTCGCGGCCGTCCAGTGCGTCGCCGGGCCACGGCACACCCGCGGGACGCCGCCCAACGTCGTGGAGACCGACCCGGCGACCTGGCTGCTGCTGGCGGCCGGTCGCCTGTCGTTCGCCGCGGCGGCGGCCGCCGGGCGGGTGCGAGCGAGCGGCGTCCGGGCCGACCTCACCGAGTGGCTGCCGATCTCGTCGGTCTGAGCCCCGCATCGGCGCGGGATCCGCACGGTTCGGTAACGATCCGCACGGATTCCGGCCCGAGCCGACCGCACGTCCGCGCTCCGAGCGGTAGGGTCGCTCGTCGTCGCCGTTGCCCCCGTGTGCGAGGTCCCTGGACGTGAGCGAGCCTGTGACGCGGTCGGTCGCCATCGGCCTGCGCGGGCTGCGCAAGGAGTTCGGCGCCGGGGGGCAGCGGGTGGTGGCGGTCGACGGCGTCGACCTCGAGGTGATGGACGGCGAGTTCCTGACCCTGTTGGGTCCCTCCGGGTCGGGCAAGACCACGGTCCTGCGGATGATCGCGGGCTTCGAGCTGCCCACGGCGGGCACGGTCCACCTGGGGGAGCGTGACGTCACGACCGAGCCGCCGTTCCGCCGCGACGTGAACACCGTCTTCCAGGACTACGCCCTGTTCCCGCACATGAGCGTGCGGCGCAACGTCGAGTACGGCCTGCTGGTGAAGAAGGTGCCGAAGGACCAGCGCCGCGCCCGCGCCGAGACGGCGCTGGAGAGCGTCCGGCTCGCTGGGTACGCCGACCGCCGTCCGTCGCAGCTGTCCGGCGGGCAGCGGCAGCGGGTCGCCCTCGCCCGGGCGCTGGTCAACCAGCCCCGGGTGCTGCTGCTCGACGAGCCGCTCGGCGCGCTCGACCTCAAGCTGCGCGAGCAGATGCAGGTCGAGCTGAAGCAGATCCAGCGCCAGGTCGGGATCACGTTCGTCTTCGTGACCCACGACCAGGAGGAGGCGCTCACCATGTCCGACCGGATCGCGGTGTTCCACGACGGGCGGATCGAGCAGGTCGGGACGCCGGCCGAGGTGTACGAGCGGCCCGCCACCCCCTTCGTGGCCGGCTTCGTGGGGACGTCGAACCTGCTGGAGGGGGCCGCCTCGCTGGCGGTGCTGGGGCGCGAGGGCGTGTTCTCGGTCCGGCCGGAGAAGATCCGGATCGCCCGCCCGGACGAGTCACCCGGGCCGCACCAGGACGGGGCGCTGGGCTCGGTGCGGGAGGTCGTCTACGTCGGCTCGGCGACCCGGTTCCTGGTCGACCTGGATGCGGGCGGCCATCTGGTCGCCCTCGAGCAGAACCGAGAGACGTCGTCGATGGACGTGCTGGCCCTGCGTGGCACGCGGGTCCGGCTGATCTGGAACAAGGACCACGAGTTCCACGTGGCGGGAGCCGTCACGTGACCACCACAGGATGGAGGACGCAGATGCCGCGTCAGGGTCTGCTCAAGGTCGCGTCGGTGGGGGCCGCCGTGGCGCTGCTCACCGCTGCGTGCGGGAACGACGAACCGGCCTCGTCGTCGGGGGCCGGGACGTTCACCCCGCCGAAGATCGACGCCCTGGCGGCCCTCGGCGCGACCGAGGGCCAGCTGAACATCCTGGCCTGGCCGGGGTACGCCGAGGACGGCTCGACCGACAAGGCGGTCGACTGGGTCACCCCGTTCGAGAAGGCGACCGGCTGTCAGGTCAACGTCAAGACGTTCGGCACCTCCGACGAGGCGGTCCAGCTGTTCCGCACCGGCCAGTACGACACGGTCTCGGCATCCGGCGACGCCTCGCTGCGCCTGATCGCAGCCGGGGACGTCGCTCCGGTCAACCTCGACCTGGTGCCCAACTACGCAGACGTCTTCGACGGACTGAAGCTCAAGCCGTGGAACTCGGTGAACAAGGTGCCGTACGGGATCCCGCACGGCCGGGGCGCCAACCTGCTCATGTACCGCACCGACATCGTCAAGCCCGCGCCGGACAGCTGGGGCGCCGTGTTCGACCAGGCTTCGACGTATGCCGGCAAGGTGACGGCCTACGACTCACCGATCTACATCGCCGACGCCGCCCTCTACCTCAAGGCGACCAAGCCCGACCTCGGGATCAAGGACCCGTACGCGCTCGACGACAAGCAGTTCAAGGCCGCGGTCGACCTGCTCAAGGCGCAGAAGGCGAACGTCGGCGAGTACTGGAGCGACTACCTGAAGGAGATCCAGGCGTTCAAGTCCGGCGACTCGGTCGTCGGGACGACCTGGCAGGTGATCGTCAACCTGGCCAAGGGGGAGAAGGCGCCGGTCGAGGCGATCAAGCCCAAGGAGGGCGCGACCGGCTGGTCGGACACCTGGATGGTCGGGGCCAAGGCGAAGAACCCCAACTGCGCGTACAAGTGGATGGACTGGATCGTCTCGCCCGAGACGAACGCGGCCGTGGCCGAGTGGTTCGGCGAGGCGCCGGCGAACGCCAAGTCGTGCGAGAAGACCGCGGACAAGAACCACTGCACGACCTTCCACGCGGCTGACGAGGCCTACTGGACCGACGTGTACTACTGGAACACGCCGATCAAGCAGTGCCTCGACGGCCGCACGGGCAGCACGTGCAAGGACTACGCGGAGTGGACGGCGGCCTGGACGGAGATCAAGGGCTGAGGCGTCATCGCCGGGTGAGGAGCACGGACCGGTGAGCGTGAGCGGTCCGGCCGCCGAGAGCGCGCCCAGCGCCCTCTCGGCGGCCGGTCGTTCCGGACGACGCGTCCGGCTGGCGGGGCTGCTGGCGGCCCCGCTGACCTGGCTCGTCGTCGTCTACCTCGGGTCGCTGGCCCTGCTCCTGGTGCAGGCGTTCTGGTCCGTGGACACCTTCACCGGCAAGGTGCGGCACGAGATCACCACGGCCAACTTCGAGCAGGTGCTCAGGGAGTCGGTCTACCGCACCATCACCGTCCGAACGCTCGGGATCGCGGTGGCGGTGACCGTGCTGTGCGTCCTGATCGCCCTGCCGATGGCCCTGTTCATGGCGAAGGTGGCGTCGCCCCGGGCGCAGCGGTGGCTGGTGATCGCGGTGCTGGCGCCGTTGTGGGCGAGCTACCTGGTCAAGGCCTACGCCTGGCGGGGGATGCTGGCCAACGGCGGCGTGCTGGAGTGGCTGCGCCTGCCCACGCCTGGGTTCGGCGTCGCGGCCACGATCATCGTGCTGACCTACCTGTGGCTGCCCTACATGGTGCTGCCGATCTACGCCGGGCTCGAGCGGCTGCCGAACTCGCTGCTCGACGCGTCGGGGGACCTGGGCGCCCCGGCCGGGCGGACCCTGCGCTCGGTCGTGCTGCCCATGATCATGCCGTCGGTGATCGCCGGGACGGTCTTCACCTTCTCCTTGAGCCTCGGCGACTACATCGCGGTCAACCTGGTCGGCGGGACGACCCAGATGCTCGGCAACGCGATCTTCGTCAACGTGGGGGCGGCCAACAACCTGCCCTTCGCTGCCGCGCTCGCTTTCGTCTCCGTCGGCATCATCGTCGTCTACCTCCTCCTCGTGCGCCGGTCCGGCGCGCTCCGCGAGCTGTAGGGGGCCGGCGATGACCCTCTCCCGAGGGGCCCGGGCGCTGCTCACGGCGTGCGTCGGGCTCGGCCTGGCCTTCCTCTACGTGCCACTGGTCGTCGTCGTGGTCAACTCGTTCAACGTCGAGCGCACGTTCGGCTGGCCACCCAAAGGGCTGACCCTGGAGTGGTGGGGCAAGGCCATCGACAACGAGGGGGCGCGCACCGCCCTGCTGACCTCACTGAAGGCCGGCGCGGGGGCCACGGTGATCGCGCTGGTCCTGGGCACGCTGCTGGCGTTCGCCGTCCAGCGGTACCAGTGGTTCGGCCGCGAGACGGTGTCGCTGCTCGTGGTGCTGCCGATCGCGCTGCCGGGCATCGTCACCGGGGTCGCACTCAAGGGCACCGTCCTCGACGTCCTCGACCCGGTCTTCGGCATCAGCTTCGGGCTGTTCACGATCATCGCGGGCCACGCGACCTTCTGTCTGGTCGTGGTGTTCAACAACGTCGTCGCCCGGCTGCGTCGGACCGGAGGCTCCCTCGAGGAGGCCTCCATGGACCTGGGAGCGAACGGCGTGCAGACCTTCCGCCACGTGACCCTCCCGGCGATCCGGTCGGCTGTCCTGGCGGGCGGGCTGCTGGCCTTCGGGCTGTCGTTCGACGAGATCGTGGTCACCACGTTCACCGCCGGTCCGGGGACCCAGACGCTGCCGATCTGGATCTTCAACAACCTCGCCCGGCCGAACCAGGCGCCGGTGGTCAACGTCGTCGCCGCGGTGGTCATCGTGCTGGCCGTGCTGCCCGTCTACCTGTCGCAGCGGCTGTCCGGCGGGGACGCTGCGGGCGGCGGCCGCCTCTAGGCAGTCAATCCGGCGGCCCGGTCGGCCGATCTACACCCCGTGCGCCTGCTCACCGTCGTCTGCCTGCTCGGGCTCGCGGGCTGGCTCTGTGTGCGGCAGGCGGCCGGCCGCCAGCATCGGGTGGCCCTCACCCTCGTCGTCGTCCCGCTGCTGGTCCTGGGCAGCCGGGAGGTGCACGACCGGAGGATGGAGGCCCGCTACGAACGCGCGGTCTCGGCTCTCGTCGGGCGGAGCGTCCAGGTCGAGTGCCAGAGCATGACCGGCTCATGGGTCGACGGGTCGAACTGGCTCGGGCACGTCGAGTACGACCAGCAGGGCGACCCGGGCGACGTCGTCTACCTCGCCTACGACACCTGCCGTCACCTCGACGACTGGCTGGACGACCGTCGAGGGGACGCCCCGCAGGAGCAGGTGGTGGCCGTGCACGTGCTCGCCCACGAGGCCGAGCACCTGGCCGGCGAGCATGCCGAGGCGCTGGCCGAGTGCCGATCGGTCCAGCGCACCGCGGAGGTGGCCACGCTGCTGGGGGCTCGACCCGACCAGGCCACCGCCCTCGCCAGCGCCTACGCCCGAGACGTCTACCCGCACATGGCGGACGACTACCGCACCCCCGACTGCCGGGACGGCGGGCCGCTCGACCTCCGCCCCGACGACCCGACCTGGCCGTAGCGTCGCGGTCCGGCCGGCCGGATGCTCGGCCGTACACTCGACGGGTGGGACGCGGCGACGGCAGGCTGAACCACGACCTGCTCCCCGGTGAGAAGGGGCCGCAGGACGCGTGCGGCGTCTTCGGGGTGTGGGCTCCCGGCGAGGAAGTCGCCAAGCTGTGCTACTTCGGCCTGTACGCCCTGCAGCACCGCGGCCAGGAGTCGGCCGGCATCGCGGTCAGCAACGGCCACCAGATCCTGGTGTACAAGGACATGGGCCTGGTCGCCCAGGTGTTCGAGGAGAGCCACCTCGCCTCCCTGCTCGGGCACGTGGCGATCGGCCACTGCCGCTACTCCACCACCGGCTCCAGCGTGTGGGAGAACGCCCAGCCGACGTTCCGGGCCACCGCCACCGGCTCGATCGCGCTCGGCCACAACGGCAACCTCACGAACACCGGCGACCTCGCCCGGATGGTCGACGAGCTGAGCGTCGAGCGGGGGGAGCTTCCCCTGCAGGGGGCGCCGGCCGTCCGGTCGACGTCCGACACCGACCTGCTGACGACCCTGCTGGCCAGCCACCCCGACCGCTCGCTGGAGGCCTCGGCGCTGGAGATCCTGCCGATGGTGCGCGGCGCGTTCTCGCTGGTGTTCATGGACGAAGGCACGCTGTACGCCGCCCGGGACGCCCACGGGATCCGCCCGCTCGTCCTGGGCCGGCTCGAGCGGGGCTGGGTGGTCGCGTCGGAGTCGGCCGCCCTGGACATCGTGGGCGCCGCGCTGGTCCGCGAGATCGAGCCGGGTGAGCTGGTGGCCATCGACGAGCACGGCCTGCGGACCCAGCGGTTCGCCGAGCCCACCCCCAAGGGCTGTGTCTTCGAGTACGTGTACCTGGCCCGTCCCGACACCGCGATCGCCGGTCGCGGCGTGCACGCGACCCGGGTCGAGCTGGGCCGGCGGCTGGCCCGGGAGGCGCCGGCGGACGCCGACCTGGTCATCCCGGTCCCCGACTCGGGCACCCCGGCCGCGGTCGGCTACTCGCTGGAGTCCGGGATCCCCTACGGGCAGGGGCTGGTGAAGAACGCCTATGTCGGCCGCACGTTCATCCAGCCGTCCCAGACGATCCGTCAGCTGGGCATCCGGCTCAAGCTCAACCCGCTGCGCGACGTCATCCAGGGTCGCCGGCTGGTGGTCGTCGACGACTCGATCGTCCGCGGCAACACCCAGCGGGCGCTGGTCCGGATGCTGCGCGAGGCCGGGGCGGCCGAGATCCACGTGCGGATCTCCTCGCCCCCGGTCAAGTGGCCCTGCTTCTACGGCATCGACTTCGCGACCCGGGCGGAGCTGGTCGCGAACGGTCTGGGCGTCGACGAGATCCGCAGCTCGATCGGCGCCGACTCGCTGGCCTACGTGTCGCTCGAGGGCATGATCGAGGCCACCACCCTGGACGCGGATCGGCTGTGCCGGGCCTGCTTCGACGGGGTCTACCCGGTCGCCCTGCCGGAGCCGGAGTTCCTGGGCAAGCACCTGCTCGAAGGGCTGGACCGCCCGGCCGGCCCCGCGTCGGTCATCAGCGGCACGAGCCTGGTCGCCGGCGGGGCCGGCGACGCCCTCCTGCGCCCGTGAGGCTCGGGCCCTGCTTCAGATGAGCAGCGGAGACCCGACCGAAGGGCTCACCAGGGCAAGGCTCACGGCGTCATCGTGTACGCGCCATCGAGCGCGCGCACCCGCTCGTAGACCCTGGCGTACCGGTCGGGCGCGTGCACCGGACGGCGGACCAGTCGCAGCGCGAACTCCTGCTGGTCGTCGGTCGCGGACGCCTTGCCGTGCAGGTCCACGGCGTACGCCGCCAGGTCCCGCACCAGCACGTCGAACACCTGGTCGACGAGGTCGTCGTCGGTGCCGGTGAGCGCCGCCTGCTCGAGCACCAGCTGCCCGTAGACGACCAGGGTGAACAGCTGGCCGAGGGTCATCAGCAGGTCGAGGTCCTGCCGCTGCGCCTCCGAGGGACCGGCCTTGACCACCAGGTCGCGGACCGTCGCCACCTGCTCGCTGAACACCGCCACGTTCGGCAGGTGGGCGAAGGCGGCATACGCGGGCTGGTAGTCGTGGAACCGGATCGACCCCAGGCCGTGCGCCGGGCCCTGGTCGAACAGGAACGCGTCGTCGGCGGCGTCCAGCCTTCGGGGGACCGGCGGGTACTCGGCCTGGTCGACGAAGTAGCCGCGGAGGAACTTCAGCACCAACGCCAGGTTGACGTGCACGGTGCCCTCGAGCTTCGGCAGGGTCCGGATGTCGCGGGTGGCGGCCTCGAAGTAGGTGTCCTTCTCGAAGCCCCGGGCGGCGATGACCTCCCAGAGCAGGTCGATGACCCGCTCGCCCTCGCTGGTCACCTTCATCTTCGTGATCGGGTTGTAGAGCAGGTACCGCCGGTCGTCGGCGCTGGCCGTCCGGAGGTAGTCGGTGGCCCGGGTCGCGAACATCTTCATCGCGGCGAGCCGGGCGTAGGCGTCGGTCAGCATCCGCTGCACGTGCGGGAAGTCGGTGACCGTCGTCCCGTACAGGTGGCGGTGCGCCGCGTGGGCGACCGCCTCGTAGAACGCGTGCTCGCAGATGCCGATGGAGGCCCAGCCGAGGTTGAACTTGCCGACGTTCACCGTGTTGAGCGCGGCATCCCACGCCCCCTGGCCGCGATGCAGCAGGTCCGCCTCCGTCACCGGGTAGTCGTGCAGCCGGAACTGGGCGACGTACATCTGGTTCTCGACGACGTTGTCGACCAGCTCGTACGCCTCGTGCGACGGCTCGGCCAGGAAGAAGACGTACTCGTCGGTGTCGGCGAACCGGCCGAACACCGACAGCAGGCCCGCCACGTTGCCGTTGCCGATGTAGTACTTCTCGCCATTGGCCCGCCAGCCTCCCGAGCCGTCGGGGGTGAGCACCATGTCCGTGGCGTAGATGTCCGCGCCATGCGTGCGCTCGGACAGCCCGAAGCCGAACACCGCGCCTTCGCGGAGCAGGGCCGCGGCGCGCTGGCGGGCCGCCTCGTTGGGGCTCATCCAGATCGGTCCGAGCCCGAGCACGGTGACCTGCCACGCGTACCAGTGGGCCAGGGAGTAGAAGGCCAGCACCTCGTTCAGCGCGATGATCCGAGCGGTGTCCCACCGGGCGGCGGGACCGCCCACGGCGCCCGGTGTCCCGAACGTGGCGAAGATCCCCTCCCGGCCCACCATCTCCAGGAAGTCCCCGTACCAGCGGTGGTCGTGGTCGTCGGCCCGCAGCCGGGCCAGCCCTCGGGACTCGAAGAAGTCGACGATCGCGCGCAGCTGCCGGCGCGTCTCGTCGTCCAGGTGCTGGAACTCGTCTGTGCGGGGCTCGAGCAGCACGGTGTCCTCCCGGATCAGGTCGTGGGCGCCAGCATTCCAGCGTGCGTGGGCCGCTGCACGGGCCGGGTGGCCCCTGTCGGCGGGAGGACCGGCGACTACCCTCTCCCCGTGACCCAGACCCCCTCGGGCGATGCCGTCAGCTACGCCAGCGCCGGCGTCGACATCGAGGCGGGTGAGCGGGCCGTCGAACTGATGCGGGCGTCGGTGGCCCGCGCGGCCCGCCCCGAGGTGGTCGGCGGGATCGGGGGGTTCGCGGGGCTGTTCGACGCCAGCGCCCTGCGCGGCTTCCGGCGTCCGCTGCTGGCCACCGCCACGGACGGCGTCGGCACGAAGGTGGCGGTGGCCCAGCGCATGGACGTCCACGACACGATCGGGCTGGACCTGGTCGCCATGGTTCTCGACGACCTGGTCGTGTGCGGCGCCGAGCCCCTGTTCATGACCGACTACATCGCCACCGGGCGTGTGGTCCCGGAGCGGATCGCCGCGATCGTGTCGGGGATCGCCGAGGGCTGCCGCCGGGCGGGCGCCGCCCTGGTCGGCGGGGAGACCGCCGAGCACCCCGGCCTGCTCGGGCCGGACGAGTACGACGTCGCCGGCGCCGGCACCGGCGTGGTCGAGGCGGACGCCGTGCTGGGCCCGGACCGGGTGCGGGCGGGGGACGTCGTCGTCGCGCTGGCGGCCTCGGGGCTGCATGCGAACGGGTACTCCCTGGCCCGGCACGTGCTGTTCGACCGGGCCGGCTGGGACGTCGACCGGCAGGTGCCCGAGCTGGGCCGCTCGCTCGGTGAGGAGCTGCTCGAGCCGACCCGGATCTACGCGCTGGACTGCCTGGCCCTGGCCCGGAACTCCGAGGTCGACCTGCACGCGCTGGCCCACGTGACCGGCGGCGGACTCGCGGCGAACCTGGCCCGGGTGGTGCCGACCCATCTCGCGGTGCGCATCGACCGGTCGACCTGGCGGCCGCTGCCGGTGTTCGGGCTGATCGCCCGGTTGGGCGGCGTCTCGCGCGAGGAGCTGGAGCGCACGCTCAACCTGGGGGTCGGGATGGTCGCCCTGGTGCCCGCCGGGGGCGTGCCGGCCGCCCTGCGGACGCTGGCCGCGCGCGGGGTGCCGGCCTGGGTGGCCGGTGAGGTGGGCCCGGCAGCAGGCCCGGCAGACGGCTCAGCAGCTGGCTCGGCCGGCGGCCGGGTCACTCTGGTCGGGGACCACCCGATCTGACCGGTCCCGGCTAGCCGCGGTCGTCGTCCTCGTCGAGGTCGCCGGCGTACCGGGCGTAGGGGTCGTCCTCGTCCAGCTCGTCCTCGGGCGCAGGCACGCCCGGCTGGTCCGGCTTGCCGACCAGCTCGGCCCGCAGGCGTTCGAGGTCGGTGCCGCCGCTGCTGTACTTCAGCTCGCGGGCGACCTTCGTCTGCTTGGCCTTGGCCCGGCCGCGCCCCATGGCTCGACCCCCTCTTGCGGGGCTCGAGCCCCGGTCGGCGTCTGATCCGGACACGAACGGCGGCGCAGGCCACCGTCCGCGGCAGGTCCTACGGTACCTGTTTCCCGGCCGGATCGGACACCGGCTCGGCCAGCGGTTCGCGGTGCTGCCGGCTGGCGGCGGCCAGCCCGGGGTACAGGGCGCCCGCCCACGGCCCTCCCGCCATCCTGGCCTCGGCCAGCAGGTCGGCGGCCGCCGCCGGGGTGATCCCGCGGGCGTCCGCCTCGGCCAGCACCTGGACGACGGTCTCGTAGATGTCGGCGGCCTTGGCTCGGGCCCGCTCCATCGAGAACCCCCGCAGCTCGTCGGCGACCTGGATCACGCCGCCGGCGTTCACCACGTAGTCGGGGGCGTAGAGAACGCCCCGACCCGCCAGAGCCTCGTCGATACCCGGGTGGGCCAGCTGGTTGTTCGCCCCTCCGCAGACCACCGTCGCGGTGAGCACCGCCACCGTGTCGACGTCCAGCGCACCGCCCAGCGCGTTGGGTGAGTACACGTCCAGCGGCTGACGGACCAGGGTGGCGGCGTCCGGCACCGCCCGGACCTCGGGGTGCGCCGCCGTGACCGAGGCGACGGCCTTCGGGTCGACGTCGGTGATCACGACCTCGGCGTCGTCGTCGAGCAGCAGGTCGACGAGGTGCCGGCCCACCTTGCCCACGCCGGCGATGCCGACCCGACGCCCCGCGAGCGACGGGGAGCCGAAGCGGTGCAGCGCCGCGGCCCGCATCCCGTGGAAGACGCCGAACGCCGTGAGCACCGACGAGTCGCCGGCACCGCCCCGCTCCGGTGACCGACCGGTCGCCCAGCGGGTCGTCTCGGACACGACGTCCATGTCCGCGACGTAGGTCCCGACGTCGCAGGCGGTCACGTAGCGCCCGCCCAGCGCCTCGACGAAGCGCCCGTAGGCGCGCAGCAGCTCCGGGGTCTTGTCGCTCGCCGGGCTGCCGACGATCACCGCCTTGCCACCGCCGTGGGCCAGTCCGGCGAGCGCGTTCTTGTACGACATGGCCCGCGCCAGGCGGAGGGCGTCCGTCAGCGCGGCGTGCTCGCTCGGGTACGGGAGGAACCGGGTGCCGCCCAACGCGGGCCCCAGCGACGTGTCGTGGATCGCCACGTAGGCCACCAGGCCGGTCGACCGGTCGTGGCAGCGGACGACCTGCTCGTGGTCGGTCCCGCTGAGGTCCTCGGCTCGCACGCCGGTCATGCGGGCAGCCTAGGCGGTGCCGACGCCGACGAGCGGGTTCCTCTAGTCCCTCGGGCCCATCCGACATAGCCCGTCCGGGCCATATCGGACAAGGTGGACGGAAGGGATGATGTGCCTTCGGTGGTCGCACCAGCGGCCCGCGTGTCTCGGAGGCCCCTCGGTGTCCATGCGTCCGTCCGACGCCGAGCCGTTGCTCACCCCCTCCGAGGTCGCCGCACTCTTCCGGGTCGACCCCAAGACGGTCACCCGATGGGCGAAGGCCGGCAAGCTCACGTCGATCCGCACGCTGGGCGGCCATCGCCGCTACCGCGAGGCGGAGGTCAGGGCGCTGCTCGCCGGCCTGCCGCTGACGCAGCAGGACACCGCCTGACCGGTCGGCCGGTCGGTCGGCCCACCGGTCCCGGTGCGTCGCGGCGCTACTTGAAGCTGAACACCGCGGTGTGCACGGTCCCGTCGGCGAGGGTGACGCTGAGCGTCCGGCACGTCCGCACGTAGGTCGACAGTGTCTTCCAGACGTAGACGAACTGGCCGGCCGCTGCGTCGTAGGTCAACGAGGTCCGCGACGCGGCGACCGTGTCGTCGGTGAGGTCGGAGCCGATCACCGAGCTGGAACACGGGGTCTGCCGCGCCGTCGTCACCTGGCTGACCGCCGACAGGTCACCCACCGGACCGGTGGCACTGCCCAGCGAGAACTTGATCGGGACGGCGGACCCCGCCTTGACCACGTTCAGCCCGGTCATGCTCACCGGGCTGAAGAAGCCGGTGAACGTGTACCTCACCCAGTAGCCGACCTGGCCCGTGGTGTTGCCGGCAGCATCGCGAACGGGGGTGGCCAGCGGGTAGCTGAACGCGCCCGGTGTCGCCGTGCTCACCGGGATCGAGCTCGGGCACCCGCCGACCACGCCGCTCGTGGCGTCGGTGCACGAAACCGTGTTCGTCGACGGACCGCCGACGAGGAAGACGCCACCAGGCGGGCTGGTCACGGCCACCACGGGCGGCGTGGAGTCGATCTTCAGAGTCAGCGTGCGCCGGTCGCCGTTGCTCCCGGACACCACGGCGGTGTGCTCGCCGTCCGCGGAGACCTGGAAGGAGCCGAAGACCTGCTCGGGCACGCTGCCGTCGACTGACGCCGTGTACCGGGCTGCGGGTCCCTCGACCGCGACGGAGACCGGGCCGGTGTACCAGCCGTTGTCGCCGAGGGGACCGCTGACCGTGACGTCGAAGGTCGATGGCGTGCCGTAGAGGTCGCCCTTGTCGGTGCTGACCGCGACGTTGCCCTTGTCGTCGACGGCCTGGGCGAACCACTCGACCGAGCCGGGGGCGACGGTCTGGGCGGCACTGGTCCACGCGGTGCCGTTGCTCGACGTCAGCTCGACCGAGCGCCAGGTGGTCCCGTTGCGGAAGAGGACGAGCACCCGCCGCACGGTCGAGCCCGGCGCCGGGGTCGCCTCTGCGGCGAAGGTGATCGACCCAGCCGAGCGCGCGGCCCCGAGACGGACGAAGGTCGGGGGCGTGAACGACGCGCTCGCGGAGTAGTAGACCCGCGACGCGACGGAGGTGAAGAGCCGCTGCACCCCCGTCGTGGCGCCCGGGTCGGAGGCGAACTGCCCGGGCACCAGAACCAGGCGGCTGGCCGGTCCGCCCGGCGTGGCGAACGTCGTCAGCGTCCCCAACGAGGCCGGGAAGGCCACCCCCTCGTAGGACTGCTCACCCTCGTTCGCCGACAGGTCGAGCGTCGCGCGGGCGAACACCGGGTCGACCCCGAAGACGTCCGACGACTGCAGAGCGGTGATCAGCGCGCCGTGCGCCTGGACACCCGCCGACGCCGGCGTGACGTTGACGACCGAACGGGGCTGGATCGGCTGCCCGGAGGTCGTCTGGGTCAGTCCGGACGCCGACCAGAAGGACCCGCGCGGCGTGTCGACGCGGGTGAACGTCGGCGTCACCGTGGCGTCGAAGACGGCCAGCCCGGTGGCGTCCCCGCCGGCGACCGGGGTGACGGTCGGGGGCGCCGGCTGGGTCGGTGGGGTGAACGGGCCGGTGTCCCAGCGAGGTCCGCCGATCCGGAACATCGGCAGGCCGTACAGGACGACCTCGCCGAGCACCTTCTCGTCGTACACCCCGTAGGCCCCCAGGCTGCCGAAGTAGGCCTGCTTGGCGAACGTCAGCGCCTGGCCGGCGGTGAGCGACCCGTCGAGGCGGGCCGCGAACTCGCGCATCAGCGCCTCGGACAAGGCGACCGTGGCCGTGTCGCCGAGGCCGTAGCCCGTGTTGGCGACCCACAGCGCCCGCTGGTCGGCGAACGTCTGCGCCCAGTCGGCCCCGCGGGCGGCGCCGTAGGAGTCGGGGATGCTCAACCCGGCGTGGCAGCCCATCGAGAACAGCAGCCGCCCGACCAGCGTCCCCGGTCGCGCCGCGACGTCGGCGACGGCGAACAGGTCGGACTCGTCACCCGTGGTGTTGCCGGCGGCCGGCAGGGCGGCGCTCTGGTCGAAGTGCGCGTTGACCGAGGCGATCTGCGGGGCGGAGCCCGTCGTCGGCAGCAGACGAGCCGAGAGGTCGGCCCGCGTCCAGGTCTCACCCAGGAGGGTGCCCCGCGTCGCGGCCGTGCCGAGGGACTGCCCCAGCGCGCCGTTGACCGCCTGCGCGCCGTCGGTGAGGAAGTCGTAGCCAGTCGTCAAGGCGCTCGTGGGGGCGACGACCCCGCCGGCAGCGGTGAACTGGTCGACGGCGCCGACGATCTGCTCCGGGGTC
>Ga0209798_10001429_pt1 | contig 14379 bp, 12 predicted proteins | sample DOMMetBare3Fresh_FD_187475 | JGI IMG/M metagenome (GOLD analysis project Ga0209798, IMG submission 187475) | Wetland sediment microbial communities from St. Louis River estuary, USA, under dissolved organic matter induced mercury methylation -... | ecosystem: Environmental > Aquatic >...
GACAAGTCCAGCAGCTCGGCTTGCCGGGTCACGGGTAGATCATGGCTGGCATCGATCATTTCTTTGCGCTCGCACCGTCGATACGACCGAGCGCGCCGGCCAAAAACTCATTCTCCAGGGCCAATTGTTCGATCTTCGCTTGCATGTCCTTCACGCTCGGGCCGCCCTGGGACTCCCGTTTCTCGGCTGGCGTTCGATCCGTATTTCCCTGGAACAACTGGATATATTCCGGGAACAGCTGGCCGGTATCCTGCTGGCGTCACCGGCCGGCTCCCCAACCATCATGTTCCCCCTGATCACCGGCCTGGATGAAATCCGGCAAATCAAGGAGATTCTGGCAGCAGTGCGGGGTGATCTGATCCGCCAGGGACACGACATACCCGCCTATATCCCGCTCGGAATCATGGTTGAGGTACCGGCAGCGGTCCAGTTGATCGATTTTTTAATCAAGGAGGTTGATTACGTCAGTGTCGGCACCAATGACCTGATCCAGTACACCTTGGCAGCTGATCGTAACAACAGCCACGTCAAACAGTACTACAACCCGCACCACCCGGCTGTGCTGCACTCGATCAAGAAAGTTGCCGATGCCGCCGCCAAAGCGGGTAAAAAGGCCTCGGTCTGCGGCGAGATGGCTGCCGAGCCGATCAACGCACTGCTGCTGATCGGCATGGGAATCCGCGATTTCGGTCTTTCCGCCCCCAGCATACCGTTGGTCAAGCAGGCCATCCGCGCTCACACGCTGTCCGAATGCCGCGCCCTGGCCCGCAAGGTGCTGGCCTGCCGCACCAGTGCCGAAGTACAACTGGCACTGGCCCAGTTCAGTCTCTGATCGGGCTGCTCATTCCCTGTTCCACCCTGGAATCCGATACCTGCCTGCAGGTATCGGATTTTTTTTGTGCGACCTCCCCTTCCCTGCTCCCCCTGGGGAAAGTAATTCAATTCCAAAGGAGCGGGTGAGGGAGATTTGCGGTTGCAGGCATTATCAAGGCAAAGGGGTGAGTTATGATAACAATCATGTTGTTTCAATAAGTTGCAAATTATTTGGCTTAAAAACGGGTCAAAAAAATATTTGGGCTGTTTTTCGATGTGAATTGTTATAAATCAGGTTGTTACGCCGAAATTCCGGACGGCCGAAGTTTTGGCGTAACAGTGTGTTGGTGGGGTGAAATGAAGAGGCGAAAATGGGACGTCAACTGGGCGCTGCGTGAAATCGGCAAGCGCAAGGATCTGGCAGGAGCCACGGCGCTGGCGGAAGAGCTGGCCGGCACGGCATCGCGCAGCGCCCGCTGGATCGGCAGGGATGGCCTGCGGGAATTTGCCCTGCTGTCGCAGAAGAAGCATCTTCGCGCCGTTACGAACCAGGATCATTTTCATGTAAATTCACGATTGAATACTTAATTTGCAGAATTCAGCCTTGCCTGGCTCAGCATCCTTGAAACCTGACACATCGTATTCCGGCTCACCCCACACTTTCCCAATTTCGGGAAGCGATAGCGAACCTCATTTGGTTTTCGACGGTGAAGGGGCATACATCCGCAGCGGGGTGCGGGTAACCGGCTGGCGCGGAACTGGTGGCGGCAGAAGTCGATACCACGTCTTGAATTCTTTCGTGACATGCAGGAATGTGGAGGGGCGAGTCACGACTCGCCCAAGCGCAGTTTCATACAGGATCGCGTTGACTTGAGATGAGAAGTGCGTACTATGTGTTGCGCGCTTTGGCGACCAATGGATAAATGTTCCATTTGGGAAGATCACCGGTTCGTGCGCGCAGTACAGGTCAACAGGAAGTTAGTCGCCGACTCATAGAACATCAGTAAATTTCTGAGAAATGAGGAATATATGTACCTTAAAAAAGTTATTGTTGAAAATTACGGCCCCTTTCATAGCCTAGACATCTCGTTTAACTTTGATCAAAGTGAAAATCCTCTGCCTCTTGTAATCATTGGTAAGAATGGAAGCGGGAAGACCATTGTGCTTTCTCACATTGTAAACGCATTGATTGCAGCCAAACAAATGATCTACGAGGATTGTGAGGTCGAGCAAGGCAAAGTTTACAAATTTCGAAGTGCAAACTATATCAACTCAGAAAAGAAATTCTCTTTCTCAAACGTCCAGTTCTCAGACGAGTCTTTTGTGAAGGAATGGCAGCTTCGCGGCACACGAACTGAAATAGAATCCGCTTCCGAATTCATACAACCGCGACCAGAATGGCAAGACATTCAACCTAATGAGAACTCGCACTTCCAGTCATCATTCAGCGAGGAAAGCGCAAATAAACTCTATAAGAAACGATGTGGTTTATACTTTCCTTCAAATCGCTTTGAAGAGCCTGGATGGCTAAATATGGACAATCTTGTTAACCCCGTCCAATATCAGGACCTAAAAAGAGTAAAGGGCATTTCGAATCGATCAATAATTGCTGTTTCGTCATTGAAGGACTGCCAGAAGTGGCTCTTAGACATTCTTCTAGATCGAAACACACTTGAAATTTCAATCAATAAAATACCTTTAACCATTCAATCTGGTCAACTCGTTAATATTCCGACCTTTGGTGGATACAATGGCCAAGCTTCTCATATTTATGAAGAAATTTTGAAACTACTCAATGTGTTGTTTAGTGAACCAAATACCTTAAGGTTTGGACTTGGCACAAGAAAGAACCGACAACTTTCGATCATGAAGAATGAGCAGCTATGGATCCCAAATCTTTTCCAACTTTCATCTGGTGAATCTCTGTTATTGGGGCTCTTTTTCACAATTATTAAAGACTACGATCTAAGCGGGGCCAACTTTTCAACTCTAGCTGAAATTGAGGGAATAGTGATTATAGATGAAATCGATACACATCTGCATGGGAAGCTGCAAAAAGAAGTTCTTCCTGGGCTGTTGAAGCTATTTCCAAAAATTCAATTCGTTATAACAACGCATTCACCAATGTTCCTTCTCGGTATGGAAATTACTTTCGGAAACAAAGGATATGACATAATTGAGTTTCCATCAGGGTCTACAATTAGTATCGAAGGCTTTTCAGAGTTTGTGGATCTTTTCGCTGCAATTAGTGCCACAAAAAGCCATGTTGCTTTGGTTAATGAAAAAATACGAGAGTCACAGCTCCCAATTGTTTTTGTAGAAGGCGATTACGATATTAAATATTTGTCTAAGGCAATCGAATTTATCCACGGAGTGGAGCTTCTCGGGAAATTCAGATTTGCTGACGGCGAGGGGTACGGCAATCTTGACAAAATATGGACTTCAATGAATAGCCGTGTTGCCGGAGTCTTAACTTCAGAAACTCTCTTGCTTTATGACTGTGACACGAAAAAGGTTAATAGTGATAATGCAAGAGTTCACAAACGAGTTATTCCATCAAACGAAGAAAACCCCATCAGAATTGGAATAGAGAATTTACTTGCATCTGAAACAATTGCGAAACTGGAAGCTGAAAACCCACGATACATTGATATTAGTCCCGCCAGACAAGAGCGAATCAGGGGCGTGACAAGAGACATTCCAGAGCTAAAAAGTGTCAACAAGGACGAGAAGCGGAACATATGTGATTGGCTTTGCCAAAACGGAACCATTGAAGACTTTCGTGGTTTTGGAATAGCTATTGACCAAATATTGGAATTTTTAAGCACCATTGAAAACGCCTAATCGGGTAGCCCGGGGTTTTTCTCCCCCTAGCCCCCCGTCGAGTAGCGCAGGGGAATCTCAGCCTCACGCTCTCACAGAACCGGACGTGAACCTCTCGGTTCATCCGGCTCCTATCGTCCAGCACCTGCGTGAAGAAATTGCCAGTGAGTAAACAATCCCGGCTGGTTCAACTGTATTCGCTTCAGCCATTGACATGCTCTCCGCTGGTGTTTCTTCAGCTTCTTGTATTTCCTCATCGCCCACCTCACCAGTATTCGGTCAAGATGCTGCAATGTTGGACATATTGCTGATTTGCAAATAGTGAAGAAAGCTTCAGCGTCATGCGGCATACGTAACTATCAGTGGACGGTAATTCGTTGGAATTCAAGCTTTGATTGACCGATCTTGCCATGCTGTTGGGACGGGATATATCGGCACTTGGTAAAGCTGCCCACCCAATGGCCGGTGATGTTACTACGCGGCGGTAAATATTCGGTAAATATTCCCGCAATTTTTTTGACACTATTTCTTATAAATCAATTATTTACGCCGAAATTCCCGCATGCGGGAATTTCGGCGTTTACGTATGCCGACCGGTGGAATGAGAGCCGGAAAAAGATGGTTCGTGAACAGGTTGTATATAAAATTTTGCTGCCCCATCTTTACAATGCTCCAGGGGCGGCTATCATACAGTAGCTTTAATTTTATTTTATTATACACCACACACCCGCTGTCTCGAAACATGGCAGGATACGTGGCAATAATTTCACCCTGCATCCCCTGCCGTTACCAAGCCGTTGCTTGATGCCGTATTCTATGAAAACGGCACAATGCATGAATCCCGGAGGCTGCCAACATGTGCACTCATCCCCTGCTGAAAATCTGTTTCATGCTGGTTGCCGCGGTAACGGTTGCCGGTTGCAGTAGCTCATCAACACCGGCGAGCTCCTCTTCCAGCACGTATTCCGCCACCATCGCCGAAGGGCGCGCTGCCGTGAAGGACATCATGGCCGAAAGCAACGCCAGCTCGATTTCCGTCGCCCTTGTGGATGGCGAACGGGTGATCTGGTCGGAGGCTTTCGGCAGCGCCGACAAGGAGGCCGGCCAGAATGCCACGAGCGCCACTCTCTATGGCGTCTGCTCGGTCAGCAAGATGCTGGCCACGGTGGCGACCATGATACTGGTGGACCGGGGACAAGTCGCTTTGGATGAACCGGTAACCAGCTACATCAATAATTTCAACATGCCGCTTGATCCGCGCTACCGGGACATAACCGTACGCATGCTGCTGAATCACTCCTCCGGCCTTCCCGGAAACGATGCGCGGGGAAACATCTCGACAACTCCGTTTACCGGCTATGCAGCCCAGGTTATGGAAGGATTACGCTATCAGCGCCTGAAAAACGCACCGGGAACCATCAGCAGTTACAACAATGATGGTTTCACCATGATCGAAAACCTGGTCAAGGCGGTCACCGGACAGGAGTTTCCGGACTTTGTCCGCCAGAACATACTGATACCGCTCGGTATGAACTCCAGTCAGTATCAGACCGTCCCCCTTGCCACGGGATCGTATGCCGCTGCATATACCGGAGATACCCGTCTTACGATGTATTCCCTGAATATATACGCAACCGGCGGTCTCTTCTCCACCCCGGAGGAGTTGTCCCGTCTGGCCTCGATGATCATTAACAAGGGGGTTTACAACTCCCGCCGGATTCTCTCGGAAACGTCGGTGGCGGCCATGGCGCAGAACCAGAGGCCGGAAGTGTCTAATCCCGTACCGTATGCGGAGAACCGTTTCGGCCTGGGGTGGGATACCGTGGCCCAGCCCGGATTGGCGGCTGCCGGCATCACGGCCTGGCAGAAAGGGGGTGACATGCAGGGATATTACGGCACCAGCATTGCCGTGGCGCCGGACGAGAAACTGGGGGTCGTGGTGTTTGGCGCTTCCAATGGTTTCGATTCTTCCTCAGCCGTAAAAATCTCCGAGCGGATCATGCTTCGTGCCCTTGTGGAACGCGGCAGGCTGGCTGATATGCCGCACCAGCTTTCAAACGCCCCGTTACCGCTGAAGGTTGTGTCTGCTGAGGGAAAAAACCTCTTTGCGGGATATTACGGTTCCGGAACCACGGCCTATCGTTTGAGCTTCGCAGCTGATGATACCCTGTCAGTTGATGAATTCAGGACGGATTGGACGCCAAAGTACCACAATCTGAAACTGCGCAGCGACAGCTGGTATGCTGCCGATGATGACCCGATTACGGCGGTGCGCCTGCTGACCTGGGGGGGACACAACTATTTTGCCGTCCGTATGAAACGCGGCTATGGGCACTACAGCATTACCTTGATGTTCGGCCAGCAGCTGGACGGCAAACCGACCATATCCGCGCCCTGGCTGACGCGGCTGAACGAAAGATGGCTGCCGGTAAATGACAACCCGGTCTATTTTTCATTCGGTGATCGCAGCTTCCGCTTCAGAACCATCAACGGCCTGACCGGCTATCTGATGGGCAACAAACTCCTGCGTGACATGACTCCTCCCACCGGGGACAGACTGGACGGCATGTTCCTGGCGCTGCCCGACGGCCTGCGAGACCTGCAAGACGCCAGCATGGAAAGCTGGAATGGTCAGAACTGGCTGCGCCTGGGCAGCTATCTGTATCGTCCCCTGTCAGGCATTGCAGCAGCTGTTGCCGGGCCGGCCACGATCGCCGTCGCTAGTGACGAATTCACCGAATGGCGGCAGCTTCCTGCATCGGGCAGACTCTCCATCAACGGTACAACCAGCTGGTTTCTGTATGATGCGGACTTTAAACAACTCGCTTCCGGCACAACGAGCGGTTCTCCGTCGTTTTCCGGCAGCGGGGCAAACTATCTGGCGCTGTTCGGCGCACCAGGCGCAACGATCAACCTGAATCTTGCGACACCGTAACAAGAGCGAGGAATACAATGAAAACGACACGTTTGTTCATATGTTCCCGCTAGGGATAGCGGCGAACGGAATCATAACTTAGATGATAATGCCAACTTGTCTGATCAACATCCGTGGGGCCGTTATTATTTGACATGATCAAGGAGAACGTGATGAAAAATTTTACCCGTCGAGACATGCTGAAAATTACAGCCGGCACAGGGCTTGCCGCGCTCACCACTCCCTTCTTTGGCTGCAGCAGCGACTCTTCCGCGGCAGAGAGCATTCCGTTGCGCGTCCCATTCGATCCCGTACCGGTAACGCAGATGGGGCAGGTCGTCTATGGTTACGAGCTGTACATCGGCAAAGCGCTTTCACTCAATCTTTCCGTAGCGAAAGTCGATATCCTGGCGGACGGAGTGCTCGTCAAGACGTATGAGGGGAAAGAGCTTACCGAATGCCTGATCAAAAAAGTTGATCCGTTTTCGGCAGAGGAAGCCGTCTTCAGCGGTCGGGATTATGATATTCTACTCGTCTGGGTTGCATTGAGTCTCTCCCCTCCCCTCGCAGTTCTCCCATCGAGTCTATTTTTCTGACGGCCTGGTTGCCGAAGGAGGTCGTGGAGCAGTGACAAGCGCGACTACGCTCATTGCGCCACCGGTCAAGGGCGACCGCTGGTGGGCCGCAAACGGCCCCTCCAACTTTGACCGCCATCACCGGAACGCGATCATCGATTTCGCTTCTAAATCGTACCTCGCCCAGCGCTTTGCGACGGACTGGCTGACGTTAGGCCCGGACGGCCTGGTCTTCACGGGTGACGGAACACGTTGCAGCGATTATTACTGTTACGGGGCCGACCTGCTCGCCGTGGCAAACGGGACCGTGATTGAAGCCCGGGACGGAATCCCCGAAGGTGTCCCCCCGAACAACTATGCCAAGACCACTATTCAAAACGTATTCGGAAACAGCGTGATCCTTGATATCGGCGGGGGGAGATATGCCGCCTATGCCCATATCATTCCGGGAACGGTATCGGTCAGGATCGGGGAGAGCGTAACCCAGGGACAACTCATCGGGAAATTGGGGAACAGCGGCAATTCAACCGGTCCACATCTCCATTTTCACCTCTGCAACGGGCAGGACGGAATCCTTTCGGAGGGGCTGCCGTTTTCATTTGCATCGTATGATCTGCTCGGTTCCTACAAGAGCGATGACGCCCTGGAAATCGGTAAACCATGGACGCCATCCGGTTCGCCGCAGCTGCGAACAGCGGAGATGCCACTGTACGAGCAGGTGGTAACGTTGTATTGACAGACCAATAATAATTGACGCTGATCCTGATTCTGATAGTCGCCGTTGCTCATCACAAGCGAAGCCCCACTCGGTTTAAAAAATTGTACATCTACAGCTCCCGTTCATGGTTCGACAAGCTCACCACGAACGGGAAAAGTTCAGCGTTGTCCGGTTTGGTCTCTGCATAACGTTAAAAGCGCCCCTCATCCGCCCCTTCGGGGTATCTTCTCCTAGACCCTGTGGGGCCCGATGGAGAAGGGACAATCAATCCCCTCGCCCTGTGGGAGAGGGTGGCCGCAGGCCGGGTGAGGGTATAAGGCAGTGATGTTAGGTGATGGTGCAATTACCTGACCGGACATCGCTCGGAAAAGTTCAGTTTGTGTATGCAAGCCTGCTTACGGGTGAGACAGGATAGGCGGATCAATACGGTACCAATCGAGCCCAGAATATATTCCTTTAGCAACCGCAAACAAAAAAACAATTCTGACCCGGGCTCTCGTTCTCAGACATCTCAACCTGCGTCGTGCCGGAGTCAGCGCAGCTGCCGGACGAAAAGAGACGATAGTTCAGACAGATTCATCGCTTTTACGGTTAGTTGACAAATAATAGAATGTCCCTGGATGCAGCGGTTCATTGCCGGGTCACCCTTCGCTGCTGATCCGCCAAGATCGCAGCGCTACCCGGCACCATCCGGCCTTTACGCCAGCGTAAGATATCTCCCCGAGTCTCCGCTTCCCGATCACTTTTTAAATTCCCCACAAAAAAATGTGAAATATTCGAGTTATTGTGTATACACTATTGCACTAAAACATTTTTTTATTATACTAGAACAAAAGCATATCAGTAGCATGGCGCATTTAATGGGGATTTTATCACTCCACAGGAGAAAGGGGTTTAAACGTGAGCAAACAAAAGGTTGATCAGGTAAACAAGTCATTAGAACATGATTTACCGGAACATGACATGCCCAAACGGGATGGAACGATCGGCGACATTTTGCGGGAGCGGGGCGTAACACGCCGCAGTTTTCTCAAGTTCTGTTCTGCCATGACAGCTGCCATGGCTCTGCCGGCAACCATGGCACCTAAAATTGCCCAGGCGCTGGATGAGGTCAAGCGCCCTACCCTGGTCTGGCTGGAGATGCAGAGCTGTACCGGCGACAGCGAAGCGCTGCTCCGCTCCGCCAACCCGACCGTAGCCGAAATTATCCTGGATATTCTCTCGGTCGATTATCACGAAACCATCATGGCAGCGGCCGGTCATCAGGCAGAGGAAGCGCTTGACCAGACCATTACCAAATACAAGGGGAACTACATCTGCGTTATCGAAGGATCGATTCCCATGAAGGATGGCGGCGTGTACGGCAGCACCGGCGGCAAATCACACCTTGACCGGGTACGTCAGGTTTGTGGCGGCGCAGTGGCGACCATTGCCGTTGGCACTTGTGCTTCCTACGGCGGGATTGCCGCGGCAGTTCCCAATCCGACCGGCGCGGTGGGAGTCCAGGATGCGGTACCGGGAGCGACGGTGATCAATCTCCCCGGTTGCCCGGTCAATGCCGACAACCTGACAGCCACCATCGTTCATTACCTGGTGTTCGGCAAGATTCCGGCCCTGGACAGCAAAGGGCGTCCACTGTTTGCCTATGGCAAGCGAATCCACGACAACTGTGAACGCCGGCCACATTTCGATGCCGGTCAATATGTGGAACAGTGGGGTGATGAAGGGCATCGCAAAGGTTTCTGTCTCTATAAAATGGGGTGTAAAGGGCCAGCAACCTTCCACAATTGTCCCAGCCAGCGCTATAACGAGAAAACCAGCTGGCCGGTTGCCGCCGGCCACGGCTGCGCCGGATGTTCTGAACCGCAATTCTGGGATACCATGTCGCCGCTCTACAAACGGCTCCCCAATGTCCCTGGTTTTGGAATTGAGGCAACCGCCGACAAGATTGGCCTGGGACTGCTGGTCGGTGCCGGCGCCGCCTTTGCGGTTCACGGTGCGCTGAATGCCCTGCGTAAAGACAAAGAACCTGTTGAAGAAACCAAGGAGGGATAACTGACATGGCTAAAATAGTTGTTGACCCGATTACCCGCATTGAAGGACATCTGCGCATCGAAGCCGAAGTTAACGGCGGCAAAATCACCGATGCCTGGAGTTCTGCCACCATGTTCCGTGGCATCGAGAAAATCCTGAAGGGACGTGACCCACGGGATGCCTGGTTCTGGACCCAGCGTTTCTGCGGTGTCTGCACCACGGTACATTCCATTGCCTCCATCCGGGCGGTTGAAAATGCTCTCAAGATCAAGATCCCGCCCAACGCCGAATTGATCCGTAACATAATCATCGGCATCCAGAACGTGCAGGATCATGTGATTCACTTCTACCACCTGCACGCCCTCGACTGGGTTGACATCACCTCCGGACTCAAGGCCGATCCGGCCAAGACCGCCGCGCTGGCCGCCTCGCTCTCGGACTGGCCCAACAATTCCGCCACCTATTTCAAGGGGGTCCAGGACAAGGTCAAAGCCTTTGTCGGTACCGGTCGGCTGGGACCGTTCGCCAATGCCTACTGGGGGCATCCGGCCTACAAACTGCCGCCGGAAGCCAACCTGATGGCAACCGCCCATTACCTGGAAGCTCTGGAGTGGCAGAAAGACGTGATCAAGATTCACGCCATCCTGGGCAGCAAGAACCCCCATCCCCAGACCTTCCTGGTGGGTGGCATGTCGATCCCGATCGATCCCGATTCCCAGAATGCGCTCAACGCCGACAAACTGATCGAGATCAAACGCCTGCTGAAAAAAGCGCAGGATTTTGTGGAAAAGGTCTACATCCCCGACCTGCTGGCAGTGGCGTCCTTCTACAAGGAATGGGCCGGGATCGGCGGCGGTGTTGGCAACTATCTCTGCTACGGTGAATTCCCCGACGCCAGCGGCAACCTGTGGTTCCCGTCCGGCGCCATTCTCAACAAGGATCTATCCAAGGTCATCCCGGTTGACCAGGGGAAAATTGCCGAATACGTCGATCACTCCTGGTTTGAGAACTCGAAAGGGAGCGGCGCCGGGTTGCACCCCTTTGATGGAGAGACCGAAGTCAGCTACACCGGCCCCAAAGCCCCCTATCAGTTCCTTGATACGGACAAGAAATACTCCTTTGTCAAGACACCGCGCTACGATGAAAAAGCGATGGAAGTCGGACCGCTGGCCCGGGTGCTGGTTGCCTATGCTTCCGGCCACAAGGAAACCAAGGCGGTGGTTGATCTGGTGCTCGGCAAACTCGGGGTTGGTGCCGATGCGTTGTTCTCAACCCTCGGCAGAACAGCGGCACGCGGCATCGATTGCCTGTTGGTGGCCCGCCAGACCCCCAAATTCCTCGACCAGTTGATTGCCAACATCTCCAAGGGTGATCTTCGCATTCATAGCGGTGAAAAATGGGATCCGGCCGAATGGCCGGCAGAAGCAAGCGGCTACGGTTTCCACGAAGCGCCACGTGGAGCACTGGGGCACTGGATCAAGATCAAGGACCAGAAGATCCTTAATTACCAGGCAGTGGTCCCCTCGACCTGGAATGCCTCCCCCCGCGATGGCAAGGGGGTACGCGGTCCCTACGAAGCAGCCTTGGTCGGTACTCCCCTGGCTGACCCCAACAAACCATTGGAAATCCTGCGCACCATCCACTCCTTTGACCCCTGCCTGGCGTGTGCCGTACATGTGCTCGACGCCACCGGCAATGAGGTGATCAAGGTCAAGGTTTCCTAGAAAGGGGGACGATCATGGCACAACAAGCAAAATACAAACGCTATATCTGGGAACTCCCGGTACGCTGGTGTCACTGGGTCAATGTGCTCTCCATCGTTACCCTGGCAATCACCGGATTATTCATTGCCAAGCCGTTTTCCATTGCCAGCTCCACCTCTTCCTATGTCATGGGATGGTTCCGGTTTGTACATTTCACCGCCGCCTATTTCCTGGCAGTCAGCCTTGCTTCACGGGTACTCTGGTCGTTCATCGGCAACAAGTATTCCAGTTTCAAGGCCTTTTTCCCCTTCGTTACCGCGGCAGGACGGGAAAAAATGGTCAAAATGATGCGTTATTACATGTTTATCGACAAGGAAGTACCGGAAACGGTTGGACACAACCCGTTGGCAACCACCGCCTATACCGTTCTGTTCGGGCTCTACATCCTGATGATCACCACCGGTTTTGCGCTCTATGCCCAGCATGCGCCTAACGGTATGATGCATAAATCGCTGGGATTCATGTACGCACTCTTCAGCGACCAGGGAATGCGCCTGACCCATCATCTCAGCATGTATCTGATCTTCGGCTTCGTGGTCAACCATATCTACAGCGCCTGGCTGATGGATATCAAGGAGCATGGCAGCGAGATTTCCAGCATGTTCAGCGGCTACAAGTTCACGGTTAAAAAAGAAAAGTAATCTCGTTGAATGCACCACGCCCCCTGTAACTATCACTACAGGGGGCGTGGTATATTTTCCCGTGCTCCGGTCGAGAGTCACCTGAATGGGAAGGAGGTTGCCTCAGAATACGCAGCACTGAAATACGTTACAGATTCTGCCGTTTTCCGGTCTGGATTGAAATCAGCTGCAACGCCAGACTGTTTCCCTCAGCGGTGCGGAGTTCGTAAAAGGTCAGTTCCGGTGCGTCACTGGATGCTTCCGCACGCTTGATCGACATGCGGTCGACATAGATGGTTGTCCGCTGTGGCATCAGGTACTCTTCCGGGTTTCCCAGCACATCGGCAACAATATCCAGATAGATCTCAAGCATACCATCATCCCCGCCAATCTCCTGCAGCTGCGCCTCGATCGTTCCAAGCTGCTCCTCCACCGCAGCAGCATCAAGCCTGTCAACGTCATCGGGAGCGTTAAACCCCCAACCGCCCCGCTCCAGCAGGCTAAGCTTGGCCTGTAGCAGCGTGCGCCAGCGTTCCAGTTCCTTACGTTCGGATTTTACGTTAGTGAGACGCCTGAGCGCCTGGCTCAGCAGGTAGTCAAACGCCCTGATTTTGAGGTGACGGCGGGCTTGCTCCTCATCCACCGAGGCATCGTAAAATCGGTTTCAGATATGAAGAATCTCTTTAAGCGCGGGTCATCGGCATAACAGTCCAGACAGATCGGCATGGGGGGCGGCAATCTGTCCACCAGCCCCACCACGTGGTCCATGGCACGCAAAACAGCCGGTCTCAGTTTTTTCTTATAGCCGGATACGGCACGCAGCCACGGGTCGGTTCCGTCCACCGCCCGTTCGATGGCCAATTTAACCAGCAACTCAGGATAGTTGCCCTGTTTTTCGCCTCCAAATATGGACTGCAGCAGTTTCAGCAATGTGCACCTCGTATAATTATCCGATTTCAGTTTTTACCAGAGGTAAGGTTGATTATACGTCATGATCATATGCGATTTCTGTTCGTCGGGCCGGGACTTTGCCTGCGGCTTCCTTCAGATTCCGCCTCGCGATGGATTACTCTATCTTTGGCGCAGAGCGCCTTAGATAGAGTTAGTAGTTTCACCACACCCTTGCCGTCCGGCTAACGGTTCCCACCATCAGGGTCCATAGAGGACTTACATCTCCAAGTCAATAATCAACCACCACAGTTGATCATACGTCGCTTACGCGACACGCGCCATGCTGGGCGCACACGGGGCTGAGGCTGACCCGCCCTCGGCGGGTCTTGCCGATGGTTGAGTCCTCGATTTTTAACCTTTACATTTATAACATGCATGGTATATTAAAGTCATGGTTTACCGCCTTTCATATTACAATGAAACTGTTGAAGCAGAGCTTGATGCTTGGCCTGTCGGCTTGCGTGCTCGATTTCGAGCATTGTCTGTACGCATGGAGGAATACGGTCCCAACTTGGGAATGCCGCATACTCGTGCGCTTGGTAGTGGCCTTTTTGAGATCCGCGCCAAGGCAGAAGAAGGAATTGGAAGGGTATTTTTCTGCACCATGGTCGGACGAAAAATCATAATTCTCCACAGCTTCATTAAAAAGACGGATAAGACACCAAAACGAGAACTCGATATAGCGCTCACACGGCAGAAGGAGGTAATTAGTAATGAGCTATAAACCTGTTTCGTACGATCCCAAGAAAAAATTAGAGAAAGACCTGCAAGACCCCAATTTCAAGAAAGCATGGGAAGCCTTGGAAGATGAATTTGCCGCACTGGATGCCCTACTTACGGCACGTCGGCAGGCAGGGATGACCCAAGAACAAGTGGCGGCTAAAATGGGTGTTTCTCAGCCATCATTGGCGAGAGTTGAAGCGACACTCGGTTCTCACCGTCATTCTCCGTCTCTTGAGATGCTCCGCAAGTACGCTGCCGCTGTCAACTGCAAACTAGAGATTCGGCTGATACCGCAGCATTCGTGATGGTTTGTCCGTCTACTTCCGCGTGTGCCGGAATTCCGGGGACAGTATATCGAACTATTTTACTTTTTGTTTTGGCCCTGGCTTCTTTGGTCGGAGAGTCCTGTCAATCAACGACTCAATATGATCAATAAATGCCTCTT
>Ga0209798_10001430_pt1 | contig 14367 bp, 11 predicted proteins | sample DOMMetBare3Fresh_FD_187475 | JGI IMG/M metagenome (GOLD analysis project Ga0209798, IMG submission 187475) | Wetland sediment microbial communities from St. Louis River estuary, USA, under dissolved organic matter induced mercury methylation -... | ecosystem: Environmental > Aquatic >...
GAGGGCGAGCGCAGACGAGGTCGCGATGATCCAGCCGTTGGGACGCATGTTCACCTCACGGGCAACAAGGCGCTTCCGGACCCGAGGGACGACTTCCCGCCAGGGGGCCCGGCCACGAGGATCGGTACGTTAGCAGGCGGGGCATGTAGTTATCCAGGCCAGAATCGACTACCTGAGGAGGCCTGCCGGATCTCCTCGCGGCCGCAGTGAGCTGGAGGAGCTTCCTCGCCGCCTCCCACGGTCCGGTGGGGATGCGGGTTCTCCTCGACCCGCGATGGGGAGTATCATGTAGGTGGCCGGGGCGGATGTGGCAGCTTGCCCCGGCTGCCGCATTCCACGGAACCAAGGAGCCTCCTGTGACGCAAGAGGAGCGGCTGGCCAAGCGCGATGCCCTTCGGGCCGAGATCGTGAAGATGGAGGAGAGCATCCGCCTGCTCCTCGAGCAGGAAGAGATGCTCCTCAAGGACTGCTCGCACACCTATGCCGGCGGCCAGAGCGCCCTCGTCGGCGGGCGGACCAAGATCTGCGTCCACTGCGGGCGCGCCGTGGCGGGCAAGGACGAGAAGCTCTGGGGCTGAGCCGGTCCGTCGGCCGGACCCGCACTGGCTCGCTCCTCGGGCGGAGGCAGGCCGGTCTCGATCCGCACCGACGCTGCCCCGACCCCCGAGGAGAAGCGCATGGCCACCCTCCGCCCGTTTCGAGCCCTCCGCCCCGCCCGGGAGAACGCGGTCCGCGTCGCCTCGCCTCCCTACGACGTGGTGAGCGCGGCCGAGGCGCGGGCCCTCGCGAGGGGCAACCCGGACAGCTACCTGCGCATCTCGCGGCCGGAGATCGACCTGCCGGAGGGCACCGACGAGCATGCCGACGCGGTATACGCGCAGGGGGCGAAGAACCTCGAGGAGCTCGTGCGTCGCGGGGTCCTGCGCCAGGACCCGGAGCCCCGCTTCTACGTCTACGCCCAGAAGATGGGGAACCACCGCCAGGTGGGGCTCGTCGCCTGTGCCTCGGTCGCCGAGTACGTCGCGGACGTCATCAAGAAGCACGAGAAGACGCGGGCCGACAAGGAGGACGACCGCACCCGCCACATCGACACGCTGGGGGCGCACGACGAGCCGGTGTTCCTCACCTACCGCGCCGTGGCGGCCATCGACGCCGCCATCGCCGGGGTGGTGGAGGGGGCGTCCGAGTACGACCTCGTCACGCCGGACCAGGTCGAGCACAGGCTCTGGGTGGCGCCGGCGGAGACCGGCCGGACGCTGGAGCGGCTCTTCCAGGGCGTGCCGGCGCTCTACGTCGCGGACGGCCACCACCGCTCGGCCGCGGCCGCTCGCGTCCACGCGCTGCGAAAGGGGAAGCCCGGCGAGCACGACGCCTTTCTCGCCGTGATCTTCCCGCACGACCAGATGCAGATCCTGGCCTACAACCGGCTGGCGCGCGATCCGAAGCGGCGCTCGCCGGAGGCGCTGCTCGCCGAGCTCCGCAAGGCGATGGACGTCGAGCCGGCGTCGCAGGCGGCCCCGGAACGCCCGCTCTCCTTCGGCGTCTACCTCGGCGGGCGCTGGTACCGGGCACAGGCCCGTCCGGGCCGCTTCGACGCCCAGGACCCGGTGGCCTCGCTCGACTGCTCCATCGCCCAGGACCGGATCCTCGCTCCCATCTTCGGCATCCAGGACCCGCGCCGCGACAGGAACGTGGACTTCGTGGGCGGCATCCGCGGCGCCGCCGAGCTGGAGCGCCGCGTCAAGGAGGAGGGCTGGGACGTCGCCCTCCACCTCTTCCCGACCCGCATCGAGCAGCTCCTTGCCGTCTCCGACGCCGGCCTCCTCATGCCGCCGAAGAGCACCTGGTTCGAGCCGAAGCTGCGCTCCGGGCTGTTCGCGCATCCGTTCTGACGGCTAGGCGGGGCCGGGGCGAAACGTCAGCGGCCGGCGTGGATGCGCCATGCTGCCAGGAAGGCAGCCGGGTCGAGGACCCGGGCACCACGGTAGTGCTTCAGGTTCCGCAGGTCCGGGTCCTTCGACACGATATGCGTGGCGGCTGCAGGTCGGGCGTCTTCACGTCCACTGGGCAATCACGCTCAGTCGCCTGCATTCGGAGCAGGCGAAGTGGTACTGGAACCCGCTCTCGTTGTTGATCGGGACCGCCGGCACGAATCCTTTAGGGTTCGCCACGGAGGCGACGAAGACCATTTCCATCCGGCACGCCGGGCAGTACACCCGCGTGGCGTCCTGGGTCCAAGAAGGGGCACCGCCGACCTGCGGAGCCTGAGGAGGGTCATCTAGGACCTCATCGCTCGAGAGGGGCCTCCGCCAGGCGAGAGCGGCAGGCTGTGCCGGAATCGGCGGGGTCGTGTCGTGCGCCTGGCCGTATTGCTTCGTGGAGATAGCCACGTTCACGAGCTCGACCGCCCGGCCAATGGGATCGACGGTGTAGTCATGCCTGCCCATCCAGACCATGCAGTCGACGCAGCCCAGGAGCGGGAAGTACCGCCATCCCGGAAGCGCGGCCTGCAATGAAGGAACGGCTGCGAGGTCGAGGGTGAACCACGCGCGAACCGTGTGACCACAGCCCAAGCAGGCTGGCATCCGCCAGAGATCGCTCCCAAATAGATGCGGTGAGTCGGGCGGACCGGGCACCAGGTCCGCGCCGGGGTTGGCACCCCAGGCCTCCTGCTGGGCTGCGATGCCGGATGGCTGGTACTCGAACCTCGCCTGGAGCTCTTCCCACTGTGAGGCCAGCATCACGCGAGCTTGAAGCTGCTCCAGAAGCTCCTGGTCGAAGAGCCCGGACTTCGCTGCTTCGACCGCAGCACGCATGGCATCCGCCTCCTGCCCGAGGGCCTGGTGTGCCAGAGCGGTCACCGCCCAGGTTCTGCCAGCGTCGTGGTAGCGCTCGCGGACGGGGAAAATCCTCTCGAGCGCCTCGTCGGCCTTGCCTGCTTCGATCAGCGCCATGCAGACACGACATTGCTCTCCCTCCGCGTCTGCCCCGTCCCCGGAGAGCTGGTCGACGGCAGCGACGGCCTCGGCGAGGCGCCCACTCGCAAGTAGGGCGTCGATGAAGCTCAAGTTCTCGCTCTCCAGGGGAAACCAAGAGCCCGGATGAGCAAGGACCGCCCGGTAGGCCGCGATGCCCTCCTCGACGGCCCCGCTCTTCAAGGACCAGCCGGCAAACCAGCGGAGCTGCTCGGGCGCGAGCCCAGCGATGCTTTCGGTGAGTGGACGTCCCAGCTCCTGCTGCAGTTCCCGCCACAGCTTCCACCAGGCCTGGCCGCTCACGCCGCGGCTGGCAGCCTCCTCGGCGAGGGACACCGACGCTTGGGTGAGGTCGCCGTCGAGAACGCTGGACGCGTCGAATCCCGTCGCAGGATTCGTTGGCAGTGAGGCCGCGAGGCGCTTGAGCCGGTATCGCTTGAGGGACGTGAACATTCGCGGAGAGTACGATGTCACGCGCCCATGTGGCGAGGACGAGGAGGCGCCGTGCGAGTCGCCTCATCCGAATCGCCGCTGAATCGTCGGGCGTCCTGGATGCTTGCGGGGCCTCTCGCGCCCGCCCGAGATCTTCGACCCGCCTGGCTACGACGTCGCTCCGACGCTGAAGCGGGCGCCCATATCAGATCCTTTGTTCGCCCTCATCACGCTTATCGGCATTGACGCTGCGATCGCCGTCGCGATAGCGAGGTCGAAGCACAGCGCGAGGATCGGAGCGCTCGGGATGGCGACCGAGGCGAGCCCCGTTCGCGCTGGGAGGTATCGTGCTTCCTGTAGCCGACGGCGAAGATCGGTCCTGCCGAGCCCGCTCCAGCGCAGGCCTGCCGCCTACCGGGATGGCGCCGCTCCTCCTGCTGACCTCCCTCGCCTGCGGCGCGGCGGCGGCGTGCTCCGGGGCGCCGCGGATCGCGGTCAGCGGGGCGGAGGCCTGGCTGTCGCCGGTGGTGATCGGGGCCTGCTCGATCTTCCTGAGGATCGAGAACGCGGGGAACGGCGGCGACTCCCTTCTGGGCGCACGGGTAGACGTTCCCGGGGCGGTGGCGGAGCTCCACGGGGTGACCGACGGCAGGATGGTGAAGAGGGACCGGATCCCCGTCCCGGCGAACGGCGTCCTGGAGCTGAAGCCGGGAGGGCTGCACATCATGGTCTTCCGCCTGCCGAAGAGCGCGGTGGCCGGGTACGAGCTCACCCTTCGGCTGACGTTCGAGAGGACGGGGGAGAGCGTCACGTCGGTGCGGATCGCCGGCTAGCGGCGGGGAAAGGAGGTGCGAGGAGGAGCAGGTCATGGCTTGGGGGGAGGCGAGTCGGTGCTGGACGGGATCGCGCCCGACGCGCGGACCCGCCGGGACCAGAGGGCCCGCCCCGGGCGGGCCGACGCGGGACCAGCGAAGTGAGCAAGCGGCATTCACCCCCAGCAGGGAGACAGAGATGAAGAGGAAGATCGTCGTTCTCGCGCCGTTGGCAGCCATCGTCTTCTTCTGCGCGCGCCCCTCACCCGCCGCCGCCGAGGGCGCCAAGACGTACTCGGCCACCGTCTACGTGGCGGGTCACGGCGGTCACTTCTCCAAGGCGGACGTGACCATCGACCCGAGCAACGACAGCCAGCCCATCAAGGTGAACAGCCTCGACATGGTCCCCATCGGGACCACGGAATCGCACAAGACCCACGACGCGCGCCTCGACTCCGCCAGCAAGAGCACGCTGTTCTGGTCGACCTACGCCCTGGACAAGGAAGGCAAGATGCACGTGGGCAAGTCGGACCTCAAGACGGGCAACGTGATCAAGGACGTGGCGCTCACCCCGGACCCGAGGTCCCCCGCTACGACCGGCCCGGTCTACTGCGCCTCGGGTCAGAGCAAGAGCGCCTACATGCCGGTGTTCATGGGGAACGAGGGCTACGTCGACGTCTTCGACAAGAAGACCATGGCGCACAAGCGCCGCGTGTTCATCAGCGACCTCGGCTACAAGCCCGGCACCTATCAGTTCCTGCACGGAACCAACTCGAACGACATGAAGAAGTTCGTCATCGTCCTGAGCATGAAGGGCGAGGACGGGAGCATGAACGGCAAGCAGGACATCCTCCTCGTCGACCTTCCCGCCCTCGAGAAGGGCAAGTTCAAGGTCCTCGCCCGGGCCACCCTCACCGGAGAGCCCAAGAAGACCATCACCTTCCGGCAGTACTTCAGCGCGAACGACAAGCTCATCTTCCAGTCCGCGGCCGACCGGATGTGGGTGCTCGACGCCGCGACGCTGAAGATCGTGGACGAGAAGATGACCAAGCCCGCCCTGGGCGAGAACCACGACGTGCAGCCGACCCCGGACGGCAAGTTCGCGCTCCTGACCCTCAGGACCGCGGACACGGTCGGGTGCGACCCGGCGGGCAAGCCCACTCCGGACAAGAAGATCACGGACGGCACGCTGCAGCTCTACGACGTGGGCGCGAAGAAGCTCGTCGGGGCGCCCGTGTCCGTCTGCTTCGGCTGCCACAAGGACATGGGCAAGGGCGAAACCAACGCCATCCTGTGCGGCATCGCCTCGGTGTACAGGAAGTAGGCTCTGGCGCGTCCGGTTCGTTCCACCCGGCTCCGGCCGCGTGGAACGAACCCGCGGGGCCGAGGCACAAATGGCGAGGGCCTTCACCGTCTCTTCGCACGCCGTAAGGAACCTGAAGCGACGGCCGGCGCGGACGCTGATCCTGATGACGGCCATCGGGCTCCTCGTCTCGACGCTGGTCGTGGCGGTGTCGTTCGTCAGGCGCGTCGAGTCGAGCATCCGGGCCACCACCGACCGGCTGGGGGCGGATCTCATCATCGTGCCCACCGGATCGAGGGGCGCGGCCGAGGACGTGCTCGTCGAGAACCGGGTCAAGACCTTCTACATGGACCGCGCGCTCATCGACAGGGTGAGGCGCGTCCGCGGCGTCGATCGGGTGACCGCCCAGACCTACCTCGCCACCGTCGGCGGGGCCTGCTGCGACGTCCCGGACACCATGGTGGTGGCGTTCGACCAGGCGAGCGACTTCGTGATACGCCCCTGGCTGAACGAGAAGCTCGGCCGGCCGCTCCGGAAGGGGGAGGCCATCGTCGGGAGCGAGTCCGCTCTCAACATCGGGCTCGGCCTCACGGACATGGACGCGGTCCTGTTCGGCAACACCTTCCGGATGGTCGGGGTGCTCGACAAGACCGGGACCGCGCTCGACACCGCGGTGTTCCTCGACGAGAGCAACATCGACGACCTCATCAGGAAGGGAAAGCCCAACGTCGGCCCGGGCTCGATCTCGATCGTCTTCGCGAAGGTCGAGAAGGGCTACGATCCCCGGGAGGTCGCGGGGCGCATCGACGACTCCATCGTCGAGGTCGACGCCGTGCCGAGGCGGGACGTCGGCAAGAAGGTCCTCGCCGCCCTGGGCGACATCAACCGGATCTTCGTCGCCTTCATCCTCGTCGCGTCGCTCCTGGCGGCGTCGCTCGCCTGGGCCGTCTTCTCCGGCATCGCCAACGAGCGGGCCCGGGAGGTCGGGATCCTGAGGGCCATCGGGGCGAAGGAGTCCCACGTCACCAGGCTCTTCCTGCTCGAGGTGATCGTCGTGGGGGCGATCGGCAGCGTCGTCGGCGCCCTCTTCGGGAGCGCCCTCGCCTTCGCGCCCGCCCGGGGGTTCCTGGTGGCGACCAACGTCACCACCAGCCTGAGCGCGGGAGAGCGCATCGGCATCGCGGTCGTGGGTCTCGCCATCGGCACCGGCATCTGCGTGCTGGGCGCGCTCCTCCCCATCCGGAGGACCAGGCGGATCGAGCCGTTCCGGGTCCTGAAGGAGGACTAGGGTTGGCGTGCCTCGTCGCCGAAGGATTGGGAAAGAGATTCGCCGTGGGGGGCGGCGGCCTCCGCGCGGTGGAGGACGTCTCCTTCACCATCGAGAGCGGCGAGTTCGTGTCCATCGTCGGCCACTCGGGCTCCGGGAAGACCACCCTCCTCTCGATCCTCGGCGGCATGGCGAGGCCGTCGTCCGGGAGGGTCCTCTTCGAGGGTGCCGACCTCTACTCCCTCGACAGCGACGCGCTCTCCGAGTACCGGTGCGAGAAGGTCGGGTTCGTGTTCCAGTTCGCCAGCCTGTTCGCGGTGCTCACCGCGAAGGAGAACGTCATGCTCCCGGTGACGTTCCGCTCCCCGGCCCTTCCCCCGGGGCGGGCGGAGGAGAGGGCGTCGGAACTCCTCGGCCTGGTGGGCCTCGGCGACCGGGCCGAGGCCTATCCCTCCCAGCTCTCCGGCGGCCAGCAGCGTCGCGTCGCGATCGCCCGCGCCTTCATGAACGCGCCGGCGGTGGTCCTGGCGGACGAGCCCACCGGCGACCTCGACGAGCAGACCGAGGAGGACGTGATGCGGCTCTTCTTGAAGATGAACGAGGAGAGCGGGACGACCTTCCTCATGGTCACGCACAACGCCGACCTCGCGGGGCGGGCCGGGCGCCGCATGAGGATGCAGGACGGCAGCCTCCACGAGCTGTGATCACGTCCCGGTCGGTCGCCTGGCGGCGATCGCCCTCGCCGTGACGGCGTCGAAGCCGAGCCGGGGCAGGCCGGCGCAGCCGGTCTGCCCTCGGCTCGTCGCCATCCCGCCTACGGCTGCGCCAGCGCGGACTTCACGCTCTTCATGACGATGTTGTCGACCATGACGCCGCACGGCCCGGTCCGGCCGATGTCGGTGCAGGTCCCGGCGCCATCCTGCGTGTACTCGAAGCGGAGCTGCACCAGGCTGCCCTGCATGCCCGGCAGGCGGAGGTGGACGTGCTGCACGCCCTTCGAGTCGCCGGCCCAGGCCGACATGTCCCCGTTCGGGAAGTAGCGCGGGTCGCTGTTGCGCGGGAGGTGCTTGGGATAGTGGAGGAGCGAGCCGGTGGTGAACTCGTCCTCGTAGGCCTCGACCAGCACCGAGCGAAGGAGGCGCCCCGGCGTGGCGTCGAGGATGCGCAGGAAGAACCCGTCGTAGGCGAGGATGTTGAAATTGGGGTCGTCCTCGGTGTTGGTGCAGACGTCGAAGTCCAGGGTCACGTACTCGGCGTCGCTCGGGACGGCGACCTGCGGGCTGAAGAGGCGCTCCCAGCGGGCTGGCGTGCCGAGCGTGCCCGGAGCTGCGGGCGGAGGAAGGAGCGGACCGTCGTTGGCGTTCTGGTGGAAGGCGGCATTGGAGGTGCTGCCGCAGAAGGTGTTGCTGGTCGTCCACGGGACGGTGTTCGCCCCGCCCCCGTGCGAGCTGGTCCAGCCCGCGGGGAGCACTCCGGGCTCGACGCCGTCGAAGTCCTCCGAGAGGATGGCCGCGGCCACCGGCGTCCCGGTGAAGAGCGTGTGGTACAGCGCCGCCCTGCCGTGCTCGGGTCCGCGCAGGGCCAGGGTGAGCTCGATGGGCGTCCCGGGGACGAAGGTGGGCAGGGTCTCGAGCACGAAGGGGATGAGGTTGTCGCCGCTCTCCCCGGGGCGGAGCTTGAGGTACGGCGAGAAGCCCCACCGCACCTTCACGCCGGGCGTGGAGGTGGACAGTGTGGCCAGGACGCCGGCGACCTTCTCGGCGTTGAGCGGGTTGGTCACGTAGTTCCTGAGCGTCACCCTCAGGTGCACGACCTCGCCGGGATCGATGAAGCCATTGTGGCCGCTGTCGGTGAAGCTCACCTTGGCCAGATCCAGCGTGATCGGCTCGGGCTCGTGCTTCTGCTCGGCCACGCGCTTCATCACCACGTCGGGCACGGTCATGTTGCCCGAGGGCTGGCCGTCGGTGAACCCGAGCGGCGGGCGGAAGGCCACCGCGAAGACGGCGAAGAGCTCCCCGCCCTGGGCCACCGCCTGGTTGTAGTCGCCCAGGTTGGGCTGGCCGGTGTCGTTCCCCCAGCCGGCATGGAAGGGGCGGTCGGTGAGGGGCTGCGGCTGCTCCCAGCTCTTGCCGCCGTCATCGGACCAGGTCCAGCTCACTTCGGAGAGGTCGCCCGAATCGGCGATGCCCTGGTCGTAGTAGAAGACGTGCACCCGCCCGGTCTGCCTGTCGACCGTCACCCAGGGGAACCACTGGGCGCGGTCGCTGCCCGGCCGGCTGTTCAGGACCTTGGGCCTCGAGAAGGTGAACCCCTCGTCGGTGCTCCTCTGGAAGTAGATGTCGGCTCCATCGCCGCCGTCGTTGTCGGCGTAGACCACGTAGACGTTTCCGGCGTGCTTGCCGTCCGAGTTGTCCACCGCCAGGGAGGGCGAGGTGTTCACCCGGTCGTTGCCGAGGACGTAGTCCATGGTGAAGAACTCGGGAGTGATGTCCATCGGCGCGCTCCAGGTGGCGCCGTCGTCGGTCGAGCGCGCCACGCCGATGGTGTTCCCGTACCCGAGCAGGACGCCGGGATCCGGGAACCTTCGCCAGGCGATGTAGGCGTTCGACGACCCCTTGGCGAAACGGGGGATGGACGACTGCCCGTCCTGGGGCATGGCCGCGACCACGGCGCGAGGCGACCAGGCGGGTGGATTGCCGGTGGCCGCGTCGTCCGAGTAGGTGGTGGAGATCTCCACCCCGCCGGGTGCCGCGGGCGTGAAGTTGGACCAGCTCACGATGACGCGCCCGGTGTCCGGGTCGACGTCCATGAACTCCTTGTCGGCCGCGTCCTGGGGGGCGCCGCTCGACGTGAGGAGGCCGTTGGGATTGGTGGCCGAGGTCACCTCGAAGGGCCCGGTCCAGGTGTGGCCGCAGTCGGTGGAGCGGTGGACGCCCAGGGTCTGTGCCGTCCTGGTCGCCGAGAACTTCTTCAGGATGATGGAGGAGTAGATGAAGCTGCAGCCACCGAGGAACTTCACTTCGGGATCGCCGAAGACCTGGGGGTACTTGGTGGTGCCGATGAGGTCGGCCCCCGGCGACGGCAACTGGCCGCCGTCGACGAAGGTCGCGCCGCCGTCGTCGGAGTACATGAAGCCGGAGACGGAGACGGGGTTGCTAGAGAAGCCGCGGGTGTCGTTGAAGCCCACCACCACGTGCTGGCCCGTCGCGTCCACGGCGATGGAGGTCTCGGCCTGACCGCCGGCCGGGCCGTCGCCCTCGGACTCGCAGTCCGCCTCGTTCACGCAGTCGCGGGCGGGCGCGGCGATGCGGCGCCCGGCGAGGCCCTGCGCCTCGAGAGCGGCGCGCGCTCTCGAGGCGAGGCGACCCATGGGCGACATCGCGTCCTCCGGGTCTCCCCGGCGACCGCGGTTCGAAGCTTCCGGCCGGGCCGCGGCCTCGGCCGGCACTCCGACAACCGCACCCAGCAATACGGCCAGCAAACCCGTCCGCCACATGGTCGACCTCCCCGTTCTCGGGAATCGTTTCTTTTTGGGTGAAAGCCCAGCGCCCAGCCGGTCACTCGTATCGCGTAGTCTCGCGCCGCCCGTTCGCCCATTCGGGGCCTCCCCCAAAGGGGTGGTCCGGCGACGACGGGGTCGAGGGCGGTCGACGTCGCCAAGATGTCGGGCGGGACGTCCCCCTGCGCCGTATCATCGGCCGATGACCCGGTCGACCCCTCCCAGCAAGGGTGTCCTGAAGGTCATCGCGCGGCGGGCCATGCTCGAGCGCGGCCTCCTTCCGGACTTCTCTCCCGACGTCCGGTCGCAGACGGCGGCCATCGCGCGGGCCCCGGCCGTCCCCGAGCCCGCCCTTCGCGACCTCCGCCAGCTGCCCTGGGCCTCGATCGACAACGACGACTCGCGGGATCTCGATCAGCTCTCGGTCGCCGAGCCGCTCGGCGACGGCGCCGTCAAGGTCCTCGTCGCGGTGGCGGACGTCGATGGCCTCGTCAAGAAGGGCTCGCCCATCGACGGCCACGCGCGGACGAACACGACCTCGGTGTACACGGCCGCCGACATCTTCCCCATGCTCCCAGAGGAGCTCTCCACCGACCTCACCTCCCTCGGCGAGGGCCAGGATCGCCCTGCCATCGTCGTCGAGATGGTGGTCCGGCCCGACGGCGCGGTGAGCGAGTCCGACGTCTACCGCGCGGCGGTGCGGAACCGGGCCAAGCTCGCCTACGACGGCGTCGCCGCCTGGCTCGACGGCGCCGCGCCGGCGCCGCAGCGGGCCTCGGCGGTGGCGGGCATGGAGCAGCAGCTCCGGATCCAGGACCGGGTGGCCCAGGCGATGCGGGCGGTGCGCCACCAGCACGGAGCCCTCGGCCTGGAGACGATCGAGGCCCGGGCCGTGTTCGACGGCGACGCGATCTCCGACCTGAGACCGGACGAGAAGAACCGGGCCAAGGAGCTGATCGAGGACCTCATGATCGCGGCCAACGGCGTCATCGCGAAGACCCTCGAGGCGAAGGGCTTTCCGTCGCTGCGGCGGGTGCTCCGCTCGCCCGAGCGCTGGGAGCGGATCGTGGCGCTGGCCGCCGGCCTGGGCGAGCGCCTTCCGCCCGCGCCCAGCGCTCCGGCGCTGGAAGCGTTCCTCGCCAGGCGCCGAAGCGCCGACCCGGAGCGGTTTCCCGATCTCTCCCTCTCGGTCGTCAAGCTCCTGGGCGCGGGGGAGTACCTGCTGGAGCTGCCCGGCCAGCCGGCGGAGGGGCACTTCGGACTCGCCGTCAGGGACTACACGCATTCCACCGCGCCCAACCGGCGCTTCCCGGACCTCGTCACCCACCGCCTGCTCAAGGCGGCGCTCGCCGGGCTGCCGGCGCCCTACGCCAACGAGGAGCTCGCAGCGCTCGCCTCGCACTGCACGGAGCAGGAGAACAACGCAGCCAAGGTGGAGCGCCAGGTGAGGAAGTCCGCCGCCGCCCTCTTGCTGGCCTCCAGGATCGGCGAGCGGTTCGACGCCATCGTGACCGGCGCCTCCCCGAAAGGAACCTGGGTCCGCATTCCCCGGCCCGCGGTCGAGGGAAAGGTGGTGCGTGGTTTCGAGGGGCTGGACGTCGGCGATCGGGTGCGCGTCGAGCTGGTGCGCACCGACGTCGAGCGCGGGTTCATCGATTTCAGGCGGTCGAACGAGGTCCCATGAAGCCCCCCCGCCGGAACAAGACCGTCCTCGCCTACAAGAACGAGGAGTTCCTCGACAGCGACGCGGCGCGCCCGCTGCGGATCCTGGCGGAGTATCTCGAGCCGCTGGAGGGCTTCCGCCGGGAACACATCCGCGACACCATCGTCTTCTTCGGGTCGGCGAGGCTCTCACCCGACGGGCCGCTCGGCCGCTACTACGAGGAGGCGAGGGAGCTGGCGCGGCTGGTGACCGCCTGGTCGAAGAGCCTGCCCACGCACAGCCACCGCTACATCGTCTGCACCGGCGGCGGGGGCGGCATCATGGAGGCCGCCAACCGCGGCGCCTCCGAGGCCGGGGGCAAGACCATCGGCCTCAACATCGGCCTGCCGCGCGAGCAACGGCCCAACCGGTACATCACGCGCGAGCTGAGCTTCGAGTTCCACTACTTCTTCATGCGCAAGCTGTGGTTCGCGCACCTGGCGCGCGCGCTCGTGGTCTTCCCGGGAGGCTTCGGCACGCTCGACGAGCTGGCCGAGATCCTGACGCTGGCGCAGACCGGCAAGCTCGAGCGTCGGGTTCCGGTCCTGCTCTACGGGTCGAGCTACTGGAAGGAGATCGTCGACTTCGACGCCCTGGTGCGACACGGCATGATCGGCCGGGAGGACCTCGAGCTGTTCCAGTATGCCGACGACCCGGCCACGGCCCTGCGCCTGTTGCAGGCCAGGCTGGAGGCGGGTCCGGAGGTGGCGGCTCCGGCCTTCGCGCGCTCCCGGACGCCGTGACGAAGCGTGACCGGCCCATCGCTCACGGCTGGCGAGAGTCGGGGGCCGCCGGAGGGGTGGCCGGCAGCTCGACCCGGAACGTCGCGCCACCCCCGGGCGCATTCTCCACGTGGATCCGGCCGCCATGGGCCTCCACCAGCAGGCGCGTGCTGTGGAGCCCCAGGCCGAGGCCGTCCCGCTCCCGGGCCGCACGGCCCCGGTAGTAGCGCTCGAAGAGGTGCGCCATGTCCTCGGGCGCCATGCCCGGGCCCCGGTCGGCGATGGAGAGGATCACCCACCCGTCCCGCGCCTCGGCATCCACCCGGACCCGTGCCTCGGCCGGCGAGTACTTGAGCGCGTTCGAGACCAGGTTCACGATCACGCGCTCGAGCCTGCCCGGATCGGCCTTCACCACCAGCGGCGGCTGCGCCGCGAGCGCCAGGTCGACGCGATCGACCTCCAGAGACCCTTGCAGCCGGCCCACGAGCTCGGTCATGTAGCCGTGCAGCTCGATGGGCTGGAGGTCTAGCCGGAGATGGCCCGCCTCCTGCTGGGCGCCGTCCACTAGGTCCCCGATCATCGAGTCCATCCGCTTCGCCGCCCTGAGGATGGCGTCCGCCCGGGCGGCGACCCAGGGATCGCCCCCAGCCCGGGCCCGGAGGATCTGCGCCTGGCCCGAGAGGGCTCCGAGCGGCGCGCGCAGGTCGTGCGAGACCACCCGCAGCAGGTCCTCCTGGCGGCGCATCCCCTCCCGGATCTTGGAGAGGGTGAGCGAGGTGGTGAGGTAGGAGACGAGCCGCATGAACGTCTCCCAGTAGATGAGGTACGCCTGGGAGTAGGGGTGCTCGGCGAGGCGGTCCGAGGCGTACCAGCACGCTGCGGCCGCGCACGCGAAGGCCAGGCCAGCGCGGCGGCTCCCCCACCACGCCGCGAGGGCGACCGGGATGAAGTAGAGGACGAAGAGCCCGAGCTCGTAGCCGGTGACGTAGTCGATCCAGGTGATGAGCGCGAGGAGCGCAGCGCTCGCGGCGTAGAGGGTCGCGGGGGTGATCTTCAAGGGCGGCATCGCGGCACGCGGAGTCCCGGCCGACCCCTCCTGACGGAATGTACCCCTGGAACGCCGCGGCGTTAAGGGGCCCCGGGACCCCGGAGCCGCCGTCCAACGCCGGGAACCAACCCCCCGGTCAGCGTTTCTTGACCAGGCGGATCACGAACAGCAGCACCAGCGCGCCGACGAGCGCTGCCACCAGCAAGCCGAGAACGCCCCCGGCCGAGATACCGAGCTGGCCGAACAACCAGACTCCGATGAAGGCGCCGATGACGCCGACGATCAGGTCTCCCACCAGGCCGAATCCAGCACCCTTCATGATCTTTCCGGCCAGCCACCCGGCAACGAGTCCGACCACGAGGAACAGGATCAGGTTTTGGTTGCCCATTTGGTGATCTCCTGGCTCCAGCCTACTTGGACTTGACCGCCTTGCCCTTTGCGCCTTGCTTCCCGGCTTTCTCGAAGGCGACGTCCGCGAAGTAACTCTCGGCCGTGGTTCCGGTGTGCTGGGAGTTGATCTGGAGCCTCACGCCGGATACCGGCGGCGGCTCGGCGCGGAAGAGCTTCTTGTAGTCCTGATACACGTTCCGGCTCTCGCTCACCCACT
>Ga0209798_10001431_pt1 | contig 14359 bp, 8 predicted proteins | sample DOMMetBare3Fresh_FD_187475 | JGI IMG/M metagenome (GOLD analysis project Ga0209798, IMG submission 187475) | Wetland sediment microbial communities from St. Louis River estuary, USA, under dissolved organic matter induced mercury methylation -... | ecosystem: Environmental > Aquatic > Freshwater...
CTGTCCAAGCGCCTGAAGCTGATCGAGTCCTTCATCGAGTCGGGTAACAAGCCCGAGTGGATGGTGATGACCGTGCTGCCGGTTCTGCCGCCGGATTTGCGTCCGCTGGTGCCGCTGGACGGCGGCCGCTTCGCGACCTCGGATCTCAACGATCTGTATCGCCGCGTCATCAACCGCAACAACCGCCTGCGCCGGCTGCTCGAACTCAATGCGCCGGACATCATCGTGCGCAACGAAAAGCGCATGTTGCAGGAAGCGGTGGATGCGCTGCTGGACAACGGCCGCCGCGGCCGAGCGATCACCGGTACTAACAAGCGTCCGCTGAAGTCGCTGGCCGACATGATCAAGGGCAAGCAGGGCCGGTTCCGCCAGAACCTGCTCGGCAAGCGCGTCGATTACTCCGGCCGTTCGGTCATCGTGGTCGGGCCGATGCTGCGCCTGCACCAGTGCGGCCTGCCGAAGAAAATGGCGCTGGAACTGTTCAAGCCCTTCATCTTCAACAAGCTGCAGCTGCGCGGCGAAGCCTCGACCATCAAGGCCGCCAAGCGCCTGGTCGAGCGTGAAGGCCCGGAAGTCTGGGACATTCTCGAAGAAGTCATTCGCGAACATCCCGTGCTGCTGAACCGTGCGCCGACCCTGCACCGACTCGGCATCCAGGCTTTCGAGCCGGTGCTGATCGAGGGCAAGGCCATCCAGCTGCACCCGCTGGTCTGCACGGCATTCAATGCCGACTTCGACGGTGACCAGATGGCTGTGCACGTGCCGCTGTCGCTGGAAGCGCAGCTCGAAGCGCGCGCGCTGATGATGTCGTCCAACAACATCCTCTCGCCCGCGAACGGCGATCCGATCATCGTACCTTCCCAGGACGTCGTGCTGGGTCTCTACTACATGACCCGCGAGCGCGTTGGCGCGGCCGGCGAAGGCGCCATGTTCTCCGATATTTCGGAAGTGCATCGCGCCTATGAAACCCGCGAAGCGCACCTGCAGGCGCGTGTCAAAGTGCGGTTGATCGAAACCACGATCGTCAACGGCGAGAAGCACAGCCGCCCACGCGTCATCTCGACGACGATTGGTCGCGCGCTGCTGTCGGAGATCCTGCCGGAAGGCCTGTCCTTCGACATCATCAACCAGGACATGACCAAGAAGAATATTTCCGCGGTCATCAACGTCTGCTATCGCATATTGGGCCTGAAAGAAACGGTGGTCTTCGCCGACAAGCTGATGTACACGGGCTTTGCGTATGCAACGCGCTCGGCGGTGTCCTTCGGCGTCGACGACATCATCATCCCGGACCAGAAGGGCCGGCTGGTGGCTGCGGCGGAAGCCGAGGTCAAGGAAATCCAGAACCAGTACGCATCGGGCCTGGTGACCAATGGCGAGCGCTATAACAAGGTCGTCGATATCTGGTCGCGTGCCAACGACCAGGTCGCCAAGGCGATGATGGAAAAGCTCGGCACCGAGGAAGCGACCAATCTGCGCGGCGTCAAAGAGCGCCAGAAGTCCTTCAACTCGATCTTCATGATGGCTGACTCCGGCGCGCGCGGCAGCGCGGCACAGATTCGCCAGCTCGCCGGCATGCGCGGCCTGATGGCGAAGCCGGACGGCTCGATCATCGAAACGCCCATTACGGCGAACTTCCGCGAAGGCCTGAATGCGCAGCAGTACTTCATCTCGACCCACGGCGCGCGCAAGGGCCTGGCCGACACCGCGCTCAAGACCGCGAACTCGGGTTACCTGACCCGTCGCCTGGTCGACGTCGCACAGGACCTGGTGGTCACGCAGACCGACTGCGGCACGCAGAACGGCCTGATGATGACGCCGCTGGTCGAAGGCGGCGACGTCGTCGAAGCGCTCGGCGAGCGCGTGTTAGGTCGCGTGGTCATCAACGACGTGTTGAAACCGGGTACCGACCGCGTGGTCGTGCCGGCCGGCACGCTGCTGGACGAAGGACTGGTGCGCAAGCTCGAGATGGAGGGCGTGGACGAGATGCTGGTGCGTTCGCCCATTACCTGCGATACGCGTTATGGCGTCTGCGCAACCTGCTACGGGCGCGATCTGGCGCGCGGCCGCCTGATCAACATCGGCGAGGCAGTCGGTGTCATGGCGGCGCAGTCGATCGGCGAGCCTGGCACGCAGCTGACGATGCGCACCTTCCACATCGGCGGCGCGGCCTCGCGGGCGGCGGCAGCCTCGAGCGTCGAAGTACGCAACAAGGGCACGCTGCGCTTCCACAAGATCAAGACCGTGTCCCATGAGAAGGGTTACCTGGTCGCCGTGTCGCGTTCGGGTGAAATCGGCGTGGTCGACGAATTCGGCCGCGAACGCGAGCGCTACAAGATTCCCTACGGTTCGCAGATCACTGCGCGCGAAGGCAGCAGCGTTGCTGCCGGGCAGGTCGTCGCGACCTGGGATCCGCATACCCATCCGGTCGTGACCGAAGTGGCCGGCATGATGAAGTTCCAGGACTTCGTCGACGGCATGACGATCACGACGCAGGTCGATGAGGTCACCGGCCTGTCGTCGGTGGTGGTGCTGGATGCCAAGCAGCGCGGTGGCAAGGACCTGCGTCCGACCATCAAGCTGGTCAATGCCAAGGGCAAGGAAGTGACCTTTGCCAACACGGAAATCCCGGCGGTGTACACGCTGCCTTCCGGCGCGCTGATCAGCCTGAGCGATGGCGCGAAAGTGGCGGTTGGCGACGTCATTGCGCGCATTCCGCAGGAATCCTCCAAGACCCGCGACATCACCGGCGGTCTGCCGCGCGTGGCGGATCTGTTCGAGGCGCGCAAACCCAAGGATCAGGCGATTCTCGCCGAGACCGGCGGTACGGTGAGCTTCGGCAAGGAAACCAAGGGCAAGAAGCGCCTGGTGATCACGCCGGAATCCGGAGAAAAGTACGAAGAGCTGATTCCGAAGTGGCGCCAGCTCAACGTGTTCGAAGGCGAAACCGTCGAGCGCGGCGAAGTGATTGCGGACGGCGAGCCGAATCCGCACGACGTGCTGCGCCTGCAGGGCGTCGAGGCGCTGGCCAACTACCTGGTGCGCGAAATCCAGGATGTCTACCGCCTGCAGGGTGTGAAGATCAACGACAAGCACATTGAAGTGATCATCCGCCAGATGCTGCGCAAGACGGAAGTAGCGGATACCGGCGACACCAACCTGCTCAAGGGCGAGCAGCTCGATCGCGCTCGCGCGCTCGAGCTCAACGACCGCCTGGCCGAGGGCAAGCAGAAAGCGGCGCTGGATCCGGTATTGTTAGGTATCACCAAGGCATCGCTGGCTACCGAGTCCTTCATCTCGGCGGCGTCGTTCCAGGAGACCACGCGCGTGCTGACCGAAGCCGCGGTTCGTGGCCTGAAGGACGACCTGCGCGGCCTGAAGGAAAACGTCATCGTCGGCCGCCTGATTCCGGCAGGCACGGGCTTCGCGGCCCATGCGAGCCGTCGTCGCCAGGAAGACCCGAATCGCCGCAGCTACATGGACGTGGGCGCGGGCGTCGTCGACGCGGAGGAAGGTGGCACCGATACCGTCGAGGAGACGGCTGCGACCTGACGTCCGCTCGAGCCGGGGATCGGCACGGGCCGAACACAAAAACGCCGCGGATTTCCGCGGCGTTTTTGTTAGTGCGTGCGCCCGGGTACCTAACAAGCAGTGGTGGAAAACCCGCGTTATGTCGTATCGCGGCGCGCGCTACCGTTCATCCCCCCAAGTCACACCTTCCGTCGGATGCCAAGTGAGCTGCCCCGGCAATTTGAACCAGTTCACAGTACACACACAGTCATACCGTTAGATTGACTTTCGAAATCGGACGGCAGCACGCCAGTTCCGGTTTACATAGCGCTTCAGCACGCGGATAGGCGCGTGCGACAGCGGGAGGTTGATGGCATGACTGCGTTTGAGAAGATTCCACATTACGCTCGCGGCGCTTCGCTACTGGAGCTGCTGGTCACCATGTCCTTGGTGGGCATTCTTTTCTCTGCGGCAATTCCCAGTTTCATCGACTTCAGCGTGCGTAATCGCATCGTCTCCTACAGCAACGAATTCATATCGGCGATCAGCATGGCGCGCAGCGAGGCCATCCGCCGTGGCACCACGGTCTCCATTTGTCATAGCGACGATAACGCGACCTGTTCAGGCACCTGGAGCGATGGCTGGATAGTGTTCGCCAATTCCGACGGCGACAGCCCGGCCGCGGTCGACGCGGGTGAACCGCTGATTCGCGCGTTTCCCAGCCTGTCCGATAATTTCACCATGCAGGCCGATGCGGCCCTGGCCAGCGACGTGACCTTCGGCCCGGACGGCGCAGCAGTGGCTACGGGTGTGATGTCGGTCTGCCACGATGGCCTGGCCGAAGACGCGCGCGCGATCGTAATCACCAGCCTCCGGCCGCGGGTGGCGCGCGACACCGACAACAACAAGATTCCCAACCTGGACGACGGCACTGACATGGTCAGCTGCGCGTTGCCGTCGGGTTGACGCCATGAAGAACGCACGCGGCTTTTCGCTGGTTGAGGTTCTGGTGTCGATCGTGATCGTGGCGATCGGACTCCTTGGCATGGCCGGCCTGACGGCAGCCAGCCTCAAGAGCAACAACACCTCTTACTATCGCAGCCAGGCGACCGTGCTGGCTAACGACATTCTCGACCGCATGCGCGCCAACGTCATCCAGGCGCGCGGTCAGCAATATGACGTTGCCGCGGGACCGGCCTACACGGCCGCTGCCGGGACCCTGCAGCGCTTTGATTGCGAGGAATGGGTTGCCGCCGTCGTCGCCGCCTTGCCAGGTGGCACGGGAACCGTTGACGTCAACGCCGGCACTGCAACGATCGTGATCAACTGGGATGGCGGAGAATCGTCGTTCACGACGATTTCACGGCTATGACGGCGCACGCTGCCATGAAGCGCCGTGCGCGCGGATTTACTCTGGTGGAGCTCATGATCTCCATGACGCTCGGCCTGGGCACGATTGCGGCGACCGGCTACATCTACCTGGGCACGGTCAAGACCTACCGGGCGCACGACTCGATGTCGCGTCTGCAGGAAGGCGCGCGCTATGCCTTCGAGCTGATGGGCAAGGACCTGCGCATGGCCGGAACCGTCGGCTGTCCGAATGCAACATCGGTCAATGTGCTGAATAACAGCACGGACTGGGACAAAGATCTGTTCCGCATGCCGATCGTCAGCGTCCCGCAGGATGGCGTGGCGGGCACCGAAACGGAATTCAGCGATGCGTTGCGGGTACTGCGCGCCGACATGACGCGCGAGTACGTCGTGCTGGTGCACGACAGCATCGGCGGAACGTTTACGCTGACCGGCCCGCACAACATCACGGCGGGCCAGTACATGATTGCGACCGATTGCAACCATGCGGTGGTGTTCCAGGCCTCCGTGCCTGCCGCGAACCAGATCAGCCACCCCGCCGGTGGCGTTCCTGGAAACTCCACCAGTCTGTTAGGCGCGGGCGGTGTCGCCTACACGTTCGCGCCGGGCTCGCGCCTGTATCGACTCGACTCGACCAGTTACTTCGTTGCTAACAATGTTGCCGGCCAGCCGAGCCTGTTTCGCAGCCGGCCGCGCGGCGCAAACGGCGTGATCACGCGCGAGGAACTGATCGAGGGCGTCGAGGACCTGCGGGTGACGTTCGCAGTCGACACCACGGTGGCGGCGGATGGCCAGGCGGACTTCATCGATCCCGATGGCGACGGCAATCCGTACCTGACCGCGGCACAAGTGGACTCGGGCGCCGTTCCCGGCGCCAATACCTCGCAGCGCTGGGCACGCGTTCTCAGCGCCAGGATCAGCACACTGATCCGCACCAATGAGGACGGCATCGTGCCGGTCGCGCAGAGCTACACCTTCAACGGCGTCGCCACGGTCCCGCTGGACCGGCGCCTGCGCAAGGTATCCACCAACGTGATCCGGCTGAGGAATCGATGAACAAGCAACGCGGCGCCAGTTTGCTGATCGCACTGATCTTCCTGGTCATCATGGCGATGCTGAGCGTGACGCTGGCCAATGTCTCGCGACTCGAGGAGAACATGGCCGGCAATACCCGGGAGCGCGACCTCGCGCTGCAGGCTGCCGAGGCGTCCTTGCGCGATGCCGAGGTGCGCCTGGCGGTGCCGGCGTTTCGCGCCACCGCATTCCCGGCATTCAACGCGAACGTCATCAACACGGCGCAGTACTGGGAAAATTGTTTCACGGCCGGCGTGGTTCCGTGCGCGGTGACCTACCAGCCAACGACGAATCTGCCGACCGCCGGCGCCGGCAGGATTGCCGAGCAACCGCGTTTCATTATCGAGCGCAAGCCTAACGTGGGCTTGACACAGGTATTCCGGGTGACAGCGCGGGCTGTCGGCGGTTCCACTGACACAGTTGTAGTACTCCAGGCCGAATTCGGCGTGACGCCATAGGCCGTCGCGGCCGGTCAACATCAAGGTGATTCCGATGAACAAGAGCTTCTCCGTAAAGTCAAAATCAGTAGCCAGCCTCGGCGGCTTCCTGCTGATGCTGCTGGCGGCACCGGCTGGCTGGGCGGTCAACATCGCGGACACGCCGCTGTTCCTGTCGGTAGCCGTGCCGCCTAACATCGTGGTCACGCTCGACGATTCGGGCAGTATGAAGCGCGCCTTCGTGCCCGACATCTGCGGCGGCGGCGGCGACGACTGCGCGGCGCTAGATAACCGTTGGGGCAAGTCCGCGCGAGGCAACCCGCTGTACTACAACCCCGCTGTGCAGTACCCGCAGGGGCGGCGCGCGGATGGCACGCCGATAGCAACCTCGTTTGCCGCGGCCTGGAACGATGGGTTTGATGCCGCATTCGGCGCGGTGAACCTGAGCAACAACTATCGCCCGACTGCGTACCTGAATCACGGCGACCCGTCGGTCGTCGCACACGGCTTCATCGGTCATTTTGACACCGATGTTCAGTGCAGTACCGCAGCCGGCGCCGGTCTGTGTCAGATCAGGACTCCGGCGGGTGGTTGGTCCAGCGGCGCTACCGCGTGTGTCGGCCTGACTGCGGCAACCCGCAAGGCGTTTTGTCGCGGCCAGCAGGCAGCAACCTCGCCGGGTGCGGCCGACGTCGTGCCGGGTGGTGTGCCTGCTTATTACTATATGTTTGATGCCGGCCGCGCGGGCTGCGATGGCACGAACGCGGACAACGACTGCTACCGTATCGTGCTGGTTACCAACACCTCCGGTCCGGGCAATACCGACGAGCGCCAGAACTTCGCGAATTGGTACTCGTTTGCCAGAACCCGCAATCTGGCGACTGCGACCGCCGCTTCGCTGGCTTTCGTGGATCTGGATCCGTCCACGCGTTTGGCGTGGCAGGGCCTGAACTCGTGCTTCAACACCGGCACCAATACCCTGGTCGACCCGGATTGCGACGGCTGGCGTGACAATTTCATCAACAAGAGCAACGCGATCCGGGATTTTTCCGGTACGCATAAAGCGAATTTCTATGACTGGATTTCGCAGCAGAGTACCCGCAACTCAACACCGTTGCCGATAGGCATGACGCGCGCGGGTGAGTACTTCCGCACCACGGGCGAGAACAGCCCGTACGACAACAATTTTTCGACGGCCGCATCCGGGCAGTATTCCTGCCGCCGCAACTATCACATCACGATGACCGACGGTTTGTGGAACAACACCGTTGCCATCGGCAACGTCGACAATTCGACCATCGTGCTGCCCGAAGTAGCGACCGAGCCCGAGCCGGACGTTACGCGCTACACGCCGATGCCGCCGTACAGGGATACGGCTTCCGACACGTTGTCCGACGTCGCGATGCGGTATTCGCTGATGGATCTTGCGCCGTCGCTTCCTAACAAGCTGCTGCCGATCTATCGCGAGCGCAATGGTACGGCGACCCAGCAATACTGGAACCCGCGCAATGATCCCTATACCTGGCAGCACATGGTGAATTTCACCATCGGCCTGGGCTTGTCGAGCTTCATCCCGGCGGCCGGACTTACCTGGACCGGCAACATGTACGGCGGCAGCTACCCGGCCATCGCGGCGGGTCTGCAGGCATGGCCTGCGGCCAGCACTGCGGCCCCTCCGGCTAACATCACCGACATGTGGCATGCGGCTATCAACAGTCGCGGGCAGTTCTTCAACGCCGATAACCCGACGGCACTCGGCGCCGCATTCCGCGAGGCACTGGTCGCGATCACCAGCGACGCCGGTTCGTCGGCCGCGCTGTCGACCAACTCGACCAGCGTCCAGCCCGGCACGACCGTCGTGTATCAGGCCAAGTTCAGCCGCGGCTGGACCGGTAGCCTGCTGGCGCTGCCCGTGGCCGCCGATGGTGCGGTCGGCTCGCAGATCTGGGATGCCAGCCAGAATATTCCGGCCTGGGGTTCGCGCAGGATCTTCACCTGGGACGGGTCACAGGGCCGGAAATTCGACGGCTGCGGCAGTCTCAATAATGCACAGCGCACGGCTCTTGATACCGACATCTTCGGAGTCAACGATGGCGATTGTGACCGGCGCCTGGGCTGGTTGCGGGGCGATCCTTCCAGGGAGCAACGCAATGGTGGCTCATACCGCAATCGGCCCGACACCGTGATGGGCGATGTCATCAACTCTGACCCGGCCTACGTCAAGGACATCAACTACGGCTACTCGAACCTGCCCGCCGGTACGCCGGGTCAGGCGAGCTATGGCCTCTATCGTGCCGCTAACCTGACGCGCGAGCCCATGGTGTATGTGGGCGCCAACGACGGCATGTTGCACGGATTTCTTGCCGCAAGCGGGGTGGAAAACTTTGCGTACGTTCCGTATGGCGTGTACTCGAACCTCAGCAAGCTGACAGCGCCGACCTATGCGCACAAGTTTTTTGTCGACGGCGGTATCACCGTCAGTGATGCCTATATCGGTGGCAATTGGAAGACGATCCTGGTGGCCGGCCTGAATGCCGGTGGCAACACCGTGTACGCAATTGACGTGAGCCGGCCGGGCAGCACCGCCGAAAGCGACGTGCTGTGGGAGTTCTCCGAAGCCAACATGGGCCAGAGCTACAGCCAGCCGCAGATTGGAATCCTCGAGAACGGTGCCTGGGTCGCCGTGTTCGGCAACGGTTACAACAGCAGCACCGGCGGCGCCTATCTGTACGTCGTCGATCTCAGGACCGGTTCGCTGCTGGCGAAAATCAACGCCAGCGACATTGCGGGCAACGAAGACAATGGCCTGTCGACGCCGCTGCTGTATGACGCGGACGGCAATAACATGATCGATACGATCTATGCCGGCGACCTGTTAGGCAACATGTGGAAGTTCGATGTCTCGGGAACGCCGGGTACGTGGAATGTGGGCTTCTCGGGTGCTCCGCTGTTCACCGCCCGCAGTGCCACTAACACCGTGCAGCCGATTACGGCGCCACCGAAAGCCGTAGCTCATCCGTTGGGCGGCAGCATCGTGATGTTCGGCACGGGACGCTACCTGACCTATGCGGACGTGTCCGACACCTCGCTGCAGACTTTCTACGGTATCCGCGACGACGGGGCCACTCCGATCGCAACGACCGATCGCAGCCAGTTGCAGGTTCAGACCATAGATCTGCAGACCGTTTCCTTCGGCCGTGATGTGCGTTCCTTCACCGGGAACTCGCCGGACTGGATCACCACCCTGGGCTGGTACGTGGATCTGCGGGACGGTGTGCTTCCGGTGGGCGAGCGCGTCATCTCGACGCCGATCGTCAAGGAGGATCGCGTGATTTTCGTGACCGCGGTTCCCAGCTCCGATCCCTGCACGCCGGGCGGCACCAGCTGGCTCATGGAACTCAATTTCCTGACCGGCGGCACCTTCGATGAAGCGGTGCTCGACTTGAACAATGACGGCGTGTTCGACGATCGGGACAACGTCAACGGTCAGGTCGTAGGTGGGGTACGCAGCCAAGGCCTGGGCATCAGCAAGACGCCCGTGTGGCTGCAGGCCACGCCGGGTTCGGCCTTCAAGATCATGACCGGTACCAGCGGCGGCTTCGTGACCGAACGTAATCGCACGGCCGTGCCTCCAGGGGGGCCGGGTGCGAACCAGGTCCTGCGCCGTTCCTGGGTCCAGATCCGTTAGGTGCATGCCATGATTATTCGCAAACAGAAGGGCTTTACGCTGGTCGAGTTGCTGATCGTGGTCGTGATCATCGGCATCCTGGCGACCATCGGAATCCCGAGCTATCGGGACTACGTGCGCCGTTCCAACCGTTCTGCCGCCAAGTCGGTGTTGCTGGAAAATGTGCAGTTCCTGGAGCGGACTCGCACGTCATCCAACAGCTATGCGCTGAAGGGCGACGGCGGCGCCATGGACGCGACCGCGCTGCCGGCAACGCAGGCGCCCAAGGACGGGGATGCGAAATACGACATCGAGCTCAACAACCTGGCCGCGGGCACCTACACCCTGGTCGCGGTTCCGGTCGTTGGGGGCTCGATGGCGGATGATCCTTGTGGTCAGCTGAGCATCAACGAACTCGGAGTACGCGCCGTCAGCGGCTCCGAAGACGTCAATACCTGCTGGAACCGCTGATTCGACATGACGCGCTGACGGCCGTCGACGCCGTCCTGGCACATGGGCACGCGGGCCCGGCCCGGATGTGTTACTAACGGTGCGGTGATTCCACGCATATTGGCCGTTGTCATCGTCGCGCTCGCCAGTGCAGCGGCGCGCGCCGACGAGGACGACGAGCTGGCCACGGTAATCGTGACTTCGTCACGCGTGCCGCAGCTCGTGCAGGACGAGCCGCTGCATGTCGAAGTGGTACCGGCCGAGGAAATCGAAGAAAACCTCACGGTCCAGCCCGGCAATGTCTCGACCCTGCTGAACGAATTGCCCGGCGCGCGCCTGCAGTCGGTTGCCGCCGGCCTCGGCGGCGCAGGCCTGCAATTGCGCGGGCTCGATTCCGGGTATACGCAGATCCTGCTCGATGGCCTGCCGTTGTTAGGTCCGGAGCCTGGATCATTCGGTTTGCTGCAGACGCCGCCGATCGACCTGCAGCGGGTCGAATTGATCAAGGGCGCAGCTTCCGCCCTCTATGGCGGCTCGGCGCTGGGTGGCGTGCTCAACCTGATATCACGAGCACCGCCGGCGGAGTCCATGCTGCTGGCTAACGCGAACTCACGCGGCGGGCGCGATCTGCTGGCGTTTGTCGCGGCGGATGGCGAGGCGCCATGGAGCGGCAGCCTGACTGCGGGCGTTAGTGACCAGTCGCGTCAGGACATCGATGGCGATGGCTGGGCGGACCTGCCGGGCTATCGCCGCTATACGCTGCGACCGCGATTGTGGCATCGCGGCGCCGCCGGGCGATCGCTGTACCTGACTGCCGGTTTGCTCGACGAAGACCGCACTGGCGGCACGCTGCGCGGTCGAACGGTGCCCGACGGGCGCGCATTTGCTAACACGCAACACACCCGCGAGTTCGATATCGGCGCGGTCAGCGACCGGGAGCTGCCGGGTGACCTGACCTGGAGCAGTCGCGGCGCGCTGACATCGACGCATCTGGAGCATGTATTCGACGCGCAGCGAATCGATTCGCAGCAGCAGACGCTTGCGCTGGAGTCGACACTGCGGGGGCAGGGCAACGGTCACAGCTGGCTCGGCGGCATTGCTTTTGCCGGTGACCGGTTCCGGGTTCGCGATCTTCCCGCTGTCAGCTATCGCTACACCGTGCCCGCGATCCTGGCGCAGGACGAAATGGCGCCGCTGGCGTGGTTGAAAATCGCCGCCAGCGGCCGCGTCGACTTTCACAATGTGTACGGCACGTTTGTCAGCCCGCGCCTGTCATTGCTGGTACACCCGCCCGATGGTGAATGGAGCCTGCGGGCCTCGGTCGGCGGAGGCTTCCGGGCGCCGACGCCGCGCGTCGAGCAGATCGAGGCGACGAGCCTTGCCGCATTGACATCGCTGCAGGGCCTGCGCGCCGAACGGGCAACCACCGCTTCGCTGGATGCCGCCTGGGCCGATGCAGGCTGGGAACTGAATGCCAGCCTGTTTTCCTCGCAGGTGCGCCACGCGCTGGAGGCTACCGCGAGCGCTGCCGGCAAATTTGTCCTGAGTAACGCCGGCGAATCGCGCCGTATAGTCGGCGCCGAGGCGCTGGTGCGCTTCGTCCACGGGCCCTGGCACGCGATCGGCTCGTGGAGCCATCTCGACGTCCCGCAGGATGCCACGCTGGTGCCGCGCGATTCCGGCGAAATTGCGCTGATCGTCGAAGATGAAAAGCGCGGCCGGATCGGCCTCGAGCTCGGCTATACCGGCACGCAGTTGTTAGCTGACAATCCGTATCGAGCCCGCAGCAGACCCTATTTTGAGCTGAACGCGCTGGCGGAAATACGCTTCGGCGCCGCGGCGATTTTTGTCAACGCCATCAACCTGACCGATGTGCGGCAGACGCGCTTCGATCCGTTGCTGCGGCTGGTGCCGGCGCCCGGCGGCAATCCGCTGACCGATGTCTGGGCGCCGCTCGGCGGCCGGACATTCAATCTCGGGATAAAGCTCGAGCTGTGAATGTCAGGGCGCGCTGCCCCAGAGATTGCCGCCGCGGTCCAGGTACTCGGCGCCGGTCAGCGTTGCGGGTCCGGCGAAGCTGACACCAAGAGCGGCAACCCGCGCGTTAGGAGCCGCCTCGACGCTGCCGACGCGACTGGTCAGCGCGCTGTTCAGCAGTTCGACGCTGGCGCCTGACTCGACAATCAGGGCGACACCACCGGCGTTCACCTGGCTGTCGACCACCCGCAGGTGGCAGCCGCGCTGCGCAACAATGCCGGTGCCGCCGGTGACGAGATTCATGCCCGTGACCAGCAGATCTTCGCCGGCGCGGCAGAAGACGGTCTGGTTCATCGGGCCGTTGCCAATGACGCGGGTGGCGGCCTTGTTGCCGCGGTTGCCAGGTACGGGCTTCAGGCGTTCGATCTTGAATCCGGGACCCTCGATGACTCTCGCGCCCGGTGCGATCACCGGTAACGCGGGCCGGACACCCGCGGGTTTTTCGTCCGCGGCCAATGCCGCCGCCCCGGCACCTAACGCCGCAACTGTCCAACAGGCTCGCAGGAAATTCTTCATTGGCTGCATCATAGCCGCAGCTTCAGTATTCCAGCCAGTCGAGACTGTGTGTCAGTGGCGCGCCGGCGATCCGGGTCAGTGCTCTTGTCATAACGGCGGCGGCATTGTCGAAGCAGCCGTGCGCGGCGGCGATGGGCCGGGCGAGTGCGCCCGTGGAAACCTGTGGATCCGACAATATGTCTAATTGGCCGCCTGTGGTGCGCCAGAGATCCTGCCACGCACGCGCGCTGGCAGCTTCCTCGCGGTGCCAGGACTCGGACGATGCGGCCTCGCGATACAGGTCCTCGAGCCCGAGTATCGGTGTCTTGTGATTGCTCTCGAGGGCGCGCGACACCAGCCACAGCAGCGACTTGCGGTACGGGCCGACAGTGTCCTCGAGTTCCCGCTGCTTCGACAGCAGGTCGATGCTCAGAGTCGCTGGCTTGAGCGTGCCGCTGGCAAACGCCGGCCGGTAATGATCGAGGGCGAATTGCGCGCTGCAGGCCGGCGCGAACAACGCGCAGCTTTTCGCCCGCAGCTTGTTAGCACGCAGCTCATCGAGCAGGTGGCCAAGGACAATGGCGCCGGCGGAATGTCCAAGGAGATGGATCTCGAGACCAGCCACGCGCCTTGACAGGCGGGCGAGCGCCGTAGCTAACAACTGCGCGCCATGACCGGGTTGCGAAGCCGCCGCGGCATTCTGCTTCATTTGCGACCAGATGGGCTTCAGCACCGGTCCGGCGACCAGCTCGATGCTGCGGTCGAGTACCTCTGCGGCGGTATCGCGGAACCGGTCCCAGATGCCGCCTTCGGGCCGCGGCACGCGCTGCAACTGGTCTGCCACCAGGTCGCGGATGGTTTCGAGCGGACCGGTCTTCCAGGTCAGGACGATCGGGTAAATTCCGTTAGCCAGGAAGTACGGCGCCAGCACGCGAATGCGGCGGAGCGATTCATCCTCCGAATTGAGCCCGCCGTGCGCGTAGATCGCGAGTTTTCGCTGTGCCGGCGGTTTGCCGCGCAGCCAGCTGCCAGCGAGGCTGACGACGATTTCCTGCACGGCCGCGGCCGCATTCTCGACGTTGACCAGGCGATTGATGACCCGGCCGTCATTGCCGGATACCAATGCATGCCGGTACGCCGCCTCGGTATCGATTGGCCTGAGCAGCGCGGGCAGGCTGTCGGGCGGAGCCAGGGGTTTCGCAGCCAGCGATATCCCGGCCGCGGGCACCGGCAGGGACCGCGGCGCGCCGGGTTTGAAGGTCGCTGGCGAACGCAGCTTCGCCTCAAGGTCGGCCGGAACACCTAACGCCGTAACCCA
>Ga0209798_10001432_pt1 | contig 14358 bp, 16 predicted proteins | sample DOMMetBare3Fresh_FD_187475 | JGI IMG/M metagenome (GOLD analysis project Ga0209798, IMG submission 187475) | Wetland sediment microbial communities from St. Louis River estuary, USA, under dissolved organic matter induced mercury methylation -... | ecosystem: Environmental > Aquatic >...
CATCAAGACTGGTATGACGGGTATTGCTTTGGAAAATATTGTTGATCTCCGTTTCACTCATTTCAAGTATCTCAGCAAGTTCTTCCGTGCTTGGCTCTCTTTCATGTTCTTGTTCAAAAGCCATGTAAGCTTTGTTAGCTTTGTTATAGGTGCCAATTTTGTTTTGAGGCAGGCGGACTAATCTGCCCTGCTCTGCCAACGCCTGAAGGATAGATTGGCGAATCCACCAAACGGCGTAAGAGATGAATTTAAACCCCTTTGTTTCATCGAAACGCTGGGCTGCTTTTATCAAACCGAGGTTACCCTCGTTGATCAGATCGCTAAGAGAAAGCCCCTGGTGCTGGTACTGCTTAGCAACAGATACCACAAACCGAAGGTTGGCTTGCACCAATTTGTCTAATGCTCTTTGCGCATCCACTGGATTACGATGGGCCATTTTTATACGCTGGGCAAGTGTTGTCTCCTCCTCGGGAGTGATCATCGGAATCTTAGAGATCTCCTGAAGATACTTTTCTACTGCCTGGCTGTCCCTGTTCGTAATCTGGGTGGCAATTTTAAGCTGCCTCATAATTGATATATTACAAGTTAATAACGAAAAATAGAGTTGGTTTGTTCAAGGAAAGTTGCAAAGGGTAAGTTAATTACTACCGTCCAAGTGTCAGTGCAAAGTTACGTTAGAACAGCCGTTTCTCATAGCCTTTGGGGAAAAATGTTTAATAAAAAGATAACTGCAAACGATTGATAAAAATCAAATACGGTTGAAACACTTACTGGGCAAGGCTTTCACCAATCATCAAATTTTTTTTTCTAAATATTGATCGAAGTTATTCTACACTATTTTGAAAAATCAACTCGTAACAGATGCATTTCTTTTACGCAAATAAAACCAAAGTATAATACCTGAGATCAATAACAATGATGAGATCAATTCTGCCTGAGTAAACTGAAACCCGAAGAGATGAATTTTTGTATTCACCCTGATCTTTTCGATAAAGAATCTTTCGACACCATTTAATATCAAATACAATGCAAATAACGTACCCGGAATTTTTAGGCGTTTTCTCACTGACCACAGTATGAGAAACAGTACGAAGCACATAATCGTTTCGTAAAATGGAGTTGGAAAATGCGGCTGTGCAAGTTCAAAACAATACTTATCGGTACAACCCGGAATTGGATTTGTTGAGTCCATTCTTGCTACATTGTTGGGGTAAGTATAGCTCCACATCCAGTCTGGTAACCAGCTAAATGGATTAGGCTTCGTATTTACAATCCCCCAATCGCCATCACCCGAAACCTGGCAGCCAATACGACCAACCGAATATGCAAGCATTAGGGTTGGGGCCGCTGCATCATTTAAATGCCAAAACCCGATCTTATGCTTTCTTGCATACCACCAAATTGCTAAGGCTGCAAAAATTAATCCCCCATAAAAAGTCAACCCTTCCGCTGATAAGATCATACCTGGGTCACTTATAAATGTGTCCCAGTTCTCAAAAGCATCAAAAACTTTAGCACCGACAAGCCCGAAAACCAGGGCAAGAATGGTGATCTCTCCTACTCTGTCCTGTGGCCAGATCCTTATCTTCCTTAATTCCGGTTTTTGTAATACCTGTTTCTTTTTTTCCCACCATTTTAATCCGGCAAATAACAATCCCAATGCGATACCTGCCGGCCAGCTTCCTCTATCTGAAAAAATAAATGCCTGCGGATCATCAGTCACTGATTTATTCATAATAAAAAGTGCAAGAATTTTATATCCAAGAACAAAACCCAACAAAAAATTCAGAAAAAGATCAATAAAAGAAGCAGGTTTACCAACCATCACCTGCACTTCTGTTGGTTGCAAAAGACCTTGTTTACTTTTTCTTCTCAACTCAGCTGATAGAACGACCGCAGCAAGAATAAATGCAATAGCAACAAAAAAACCAAATGAGTTTATAAATCTGAGTGGCTGCCACTCTACATTGAAAAGGTCACGAAAAGCGTAATAAAGATTGGGATACATCAGCGGGTTGTTGGTTAGTGCAAATAGTGTCAGCGAATATACTAATAAAGCTATGAGCAAAAAGCTATAAGCGATGAGTTTTTCGGTAAAGAAAAGAGCTTCGAACCGAAGGACCCGAAGCTCTTAAACAATACTTTCATTATTAATTACAATGTTGATCGAATGCATTTATAAGATTCGAAGCGATCATTTGTGCTGGTCTGCCTTCGATCTGGTGTCTTTCGATAAAATGAACAAGATTGCCGTCTTTAAATAATGCAATGGCAGGTGAAGAAGGCGGATAGGGTAACAGGTGTTCACGAAGTTTTCTAACAGCGTCAATATCAAAACCCGCAAAACTTGTTGCAAGGTGATCAGGTTTTTTATCGCTATTTAAAACAGCAAGAATAACTCCTGGTCTTGCAGAGCCTGCAGAACATCCGCAAACAGAATTGATCATTATGAGCGTAGTTCCCTGTTTTGAAAGTTGATCTTCCACTTCCTTTGCCGTTAACAACTCTGTAAAGCCATGCTCAGTGAGTTCTTCCTTCATTGGTATTACAATTTCTTCCGGATACATTTTTATTGATTTTAATGCACAAAAGTACTTAAAAACAAGTCCCGAATTTCTTTCAAACTACCTGCTTGATAATCTGTCAGCAAAAATTTCTTAATTCGGAAATTATGTCTTTCATAATCGATTGATTAGAACAAAGAGTCAGGAAAAAACAGCTTTTGCTGGCATGGTATATGGTTTGAGGCAATTGGAGGAAACAATAAGTGTTTAAAAAATTAATCATTAAAAACTAAATAACTATGACACACTCTAAATTTCACAACAGAAACTTCGACAGATCTTTTGATAACATAGTAGATGAACTTTTTACTGGCTTGCCTGTTGTTCTTAATGATGGATACAATTTCCTGACAAAGCAGGGGTATGTACCTGTAAACATCAAAGAAGTAAACAACGGTTATTCCCTTGAGGTAATAGCTCCCGGTTTTGAAAAAACAGATTTTAAAGTAAATGTGGATAGCAATGTTTTAACAATATCTGCCGAAAGAAAAGCAGAGGAACAGAGTCAAACTGAAAAGCAGATTCGCAAAGAATATAGCTACAGGAGTTTTAAACGTTCTTTCACAATTGATGATAAAATAGATGCAACTGCTATTGAAGCTTCTTACGTCAATGGAGTGTTGAGATTAAACCTTCCTAAGAAGGCGGAAGTCAGAGAAGCAGCAAAAGATATTACAATTAAATAAACAGTTCTTACTAAATATTTCTCATAAGCAGTTGGTTTTGGTTTACACCCCGCCGTTTCTACGGTGGGGTTTCTTATTTTACTCGCAACCTTGTCTTCTGCGGGTATCTATCAGAAATTGAATTTTCCACCGGCCATTAATTCTTACCAACTGAAATGAATTGACACCACAATGACTGAACTTACCGGCATAGTAAAATTTATATGGAGTCCAAACAGATGCCAATGGGCCATCAACTTTTACAGTTTCAAAAGTTATTCTTTCATCGAGTGAATCTTTTTTAGCAGTGCTGATGCTGGTAACAAAATCACTCACCTTTTCATTTTGTACAAAAAAAGTTCCGTCCTGTTTGCGGCGGATCGTTTGTAATACGGCGCTGTCAGCAAAAGCATCTTTCAACATCGCAGCATCTACATTTTTCATAGCAGTGAATAACTGGTTGACAACAGCCTTAGCAGAATCTTCAGCTGTTTGTGCTGATGTAAGATTTGAGGTAAAAATTATTGCTGTTAATAATATTACAATTCGTTTCATGTTAATGTGTTTTAAAATTTTCTGGCGTTAAAATGGTTGATAAAAGTAAAAATCCTGTGTATGAAAATGATCAAAATTCTACAAGCGGTTACACTTTTTTCAATTTTAATTTTGGTGACGAGCTGTCGTTCAAGCCGACCTGTCTATGAAGGACGATATCCTCCGAGACAATTTCCTTCTTATCCGCCACCTGTTTATGATCCACATCCTTATAATCTTCCTCCGGGGCAAGCTAAGAAAATTTATGGTGGCAGATCTGCTAGACCTTATGCACCGGGACAAAGAAAAAAATATGGCTATACTAATCGTCGTTACCCTCTGATTATCATCAGAACTCCTGACATTGTAATTAGTCGATATAATGAAGGCCGGTATTACTATCGTAATCCTGATGGATACATGTATTGGAAAGGTTATGACGACAGATTCTACCTGGATGAAAAACATTTAAATGATAATAGATATGATGACATAGAATATAATGATTGGAAATATAAAGGGAAGAAGAATAATAACAACAAATCAAAAGGGAAACACAAATGGAAAGATTGAAATAAAATCGAACCTCAAACAAATAAATTCTAAAGCCATGAAATCTTCAGGTGCCATACAAGTCGTTGCTATTCTTTTACTGGTAGCTTCAGCAGCAAGTTGCGAAGTGGCAAAAGAATATTCAAACAGGGTATTTAAGCCAACAATTCCACAAAAAAAACCCGATTCGTCAGCCACTGCATTAAAATTTATGCAATTTGACAGTGGGAATGCATCTGATAGTATAGACCTGAAAGATTTTGAAAGTAAAGAGATCAAAGAAAATGATAAACCGGAAATATTAAAAGACACAAGTAAAACTGAAGTTGCAATGGTTGAATACAAAACTATCCAAAAAGAACAGCCAATTGATGTTACAAAAAGAGGAACAACAAGAAATAAAAGAATACGACAATAGCTCTTATAAAAATACCAGGCCTTTTCTCAACCTAACCATGCATTGCATTAAAAATGTACCTGTGAAACTTGTAACCGTGTGTTTGGTGGAAAGGGCCTCTTTATTTATACCCCAATATTTTCAACATACTCTGCGCCGTTTGTTGCTTTGCATATAACCAATCAGTCAGTTTTCCATTTTTATCATAGCCAACTATTACATGCTTTGGCGAAGGGATAAGACAATGCTTTATTCCCCCATATCCGCTGATCTGATCTTGATAAGCTCCCGTATGAAAAAATCCAACATAAAGTGGTTCGCCATTGGTGATCTTAGGAAGAAACACTTCATTAATGTGCTCTTCGGAATCATAATAATCATGGCTATCACAGGTAATGCCTCCAAGCACAACCCGATGATATTCCTCGTCCCATTTATTAATGGGTAACATCAAAAACTTTTCGCCTATACCCCATGTATCAGGCAATGTGGTGATAAAAGATGAATCGATCATGTACCATGTTTCCCGGTCGTTCTGAACTTTTTCACCAATCACACTGAAAATATGAGCCATACTTTCACCAACAGTGAAACTGCCAAACTCAGTAAAGATATGTGGCATCGGTACTCTTGCTTTCTTACATGCAGTCTTAATATTGCGGACGATCTCGTTGATCATGAAATCATACTTGTATTCAAACCCAAGAGAATGTTTAATTGGAAACCCGCCGCCAATGTTTATCGAATCCAGTTCGGGACATATCTTTTTTAACTGGCAATAAAGGTTAATGATCTTATTTAATTCACTCCAGTAATAAATATCATCCTTGATCCCTTTATTAAGAAAGATGTGCAACATCTTTAATTGAAACTTGCTTTCATAACCTTCGATCCTGTCAACATAAAACTCCAGTATATCCTTTGCCCTGATACCAAGACGTGATGTATAAAAAGGAAAAGTTGGTTCTTCTTCTGCAGCTACTCTTATTCCTAATTTAAAAGGCCCTTTCACACTCTTTGCATACTCTCTCAGCTCATCCTTATTATCCAGAATAGGGATTACATTGTTAAACCCGGAATTCAATAAGTTGGCAATTCGCCTTGTATAATTCTTTTGTTTATACCCATTGCAGATTATATGAATATCTTTTGTGATCTTCTTCTTTTCATAAAGCTTTTTGATGATCTCAATATCATAGGCATAAGAAGTTTCAAGATGAATATCACTTTTCAAGGCTTCTTCCACCACAAAACTGAAATGAGAACTCTTGGTACAATAACAATAATGATATTTCCCTTCATACTTGTGTTTCTTTATTGCGGCGGCAAATAATTGCTTTGCTTTTTTAATCTGCATTCCGATCTTCGGCAGGTAGGTCAGTTTCATTGGCGTGCCATATTTGGCTATCAACGCCTTCATGTCAAGTCCGTTGAAATAAAAATTTCCATCTTCTACTTCCAAGCCTTCCTGTGGAAAATTGAAAGTTTGTTTTACCAGGTCTAAGTAAGTGTTGTTCATTAATAATTCAATGGGTTGTTAGGGTGGTCAAAAATTCTTTAGCGGATACAAATGTATAAGTTTGAAGTATTCCACAATCAAAAAGCCAGTTGCGAATATTCACAACTGGCTTTTGAGAAAGTATCTTATAGTCTGCAGCACTTTATTTTACCTGTGCAAGAAGACCTTTGAATGTCTCAGGATTGTTCATGGCAAGGTCAGCAAGCACTTTGCGATCCAGTTCAATTCCTTTCTTCTGAAGCTTGTTGATGAACTGAGAATAAGTCATCCCTTCCTCACGGCATGCCGCATTGATACGGGCAATCCATAATTGACGATAACTTCTTTTTTTCAACTTGCGACCTACAAACATATAGGTCATCCCCTTTTCAACTACGTTTTTAGCAACCGTATAAACGTTTTTTCTTTTGCCATAAAAACCTTTGGCTTGTTTTAATATTTTTTTTCTGCGGGCTTTACTAGCGGCAGAATTTACTGAACGAGGCATATCTTAATAATTTTAAATTTTGATTCAGATTTCAAATCAGCTTATCGCTGTTCGCTTCACGCTGCTTGCAGCGAGAGGCTAGAAGCGAGTAGCTTACTTCAAACGCAAAAGTCGTTTTACAAAGTTCATGTTGGCTTTGCTTACAAGCCCGGAGTGGCCAAGTGCTCTTTTACGTTTTTTTGATTTTTTAGTAAGAATGTGACGTTTGAAACTCTTTTGATGCATGATCTTTCCGGTGCCGGTCACTTTGAAGCGTTTTTTGGCGCTGGAGTTTGTTTTTACCTTAGGCATTTTAAATGCTTTTTAAATTAACCCTTGAGGTGTCCCGGCACAGGCCGAGTCCTTGTTGAACCTCTTCAGGAATCAGTCCCGAAAATCATAAAGAACTATTGAGTTGATTTCGGGGTCGCAAAGATAGGGCAGAACACCGTTCTGACAAGAGCTATTTTCAAAAAGAATTAGTCTCAATCTAAACCTAAATCTCTTCTCTGCTTTTTGGGGATCTTAGCCTTTATCATCTCATAACTCTGCTGAAGATATTTTTTCAGATCCTTCTTGCTAAGTTTCAAAGAATCAGTGACAAGCACCCATTTTGCACGGGCCAGATAAGGGGCTGGCTCAAACCCTTCCATTACAGTGAGCTCAGTAAACTCTTCGTCCTTTACTTTAAATGAAAATGTATGAGGTGGCTCAAAATTGGCGATACAGAATATCTTTCCACAAACGCAAAAGCAGAGATTGTTTTCCCATTTCACATCTTCAGTAACTGCGGGAAACGACAAGCATATCGAACGGAGGGCTTCAATATCCATTCAACAGATTTTAGATGTTAATCCTCCTCGGTAAAAGCCAAAGCAAAGACCGTAATTGCCCAAATAAATTCACAGTCTCTATTCTTTTTCAATTCAACAGCCATTTTGATATTAAAGTCCTTTTCTTTTTCTGTAGTATCATTATACTTCTCGTATTTCTTATCCAGTGCCATACCACAGCTGCCGGCTTCAGTCTCTTCTGAATCAAGGCTTGTTCCAAGGGCTTCTAATTGCTTTCCGAGCCTTTGTTGTTTCTCAGGATCAAGACCATTTATTTCTTGCTCAAATGCTTTCTTAATATCAGTGCTCTTTGCCACACGTATGAGCAGGGTGCGGAATTCCACATCCATTGTATCTTTCAATTTCGAAAAACAATCACAATACTCTTTCGCAGCAACTGCATAATCCTGGCCATTTGATTGCAATGCAATTCCTGTAAACAAAACGATAGCTATGAAAATCTTTTTCATTGGTAAGTTCAATTCTTGTTTAAATAAAAATGATTACCTGGATTATGCTTTTTTCTTTTGACTTTTCGGCGCAAACATTGCCAGCATACGACGGCCTTCCATCTTTGGCATGCTTTCCAATGTTCCGAATTCAGCAAGTCTTTCAGCAAATTTCAAAAGAAGCAACTGGCCTCTTTCCTGGAACTGGATGGCACGGCCTTTAAACTGAACATAGGCTTTAACCTTGTTACCATCTTTCAGAAAGTTCTCAGCATGTTTTGCTTTAAAATCAAAATCGTGATCGTCAGTATTTGGAGTAAACCGAATTTCTTTTACTTCGGCCGTTTTGCTTTTGGCCTTCATTTCCTTTTCCTTTTTCTTCTTATCGTAAAGGAATTTATTGTAGTCAATGATCTTACATACCGGCGGATCAGCTGTTGGAGAAATTTCCACAAGGTCAAGTTGCTGGTCCTGCGCCATACGCAAAGCATCCTGCGTACTATAGACCCCCACTTCTACATTTTCACCCACAAGCCTTACTTGCGGCACTCTTATAAAATTATTGATGCGATGTTCAGCTTCTTTGCGGGGAACAAATCTTCCTCTGAAGCCACCTTTGTTAAAACCACCCGGTTTGTTGAAGCCACCGCCGCCTCCACCAGGTTTGTTGAATCCGCCACCACCGGGCTTAAATCCACCTTGTTGTACTGCCATTTAAATTGTTTAGTTAAGCCCCCATCCCCTGAAGGGGAGCAATATTTTTATTATTTTAAACTCTTCACCAGGACTAAAGAGTTTTTATGTTCCCAGCGACATCAACTTTTTTCATCTTCCGTTGTGTCGTCTCGCCTCAGGCGAGATACGTTCTGTAGTTCTGATCAGCATTACTATGAATCTTGTTCCTTGAGGCTTGAACCTTATTCAGCTCTTCTTTCCTCAATCTCAATCTTAATCTCGCCAACAAATTCCTCAACTCCTCTCACACCTAAATCTCCTTTCCCTTGTCTTCTTACCGCCACTTTATTTTCATTCATTTCTTTCTCGCCAACCACCAGCATATAAGGTACTCTCATTAATTCAGTATCACGAATCTTCTTTCCTATTTTTTCATTCCGGTCGTCAACCTCTGCACGAATATCTGATTTTTTCAGTTTCCCAGCTACACTCTTTGCATAATCCAAAAACTTGTCGCTGATCGGCAGCACTTTCACCTGCACCGGCGCAAGCCATACTGGCAATTTACCTGCATAATGCTCAAGTAAGAAACCAATAAATCTTTCATGGGTTCCAAGCGGCGCCCTGTGAATGATGAGTGGGGTTTCAGTTTGGTTGTCAGCCGTGGTGTATTCCAATTTAAAACTACGCCCCTGCGAAAAATCAACCTGGTTGGTAGCCAATGTAAATTCACGACCGATCACACTCCAAATTTGTACATCAATTTTAGGTCCGTAAAATGCAGCTTCATCCTGCACCTCAACAAATGGTATTTTGGAATTAATAAGTACCTCTCTTACCATTTGTTCGGTCTCAATCCAAAGCTGTGGCTCATTTACATATTTCTTTCCCAGCTTATCAGCGCTGTGCAATGATAACCGCATTACATATTTATCAATACCAAAAATTTTAAAATACTTCAGGTACATTTCATTTACCGACCTGAACTCTTCTTCAAACTGTTCTTTGGTACAGTAAATATGTGCATCATTCATGTGCAGGCAGCGAACTCTCATTAACCCAAACAATTCGCCACTTTGCTCATAGCGGTAAACAGTTCCATATTCTGCAACACGATAAGGTAAGTCACGATAGCTTTTAGGTTCGGCCGCATATATTTTATGATGATGCGGACAGTTCATTGACTTGAGATAATACTTCTCCCCCTCCATTTCCATTGGAGGATACATGCTGTCAGCATAATAAGGTAAGTGACCGCTTGTGATATACATGCTTTCTTTCGCAATATGCGGTGTCACCACTCTTTTATATCCTGCTTCGTTTTCAGTTTCTTTTGCAAGCTTCTCTAGTTCTTCAATGATAACTGTTCCATTCGGCATCCACATGATCAAACCCGGGCCAACATCATCGTCCATTGTATAAATGCCCAATTCTTTTCCAAGCTTTCTATGATCCCTCTTCTTTGCTTCTTCCAGCAATGCGAGGTATTCATCTAATTCTTTTTGTGAAGGAAAAGTAACGCCATATAATCTTGTCAGCTGTTTGTTCTTCTCGTCCCCCTTCCAATATGCCCCGGCGATGTTTGTAAGCTTGATCGCTTTTATTAAACTGGTACTAGGAATATGCGGCCCGCGACACAGATCAGTAAAGTTTCCTTGCGTATAAAATGTGATTTCACCATCATTCAAATTTTGCAGCAAGTCAAGTTTGTACTCATCGCCTTTTTCAGAAAAATATTTTACAGCATCTGCTTTTGGTATTTCCTTTCTTACATACAGGCTGTTCTTCTTTGCCAGCTCATTCATCTTTTTTTCAATTGCACCCAGATCTTCTTCACTCAATTTTTTATCGCCAAGATCCATGTCATAATAAAACCCATTTTCAACCGGCGGGCCTACCCAGAATTTTACTCCGGGAAACATTCCTTCAACCGCTTCCGCCATCAGGTGAGCTGATGAATGCCAGAAAGTATTTTTACCTTCTGCATCATTCCATGTATAAAGTTTTACTGCCGCATCTTCGTTGATCGGTCTTGATGCATCCCATGTCTGGCCGTTCACTCCGGCAACAATAACCTTTCTGGCCAATCCTTCTGATATTGATTTTGCAATGTCCATAGCAGTTGTGCCTTCAGCATACTGCCGCACTGCACCATCAGGAAATGTAATATTGATCATTAAACTTTCTTTTTACAAGGTTGCAAATTTAGCGAAGTCTGTCCAGAGTTTTTTTATTTATAACATTCTTAAAGTATTAATCATATATTGTAAAACGTTTCCACCAATTAAACTAAAAAGTCAGCCGTGTCCATAAAACATCCAAACTCATCTGGCCATCGTTTACAGGAGAGCACTTCAGATAAACATTCACATTTATATGTTGTAAAAGACAGGGGTGAAATAAGTGATTGGAAAGACGAGGTTGCTCATTGGTTTAACCCGATCAACTTTTATGTTTACCTGTGGCAACCCGTACGGTTAAGAAATCATTTTTTCACCCGTCATCCTTTTTTCAAAAAAGCTCTTACACTTCCGCATTTTAATGAGCTTTGGGATAATATTTGTAAAGGCTCTTTTGCATACAATACTTTTTTATACCGGAAACCGGCATTCAGCAAAAATTACAACAATACTTTATTAGCAGACCTTACATGTCTTGCATTACTTTTTGGCGATGAATTCATTGATGGCATTTGCAATGAAACCGGTAAAGCAAAAGTGCAGGAGTTATTAAAAGAAAACGGAAACAGGTTTTATCTGCATATTAATAAAAATGATCCGGGCTACCCCCAACTTGAATACAGTTTCGATCTGTATAAACTGATCCCAGAATTTGATTGGGAAATAAAGAATGAAAAATACAATATCTCTTATTCAGAATTCTATACACTGCTGAAACAATTGCTGGACCTGATGAATGAACGATTGAAAAAAATGGGTCGTTCAGTTGCTGAAAATGCTGCGACAAAAATCAAAGAGGCATGTGATCTTTGTTTTGACACTTTTATTCATGATGTAAAAGACACTCCGGTTCAACTTTATTACAAAGGAATGATACCGCCAACAGTGTGGCATGAAAAAAAGAACCGTTCCATACAACTAAAACTGCTTGAGTTAAGATGCCTGCTGTTCGATAAATCTATCGATTCTTTTGAAAAAAAATTTACAGCCTGGCTCGATATCATCAGTACCATGCAGGTATATGATGATATGCAGGATTGCAGAACCGATGATCATTTCCAGGACAACCTTTTGCTTGCTTTTGCTTCTGGAAATTTTCCCGATGAAATGAAATGGTTCCATGAGAACAAAAAGAAATTTTTTGATGATGAGCAATGGCGGATGCAGGTATCTATGCACATGCCTTGTTCTGCATATTTATGTACAAAATTTACAAAGGACCGAATGGTGGATAATATGAATTGGGTACAGAAAAAAATCTCCAATTACCTCTGGAAAAACAATTGGTTCAAACCAACAGCCGATTTTGAAAAAAGAAACAAAACAGAGAATGCAAAAAAGTTTGCCGAAGTCTTGAATTTCACTTCCCCCGTATATCAATTAACCAAAAGTGAAACAGAATGGAGATCGTATGCACTTGAAATTGCCTTTCACGACAAACAATTAAGAAAATATATTTTAAGGAAAGCCGGTTTCCTGAAACGATACTTTCTATTTTTCAATTTTATACAAATGAGCAGTTTTGAAAAAACGGAACTGGTCAATAAAATAATCCTACAGCAGGAGCCTGAAGCCGCATTATAATTGCCGGCAATCCTTTTCTTCCGCACTGCATTATTCATTTGCCAGGAAATAATATTAACAATCCGTTTGTGTAACAAGCTTATGAGAATGAACTTATTTATTAGCTTTACATTGTGATAGCAAGGAATATGAAAAGATTTTTACTTACAGTTTTCACCTTTTTACCGGCTTTCTCTGTTTTGTCATTTGCGCAGGATATTACCGGCATTTGGCGGGGGTATTTTATTACCGATGACGGTTTGCAATACCGTTTCGAGGTGCAGGTTCAGCAAAAAAATAATTCTTTATCCGGCGTCACATATTCTTACCAGGACAAACGGTTTTATGGCAAGTGTACCATGACCGGTAATTTCTCAAATGCATCTGGTAATGCACTCATACAGGAAATAAAAACAGTCGAAGTAAAAATGTCGTTGGCCACTTCTGCCTGTATTCAAAAATGTTTGCTTGTATATACACGATCAGGAAAAGAAGAATTCCTCGAAGGGGAATTTAGCAGCATTATTGAAAAAACTGATACGATCCTCGGCGTTAGAAGAGGCGATGATTGCGGTGGCGGCAAAATGGTTTTGAGGAAAGTGCCTACTTCAGATTTTTATGTTGAACCATTTTTAAGAAAAAAGAATTTACCTGCAACGACGATTCCGCCATTGGTAAAAAATAACCCTCCCGCAAATAACAACACAAAAACAAATCCTAAACCACAGGTAACTACGCCTAAAAAAGAAGTCAATTCGAATAAGACAACTGTATTGGTAAAACCCAAAATTGATAGTGTAAAAAAAGCGGACGGTAATCCTATACAACCTGACAATAAAAATCTTACTATCAAATCAAGTTCGAATTTACCCGTCGCACTGAAAACAAGAGAGAACAGCCTATTGCAAACTCTGATCATTAATTCAGAAAATGTTACAGTGAAGCTGTATGACAATGGCGAGATCGATGATGATACAATTTCTGTTTACCTGGATACTAAGTTGATCTTATCTAAAAAGAGACTGTCGACAGTTGCACTCACCATCAATGTCAAGATGGACGAATCAAACTCAGAGCATGAGTTAATAATGGTGGCTGAGAATCTCGGCCGCATTCCGCCTAATACATCGCTGATGATCGTAACGGCCGGGGACCAACGCTTCGAAGTAAGAATTACATCGACAGAACAAAAGAATGCGATGGTCAGGTTCAGATATGTGAAAAGCAATGTGCCAATACCGCTCCCGTAAATCCTTTTACCTGAATAAAGAATTTCATTTAAGTTTACCGGCAATGAAAGCCGCCTCTTTCCTGCTTATTGTGTTTTTTATTTCGCTTAGCGCCGCTTCGCAAAATCTGAATGGTGTTTGGCGGGGTACGTTGACACAAGGGCCCGGTGGCTGTTTCCGTATTTATAATATCGAGTTGAATATAAAATCTGACGGAACAAAACTCAATGGCGCCTCGTATCATTATTCCGATGTAACAAATTATGTAAAAGAAGATTTTGGCGGCACTTATAATGTAACCAATAAAACTTTAAGTATAAATGAACTTAAGGTGTTGACATTTCATGTACCACCGGATTGCATTCCATGTATCAAACAATATAGTCTCACTTACGAAAAACAGGATAGTAAAGAAGTGCTTACCGGTGATTGGGGTGGTGTTACTATGAATAACTATGCAAGTTGTCCGCCCGGAAAGATCACTTTATCAAGAGTGGCAGAATCAGACTTCGAACATATCAAAGAAATAAAAGTTGATACCGGTACGATACGCCTGGATTTTTATGATAATGCACAAATAGATGGCGACATCATTACGGTTTTATTAAACAATCAACCGCTTGCATCTAATCAAAAGCTAACCGCAAAACCAATTACTCTTGAAATAAAAGTCGATCTTAATAACAGGGAACAGGAAGTAACAATGGTAGCAGAAAATCTTGGTGACATTCC
>Ga0209798_10001433_pt1 | contig 14353 bp, 10 predicted proteins | sample DOMMetBare3Fresh_FD_187475 | JGI IMG/M metagenome (GOLD analysis project Ga0209798, IMG submission 187475) | Wetland sediment microbial communities from St. Louis River estuary, USA, under dissolved organic matter induced mercury methylation -... | ecosystem: Environmental > Aquatic >...
CGCGGAGCTCAGGGTGACTCATTCCCGGACCTGGCAGCGCCCGCACGGGCACGCCGCCAGCAGCCGCTCGAACGTGTAGATGCCGGTGCCATGCCCATCGCTCCACTGCACCTGCAGGCCGTACGCCCCCACCAGGGCCACCGAGACCGGTCGGATATCGGCCGGGACCTGGGCGGGATCCAGCAGCGGCCGGCCGGTCATCTCCTGGACGCAGGCCGCACACCTGCAGGCCAGCCGCAGGTCGCGCGCGGGAAAGAACGCCTGATGGCCGGCCTGGTCCCATTCGATGAGCAGACCGTCGTCCTGGCGGTTGATGGCGTAGGGGATGGGCGTCGGCATGCCGGGCTCCGGACCGCGGGTACGAATGGATAGTATATTCCCACTGACTTCAACCATGACTGAACATGCCGACTGACGCCACCAACCCCTTCGGCGCCCGCGCCACGCTCCGCTTCGGCGACGACACCGCGGTCGTCTACCGCCTCGCCGAGCTGGCCCGGCAGGGCCTCACCGATCTCGACCGGCTTCCCTTCTCGATCCGCGTCCTGCTCGAGAACGGGCTGCGCCATGTGGGCCGCGGCTTCGTCACCGAGACCCACGTGCGGGATCTGGCCGCGTGGAGCCCGACCGGCACCAGCCGGGGCGAGGTCCCATTCATGCCCGCCCGGGTCGTGCTGCAGGACTTCACCGGAGTCCCGTGCGTGGTGGACCTGGCCGCGATGCGCGATGCCATGGGGCGGATGAAGGGGGACCCCGACCGGATCAACCCCGTGGTCCCCTGCGACCTGGTCATCGACCACTCCGTGCAGGTGGACTCGTACGGGTCGGAGCGCTCGCTCAAACTGAACGTCGAGCTCGAGTTCCAGCGCAACATGGAGCGGTACCAGCTGCTCAAGTTTGCCCAGCGGGCGTTCCACAATTTCCGGGTGGTCCCGCCCGGCACGGGCATCGTGCATCAGGTGAACCTGGAGTATCTCGCCCCGGTGGTGCAACTGCGGAAGCAGTTCGGCGAGCTCACCGCCTATCCCGACACCCTGGTCGGCACCGATTCCCACACCACGATGATCAACGGCCTCGGCGTCCTTGGCTGGGGCGTCGGCGGGATCGAGGCCGAGGCGGTCATGCTCGGGCAGCCGTACTTCATGCTCATCCCCGAGGTGGTCGGGATGAAGCTCGTCGGCGAGCTGCCCCTGGGAACGACCGCGACCGATCTGGTGCTCACGGTGACGCAGATACTCCGCAAGAAGGGTGTAGTGGACAAGTTCGTCGAGTTCTACGGGCCCGGACTCTCCGCCCTCGGCCTGGCCGACCGGGCGACGATCGCCAACATGGCGCCGGAGTACGGCGCCACGATGGGCTTCTTCCCAGTCGACGCCGAGACCGTGCGGTACCTGGAGCGGACCGGCCGCGGGCGCGCGGTCTCGGAGCGAGTGGAGCGGTACGCCAAGGAGCAGGGGCTCTTCCGCACCGACGCCACGCCCGATCCGCAGTTCAGTTCCACGCTCGAGCTCGACCTGGGCACGGTGACGCCCAGCCTGGCGGGGCCCAAGCGACCGCAGGACCTGGTGCCGCTGACCCAGCTCAAGCGGAACTTCATCGTCAACCTGCCGAGCCTGATGAGCGCCAACGTGCCGGCGGCGCGGAAGGAGCTGGCCCAGAACGCCTACTCGCGGTGGATGGGCGAGGGGGGCGCCAACGTGACCATCGGAGACCACGGCGCGGAGGAGGACGCCGGGGACGTGGCGGCGGCCGATCCCGACGCGCCGCCGATCGTCACCGGACGGCTGGACGGATCGGACATCACTCTGCACGACGGTGCCGTCGTGATCGCCGCGATCACCAGCTGCACCAACACGTCCAATCCCTCGGTAATGATCGGCGCGGGGCTGGTGGCGCGGAAGGCGGTGGAGCGCGGGCTCATGACCAAGCCATGGGTCAAGACCAGCCTCTCGCCCGGATCGCGCGTCGTCACCGACTACCTCGAGGGATCCGGGCTCCTGCCCTACCTCGAGCAGCTCCGCTTCAACACCGTAGGCTATGGCTGCATGACCTGCATCGGGAACAGCGGTCCGCTCCCCGAGGTGATCGGCGGGCTCATCGACGAGTACTCGTTGGTGGCGGCAGCGGTGCTGAGCGGCAACCGGAACTTCGAGGCGCGGGTGCATCCGCAGGTCCGCGCCAACTACCTCGCGTCGCCGATGCTGGTGGTGGCGTTCGCACTGGCCGGCCGGGTGGATATCGACCTGTCGCGGGAGCCGCTGGGCGTCGGGCGGGACGGGCGGCCCGTCTACCTCAAGGACATCTGGCCCACGCAGGACGAGGTGCGGGACGCCATGGCCCGCTCGCTCAAGCCCGAGCTGTTCGAGCGGCGCTACGGCTCGGTGTTCGAGGGCGACGAGACTTGGCAGGCGCTCCGCGTCCCCGAGGGGAGCCGCTACGCCTGGGATCCGGCCTCGACCTACGTACAGGAGCCGCCGTTCTTCACCGATCTTCCGCCCGAGCCGCCGCCGCTCCGCGACATCGCGGGCGCCCGGGTACTGGCCGTCCTGGCCGACTCGGTCACGACCGACCACATCTCCCCGGCGGGATCCATCCCCAAGAACGGCCCCGCCGCGCGCTACCTCCGGGAGCACGGGGTGGAGCAAGTGGATTGGAACACGTTCGGGTCGCGCCGCGGGAACCACGAAGTCATGATGCGCGGCACCTTCGGGAATGTGCGCATCGCCAATGCGCTGGTACCCGGCAAGGAGGGGAACTGGACGCTGCACTTCCCCACGGGCGAGGTGATCTCGATCTACGACGCCGCCATGCGCTATCAAGAGGCGGGCACGCCGCTGGTGATCCTCACGGGCAAGGAATATGGCACTGGGTCGAGCCGCGACTGGGCCGCCAAGGGGCCCGCCCTGCTGGGCGTCAGGGCGATCATCGCGGAGAGCTACGAACGGATCCACCGGAGCAACCTGGTGGGGATGGGGGTGCTGCCGCTGGCCTACCAGCCGGGGACCGACCGCAAGACGCTGGGGCTGACCGGGAAGGAGACGTTCAGCATCCGCGGCATCGCCAAGGGGTTGACGCCCGGCGGGACGGTCACGGTGACGGCGCGGGACGAGTCCGGCAAGGAGACGGTGTTCCCGGCGGTCGTCCGGCTCAATTCGGCCGTGGAGCTGGACTACTACCGGCACGGGGGGATCCTGCAGCGCGTGTTGCGGCAGTTTCTGAAGCAGGGGGCGTAGCCACCGAGTCACCCGGCACCCTTCGGTGCACTCAGGGCCGGCTCCGTAAACGAAGGGGGCATGCTTTCGGGCATGCCCCCTTCGCGTTGCTCAGGGTGACTCGGTGGCCGCTTACGCGACCAGATCCCGCAGCCGGTCGCCGGTCTCGCCTTCGCGGAGGCGGAGGAGGGCGCGGTCGCGGAGCTGGCGGATCCGCTCGCGAGTGACGCCCATCATGCGGCCGATCTCCTCGAGCGTGCGGCTGTTGCCGTCGTCGAGGCCGAAGTAGAGCCGCAGCACCTTGGCGTCCCGCGGCGGCAGGGCGGCGAGCGCGGCCTCGATGTCGCGGGTCTGGCTGTTGGCCATGGTGCTCATGTCAGTGCTTTCCTGCTCGCCACTCGTAAACCGCTCGATGCGCTCGTTGCCCTCGCCGTCGCGGGTCGGGTGGTCGAGGCGCACCGCCTCGGAGTTGAGCGCGCTGAGCGAGCGCACGGCCTCGACCGTGAGGCCGGTGGCGCGGGCCAGCTCCTCGGTCGTCGGCATGCGACCGAGCTTGTCCTTCAACAGCGTGGTGGTACGGCCCAGGCGGCTCAGATCGGCGGTGCGGTTGAGCGGCACCCGGACGGGCCGGCCGTGGCGCGCGATGGCTGCCTGCACCGCCTGACGGATCCACCAGACGGCGTAGGAGATGAACTTGACGCCCCGATCGGGATCGAACTTGCGGGCAGCCGTCATGAGGCCGAGGTTCCCCTCGCCGATCAGATCGACGAGCGGCACCCCGCGGTTCTGGAACTTCTTGGCCACCGACACGACGAAGCGGACGTTGTGGCGCGCCAGCTTTTCCTGGGCGGTCACGTTGCCCTTGAACGCCTTGCGCGCGAGCTCCATCTCCTCCTCGCGGTTGAGGAGGGGAACTCGGCTGATCTCGTCGAGATACAGGTCCAGGCTTTCTCGGCCTTCGTCAATTGCACGAGCGATCTGCGCCGGTCGCACCGGGCGACGCTTGGCACGTGCCTTCACTGTCACGCTGATCCCCTCCTCCAGGACTCCCGTCCCCACACAGTATACCAGCCGAAGGAATCTGAGGTCGATTCGATTTGAGCCCGGCCAATATAGCGTCTAAGATGCCTAAAATCAACACCTTAGCTAAGACGTGACAGGATTGGTAGTTGCGTTGACGCAACTCCTCCCCTGGGAAGGCCCCAGGGGAGACGATCGGGTGCCTGCAACTTTGGCAGGGGTATGCGCCAGAAGGGGAAGTTGCCTGGGCCGGGGGCACGCCGATCGGATGGACTTCGTGCGGCGGCCCCGGCGTGGTTTGATCTGCTACTCCTACTATCCGGCGATCCTCAATGGATGCCGCTGCCTCCGGCCAGATTCTTCACCAGCTCTCCGATCACGTTCTTGGCGTCGCCGAACAGCATCCAGGTCCGGTCGGAGAAGTACAGCTCGTTGTCGATCCCGGCGAAACCGGGGTTCTTGCTGCGCTTGATTGCGAACACCGTCCGCGCCTTGTCCGCGTCGATGATCGGCATCCCGTAGATCGGGCTCGTCTTCTCCGTCCGGGCGGCTGGATTCACCACGTCGTTGGCCCCAACCACCAGCGCGACGTCGCACTGCGGCATGTCGGAATTGATCTCGTCCATCTCGACCAGGTCGGTGTAGGGGATGTTGGCCTCCGCCAGGAGCACGTTCATGTGCCCCGGCATGCGGCCGGCCACCGGGTGAATCGCGAACTTGACCGTGATGCCCCGCTTCCTGAGCTGGTCGTATAGCTCCCGCACCTTGTGCTGGGCCTGCGCCACCGCCATCCCATACCCCGGGATGATGACCACCAGGTTGGCCTGCTCCAGCACCTGTGCCGCCCCCTCGATCGACTCCGCCTTGTAGACCTTCCCTTCTCCCAGCCCCTTGGCCTGCTGCACCTGCCCGAAGGCCCCGAACAGCACGTTGGCAAACGAGCGGTTCATCGCCTTGCACATGATGATGGCGAGGATGAGGCCGCTCGAGCCGTCGAGCGCGCCGGCGGTGATCAGGAGCTTGTTGTCGAGCACGAAGCCCATCGCCACGGCGGAGAGGCCGGCGTAGCCGTTGAGGATGGCGATGACGGTGGGCATGTCGGCGCCGCCGATCGGAATGATCAGCAGCACGCCGAACAGCAGGGAGAGCCCGATGATCGCCGGAAAGGCGTAAGCCGCCCATGGGGCCGTCGGGTTGAGCACCAGCGCCACGCCGGCCACCGCCGCAATCCCGAACAGGGCGAGATTGCTCAGATTCTGCAGCGGATAGGTCACCGGCCGCTGGGGAATCCACTTCACCTCCTGCAGCTTCCCGGCCGCCATGAGGCTGCCGGTGAAGGTCAGGAAGCCCAGCAGGATCTCGACGATGATGGCCACCATCCGGAACGGCGTGAGGTTCTCGGGCCCCTCGCCCAGCCAGAGGTAGTACTTGGCCGTGCCGACGAGCCCGGCCGCGAGCCCGCCGAACGCGTGCGAGAGCGCCGTTCGCTGCGGCACCGCGGTGAGCGGCACCCGCGAGAGCGGGATGCCGACCGCCGTGCCCACCAGCAGCGCCAGGACGATCCACCCGTGGTGGATCACCTCGGGCTGCGCCCACGTGGCGATGATCGCCAGCGCCATTGCCGCCACGCCGGCGTACACGCCGTTCCGGGCGGTGGCCGGCGTGTTCATCCAATGGAGCGCGAAGACGAAGAGTGCCGTCGCGACGATGTACGCGAGCTGGACGAAACCGTGGCTCATGAGTGGCCGCCCTCGACAGGCTTCTTGTCGGTCTTGAACATCTTCAGCATGCGATCGGTGATGAGAAAGCCGCTGACGATGTTGGTCATCGAGGCGAACAGCGCGATGCCGCCGAGGAGGCGGATGGTGGGCGGGTAGTCGGCGCCGGTGACGATGATCGAGCCGACGACGGCGATGGCGGAGATGGCGTTCGTGATCGACATCAGCGGCGTGTGCAGCAGCCGGGAGACCCGGCGGATCACGCCCAGACCGATGAACGACGCGAGAATGAAGACGAACAGCTGTCCCCAGAAGTCGGCGGCCGGGGCCGCGGCGGCCGCCTCGGTCGGAGTCATGCGCCCTCCTTGGCGAGTGCTTCGCGGGTGCGCGCGTGGCGGACCTCGCCGGCGTGCGTGATGAGCGCTCCCTGCTGGATGTCGTCGTTCAGGTCCAGCTGGAAGGCTCCGTCCTTGGTGAACGCCTGCAGGAACGCGGTAAGATTCCGAGAGAAGAGCAAACTCGCGTGCAGCGGCATGGAGGCCGGCAGGTTGAGCGGCGCGAGGATCGTCACCCCGCCCACGGCGACCGTTTCCCCGGGCCGGGACAGCTCGCAGTTGCCGCCCCCGTCGGCCGCGAGATCCACGACCACCGCCCCCGATCTCATCGTCCGGACCATGTCGGCCGTGATCAGCCTGGGTGCGAACACCCCGCCGATGAGCGCGGTCGTGACGACGACGTCCGACTGGGCGATCTGGGCCGCCAGGATCTCGCGCTGCCGGGCCTGGTCTTCCTCGGTGAGCTCCTTGGCGTATCCCCCACCCGCCGCCGCGCTCTCCTTGAGTTCGATCCCCACATACTTCCCGCCGACGCTCTCGATCTGCTCCTTCACCTCCGGCCGCACGTCGGTGGCGGTCACGTTGGCGCCGAGCCGTTTGGCGGTCGCGATCGCCTGCAGGCCCGCGACCCCGGCGCCGATCACGAAGACCTTGGCCGGCGGCACCATCCCCGCCGCGGTCATGAACATCGGGAAGTACTTGTTGAGCTCCACCGCGGCCAGCAGGACGCCCTTGTAGCCGCTGATGTTGGCCATGGACGAGAGGGTGTCCATGCTCTGCGCACGGGTGGTGCGGGGGATGGCGTCGGTGGCGAAGGCGGTGACCTGCCGGGTGGCGAGCGCGCGGACCGCGGCCAGATGGCGGAGCGGCATGAGCGAGCCGAGGTAGACCGCCCCAGAGCGCATCCAGCCGACCTCGTTGCGGCCGTCGCCGACGGCCGGCGGGCCGACCTTGAGCACGACCTCGGCCCCGCCGAGCAGCTGGGCCGGGTCCTGCGTCGTGGTCGCGCCGACCTCAAGGTAGGCCTCGTCCGGGTATCCGGCCGCGACGCCGGCGCCGGCCTCGAGCGCGATCTCGTACCCGGCCTGCTTCAGCTTCTTGCAGGATTCGGGCACCAGCGCGACTCGCCGCTCGCCGGGGGCGGTCTCCTTCGGGACTGCGATGCGCATCGGGGCTCCGCGAGAGGGAGGGTGACGGTAATCTTACGCCCGCCAGAGAGCTTCGACCAGTCGGATCAAGGGCTCGTCCAGTGGAACGCCGAGTCGATTCGTCAGCATTTCACAAGTTTGCCGCACAAGAGCGTTAGCCCCTCCAGGGGGGCGCAACTGGGGCACGAGACCCCAGGCGAGCGGCGATTGACCGGTCGTGGGCGGAGCGCTCTAGCATATACGTCGCCAGTGCTCCTTGGGCAAGCATTCGCCTCCCTCCACGCTCCACGGTGAAAGAAACGCATAATGATCGGCTCCCACGCCGATGCCCCGGGGCAGCCGGGCTAGAGCTTGATCTTCGGCAGTCCGATCTCCGGCGCCAGCCCACCGGTCAGCCGCTTGAACTGCGCCTGCAAGGCGGCCTCGACCTTGTCGAGCCGCTCCTGTTCCTCGGCCACCCGCGTGGTCGCGTCTGCCTGAACCCCCGTGATCCGCTGCTTCACCGGCTCGACCTGCTCGGTGACGATGCTGTCCACCTTGGCCCGGGCCAGCGCCTCGGCCTTGGCCACCTCCTCGCCCACCACCGCCTTGAGCCGCTGGACGATGGCGTCGTCGAGGTTGCTCCGGACCGACAGCTTCGGCGCCTTGATCGTCCCGCGCACCTCGGCCTCCACCTGGAGCTGGTTGAGCCCCGAGACGACCCGCCAGACGAGCTGCTCCAGGTCGCCCCGCGGCCCGCCCGCGCTGTCGAGCGCCCATGCGACCTCGTTCGACCCGATGGACGGCCGAACAGCTGGTCGCCGCGGAGCGCGAAGGTCAGGCTGGCGGACCCCGTGCCGGGGGCGATCCGGAATGGCAGCCCGGGAACGTCGAACGCCGGGTCGAGCACGAAGCCGACTGGCACGAACACGAGCCAGCCGAGCATCCCGCTGCCGAACGACACATTGGGCAGCACGATGAGCGAGAACACGATCAGGTTGTGCGCGTTCACCAGGGGCGTGAGGCCCAGCGCGGCTCCGAGCACCATGCCCGCGGCCACCTGCCCGGGGGAGCCGTCGGAGTGCAGGGTCTTGATCAGCGACCGGATCAGCTTGAGGAGGGTGAAGATTGTAGGTATCCTCCACGCCTTATGCCACGTCCCCGCCGCGCACCCCACGTGCACAAGTTCGGCGGCGCGTCGCTGGCCGACTCCGCCGCCGTCCGCCACGCCGTCGACATCATTCGCCGCCACCGCCAGGAGCCCACCGTCGTGGTCGTCTCGGCGATGGCGGGGACGACCGACGCGCTGCTTGGCGTTGCCCAGCAGGCCGGAGCCGGCGAGTCGCGCACCGTCGCCTCGCTCATCGCGGGGCTGCGCTCCCGTCATGCCGAGGTGGCGCGGGCGCTGCTGCCGGCGGGCCGGGTGCGCGCGCAGGTGCTCGCCTACATCGGGGACGTCTTCGAGGAGCTCGAGGCGCTGGCCCAGGGCCTGCGTCTGTTGCGCGAGCTCACGCCACGAACTACCGACTACCTCGCCTCGCGCGGCGAACGGGTGAGCGCACGATTGCTGGCCGCGGCGCTCGACGCGACGGGCGTTAAGGCAAAGTACGTGGACGCTCTCGATCTCGTCCACACCGACGGCGCGTTCGGAAGAGCGGCACCGGACCTTACGCGCACCGACCGCAGCGTGCAGCGGACGCTGGTGCCCCTGCTCGCCCGCGGGATCGTTCCGGTCGTCCCCGGGTTCATCGGCGCCACGCCCGACGGCGAGGTCGCGACGCTCGGCCGCGGCGGCTCGGACCTCACGGCCACCCTGCTCGCCCGGGCACTCGGCGCGGCGCGAGTGTCGCTGTGGAAGGACGTGCCGGGGCTGCTCACGGCCGACCCGCGGGTCGTTCCCGACGCGCGCGTCATCCCTCAACTGCACGCACGCGAGGCCGCCGAGCTGGCCTACTACGGGGCCAAGGTGCTCCACCCCCGCACGCTCATCCCGGTGGCGGGGCGGCGCATCCCGATCTACGTCCGCCCGTTCGGCGACCCCGACTCGCCGGGCACCGAGGTGTCGGAGCGGGTGGCACGGGGCCGCGTCCCGGTCAAGGCGCTCACGGCGGCCGGCGGCCAGGCGCTCGTCACGGTGACCGGGAGCGGGATGCTCGGCGTGCCCGGCATCGCCGCGCGCACCTTCCACGCGCTGCACGCGCGGCAGATCTCGGTCTCGCTCATCTCCCAGGCCTCGTCGGAACACTCGATCTGCTTCAGTGTGCCCGAGGCACTGGCTGCCGAGGCGCAGGAGAGCCTCGAACGCGAGTTCGCCGGCGAGATCGGGCGCGGCGAGATCGACGGCGTCGAGCTCAACCTCGGTATGGCCACCGTGGCCGTCGTGGGGCTTGGCATGCACGGCACGCCGGGTGTGGCGGCCGCGGTGTTCGGCGCGCTGGCCGCGGCGAAGATCAACGTGGTGGCGATCGCGCAGGGGAGTTCGGAGCTCAACATCTCGGTCGTGGTCGAGGCCCGGCAGGCGGCCGAGGCGCAGCGGCGGATCCACGCGGCGTTCCAGCTCTCCCGCATCGCGGGGGGCGGCGTCGTCCAGCCGGAGCGGATGGAGATCGTCCTGCTGGGCTTCGGCCAGATCGGCCGCACCCTGGCCGCGATGATCGGCCAGGTGCGCCGCCCCGCGCTCGACCTCAAGGTCGCGGGAGTCATCGACCGCTCGGGGTTCGTGTTCGACCCGCAGGGGCTCGGACCCCGGCGGCTGGCGAGACTCGCGGCGGAGAAGCGGAAGGGCCGCCGGCTCGCCGGCGCGCCGGGCGGGCGGGCCGCCACCGCCGAGGAGGCGATCCAGCACATCGCGAGCTACGCGCTCACCCGCCCCGTGCTGGTGGACCTGACTGCCGACGACACGGCCCCCGTGCTGGAACAGGCGCTGACCCACGGGATGGATCTGGTGCTCGCCAACAAGCGCCCCCTCGCCGGGCGGCGCGCCGCCAGCGACTCGCTCTGGCAGACCGCCCGGGCGCGCGGACGCCGGGTGCTGCATGAGGCGACGGTCGGCGCGGGGCTGCCCATCATCGACACCTATCACAAGCTCATCGAGAGCGGTGACCGGGTGTATCGGATCGAGGGCCTGCTCTCGGGCACGCTCGGCTTCGTGCTCAGCGAGGTCTCGGCGGGCACGGCGTTCTCGCAGGCCGTGCGGGCGGCGATGCACCGCGGCTATACCGAGCCCGATCCGCGCGAGGACCTCTCGGGGATGGACGTCGGCCGGAAGGCGCTCATTCTCGCGCGCCTGCTGGGGTATCCGGGCGAGCTTTCGCGCACGGCGGTCGAGTCGCTGGTGCCGAAGTGGGCCCGCCCGATTCCGCTGGCCGAGTTCCTGGCGCGGTTGGAGGAGCTCGACGCCGGCTGGCGCCGGCGCGTCCATGCGGCCGCGGCCGAGGGGATGGTGCTCCGCTACGTGGCCACGGTCACGCGGTCCAAGGTCGCGGTCGGGCTGCGCCCCGTGCCGATCTCGAGCCCGTTGGCCGCGATCAAGGGTTCCGACAACCAGCTGGTCTTCACCACCGCCCGGTACAAGGCGAACCCGCTCGTCATCACCGGCCCGGGCGCGGGCGCGGAGGTCACCGCGGCCGGCGTCCTCAACGACATCCTGCGGCTGGCCGGGGCATGACGGCGGCCGCCGGACCCATTACCGCCTTCGCGCCGGGCGGCGTCGGCAACCTGGGCCCCGGGCTCGACATCCTCGGCCTGGCGGTGGCCGGTGCGGGGGACGTCGTGCGCGCCGAGTGGATGCGGGAGCCGGGCATCCTGGTGCGCGAGCCCGGGCACCCGAGCCTGCCGCGCGATCCCGCGCGGCACACTTCGGCGCTCGCCGCGCGGGCCGTGCTCGCCGCCGCGGGCGGGGGGCGGGCGGGCGGCCGCGGGATCGCGCTCTCCGTCACCAAGGGGCTGCCGCTGTCGGGCGGACAGGGTGGAAGCGCCGCATCGGCGGTAGCGGGCGCGGTGGCCGTCAATGCCCTGCTCGGCGCGCCACTCGACCAGTCGGCGTTGCTGGACGCGTGTCTCGTGGCCGAGGAGACGGTCGCGGGACGGCACCTCGACAACATCGCCCCCTCGCTGCTCGGGGGCATCGTCCTCATCCGCTGCATGGAGACACTGGACGTCGTCCAGCTCCCAGTGCCGAGCGAACTGATGGTGGTGCTGGTCCGCCCGGAGCAGCAGATGCGGACCGCGGACGGGCGGGCGGTGCTGCCACGCGAGGTCCCCCGCGACGTGGCCATGCACCAGGCGGCACAGGTCGGCGCGCTGGTGGCCGCGCTGGCGCTCGGCGACTACGAGCTGCTCGGCCGCGCCATCGACGACCGCATCGCCGAGCCCGCGCGCGCCGGATTGCTGCCCGGCTTCGCGGACGCCAAGGCGGCGGCCCTCGCCGCGGGCGGCCTGGGCGGCTCCATTTCGGGCAGCGGGCCCACCGCGTTCGCGCTGACGCGCGGGCGCGCGGCGGGCGAACGCGTGGCCGCGGCGATGGTCGCCGCCTACGCGGCCGCGGGGCTCAGGAGTGACGCACGGGTGGCACCGGTGGACCGGGTCGGGGCCCGACTGATCGTGGAGACAGGAGAAACGGGATGAGATTCCAGACCGAGCGGCCGAAGAGCTGGCAGGTTTGCCTCCGATGCGGCAACGAGGCGACCGAACTCGACCCCCATCCGCGTTGTCCCTCGTGCGGCGGACTCCGCGAGGTCCGCCACCGCCCGCCCAAGCTGACCCGCGCCGAGCTGATCGAGCGGTTCACCGAGCGTCGCGGCCAGCGCCCGGGGGCGCTGGCCTCCGGCGTCTGGCGGTTCCGCGAAATCGTCCTGCCGTCGGCGGAGGAGGTGGTCTCCCACCCCGAGGGCAACACGCCGCTGCTCCACCGGCTGGCGCTCGACCGCTGGACCGGGGCCGAGCACCTGCTGCTCAAGCACGAAGGCCACAACCCGACGGGATCGTTCAAGGACCGCGGGATGACAGTCGGCGTGACCCAGGCGCGGCGCATCGGTGCCACGGCGGTAGCCTGCGCGTCCACCGGCAACACGTCCGCTTCACTCGCGGCGTACGCCGCGCAGGCGGGGATTCCCGCGCTGGTGCTGGTGCCCATCGACCAGGTAGCGATCGGCAAGCTGGCGCAGACGCTGGCCTACGGCGCCAAGACGCTGCTGGTGCGGGGCGACTTCGACGACTGCCTGCGGCTGGTGGAGGAGGCGAGCCAGCGGCTGGGCGTCTATCTGCTCAACTCGATCAACCCGTTCCGGCTCGAGGGCCAGAAGACGATCGTGCTGGAAATGCTGCAGCAGCTTGCCTGGCAGCCGCCCGACTGGATCGTGCTGCCCGCGGGCAACCTGGGCAACACCGCGGCATTCGGCAAGGCGCTGCTCGAGGCACACCAGTGGGGGCTCATCTCGCAGATCCCCCGCCTGGCGGCGGTGCAGGCCGCGGGCGCGGCGCCGTTCGCGCGGAGCTTCGCGGAGGACTTCGAGCACCAGTACAAGGTGCGGGCCGAGACGGTGGCTACCGCCATCCGGATCGGGGACCCGGCATCGTTCGACCGCGCGGTGCATTCGATCCGGGAGACCGAGGGCGTGGTGCTCGCGGTGACGGACGAGGAGATCCTCGAGGCCAAGGCGGCGGTGGACAGATGCGGCGTCGGGTGCGAGCCCGCCAGCGCGGCCAGCGTCGCCGGAGTGCGCCAGCTCGTGCGGCGCGGGCTGATGGCGCCGGAGCAGCACGCGGTCGCGGTGCTGACCGGCCACATTCTCAAGGATCCCGGATTGCTGCTCAAGTACCACCGGGAGATGGACCCGCCGCCGCCGGGGGCCAACCGGCCGATCGAGATCGACGCGGAGCTCGCGGCCATCGAGCGGGTGTTGGCGACGGCGTAGCCTCAGCGCCTCGTGATGCGCCAGATCGTCCGGTTGTCATCCGCCGAGACGAACAGCGCCCCATCCTTGCCGAGGGCCAGCCCAACCGGCCGGAACCGCGCCCCTTTCATCGTCGCGAACGTCTCGTACTTGCCGGTCGGCTTCCCGTCCGCGAATGGCGCGAACACGACCCGGAACCCCTCCTGCGGCAGCGGTGCGCGGTTCCAGCTGCCATGGAAGGTGATGAACAGCCCGCCGGTGTACGAAGCGCCGAACTGCGTGCCGCCGTAGAACGCGAGCGACATCGGCGCCCAATGCCCTGGAAAGGCGATCGCCGGGTCCTTGGTCTTGGCGCATCGCCCCACCGTCCGGCCGTCCCCGCCGTACTCCGGTGCCAGCACCTTCCGGCCGGCGTCATTGCTGTAGTAGCAGTAGGGCCAGCCGATGTCGTCACCTTCCGACAGCTGCACCAGCTCCTCGGCCGGGTTGTTCGCGTTTGCCTCGGCGCCGAATCCCCAGTTGTCGCCGAGCTGGTCACGGCCGTGGACGGCGGCCCAGACCGCGCCGCTGCCGGGCCGCACTGTAAGCGCCTCCGCATTCCGCAGTCCCGTCGCCCAGCGCCGGCCGTCGGCGAAGGTCTGTCCCCGCCGACCCGCGGCGAAGCGCCACACGCCGGCGTGCCGCTCGAGCTCGGTACACGGGTCGTTGCCCGGGGACCTCGCCAGCCGGTTGATTCGCTGGCAACTGTTGGTGGCGGAGCCAATCTTCACCAGCATGATGTCGCCGCCTGGGAACGCGAGCGTCTTGGCGCCGTGGTCCCCCTCGTCGGGAAGCCCGCTCACAATCGTTTCTGGATCCCCTCGGGGTTCGAGTCGCTCCGGCGCGAGCGCCCAGCGGATGACCCGATCCTGGAAGGCGAGGTAGAGATGCCCGTCGTGCACGGCGACATCGTTCCCCCCGCGCGGACCGAACGTGGCCCGCTCGTCCATCACTCCGTCGCCGTTGCGGTCCCGGAACGCCGCTACCCCGCCGCGCAGGATCCCTCCG
>Ga0209798_10001434_pt1 | contig 14351 bp, 10 predicted proteins | sample DOMMetBare3Fresh_FD_187475 | JGI IMG/M metagenome (GOLD analysis project Ga0209798, IMG submission 187475) | Wetland sediment microbial communities from St. Louis River estuary, USA, under dissolved organic matter induced mercury methylation -... | ecosystem: Environmental > Aquatic >...
TTTTTTTACGACAAGTAATAAGAAAAACGAAGGCAAAAAGTAAAGAAATTATTTTCATAAAAAATATGACTACCTCTTTTTCAAAGCTGATCATTATTATAAATAGCCTGTAAAAATAATATTATTACAAGAGAACTAATTCTATATAAAACAAAAAGGTCATTTAGAATGACCTTTTTGTTTTGAATCTTATAAATAAAATTAATACCCAGGATTTTGCTTCAGGTTTGGATTAACCGCCAAAGCATTTGTTGGAATAGGGTAAATTAAATATTTAGGATCGTCAGTTGTTGTTTTAGTTGGGCCAAAAGGAGTTAAGAATTTCTTGAAACGAACTAAATCATTTCTTCTCCAGCTTTCCCAATATAACTCTCTGCCTCTTTCTGCAAGAATAACATCTTCAGTAACTGCTGCAAGAGTAGTTGCTCCACGTATTGTACGTAATGTGTTAATTGTAGCCAATGCAGTAACATTGTCGCCTTTTCTGAATTTTGCTTCAGCCCACATTAATAACACATCAGCATAACGTAATAATACATAATCATTATCTGCATTACCTCTGTCATCGGAGAAATCATCCTTCATATCCGGAATATATTTTACAATACGTATTCCGGGAGTTTCTACCTGTCCTGTAATAACAGAAGTTACATTATCAGTAAAGATCAGATTATTACCAGCTCTGTCTTTTAAGAGAACGCCACCTTGCCCGTATTGTTGACCTCTTAACAATCCAACTCTTAAACCAGTTTGATCTGTTACTTGACCTACTGCAACACCAGCTGCAGTTCTTGCTGAGTCACCTCTTCTTTGATCAGTTGCATCAAATGAATTATAGAAACTTGATAATGTTGCAAATCCATTCCAGCCACTTGGTCTTTGATTATAATGGGTACTAGCGTGCCATGCCCAACGTACGTTACCAGCCTCGTCACGAGTATTCTTGTTAGTAAAGATTACTTCTTTTGAGTTTTCGGTATTCTGTGGTGAAAATGCATTCCAATAAACATTTTGAAGTGCAAAATTTCCACTTGCAACAATTTCGCTGCCTAATGAAATAACCTGATCCATATCTGCAGATGCAAATGTTGGATTTGCTCTATTAGTATAAACGCCTTTATTCAGATAACACTTCATCAATAAAGCTTTAGCTGCCCATTTATTTGCTTTGTTAGCCGGACCATCACCTAAATTAGGCATTGCATCTGTTAAATCTTTAATGATTTGAGTTAATGCATCGGTTCCCTTTAAAACTCTTGAAGGAAGTAAAAGGTTTTCACCTGCATCACGGAATGGAACCTGATCAAACAAATCAAGTAAATAAAACATTGCATAAGCACGAAGCATTAAAGCCTCTGCTTTTACAGCAGCCGGTGGGTTAAATACCTGAATGTTTGTTGTATTAAAAACAATAGTTGAAAGGTTGTTGTAATTATCTCTTACACGCTGGTTTTCTGCATCCCAGTTATGAGTGTGTAAAACTCTCCAAACGCCGTTATCATCCCAGTCACCACCTCTGGTTGGCCCTAGGCATTGATCAGTTGACATATCTTGTAAACAAAATACGCCGGTTTGATCCTGAAAAGGCCCTCTGTATGAATCATAACATGCCTTCAGCAAACCGTTAATGTCTGCGTTTTTTTGTGCATCAGCAAAGGTTACGGAACCTTCCAGTTTTTCATCAAGCTTTGTGCAGCCTGCACCAAGGATTAAAACCGATGTGATTGATAATATTTTTAGATATTTCATATACATGTTTTTTATTTTTTAAACTTCAATTAAAATGAAAAATTAATACCTAAAATAAAACTCCTTGAAGTTGGGTAAGGTGTGTATTCAATACCAAAAGAAGGAATTCCATCAACTGTTTTAGGTGTGTTTACCTCAGGATCAAAACCAGAATAATTAGTTATTACAAATAAGTTTTGTCCGGTTAAAGTAATATTCACATTTTTGAATGATTTGCCAATATTTCCAACATTATAGGATAAAGTGGTATTTGCTAAGCGAAGGTAATCTCCCTTTTCAAGATATCTGTCTGAAACCGGTTGAGAGTTAGCCGGACTTTCTTTAACCGGGTAATTATAAACTGATTCAGCAATATTTCTGTTATTAGCAATGTTTCCAATTGCTAAAGCAGCTTGTACTGTATTATTATAAATATAATGACCAAAAGCTCCATTTAAGTTTGCAGTAAGAGAAAGCTTTTTATAAGCAACAGAAGCTGTCATGCCTAACAAGAGTTTTGGATTTGCACTTCCTAAATAAAATCTGTTTGCATTTGCATCGCCACCTTCAAACAAATCTAAGCCTGTTGTTTTGTCAACTCCTAAGAATTTGCCAACATAAAAAGTGGAAAGAGGATATCCATTTGCTAATCTTTGAGATCTTGCACCAGTTAAGCCTTGGCCGTTAATTTCGCCGGTAGCAATAGTTGGACCTGTATAATTCTGTAATTCATTTTTAAGGAATGAAGCGTTAACTCCGTAATTGACTGACCAGTCTTTTTTATTTAAAATATTGTAATTCAATGCAATTTCAACACCTGAGTTTATTACATTACCTGGTAAATTAATCCAGTATTTTGCAGCTGGTGCTGGCGGAATTGCATCAAAATTAAACAGCAAATCTGTTGTGTTCTTATTGAAATAATCAACAGTACCAGAAATTTTATTATTAAACAATGTAAAATCTATACCTGCACCATATGTAGTTGTAGTTTCCCACTTTAAATCAGGATTGGCAACATTATCCAACCTAATAGCCTGAGGGCCGCTATATACATATCTCTCTTGTGCAGCTCCTGCAGGGAATTCCTGGTTTCCTGTTTTACCCCAGTTTAAACGAAGCTTCAAGTTGTTAATGAATGAATTGTCTTGCATAAACGATTCATTGCTGATATTCCATGCAAAACCAAGTGCCGGGAAATATCCATATTTATTATTTGCACCAAACTTACTTGATCCGTCTGCTCTGAAAGTTGCAGTTAATAAATACTTATCAAGCAAATTCAGGTTAACTCTTGCAAAATAAGATTGCAATTCAACATCAGGATCAGCATATGAATAGGTGTTTCTTGAAGAAACCGTTGTTCCCTGAAAATAATTAGTATAAGGAATAGAATTTGATGTAAAATCCTGAGCACGCAGCCCCATTCCCTTATTTTTAAACTTCATGTACTCAAAACCAGCAACCGCTCCTAAAGAAAGATTGTTGCTGATTTTTTTATTGTAGTTAAGGGTATGTGTAATTTGCTGAGTACTTAATTCTCCGTTTCCATAAAAACCAAAACCTCTGTTTTCTATATCCTGCAAATTCATCCAACTGGCAATCTGACTTCTTCTGATACCTGTAGCATAGTTTGTACTAAGCATCATACGATATTCGAGATCACTAGTTAATTTAAAATAAGGAGAAATGCTTGCAAGAATATTTGTTCCTTTGATCTGATCGTCAAACGACTCAGATAAAGCCAATGGATTGTAGTTACCTTGTGTAAACCCTATGTCTTTGATATTTAAAGTTCCATTAGAGTTTCTTAAAGGCTTAGTAGGATTCCATTGTAATGCCTGACCAATTAAGCTACCCTCAAAACCAGAGTTATTTGAAACCGGTGCAGTTTGCTCAACTGTTTGTGATGCAATAATATTTACATCTAAGCCAAGCTTTTTGCTTTCAAGAAATTTATATGCTCCACTAAGATTTGTTGTATATTTTTTTAATCCTGATTTCAGAACGATTCCCTGTTGGTCAAAATAACCAAAAGAAGCTCTGTAACGTCCATTTTCATTTCCACCACTTACAGCAACATTATAATTCTGATAAATACCTGTTCTTAAGATTGCATCTAAAGCATCTACACTAGCTCCAAAATCGTTTCCGGTAACACCGTACTTTGTTAAGGCTTGTCTGTAAGTTGCAGCATCTAAAACTTTCAATTTCTTTAATATGTTGCTTACACCTGTTGATACGTTTACATCTAATTTTGGTGCTCCTGATTGGCCTCTTTTTGTTGTAACTAAAATTACACCGTTAGCACCTCTTGAACCATAAATAGCCGCTGCAGATGCATCTTTTAATACATCTATTGAGGCAATATCTGAAGAGTTAATAAAGCTCAATGGGTTTGCTCCAGGCAAATCACCCAATCCACCACTTAAGCCACCAAGACCCGGACGAGGAGAACGACCATCTAAAGGAACTCCATCAACTACAATTAATGGCTGGTTTCCTGTTCTGATTGAATTATTACCTCTAATTCTAACAGAAACCTCTCCACCAGGCGCACCACTGTTGTTGGTAATTTGAACACCAGCTACTTTACCTTGAATTAATTGATCAGGAGAAGCTAAAGCGCCTTGGTTAAAGTCTTTTGCTTTTACTGAACTAATTGACCCGGTAAGATCTTTTTTTCTACTGGTTCCATAACCTGTAACTACTACTTCATTTAAAGCAGCATTTGAAGTTTCAAGTGAAACAGAAACAGATTCTGTTCCTGAAATGTCTACTTCCTTGGTGGTATAACCAACAGAAGAAATAACCAGTGTGTTTGAGCCAGAAGGAACGCTAATTCTAAAGCTTCCGTCATTCGCTGTTGTTGTTGAAGTTCTGGTACCCTTTACCGTTACCGTTGCAGAAGGCACTGCTTCGCCTTTTGAGTCAGTTACTTTTCCGGTAACCGTCTTTGTTTGTGCCAGTGATACATTCACCAGTACAACCAAACTGAACATGGTGAGAATACCTCTCGCAAGTTTCATCAAGATCATAATCAGTAGTTTTTAAATTGTTGAGGGGTTGTTTATTGAGCAGATTTTTGCAGATATGACCGTAAGATTCCTCCACTAAATTTTAATTAATGAAGTTTTTATAGGCAAACTGTAATAACCGGCTGTTAAATCGATGTGAATTTACAGTAAGTTTTTTTTATTTCTTTTCAAGAAATCAACTTATGTTTGAACTTTATAATTCGCAAACGATTGCGGAAATAATTGCAGGGGATAAATTAATTACTTTTTACAACGCATGTCAAATACAACACTCAAAAAAATTGCTCAGGTTCTGGACATCAGCATCTCTACAGTTTCCAGGGCACTTAAAAATCATCCGGATATCTCTGTTGCCACAAAACAGAAAGTAATGGAATTGGCTCAAACATTGGAGTATGAACCCAATGCTATGGCTGTAAACCTTCGCAGCAAAAGCACAAAAGTATTTGGGGTAATGATTCCTTCGGTTACCAATAGTTTCTATGATTCATTTATTTCGGCTGTTGAGAAAGAAGCAAGAAAATCGGGTTATTCCTTAATGATCTTACAAAGTAATGATAACCCGGAAGCTGAATTGGAAAACCTCAAAATTTACCGGCAAAACAGAGTGAGTGGTTTGTTTGCCTGTATTTCTCATGAAACAGTAAATCTTGCACCTTATGAAAAAATGAAAGTAGCCGGAATACCGGTTGTTTTTTTTGATAAAGTACCTGATGGAGGGGGCTTTAATGCCATTTGCTTAGCTGATCATGATTCTGCAGTTCTTGCTGCTGAAACATTAATTGAAAAAGGGAAAAAAAATATTCTGGCAATTTTTGGAAACGAAAATCTTTCTATTACTAAAAGAAGATTAGATGCATTTGAAAAAACGATGTTGAATAATAAAAATATAAAATTAACAGTCTGCTATGCGAATAACCGGTTACAGGCAGAGGAAAAAACCGAGCATTTCTTTCAACCCAAAATAAAACCAGATGCTGTTTTTTGTATGAGTGATGAGATTTTGATTGGGGTTATGAAAAGTTTGCAAAAAATGAAAATTTCAATTCCAAATGAAACGGGTGTTATTGCATTGAGTGATGGATTTTTTCCGAAACTATACTACCCCGAAATTACATATGTGGAAACCAGTGGCTATAAACTGGGTAAACTTGCGCATGAAAGAATGATGGATTGTATTCATGGAGATACTACAATAAAAGAATTATTTGCAACTACATTATTTGTTGAAGGCGGTTCAATTTAAAATTTTTGTTTCTTTTCTTGTAAGCAGTTTTACCTGTAACTGAATAAAAATTCCGGTTACAATAAAAAACAGGCTGCCGATTTTATCTGTTTCTATTAAATCACTCAATAGATTTAAAGTAACAATCATGCTTAAGATTACTCCACAAAGCATAGCCAAAGCCTGGTCAAACGGATCATCCAATGTATGATATGCTTTTACTGCAATGCTAAACATTGCAAGCAATAAAATAATAAACAAGATCATACCCGGAATTCCCTGTTCAACTGCAAGCAATAAAAAATAATTATGTACTGATGATTTTTCTTCATTACTGCTTACCCAGGTTTTAAATGCATTCACCGTATACTCTTTATAATGCAATGAAAAACTATTAGGTCCATACCCTTTTAACTTTTCCCGGTTTGCCATTCTAAAACCTGCAATCCATCTGTAAAACCGTTCCATGGTAGATATATCTTTCAACTCATAAGTAGCTTCAATATGTTCGGTAATATTTGTGTGTTGCCTGGTTTTATTAAAATCTGGCGCAAATTTTAAATAGTTATCGTTTTGTATTAGCCAGTAAAGTGCTATAGCCATCATCAAACCGGCTATAATAATAAATGATAAAAGAAGCTTTTTTTTAATTGCATACCATGTTAGTACTCCTGTAAACAAACACAACCATGCACCTCTTGAATATGCAAAGAGAAGAGCAATTAAAAAAAGAACAATTATTACAATTGTCCATTTACGGGTGCGCCCACTTGAAAAATGATACCACATAAACAGTATGGGTAATAAACAAACCAATAAGGCAGAATAATTAACATGATTTCTAAAAAAGGGAGAAAGTGTTTCATTAATACTATTAAAAGAAAATCCGGTTATTGCATGTCTTACTAAACTTCCGATTACAGGTATCAGCATTGCAAAAATGAATGCCTTTGAAGCAAGTCTGTAGTCTTCCTTTGTTTTTAAAAACAATAAACCCCCAAGAACAAAAGCAATAATAAACCATGATTTTGCCAATACATATTTAATACTCAACAACATTTCTGTTGAATAAATAACTGTAATCAGCATCCAGCCAAATTGTAAAATTAGAAGCAATGCTAAACTGCTCCTTAAAATTTGATTGGGAAAAAGTGATGGCCTTAAAAGTAAAACAGCAATTAATGATCCTGAAAGCAATAGCATCAAAGGCTCATCGGGCATATCTGTTGAAATGGTGGATGTAACAGAAAGCTCAGTTGATAACGGAATGACAAATAATAGAATAAAGTAAAGAAACCTGAGATCAGATGTAAATAGAACGAAGAAAAGTATTACAAATGGAATAGTTACCAGAAAATATGTTTCGGTTAGTATACCGGTAACAAAAAATAAAAGAGCTGCTATTGAAAGCAACCACCAGGTGTTCATTTTGTTTTTTGTAAACTGGCGATGCATATCAGCTCAATTTTGCATTCTTCTTCCATTCAATTAGTAATAGCAACAAAACAGAAAAAACAAATGAAAGGATTGCTGCTAAAATAACACCTGACAGAACCTGAGGTTTGTCTTTTTTCAAAGCCGGTAATGCATTTTCAATTACAAACAATGCACTTACATTATTTATACTGGTATTAAATTGCTGAATGAGCTTTTCCTTTTCATTCAGGTCTTTAATGATTTCAGCTTTCCTTGCAGTAAGAAAAGCGTTTGAGTTTGTTAATTGCGTTTTCTCAATCTGCTGAAGTGTATCTTGTTGTGCACTAAAATCATTCTTTAGTTTTTGTAAAATCTCCAGCTTCATATTATTCAACGATGCAACACTTTTTTCGTTTACTTTTTTTACAATGGCATTGGCCATTGCAGCAGCAAGCTGTTTATCAGTATCCCATACATTTACTTTTACGTGGCCATATTCGTTTTTTTGAATTTTTACATTTTCTTTATACTCATAATCAGCCAGGTATTGTGCCCTTTCGCTTTTAGGGTTAATTTTATAATGCCTGATGAGTTGAAAAGTATCAACCATAAATCTGTTCATTTCTTCTGCTTTGGAAATGGCCATCAGCCTGTCGTTATCAAATTCACCACCAAAATAAAAATATTGCTCCCAAAATTCTGTTCTGTAAATGTTCGACCTGTCGCCAATGTTTGGATTGGCTGCAGTGAAAATAGCTGAGCTTCTGTAATATGGTTTTTTTATAAGAAGTAAAACAGCAGTACTTATTGTAGCAAGCAATACAATGAGCACAATACGTTTCCAGCTATTGCGGATCATGTTAAATACAATTTCTAAATTCATATTCATATATATAAGCAAAAGGGCTAAAATACAACAGTTTTACAGTTGCTGAATTAAATTCATCAACTCATGAAATAACCTGAACCTTACGGTTAAAACTTTCATCAAGTGAAATAAACGTTTCCGTTCGTTCAATTCCTTTTATTTTTTGTAATGCATCGTGTAAAACAAATCGTAATTGATTAATGTCTTTACAAACAACTTCTATAAACATACTGTAATTACCGGTTGTATAATTAAGCCTTACAATTTCTGGAATCTTTTGCAGATCTTTTGCTACTGCATCATATAAAGAACTTTTTTCAAGAAAAATGCCAACAAAGGCAGTAATATCATATCCTAATGTTTTTAAATCAACATTTAATTTGGTTCCTTTTACAATACCTTGTTCCTGTAGTTTTTTAATACGTACATGAATAGTACCTCCGGAAACAAAGAGTTTTTTTCCCAGATCAGCATAGGAAATTTGTGCATCTTCCATCATTTCAGAAATGATCTGCAGATCCAGTTTGTCAAGATTTAATTTTCCTGCCATTATTGAATAGTTTATTAATTATTATTCAAATTAATAGAATATTTATTAAATAACATCGAAACTTTTTAAATTTATGTTGAAATATTTGCAATGAATATGACTTTTAACTTAATATTGCACTGTAAACGTTCTTTGAACAACAAATTGTGGAGTGATGAAATTTTGGCAGACATGCCCTCTTGTCTCGGGGGTGGGGGTCACAGGATAAACACAGCATAGAGCCGAATTGATAGCGATATTGATTCGACCGGGGTCGACCACCGAACTTTGTGCTATAGCTAACTGCCTCGTGGAGGTTCGATTCCTCCCTCTACAGCTTAAACAAAAACCCAAACTACAAAAACCAAAAAACAAGTAGTGCATTTGGTTACCGAATGCAATAGTTATTGGATTTGGATTTTGTGTTTTGTTCTTTTACAATGTGGGGTGATGAAATATTTGGCAGACATGCCCTCTTGTCTCGAGGGTGAGGATCACAGGATAAACGCAGCATAGAGCCGAGTTGATAGCAATATCGATTCGACCGGGGTCGACCACCGAACTTTGTACTGCAGCTAACTGCCTCGTGGAGGTTCGATCCCTCCCCCTACAGCTTTAACACAAGAATGGATATTGTATTTATTCTTTGTAACGATTGTTTTCTCATGCTTTTTTTATTTGCCTTTTGTTTATACAAAAGGCTTTTTTGTTTTACAACTTTATAAACCAATTAACTGAAAAATGAAATAAGGTTTTTAAATCCGGTTTTGAGTTTGTATTTTCAGGAACAATCTTTTCTATGATTAAAAAATCAGTTCGTTATTTAAAAGATATAACCATTAAAGAACTGAATAATGGTCTTTCGGAGCAATTAACGTATCACAATTCAATGCATACTTTAGATGTAATGAAACAATCGCTTGCCATTGCAAAACGAGAGGGCGTTACCAATAAAGAAGACCTTTTACTTTTAGAAGTTGCAGCGTTATATCATGATACCGGATTTCTTTCTCTATATAAAAACCACGAAGATGAGAGTTGTGAAAAGGCCAGGAAGGAACTTCCTGTTTTTGGATTTACAAAAAAACAAATTAACAGAATTTGTGGAATTATACTGGCAACCAGAATTCCCCAGAGTCCCAAAAACCTGCTTGAACAAATTCTGGCCGATGCTGATCTTGATTACCTTGGAAGAAAAGACTTTTTCAGAATAAGCAAATTGTTAGAAGCTGAATTTTTAATTTATAATATTGTAAAAAGTAAAAAAGACTTTGAGGAATTACAATTAAAATTTTTTGAAACTCATGATTATTTTACCAGCTCATCAAGAAAACTCCGAAAACCTGTGAAAAAAAAGACTTATGAAACACTAAAGAAAAAATACATTTCAAAATATTCAAAGAAGAGAAACACATGAACTCTTCACACAAAATTGCACGGCTATTAAATATTCAGCAACACGAATGGCCACTGGTAAAACTTTTATTTGTTCTGCAGTTCTTACAAGGGGCTTCTATTGCTTTGTTTTTTACTTCAGCTCTTTCACAGTTTCTTGACAGATTTCCAATTTCTGACTTAGCTTATGTTTTTTTACTATCTGCCGCTTTGCTTTGGATAACAGGAATTATCTGTAATAAGCTTGAACATAAATACAGTTTATATAAGCTGAGTATTATTATGACGATAATAATGACATCGCTCATCTTTTTTTTCTGGGCAGGAAAATTTGTTTTTACTTCATTTTGGTTTTTCTATTTAATGCTTGCATTGTTTAATGTAATGTATCTGATTAATAACCTTGAATTCTGGGGACTTTCAGCACAGGTATATGATGTAAGACAAAGTAAACGGTTATTTGGAGTAATCAGTTCGGGTGATATACCGGCAAAATTTTTGGGTTATACTATAGCAATATTATTTGTGCCGTTTTTAGGAACTCAAAATTTACTTATTATTAGTTTAGCTGCAATGTTAATTTCTTTTTACGTTCTGAAAATTATTTTTAATTCTCCGGAGCTTAAAAAAATATCATCACATGCTTCTAAAATAAAACAACAACATACTGCTGGTATATCTGCACTTGTTAAATTGTTTGCTGAGAATAAACTGATCATCCGCACTGCCCTTTTATCAATGATTGCTTTTACCGGATTTATATTAATTGAATATGCATTTTATGCAGAAATAAAAGGTTCAAATAAATATAAAACCGACGAATCGTTTGCCCTCTTTACCGCTTTATTTATGGGTGGCGCAAGGTTAATTGCCTGGCTATTTAAACTTGGTTTTACCGGAAGAATCATTACCAAAATAGGAAACAGAAATGCATTACTCATTACGCCCATTGTATTATTTGTGTTTAATGCAACTATCATTTTACTTTTTAATTTATCGCCGCATAATTCAGCAATATTATATGTATTTGGAGCTGCTGCAATTTTAGTAGATGCTCTAAGGGCGTCTATTAACTCACCCGTATTGCTAACAATATTACAGCCACTTTCCACACCCGACAGATTACGATCACATAATATAGTAAAAGGCGTAATGGATCCTTTTGCTTATTTATTTACCGGTTTGCTTTTACTCTTTTTATACAAATGGGGGGGGTATAATCTGGCAATCATTTGCTTAATTCTTATTGGTATTTCGTTACTATGGGCAATATATGTTTTTCTTGTTCAGAAAGAGTATTTAAATATGCTTATAAAAACCATCAGCAGCAGGTATTTTAAAAATGAAGATTTTAATTTATATAATAAAGACACAATTGAAAAAATTACAAATAAGATTAATACCGGTAACGAGCTTGAGGTTTTGTACATTCTTAAACTTCTTGAAAACGGAACAAATAAAATAAATAATGAACTGATAGCAAAAGCATTGAATCATCCATCAGAAGCTGTACGTATTCAAGCTCTTCATTTAATAGATAAGAAACACAATGTTAATGCAGCTGATGATCTAATTAAAATGATTGAAATAAAAACGAATCCAGCCATTTTTGCAAAAGCACTAAGGGTGCTTTCGTCTATTGCTTATGATTATAATCGTTTAAAGCGTTTTTTAACAAATGAAAATTCGCAAATCAGGTTTGCAGCTATTGAAAGCATAATAGAATATAGCAGATCAGAAATTGAAAAGGCACCTGTCATTCAATCTATAAAAGAAATGTTTTCTTCTTTGGACCCTGAAGTAAAACTTTCGGCTATAAAGCTTGCTTCAAATATTTCTGAACCACTGTTTAATACAGAATTAATTCGGCTTTTGAACGATCCGGATGAAATCATTATAAAAACCACTATTAATACAATTGGGGAAAAACATAATAAAAACATTCTTTCCCGTTTAATTCCCCTTTTTCCTTTACATGAAAAAGAAGTACTTGAGGCTTTTTACAATACCGGAGATAAAGCGTTAGAAAGTATTATGGAGCTGCTGCAAACAAAAACAATCAACCACAAACAAAAAGAAAGACTCATCCTAACTTTAGGAAGAATTGGCAGCCCCGCCTCACAAATAAAATTATTAGAACTTTTACCCCAATTATTACCTCTCAACAATATTATTATTAAATCTTTAAACCGATGCAGTTATCATATTACTGAAAACAGCAGACCGGTAATTGATTCAATTACCAATAACTACCTTATCAGATCGGTTGAGCTGCTGTTTATGCTAAACAGGTTAAAACCGTTACAAAAAATAAAACAGACTTTATACAATTCCCTTTTGCTTGAATTGGAAGATTTAAGAGAAACGTTGCTGAACCTCTTTTCGTTTTATTCTCAAAAAGAACAGGTAGATAAAATTAAGAAAGCATTACAGCTCAATAAAAAAGAAACAGCAGCTAATGCACTGGAGCTTATAGAAGCAACAATAAAAAAAGACTATGCCACTACTTTTAATACGGTTTTTGAAGATTCTGATATTTCATTTCGGTGTAACTTGTTAAAAAAGATGATACCCGAACAAGCATTTAATAATATTGAAAAGGTAGTAACAAGATTGTTGAAAGAAGATGAGCAATTTAATAACTGGACCCTAGCGTGTTCACTGTACTCATGTAAATTAATACCATTACAGATAGACCACCTGATAATGAACAGATTTTTAAAATCGGAAAACAGATTATTAAAAGAAACTGCAACCTTTGCTATATCATAAGTTAAAACCGAAACCATGTCATCTGTAGCTGATAAATTACTTCTGTTTGAAAAAGTGCTCATACTCAAATCGCTTGATTTGTTTATTCAAACACCAGAAACCATTTTATCTGAACTGGCGCCTTTAATGGAAGAAGAAGAATACCAGGCAGAAACTACCATATTTAAAGAAGGTGATATTGGCGATTGTATGTACATCATCTACAGAGGTGAAATACGCATTCATAAAGGGAATATGACGCTGGCCCTGTTAAAAGAAAAAGAAGTGTTTGGTGAATTATCTTTACTTGATTCCGAAACAAGATCTGCTACTGCAACCTGTAATACAGATTGTTTTTTATTTAAAATTGACCAGGAACCATTTTATGAATTACTTGAAGCAAGACCTGAAATTGCAAGAGGTTTTATAAAAATTCTCTGCCAAAGGCTAAGATTACAGAACGAAAAATCTGTATTACTTTCTAAATAATAAAATGATTTTTTTGAGTTTTCACTAATCTATATAAAGAGTTATAATTAATCTGGTCAGGATTATCTTTGCCCGCAATGGGCCAAAAAAAATTACATCGTTTTGCTGAAATAGAAACATTTCCCAATGTGTTGCAATATCCGGAGAATATGCCCGGCAAATGGAATGAGTTTTTAAAAAATAATAACAGCATTACACTTGAACTGGCATGTGGTAAAGGAGAATATGCAATTGGACTTGCCCGCCTTTATCCCGATCGTAATTTTATTGGTGTTGATTTAAAAGGAAATCGCATTTGGGTAGGCGCTAAAACTGCATTAAAAGAAAATTTAAGTAATGTGTTTTTTTTACGCACTCAAATTGATCGTATTGCAGAATACTTTGCGCCTGAAGAAACAGGCGAAATCTGGATAACATTTCCTGATCCGCAGCTACGTGCTTCCAAACACAAAAAAAGATTAACTCACCCAAAGTTTTTACGCCTGTATCAACAGATTCTAAAACCCGGATCTCTTGTTCATTTAAAAACTGATTCCCCCGTTTTATACAACTTTACTAAAAAAGTAATTGAATTATATAACTTGCATTTACATACTGATATCAATGATTTATATCAACAAGAAACCATAGGTGATGATTTAAAAATAAAAACACACTACGAAGGTTTGGATATAGCTCAAAGCAGCCGTATTCATTACCTCTGTTTCTCATTACCTGTTCATGAACTCTCCCTTGAGAAAGACCCGGAACTTAAACAATGGGTTTTTGAAAATGAAATAAAATAATTTTAAATGTTATTCAACAATTTATGATTTTAATGGTTGTACATTTTGAACTGCATCGCCACATATGAATAAACTTAAAGAAGGAATTGATTTTTATTACGACGAGCATGATAACATGGTACTTACT
>Ga0209798_10001435_pt1 | contig 14349 bp, 13 predicted proteins | sample DOMMetBare3Fresh_FD_187475 | JGI IMG/M metagenome (GOLD analysis project Ga0209798, IMG submission 187475) | Wetland sediment microbial communities from St. Louis River estuary, USA, under dissolved organic matter induced mercury methylation -... | ecosystem: Environmental > Aquatic >...
GCCCCGCCAGGATGCAGTACTCACCGTCGTGCGTCGTCCTCGCGGCGGGGGTGAAGGCACAGTGGCTGGCCGGTGCGGCTCACCACACCATGCATTTCGGCCACGGCTGGTCGCAGGTCTTCGACGATCTCGAAGGCGGGCGGTTGATGCGCGACCCGTCCTTCCTGGTCTCGTTGCCCACGGTCACCGACCCAGGGCTGGCACCGGCCGGCAGCAGCGCGGCCTATGTGCTCTTCCCGGCTCCCAACCTCGACCACGCGCGGCCGCTCGACTGGTCCAGGCTGCGTGGTCCGTACCGTGAGCACATGCTCAAAGCTCTTGAGGACGCCGGCTACCGGGGCTTCGGCGGGGCGATCGACGCCGAGCTTCTGATCACCCCCCAGGATTGGGCGGACCGCGGTCTCGGGGCCGGAACACCGTTCGCGGCGGCCCACACCTTCGGACAGACCGGCCCCTTCCGCTCCCCCAACACCCTCGGCGAAAACGTGGTCTTCGCCGGGGCGAGCACCACGCCAGGTGTCGGGGTGCCGATGGTGCTGATCAGCGGGCGCCTGGCCGCCGAGAGGCTGACCGGCCGCGATCCGGGCTATCGTTCCCTGGCGTGGCGTTGAGCGAACCCGGCACGCAGCCAGGCACTGCGAGCGGACCCCGGGCCCCGGACCTGGCCGCGGCCTATGAGCACTGTCGGCGGATCCATGCGGCCCACGGTCGCACCTACTACCTCGCCACCCGGCTGCTGCCTCGCGATCGACGCCCCGACGTGTGGGCCCTCTATGCCTTCGCCCGGGTGGCCGACGAGCTCGTGGACGCACCCGCCAGCCCTGACCCTGCAGCCCTGCTCGGGTGGCGCGACCAGGCAATGGCGGCAGTGCGATCCGGCTCCCGGCCGGACCCCGTGAAGCAGCCCGTCCTGGCCGCGACCTGGCACACGATGCGCACCCTCGGGCTCGAGCCCGACCTGTTACGGGAGTTTCTCGACTCGATGGTCATGGATCTGACGATCTCCCGTTACGCCACCTGGGAGGACCTTCGCGGCTACATGCGCGGCAGCGCCGCCGTGATCGGCGAGCTGATGGCGCCCCTGCTGGGCGCCCGCGGGTCCGAGGCGATGGGTCGCGCGGCGGCGCTGGGGGAGGCCTTTCAGCTGACCAACTTCATCCGCGACATCGGTGAGGACCACGCCCGGGGCCGGGTCTACCTGCCGCAGGCGGACCTGGCGCGCTTCGGGGTCAGCGAGGCCCTGCTGGCGGAGGTCGTTCGCAGCGGGGTGCCGCCGGCACCGGTGCGCTCGCTGGTCGCGTTCGAGGTGCGCCGCGCCATCAACCTCTATGAGCTCGCCAAGCCGGGGCTGAGGATGGTCGACGCCCGCAGCCAGCCATGCCTGGAGATGGCATTCACCCTCTACCGGCGGATCCTGCTTCGCGTGATTGCCAATGACTTCAACGTGTTCGAGCGCCGGCTGGTCGTGCCACCCTGGCAACGGCTGGCCACCGCCGGGCACGTGAGCGCCCGCTCGGCAGGCGCCGGGCTCACCAGCGTCATCGACCTGCGCGAGGCGTTCGGGTCCTCGCCCCGATCCACACCCAGGCGGCACAGCTGATGAGCACCAGGGCGAAGCCGAACGCCAGGTCCTCGACCGGCGCATAGGCAACGCGGCCGTCTCCGAGGAGGGCGATCCGCTCCGAGCCCAGGATGGCGTCGCCGTCGTAGCGGACGACTCCGCGGCCGGTCAGCCAGCCGTTGGTGACCAGCTGAAAGACCATGACGATGCCGTATGCCGTCCACCAGGTCCGCGAGCGCACCAGCGCGGTCCGCAGGACGAACAGGTCCGCAGCGACCGCGACCAGCACGGCGCCGGCGGCCGCGGCGGTGTAGGTCATGTCGCGGCGCAGGTCATGGGAGGTGGGAGGTCATGATCTCCGGCGCCGCGATCCGGCGATGGTCACCGCCTCGTAGGTGAGGATCCCGGCGAGGGGGATCACCACGAAGAAGGCGTACTCCTCCAGCGGCAGCCCCCACCACCGTGCGGGTAGCGTCTGGGCAGGGTCGAAGTGCCACTGACCCGCGGCGGTTGCCGCCAGGTCCCAGGCCACGAACAGCACGGCGGCCGGGATGATCGCCCCGAAGAGGCGCAGAGGCTGGCGAAGGACGTTCAGGCCGTAGAACCTGTGCAGCGGGAGAGTGCCGGCCAGGACGAACACCAGCATCACGCCATACGATGCATGGCTCCAACCGGCCCCCACGATCAGCTGGTCGCCGGCGATCAGTAGGCCGCTTCCATGGCTCGGCGCCGCACCTCGGTCTTGAAACCGGCCAGGAGCGCGTCCATGGGGGAGCCCTTCACCGGAAGGGTGTCATCCGGGGTGAACAGCCATCTCAGGATCTGCGCGTCGCTCATCCGGCTGTCACCGAGCACGGTGAAAGTGCCTGTGAGCTCGGGCAACGGCCCGTCCTCGTTGAAGAACTTGGCCGGGACGGATACCACGTTGCGGGGGCCGATCCTGACCGCGAGGACCTGCCGGTCCTCGATCATCCGCCGGACGTCGCCGAGCCGAAGACCCATCCTCTCCCCTATGTCGGGGACGGTCAGCCACTCCCCCACAAGCTGTTCGAGATCGTCATCGAGATCACTGGCGGGTGCGTCCTCGTTCTTGTCGTTAGCCACGGGTCAAGACTCTCACTGTCTGGGCGTGGGACAAATCACGTCGATCGACGAGAGCCGGCAGGCAGACGCCCACCGGGGCGGTTGCCTGGTGCCTGCGCGGGTCTGCGCCGTCAGTCCACAGCCTCGCCTGCGCGGATCGGCCCGCAGAGTTCCGTAGACTCGGCACGTGTCCTCCCCCGGTCCCTCCCTCATCGATCGTGTCCTCGACGGACGCTATCGCGTGCTCTCGCACGTGGCTGACGGCGGGATGGCGACGGTCTACGTCGCCCTGGACGAACGCCTCGATCGCCAGGTCGCGCTCAAGGTCATGCACCCCGACCTGGCCAAGGACGAGTCCTTCGTGCTGCGGTTCCGTCGCGAGGCCCGTTCCGCGGCGATACTCAGCCACCCCAACGTGGTAGCGGTCTACGACCAGGGCGAGGACGACGGTCAGGTGTTCCTGGCGATGGAGCTCGTCAAGGGGATGACCCTGCGACAGGTCATGCAGTCCGAGGGGCCCCTCACCCCCCGCGCCGCCCTGGACATCTTCGACCCGGTTCTGCAGGCTCTCGGGGCGGCGCACAGCGCCGGCCTGATCCATCGCGACGTCAAACCTGAGAACGTCATCCTTCGCGAGGACGGCACCGTCAAGGTTGCCGACTTCGGTCTGGCGAGGGCGATCGCCACGACCACCCTGACCACCCAGACTGGGCTTCTGCTGGGCACCGTCGCCTACCTCTCACCCGAGCAGGTCGAGCGTGGGGTCGCCGATGCCCGCAGCGACGTCTACGCTGCCGGCCTGCTGCTCTTCGAGATGCTCACCGGGTCCAAGGCCTACCTGGGTGACTCCGCGATCCATGTGGCCTACCAGCACGTTCACAGCACCGTGCCGCTGCCCTCGAGCCGCGTGGACACGGTGCCTGCCGGGCTCGATCACCTCGTCGCGAGGGCCAGCGCACGCGACCCGGACGAGCGCCCCCGGGACGCCAACGAGCTGCTCACCGAGGTGCGGCAGGCGCGTCAGGGGTTGTCGCCCGAAGAGCTCGACCAGCGGCCTGCAGTCGCCCTCGGCGCCGCGAACCCGACGACCACGCTGTCCCGCACGGCGGTGGCCCCGGCGCTGACGCCGCCGACCGGTGGCGGGTCGGCTGCCACAGGGCCCGCCGCCAGCGCTTCCGGACCGCGCCGGCATCTGCCCGGCCCAGGCCCACTGCGCGGGCGCTGGTGGCCCGTCGCACTGACCGCAGCAGCCCTCATCGCGGTTGCGGCTACCTTCTACTTTGTCGGGGGCCCCGGCGCCAAGACCACGGTGCCCAGGGTCGTCGGCTCGACCACCCAGGTCGCCGAGCGGGCGCTGACCTCTGCCCACCTCGACGCCCTGGTCGTCAGGGCGTTCGACGAGACCGTCAGGGCCGGGGTGGTCCTCGCCGGCGACCCGGCGGCCGGGCAAGAGGTCCGCCGCGGATCCACCGTCACCCTGACCGTTTCACGAGGGCCGGAGAGATACGGCGTACCCAGGCTCGTCGGACGCACCCAGGCCGAGGCGGAGCAACGGGTGACCGACGCGCGTCTGACTGTCGGCAAGGTCAGCAAGGCCTTCAGCGAGACCGTTCCCCAGGGCCAGGTCATCTCGACGACGCCGGCGGCGAACACCTCGGTCAAGCGGGCTTCGCCGGTCAGCCTGGTGATCAGCGCGGGCCGGCAGCCGATCACCGTCACGGACTGGACCGGCCGCCCAGCCCAGCAGGCCGTGGCCGCGATGACCACGGCAAAGCTCAGGGTTGATGCGACCAGGCAGGACTGGAACGACACCGTGCCCAAGGGGTCGGTGATCAGCCAGTCACCGACCGGAGGAACCCTCTACCGCGGGGACCTGGTGACCCTGGTCGTCTCCAGGGGACCCAGGCTGGTGGTGGTCCCCAATGTCGTCGGCCTGCAGGAACGGCCCGCGAGGAAGACCCTCGAGGGCCTCGGCTTCACCGTGAAGGTGGAGCGCGCGCTCGGTGGGTTCTTCCGCACCGTCAGGCTCCAGTCGGTCCCAGCCGGAACCCCGGCACCGCAGGGCTCAACCATCACGCTCACCGTGGTCTGAGGGCTCTGCACCTGTGACCACGACAGAGGTGAGCCCGGCACCGGCGAGCCCGGCACCGGCGAGCCCGGCCCGATCCAGCCGGCTTGCCACCCTGGTCCTTATCGGCGTCACCGCGATGTGGGGATCGTCCTTCTTCCTGATCCGCGACGTGGTTCTGGAGGTATCCCCCACCGACTTCCTCGCTGTCCGTTTCACGATCGCCGCAGTGGCCATGATGGCCGTGTTCTGGCGTCCGATGCTGGCCCTGAACAGACGCGACCTCCAGGTTGGGGTCGGTCTGGGGATCGTGTATGCCGTGGCTCAGATCTTCCAGACGATCGGTCTGGCGCACACCGAGGCCTCGCGCTCGGGCTTCATCACGGGAACCTATGTCGTGTTGACCCCCATGCTCTCAGCCGTCCTGCTGCGCGAACGCATACCGCGGTCGACCTGGTTTGCCGTGCTGATGGCCACGGCGGGACTTGCGACCCTGTCTCTGAAAGGATCCGGTCTCGGTTTCGGTCTCGGCGAGAGCGTGACCCTGGTGGCAGCCGCCTTCTACGCGCTGCACATCATCGGGCTCGGACGATTCTCCTCACCTGCCAGCGCCGCCGGCCTCTCCGCTCTCCAGATGGTCGTGATCGCGGCGGTCTCCGTGGTCGCGGCGGTGCCAGGAGGGATCGACCTCCCGCGCAGCGCCGGCACCTGGACGTCGGTTCTCTGGATGGCCCTGATGGCAGGCGCGGTGGCCATCTGGGGGCAGACCTGGGCCCAGTCCCACCTGTCGGCAACCCGAGCCGCGATCGTGATGACCCTTGAGCCGGTGTTCGCGGCGGCGTTCGCCGTGTCCCTGGGCGGTGAGTCGATGACCCTCCGGATGCTCCTGGGCGGAGCCATGGTCCTCGCCGCGATGTACACCGTCGAGTTCATCGGCCGCCGACCTGACGTGACCGCAGAGCAGAGCCCCCCGGCCGAGCTGCTCCATCACGAGGTCTGAGGCGGCCTCGACACCCGGGCATCGGCCGCCCTCATGACGGTCGAGAGCCCGCGGGCAGGGCCACGGCCCTGCAGGTCTCGCCGCGAGGCTGGTCTCTTCTGAGTCAGCTGGTCTGGCTACAGTAGGAGCCAGACCAGCGAGGCGAACTGACTCGGCTCAGTTTCTACCCTCCGGTAACAACCCGGGTTGCAGAGGCGACCCATCAACCACAGAATGGTGCACCTCATGGTGATGATCCGTCCGTCCGTCGGCAACTCGCTGACCTTTCGAGTGTTGTTGCAGCGAGTCCCCGGCACGTTGGGGAAGCTGACCTCGGCTCTCGGAGCCGCGGGCGCACTGGTGGACACCATTGACATCATCGAGAACACCGGCGACGCCATTGTCCGACAGATTCAGGTCGAGACCCGCGGGGAGGAGCACGGCCGGCAGGTTGTGGAGGCGGTGAGGTCGGTCTCCGATGTGGAGCTCCTGTCGGTGACCGACCGCGTCTTCGACCGTCATCGCGGCGGCAAGATCGAGGTGACGCCGAAGTTCCCGGTGCTGACCCGTGACGATCTGTCGATGGCCTACACACCCGGTGTCGGCCGGGTGTGTACCGAGATAGCGGAGAAGCCCGACCTGGTCTGGGACTACACCATCAAATCGAACTCGGTGGCGGTGCTGACCGACGGCACCGCGATACTCGGCCTCGGTGACCTCGGCCCGGAGGCGGCCATGCCCGTGATGGAGGGCAAGGCGATGCTGTTCAAGCAGCTCGCAGGCGTGGACGCCTACCCCATCTGCGTGAACACCTCAGGCGTCGAGGAGCTCGTCGCCGTGGGCAAGGCGATCGCACCAGGGTTCGGCGGCATCAACCTGGAGGACGTCGCTGCGCCGGTCTGTTTCGAGGTCGAGCGACGACTCCAGGAAGAGCTGGACATCCCGGTCTTTCACGACGACCAGCACGGCACGGCGATTGTCTCGCTGGCAGCCCTCTACGGGGCGGCCGAGGTGGTTGGCAAGCGGCTCGAGGACCTGAACGTCGTCTTTCTCGGCATGGGTGCGGCCGGGATAGCCTGCATCAAGCTGTGGCAGCACGCAGGCGTCGCCCACGTCATCGGGGTGGACCGCCACGGCATCGTCTCACCCGAGCGCACCGACCTCAACGAACAGAAGCGAGCCATCGCCGAGGCCAACCCGCAGGGACGGCGCGGAGGGCTGAAGGAGGCGTTGGTGGGGGCCGATGTCCTCGTGGGCGTCAGCGGTCCCGGGCTGGTGAAGCCCGAGTGGGTGGCCGCCATGGCCAAGGACGCCATCGTCTTCGCGATGGCCAACCCGACTCCCGAGATCATGCCTGAGGAGATGCCGGACAACGTGGCGGTGGTCGCCACCGGCCGCAGTGACTACGCGAACCAGATCAACAACGTCCTGGTCTTCCCGGGTCTCTTCCGCGGGCTGCTGGACAGCCGCGCACGATCCGTGGACATGTCGATGAAGGTTGCGGCGGCCAGGGCGATCGCGGACATCGTCGCCGCGGACGGAGCGTCCTCGGACTTCATCATTCCTTCGATCTTCGATGCGCGGGTTGTCCCGGCGGTAGCCAAGGCGGTGCAGGACGCCGCGGCCGCGTCCGGGCTGGGTTCACGGCCCAAGCTGAAGAAGACGACTCGAATCTGACCACCCACAGGACTGGAGCCCAGATGTCCAGTGTCGGCGACATCCCGGTAACGGACGAGGCGTCGAACGGTCCAGTTACCGATGCCCGGGCCCGCCGGCTGCGGGACCTGCGGATCTCGGTGACCGACCGATGCAACTTCCGCTGTGTCTACTGCATGCCGAAGAGGATCTTCGGCAGGGACTTCGTCTTCATGGAACGGGACGAGCTGCTCACCTTCGAGGAGATAACCAGGCTCGCCAGGATCGCCGTCGCGCACGGGGTCGAGAAGATCCGGCTCACCGGCGGCGAACCGCTGCTGCGACGGGGTCTTGAGGAGCTGGTGGGGCTGCTCGCGGAGCTGAGGACCCCGCACGGCCGTGAGGTCGACATCGCCCTGACCACCAACGGGTCGGTCCTTGCCCTCAAGGCACAGTCGCTCAAGGAGGCCGGCCTCAGACGGGTGACCGTCTCGCTCGACTCACTGGACGACGCCACCTTCAAGGCCGTGAACGATGTCGACTTCCCCGTTGCCAGCGTCCTGCGCGGCATCGAGGTGGCTCATGAGGTCGGCCTGGGCCCGATAAAGATCAACATGGTGGTCAAGCGCGGCCAGAACGATCAGGACATCCTGCCGATGGCACGCAGGTTCAAGGGCTCGCCATACATCCTGCGCTTCATCGAGTTCATGGACGTCGGCACCAGCAACGGCTGGAAGATGGCGGAGGTGGTCCCGTCGGCCGAGGTCATCAGCCTCATCAACGCCGAGCTTCCCCTGGAAGAGGTCGCCCCGAACTACAACGGCGAGACCTCCGCCAGATGGCGCTACCGAGACGGCAGCGGCGAGATCGGCGTGATCTCCAGCGTGACCCAGTCGTTCTGCGGGTCCTGCACCCGGGCGCGCGTCTCCACCGAAGGCAAGCTGTACACCTGCCTGTTCGCCACCGGCGGCCATGACCTGCGTGCCCTCATGCGCGGCGGGTGCTCGGACGAACGGCTGTCCGAGGCGATGGCCCACATCTGGCGAGAACGCGCCGATCACTACTCTGAGCTGCGCAGCGCTCAGAGTAGTGAGCTGTCCGCGGCGGGCAGGAAGAAGATCGAGATGTCCTACATCGGCGGCTGAGCCAGCCTCCACGAACAAGGAGCAAACCCATGATGAAACCGTGGATCAACGCAGTGAGCACGGAGCTCAACCTGCCGGCGGACGTCGACGTCGACCTGATCCTGGACGTGGCCCGGGTGGCCGCGCACAGCATCGAGAGGCCGGCGGCACCGGTCACCACCTTCCTGCTGGGCATGGCTGTCGCGGGCGGGATGGATCTGAGTGAGGCGGCAGCCAAGATCCAGGCCCTGGCCCAGACCTGGCCGGCGCCAGCCGAGTAGGTCTCCTGGGTCTGGGCGCAGGCTGTTCTTCCCGCGCGCCCACTGCGCGGCAACGAGCGCGCGCAGCCGACGCGGGCTGCCGACGCGGGCTGCCGACCCCTGCCACAGGACATCAGCCACGACCGGCCGATGTGACCCAGCGAGGGGACCTAGGTCCTCGCCAGACTCCTGTGAAGGGAGAACCATGGTAGTGCCTCATACCCTGCCAGGTATCCCTCCATGGAGGAGTCGCTCAAGCCATGACAGTCACGCCGAGTCGCCGAACCGTTCTTCAGGTCGCCGCAACCGGAGCCGCCGTGGCTGCGCTCCCGATCGGAGCGCGGGAGCTGGCCGGCCCGCCGGCTGCCTCGGCCGCGCAGCCTGCGGGCACCGAGAGCGTGGTGACGAGCGTCTGCGAGATGTGCACCGTGCGCTGCCCGATCCTCGTTCGGGTGCGCGACGGCAAGGTCGTGCGAATCGAGGGCAACCCCAAGGAGAAGTCGACCCAGGGCGCGATCTGCGCCCGTGGCAACGCGGGGATCTCGCTGCTGGAGGATCCCGACCGGGTACGCACACCACTGATCCGGGTGGGCAAACGCGGTGAGGGCACCTTCCGGAAGGCAAGCTGGGAAGAGGCGTACCGATACATAGCCGACCGTCTGAAGCTCATCCGGGCAAGCTACGGCCCTGAGTCGCTCGGAGTGGGCCGCCGTCCCAGCGCGGGTGACACCTTCCTGCTGACCTTTGCCAAGGCGTTCGGAACCCCCAACATCTTCAACCACGAGTCCTCCTGCCCGTTGGCACGCAACGTGGCGATGCACGTCACGTTCGGCACCGCCGCCCTGGCGGTCGACTACTCCAAGCTGGACTATCTCGTCTCCTTCGGCCGCAACCACATGGAGACCCTCGCGGTCCCCCAGGCGCAGGGAATCGTCAGCGCGGTGGCGCGTGGCGCGCGTTTCGTCTACCTCGACCCGCGGCGCACGCCGACCTCGACGGCGGCGACAACCTGGCTGCAGCCCCGGCCCGGGACCGATCTCGCGTTCGCCCTGGCGATGCTCCAGGTGATGATCTCGGAGAGGCTGTACGACCAGGACTTCGTCAAGCGCTATACCCACGGGTTCGACCAGCTGGCCGCGGCGGTCGTCGAGTACACCCCGGAGTGGGCATCCTCCAAGACCGGAATCCCGGCCGCCACGATCCGCGACGTCGCTCGCGACTTCGGGGGCGCCCGGCCGCGTGCGGTCGCCGACCCCGGCTGGTTCACCGCCACCTATCTCAACGACTTCCAGCTGAGGCGGGCGATCCTTGCCCTCAACGCCCTGGCGGGCAACCTCGAGGTGCCAGGCGGGGTGTTCCTCGTCAAGAGCCTCCTGAAGTACGGCACCGAGCTGGGGACCTGGAAGAAGCCCGCGTTCCCAGCCGTCACTGCCGAACGGGTTGACGGCGCCGGCGTGCCGGGGCGGTTCCCGCTCGTCCCGGTCACGGACGGGATGTGCCAGGCCCTGCCGGAGTCGGTGCTCACCGGGAAGCCCTACCCGCTCAAGGCGTACATCGCGCACCGCTTCGACCCGCTCGCGGCGGTCCCCGACCAACCGCGGATGATCGAGGCGCTCAAGAAGCTCGACCTGCTCGTCAGCGTCGACGTCTACATGAGCGACACCGGCGCGTACGCCGACGTCATCCTCCCGGAGTGCACCTACCTGGAGCGCACCGACCCGGTGATCGAGGCCTCCGGTCTCGCACCGAAGATCCGGCTCCGGCAGCAGGCCGTGTCCCCGCAGGGTGATGCGCGGCCCAGCTGGCGGATCTACAAGGAGCTCGCCGAGGCCGTCGGCCTCGGGGCGTACTTCGCCTACCGCGACATCGACGAGGTCGTGGCAGCACAGCTCGCCCCGCTCAAGCTGACCGCAGCCGAGCTGGCCAGGTCCGGGCAGTGGACTCCTCCCGGTGCCAAGCCGACCTACCTTCGCAAGAGCGACCCCGGCGCACCCGTCAAGCTCAAGACTGCCAGCGGCAAGATCGAGCTCTTCTCCGCCGAGCTCGCCAAGCTCGGCTTCGAGCCGGTGCCGCGATACACGGCACCTCCCGAGCCCCCCAGGGGCACGTTCCGGATGATCCAGGGCAAGTGCGCGGTGCACACCAACAGCGCCACCCAGAACGTGCCGGTACTGCACGAGCTGCGCCCGGAGAACGAGCTGTGGATCCATCCCGGGCCGGCCGGCCGCCTTGGCATCCAGGACGGTGACGGTGTCGCAGTTAGAGCCGGCGGGGCTGAGCAGCGTGGCCTGGCCAAGGTCACCGAGGATATCCTCGAGGGCACCGTGTTCACCTACCACGGCTGGGGCCGGATATCGCCGGGGCTGACCCGGGTCAGGGGCAAGGGGATCGGGCTCAACGCGCTCATGCCGATCACGACCTGTCCGATCAGCGGCTCGCTCGTCATGCGGGAGACCTTCGTGGAGGTGGTGAAGTCGTGAGCACACCCATCAAGATCGGAGCTCGCCACCAGTACGCGCTGGTTGTCGACACCACCAGGTGTATCGGCTGCGAGGCCTGCAGCGTCGCCTGCCGGGTCGAGAACACCGTGCCGGACGGCCACTGGCGGTCCAGGATCGTGCCCCCCACCACGGGCGGCGCGAAGGTCCCGATGAAATGGTCGTGCATGCACTGTGCTGACGCGCCCTGCGTGCGGGTATGCCCGACCAAGGCCACCTACCGGCGCCCGGACGGGATCGTCGTCATCGACGACGACAAGTGTGTGGGCTGCAAGTACTGCATCGTCGCCTGCCCTTACGGCGCCCGGTACTTCGACGAGAAGCGGGGCGTGCCCGACAAGTGCGACCTGTGCGTCGACCGGCTGGAGGCGGGCCTCGAGCCGGCCTGCGTGCAGACCTGCGTGGGCCGTGCCCTGGCCCTCGCCGACCTTGCCGACCCGCAGGACAAGGACGCCGCCCGGATCCGCTCGGGTGAGGCCAGACCCCTGCACCCTGAGCTCGGCACCAAGCCGTCCGTCTACTACGTCGTTGGGAAGTGACCAGCATGGTCTGGGGTTGGCAGATTGCCTGGTACCTGTTCTTCGGTGGGCTCGGTGCGGGAGCGACCCTGACGAGCCTGCTCGCATCCCGGGCCGGGCCGCGCGTCGGGACGATCGAGCGAGCGGGCGCAACCCTGGCCGGGCCCGTCGTGGCCCTGGGCACGGCACTGCTCGTGTTCGACCTCGGGATGGGACGTCGCGAGCCGTGGAGGCTCGTGTACCTCTACCTCAACTGGGAGTCGCCGATGACCTGGGGCACGTGGATCCTCTCGTTGTTCATCCCCGTCGCACTCCTGCACGCCCTCTCCGTCACCGGTCCTCTCCCGCCCCGCTGGGAGCGGCCGATCGCGCCGGTGCGCCGGGCCTGTGTGCGCATTGGGGGCGTGCTCAAGGCCGTCGCCGCGGTGCTGGCCCTCTCCACTGCCATCTACACCGGTGTGCTGCTGTCGGCGCCGCCGAGCTTCCCACTGCTGAGCAGCTGGCTGCTGCCGGTGCTGTTCCTCCTGTCGGCCCTGTCGACGGGGATGTCAGCCGCCGTCGTGAGCGGCTACGTCCTGGCACGTCGCCAGAGAGCCGAGTTCGACCTGGGCAGCTGGAGCCGTATCCACATCGGCCTGGTCGTGACGGAGCTCGTCGTGCTGTTCGCCTGGCTCACCCTCGGCGCGGCGTCGCCGGCGGGCAGCGACTCGGTACAGCTGCTGGTCTCCGGAGCCCTCGCCCCGGTCTTCTGGGGCGTTGTCGTCTTGGGCGGACTGGTCGGTCCGGTGCTGGCACACATCGCGACAGCAACGAACGGGAACAGCCGGATCGCTCTCGCCGGTGAGGCAGGAGTTCTCGCGGGAGGGCTGGCGCTGCGGTACCTGGTGCTCCTGGCCGCTGTGCCGGTGCTCATCGGGCCGGCACTCTAGGTCGCCTGTCGTGACGGAAGGGCAGTTCGCGAGCCTCATCCTCGTCGATCCCGGGGTGGATGAGGTCGGGATCGACCTCGATGCTCTCGTCACTGCCCTGCGCGGTGTGCGGACCGCACGGACGAGACTGGTGCCAGGGCTCGGGCGCCACCCCGAGCTGCTCACCGCAGCGGTCAAGGGGACCGGCGCCCGCAGGGCCGTCGTCGTCACGGCGGAGCTCGAGCGCCCACCGGTCTCGGAGCTGCGCACGTGGGGAGAGGCCGGTGGCCTGGACCCCCTCGGGGTCCAGGCGGTGGCCCTCGACATCCTGCGGGCTGGGCGCAGCGCCACCGAGCGCACCGGGTACGCGGTACGCATGGTGCGCGCTGCCCTGGCCGCGCTCGCCACGTCCGGTACCGCTCAGGCTGCCCGCCGCCCGGTCGGGGCCTCGCTGAGCCGGCGAGGCGTGCTGAGCGGCCGGGCGACCACGTGGGTCCCGGTCGCCGAGGTCGACCCCGCGGCCTGCCTGGGGACCCAACGGTGCGAGCGCTGCGTCAGAGCCTGCCCCGAAGCTGCCCTGCAGACCCGGCAGGGCGTCATCGGCGCCGCACCCGTGGTGGACGCCAGCCGCTGCCAGGCCTGCTCGGGGTGCCTGGACATCTGCCCCACGGGCGCGCTGAAGCTTGACGGGCACCACCCCGCGACCCTCGCCCGGCAGCTTCGGGGACTCCTACGGACGCGGACGGGTGACTGCGCGGCGGCGCCCTCACTGGTCATCTCCTGCCAGCGCGCCGCCGAGCCGCTGCACCGTCTCGGCGAACGAGCCGGGCTCCCAGGATGGCTGGTGCTGGAGGTGGCCTGCCTGGGCGGGGTGGGAAGCGCCTGGCACCTCGCCGCGCTGGCAGCCGGCGCTCCAGCCGTACGGCTGCTGCCGTGCCAGCGCTGCCGGGACCGGGGTGCCCTCACCGAGGGAGTCGACTTCACGAGGCGGCTGCTGACCGCCCTCGGAGACGTGGACGCGGCAGGAAGAGTCGCGATCCTGCCCGCGGGGCCGAAGCTTCAGCGCGCGGTCCTGGCCGCCGGCGCCCTGAGCGCCATGGTTGACGGGGCCGCGGCGGACCGGATGCCTGTGCCCGGCGCCGTCGACACGCCTGCCCTGCTGGCGTCGTGGGCGGTGCGCGAGCTCCGGCGGGCTTTGGGTGCAGCCAGGACGGACCGCTTCCCGCGGGGTGGGGTGATCCTGGGTCAGGGCGCACCTCTGGGAGTGCTCACAGCAGCGGACGGGTGCACGGCGTGCGGTGCCTGCCTGCGGAGCTGCCCGACCCGGGCACTGAGCCTGACCAACGTCATGGGCGTGACGGACCTGGCCCTGGACCCGTCGGCCTGCACCGGATGCGGGCTGTGCGTCCAGACGTGTCCCGAGCGTGTGCTGGACGTGGCCCGGGGCGTCGACCTCGAGCAGCTGGATCGCTGCCGCGTCCAGATCGCCAGGGTGGCCGCGGCGACCTGTCCTGGCTGCGGCGAGCAGTGTCAGGCCCTCCCGGCGACCGTGTCCCTGCCTGCGCTGCCGGCCGGGCTGGCCGGGCGCTGTCCCGGATGCCGGCAGGCGGTCCTGATCGCCTCCCGCTGACCCTGGTTCGACGGTTCAGCCTGATGGGACGCCCTGGACGTGGCGGTTCAGGGAGCCAGCGACCCGCCGAAGATCTGCCAGGCGA
>Ga0209798_10001437_pt1 | contig 14347 bp, 10 predicted proteins | sample DOMMetBare3Fresh_FD_187475 | JGI IMG/M metagenome (GOLD analysis project Ga0209798, IMG submission 187475) | Wetland sediment microbial communities from St. Louis River estuary, USA, under dissolved organic matter induced mercury methylation -... | ecosystem: Environmental > Aquatic >...
AAGGCGGCCACCGGCCCCACCGGCTCCTTGAGCACCCACTGCTGATTGAGCATGTTGCGCGGCGGCACGATGCGGCCGTAGATGCGGCGGCTCTCGTCGGCGAACCACTCGATGATGTCGGCCGCCGACAGAGTCTCGCCCTTGGCCTCGGCCAGCGGCTTGCCCTGCTCCTGGCTCATCATCGTTGCGATGGCGTCGGCGCGCTCCTTGAGGACGCCCGCGGCGGCGCGCATGAGCTTGGCGCGCTCGATCGCGGGCATCGCGCGCCAGGTGGCGAAGCCCTTCTGTGCAGCAGCCAACGCGCGGTCGAGGTCGGCGCGGCCGGCATGGGCCACGCGGCCGATCTCGGCGCCGGTGGCGGGGTTGAAGACGGCCAGCGTGCGGCCATCGGCGGCGTCGCACCATTGGCCATCGATCAGCAACTGGGTGTTCGGGTAAGCAGGTGTGGTCATGGTCGGATGAGGGCAAGTGAAGCGAAGTTCGCCATTGTCCTCGCTTGGTGGCGCGCGCGCTTCGGCGCGGCAAGAGCGACTGCGCCCTGGTCAGGCGCGTGGCTCAGCGCTCGCGGGATCGTTTCCTGGGCGGCCGCGTCTCGTCGGGCACCGATTTCACGACGAGCCCGTGCGTCAGCACGGCCAGCAGGTTGGTTGCGACGCGAACCGCGTGGCTGGGCGGGGGATCGCGCATCGGCGGCGGTGCCGAGGTCGCGGGCACTGTCATGGCTGAGGGGGCCGCGGGTGGCGGCGCTGGCTCAGCGGTGGCCAGGTCGACCGCCGATGCCTCGATGCGGCTGCTGCGATGGGGCGGTGGCGCCGGCAAGCGTGCCGGACGCTGCATCGACTGCAGGCTCCACCAGGCAAGCAAGCCGACCGCTGTCAGGGCCAACGCCTTGGCCAGAGGCGACCACACGGGCAGCCAATCCAGCGGTGCGGGGCCGGACCAGACCTGAACGTTGACCTGATGGATGTCGAGGTTGTCCAGCTGGACCAGGCCCACGAAGGGCAGCACGTGGCGCAGCTCGCGAAAACTGATCGGGCCGCTGGCCGCAGTCAGCCGGACCTCGCTGCCTGCGGCCACGCCCGAGCGCATGGCGTCGGTCTGCGGCACGACGTAGCGTCGGCGCTGGCCGTTGGCTTCCTCGTACTCCCAGCCGATCTGCCAAAAGGAGCGCACATCGCCACCCACCGGTGCATGGCCGACCACCGTGAGGACGAGGTTGTACGGGTTGCGGCCTTCTCCCGCCCGGAAGCCCGGCCCATGCCATGGCACGGCCTCGGCCAGCGTCAGGTGGCGCTTGGGAGCATCGGGGCGCAGATGCACCAGTGGATGGTGCATCGCGTACTTCGCCAGCATCGACGCGGGCAGCCGGTATTCGGCCAACAACTCGCGACCCGGCCGTGGTGTGGACGTCGTCGCACTGCCGCCTTGCACCGGCGTGGCCAGCACGGCCATCAGCAGGGCCAGCGCCAGCAGGGCCGCGATGAAGGCGGTGCTTGGCGAAGGGCGGCGGTTGCCCGTGCGGTGCATGAAGTCCTCTTCCCCCCGGCAGCGCGTGCGGGTCGCGCCTGTCACGTTATGTGACATTTTGCGCGGCGTGTCGAAGCATCGCGATCCTCGGGTTCAGGGGGCAGGGAATACGCGCGGCGCCGGGACGGCGGCAGCAGACGCGGCACGAGGCAACGGCTTGTGGTCGCTAACATCGACCGCATGGCGATGACGCCAATCGCTCATCTGCCGCCCCTGCCCGACGGGCGCCGGCGCCAGACCCTGCTCGACCATGTGCGCCACACGCTGGCGTTCTACCACCCGCGCGCCTACGACCCCGCCGGCGGGTTCTTCCAGTTCCTCAAGGACGACGGCACGATCACCGATCGGCGCACAAGACACCTCGTCAGCAGCACCCGCTACGTCTTCCTCTGGGCCATGGCAGCGCGCCACTTCCCGGATACGCCGGTGTACCGGGACTACGCCCGCCATGCGCTGCGCTTCGTGCGCGAGGTGCATCGCAATCCGGCCAGCGGCGGCTTCGCCTGGCAGCTGCGCTTCGGCCCAGGCGGCCGTGTCGAGGTGACCGACGACACCAACCACTGCTACGGCCTGGCCTTCGTGCTGCTGGCCCACGCCCATGCGCTGATGGCCGGCGTGAGCGAAGCGCGCGCCGGGCTCGACGAGACCTTTGCCCTGATGGAGCGGCGCTTCTGGGAGCCGGCGCAAGGCCTGTATGCCGACGAGGCCGATGCCGGCTGGCGTCTTAGCGGCTACCGCGGGCAAAACGCGAACATGCATGCCACCGAGGCCTGCCTCGCGGCCTTCGAAGCGACACGTGATCCGCGCTTCCTCGACCGCGCGGCGTTGATCGCCAACAACATTACACGCCGCCAGGCGGCGCTGACCGACGGCCTGATGGTCTGGGAGCACTACCGGGACGACTGGTCGGTCGACTGGGATTACAACCGCCACGACGCGAGCAACATCTTCCGTCCCTGGGGTTACCAGCCGGGCCACTTCACCGAATGGGCCAAGCTGCTGCTGATCCTCGAGCGTCACCGCCCGGCGCCCTGGTTGCTGCCTCGTGCCGAAGCACTGTTCCAGCGCGCGATGGAGCGTGCCTGGGATGCCGAGCACGGCGGCCTGTATTACGGCTTCGCGCCCGACTTCAGCCTCTGCGACGACCGCAAGTACCACTGGGTGCAGGCCGAGACGATGGCCGCGGCGGCCGTGCTGGCGCGGCGCTCCGGCAACGACGTCTACTGGCGCTGGTACGACACCTTGTGGGCCTACTGCTGGCGCCACTGGATCGACCACGAGCACGGCGCGTGGTTTCGCCTGCTCACGCGCGACAACGGCAGCACCACCGATCTCAAGAGCCCGGCCGGCAAGGTGGACTACCACACCACGGGGGCTTGCTACGAGATCCTGACCTGCCTGGATCGCTAGGGCGCAGGCCACACGCACCGTCGTCGCGTGCCCGGTTGCGCCAGTTCAAGCGCGGCGACCGGCGCAGACACGGCGCTTGCGCGCGCTCAGCGTCGACAAATCCTTCGCGGGTACGCTTGCGCCTGTCGCGCCTCAGCGCGCATCGGTCGCCTTCGCATGCCCATCACCTCGAGCCGCCCCTGGCTGCGGCGCATCCTGATCGCCGTCGCCCTTGCCGCCGCACTCGCTGCGGCTGTGTGGTGGTTCGGCCGTCCGAGCCCGATCGCAGTCGTGGTCACCGAAGCGGCACGCGGGCGCGTCGAGGCGACGATCGTCAACACGCGGGCTGGTACCGTCGAGGCCTGCCAGCGCACCAAGCTGTCGACCATCCTGGGGGGGCGCATCGAAGTGCTGAACGTCAAGGAAGGCGACAAGGTCAGGAAGGGCCAGTTGCTGATGCAGCTGTGGAACGACGACGTTCAGGCCCAGGAGAACGTGGCCCGGGCGCAGGTGACCACAGCGCGCAAGCGCGTCGTCGAAGCCTGCACGCTGGCCGAAAGCGCCGAGCGCGAAGTCGCGCGCCAGACCGAACTGCACCAGCGCGGCTTCGTCTCGGCCAATGCGATCGATGCCGCGCGCGCCGCGGCCGAAGCGAAGGCGGCCGCCTGCGCCACCGCCCGCGCCGACGTCGAGCAGACCCAGGCCAGCGTGCGGCTGGTGCATGTGCAGCGCGGGCGCACCGTGCTCGTTGCGCCTTTCGACGGCACGGTCGCGAAGATCGTCGGCGAGGTCGGCGAGTATTCGACACCCTCGCCGCCCGGGGTGCCGACGCCGCCGGCGATCGATCTGATCGACGAGTCGTGCCTGTACGTGAAGGCGCCGATGGACGAGGTCGACGCGCCCAAGCTGCGCGCGGGCCAGTCGGTGCGCATCTCGCTCGACGCGATGCCGAAACAGTCGTTCGCGGGCAAGGTGCGGCGCGTGGCGCCGTACGTCACTGCGGTTGAAAAACAATCGCGCACGGTCGACATCGAAGCCACGTTCGATGATCCGACGCGTGCCGGCCGCCTGCTGGTCGGCTACAGCGCCGACGTGGAAGTCGTGCTCGACGTTCGCAACGACGTGCTGCGCGTGCCGACCGCCGCGCTGCTCGAGGGCGGCCGCGTGCTGGTGGTCGGGGCGGCCGGCCGGCTCGAGGAGCGCAAGATCAAGGCCGGACTCGCGAACTGGGAGTACACGGAAGCACTGGCCGGCGTCAGCGCGGGCGACCGGATCGTCACTTCGCTCGAGCGGCCGGGCGTCAAGGCCGGCGCCGCGGTGGTGGTCGAGCCCGCCGCGGCGACGAAGTGAACGCGATGGCGGGTGCGGCGCAGATCGAGCTCGCGGCGGTCGAGCGCGTGTTCCACCTGGGCGACAGCGAAGTGCATGCCTTGCGCTCGCTCGATCTTTCGATCACGGCCGGCGAGTACGTGGCGGTGATGGGCCCCTCGGGCTCGGGCAAGTCGACCCTGCTCAACGTCCTGGGCCTGCTCGACCGGCCCGATGCCGGCAGCTACCGGCTCGAGGGGCGCGACGTGACCACGCTCGCGCCGCAGGAGCAGGCGCGGGTGCGCAGCCAGCGGATCGGCTTCGTGTTCCAGAGTTTCCACCTCGTGCCGCGACTGACCGCCGCGGAGAACATCGCCTTGCCGATGATGCTCGCCGGCATCGCTCCGAAGGAGCGCGCCGCACGCGTGGCGCAGGCGCTGCGCGACTACGGCATCGCCGACCGCGCCGGGCACCGGCCGGACCAGCTCTCGGGCGGCCAGCGCCAGCGGGTGGCGATCGCGCGTTCGACCATCATGCGGCCGGCCCTGATCCTCGCCGACGAGCCGACGGGCAACCTCGACCGCGCGACCGGTGACGAAGTGGTGCACCTGCTCGAGGATTTGAATTCGCAGGGCGTGACATTGATCGTGGTCACGCACGACCCGGCGCTCGGCGCGCGCGCCCGGCGGCGCCTGGCGATGGAAGATGGTGCGATCGTGCGCGACACCCGTGCGGCCGAGCCGGCGGTGACGACGTGATGCCGGAAGACAGGCCATGCGCCCGCTAGACGTCATCCGTTTCGCATTCGCGGCGGCCTTGGGCAACCGTCTGCGCACGCTGCTGTCGATGCTGGCGATGGGGATCGGCGTGGCGGCGGTGGTCGTTCTCACCGCGCTCGGCGACGGCGCGCGCCATTACGTGATCGACCAGTTTTCCTCGCTCGGCACCAACCTGGTGATCGTGCTGCCCGGCCGCACGCAGACCGGTGGCTTCTCGCCCGCCAATGCGGTGACCAGCACACCGCGCGACCTGACCGTCGATGACGCGCGCGCGATCGGCCGCGCGCCTGCCGTGCTGCGGGTGGCGCCGGCGTCGATCGGGTCGGCCGAGATCAGCGCCGGCGGCCGCTTGCGCGTGACGGTCGTCGTCGGCACCACCGCCGAGTATCAGCAGGTGCGCCACCTCGAACTGGCCCAGGGCCGCTTCCTGCCCGACGAGGACTGGACGCACGGATCGCCGGTGATGGTGATCGGCGGCAAGGTCAAGCGCGAGCTGTTCGGCGCCGACCCCGCCGTCGGTCAGCTGGTGCGCGTGGGCGACCGGCGCTTTCGCATCATCGGCGTGCTGTCCACCGCGGGCATGGGCCTGGGAATGAACACCGACGAGCTCGCGTTCGTCCCGGTGTCGATCGCGCAGCAGATGTTCAACACCAACTCGCTGTTCCGCATCCTGGTCGAGGCCCGACGCCGCGACACCATCGAACTGGCCAAGGCGCAGGCGCGCGACACCCTCAAGGCGCGCCACGAGGGCGAGGAGGACGTCACCGTCATCACGCAGGACGCGGTGCTGGCCACCTTCGACCGCGTGCTGGGCACGCTCACGCTGGGCGTGGCCGGCATCGCCGCGATCAGCCTGGCGGTGGCCGGCATCCTGGTGATGAACGTGATGCTGGTGTCGGTCACCCAGCGCACCTCCGAGATCGGCCTGCTCAAGGCGCTCGGAGCCAGCGCGGGTGCGATCCGCGCGACCTTCCTGACCGAGGCCGCGCTGCTGTCCGCGGCCGGCGGCCTGCTCGGCTACGTCATCGGTCAGGCGGGCGCGGCCACCATCCGCGTCCTCTACCCGGCCTATCCAGCCTTCGCACCCGACTGGGCCGTGCTGGCGGGGCTGGGCACCTCGATCGTGACCGGGCTGGTGTTCGGCGTGCTGCCGGCGCGGCGCGCGGCGCGGATGGACCCGGTGGCGGCCTTGGCGAAGCGATGATTCTGCGCGACGGCGTCACTCTCGCGCTGCGCGCGATCACCGCGCACCGCCTGCGCAGCTTCCTGACGCTGCTCGGCATCGCGGTGGGCATCGCCGCCGTGATCCTGCTGACCTCGATCGGCGAGGGCATCCATCGCTTCGTGCTCGCCGAGTTCTCGCAGTTCGGCACCAACGTCATCGGCATCACGCCGGGACGCACCGAAGCCCGCGGCGGCCCCCCTGGGCTGCCGGCGTCGGCACGCCCGCTCACCTTCGAGGATGCGCATGCGCTGGCGCAGCTGCCGAACGTCGTCGGCGTGGTGCCCACCGCGACCGGCAATGCGGAAGTGGCCGGTAACGGGCGCCTGCGCCGGACCTCGATCTTCGGCGGCAGCGCAGCGATGCTGCGCGTGTTCAACGTGCGCGTGCGCGTCGGCCAGTTCCTGCCCGCGGAAGAGGGGGGCGAGGCCCGCAACTTCGTCGTGCTCGGCCCGACCCTGAAGGCGGAATTGTTCGGAACAGCGAGTGCGCTCGGCGCGCGCCTGCGCATCGGCGGCCAGCAGTTCCGCGTGGTCGGCGTGCTCGAGCCCAAGGGCCAGTTCCTCGGCATCGACCTCGACGACACCGCGTACATCCCGGCGGCGCGCGCCGTGGAACTGTTCAACCGCGAGGGCTTGTCCGAGATCCACCTGTCCTACGCCGACGGTGCGTCGTCGGCGCGGGTGGCGGCCGACGCGAAGAAACTGCTCGTCGCGCGCCACGGCCGTGACGACTTCACAGTCACCACGCAGGAGGAGATGTTGCGCACGCTCGGCAACATCCTCGACATCCTGACGATGGCCATCGGCGGCCTGGGCAGCATCTCGCTGTTGGTGGGCGGCGTGGGCATCGTGACGATCATGACCATCGCCGTGGCCGAGCGCACCGGCGAGGTCGGGCTGATGCTGGCGCTCGGCGCGCAGCGGCGCACGATCCTGGGCCTGTTCCTCGGCGAGGCCGTCGTGATGGCGGTGCTCGGCGGAGCCATGGGCCTGGCGCTCGGGATCGGCCTGGCGCAGCTGATCCATGCCGTGGTGCCGGCGCTACCGGTGCACACCCCTGTCGGCTACGCCGTGCTCGCGGTGGTGCTGTCCGCCGTCATCGGACTGGTCGCCGGCGTGCTGCCGGCGCGGCGCGCATCGAAGCTCGATCCGGTGGAGTCGCTGCGCGCCGAGTAGCCGACCGGATCGTCGCGAGGGTCTCGCGGGTACGCGCCTCCATCCGCATGGCGTGTCACGGCACGTCGGGCGACGTTCCCCAGCGTTCCTGGCCCGGCGGCTGCAATGAACTTTCAAAGCGTGTGCAAATCACACACGGCGCCGCGATCGCGCCTACAATCGCGTTCGCCATGCTGATGCGGCCAGCCCATCCGGACCCAAAAGTCGAAGCTGCGCTGCTGGAGGCGCTGGTGCGGGTGCTGCTGCCCTTGGCGCGCCTCGCGGTGGCGCGCGGACTGCCATTCGCTTCGGTGGAGGAACTGCTCCGGCGCGCCTTCGTCGAAGTGGCGCGGTCGGCGCCGGCCGACGCGGCCCCACCCACGGTCAGCCGCGTGGCGACGGCCACGGGCCTGACGCGCCGCGAGGTGACGCGCTTGATGCAGGATGCCCTGGGTCCGGCAGTCGAACGGCCGTCGCTGGCCACCCAGGTCTTCACACGCTGGCGTGGTGAGCGTCGCCTGCGCGATCGCAACGGTCATTCGAAACCATTGCCGCGCCTGGGGGCGGCGCCGAGCTTCGAGGCGCTGGCCCAGTCGGTCACCCGCGACGTGCATCCGCGCACGCTGCTGGACGAACTGGTGCGCCTCGGGCTCGCCCGCGTGGACGCAGCCACCGACCAGGTGCACCTGCTGCACGACGCGTTCGTGCCGCGCGACGACGAGGCACGCATGCTTACCTATCTGGGGGCCAATGCGGGTGACCATCTGGCCGCCGCGGTGGCCAATGTGCTGGGTGATGAGCGCAAGCACTTCGAGCAGGCCGTCTTTGCTGACGATCTGTCCGACCGGTCGATCGATGCCGCCAAGAAGCTCGTGAATACGCAATGGCGGGCGCTGATGGCGGCGCTCGTTCCCGAACTCGAGGCGCTGGTCGAGGCCGACCGCGAAGCGCAGCGGCACGACCCTGCGCATCGAGCGGACCGGCGCTTGCGCATCGGCCTGTTTTCGTACGACGAGCCATTGCAGAAACCGAAGGAGCGCAAAAGGTGACAGGCGTGACTGGATCTGGTTTGCAACTGCGGCGCCGGCAATGGCTTGTCGCGGCATTGGCCGCGCTCGGCGGCTGCGGCGGCGGCGTCGACAGCGGGGGCACCGGCACCGGCAATGCGCCACCGACGCTGGCGGTGGGCGCCATCAGCGGGTTCGGCTCCATCATCGTCAACGGCGTGCGCTATGACGATGCTTCCGCGGCGATCGAGGACGGCGACGGACGCGCGATCACGCGCGACCAGCTCAAGCTCGGCATGCAGGCCGCGGTGCAGGCCTCGGCCATCACCACCAGCGGCGGTGTCTCCACCGCCACGGCCTCGACCATCGCCGTGCGCAGCGAGCTCGTCGGCCCGATCGAATCGATCGATCGCGCTGCGGGCCTGATCACGGCGTTGGGTCAGCGCATCGAGGTCGTGCCGGCGACCGTGTTCGACGCTTCGCTGTCGATGGGGCTGGTGGCGCTGAACGTCGGTGACGTGATCGAGGTGCACGGCGCCTTCAATGCCGCGGCCTCGCAGATCGTGGCCAGCCGCATCGAGCGCAGCGCGGCGGTGGCGGCCTACAAGCTGCGCGGCGTGGTCGGCACGCTGGCGCTGGCCGCGCGCACGATGACGATCGGCGCTGCGGTGATCGACTGGAGCGGTGTCGCCCCCGCGGACCCCGCCACCGCCCTGGCGCCAGGCAGCGTGGTGCGCGTGGCGCTGGCCACGGCGCCGACATCGGGCACATGGCGGGCCACCGCGTTGTCCGTGGGCCGGCCCGTGCTGGCCGACCGTGACCGTGTCGAACTCGAGGGCCGGATCTCGTCGTTCACGTCGATCACGCGCTTCGAGGTCAACGGATTCGTCGTGGATGCCGCCGGCGCGACGTTCCCCGACGGTGCGCTCGGCGTCGTGCTGGGAGCCAAGGTCGAAGTCGAGGGCAGTGCACGCGGCGGCATTCTGCTGGCCCAGACCGTCAAGCTCGAGGACGACTCCGGCGGCTACGAGCTGCATGGAACTGTCGAGTCGGCGGATGCGAATGCACAGCGATTCGTGGTGCGCGGCGTCACGGTGTCGTGGAGCGCGGCCACGACATTCGAAGGCGGCACTTCGGCCGACCTGCAGAACGGGCGCGAGGTGGAGGTGCGCGGGATGCTTTCGGCCGACGGCACGCGCCTGGAGGCGACTCAGATCCACGTCGAGCGCTGACGCGCTGCGGCCCGCAACGCCAGACACAAGTCGCAACCGATCCGTACGGGCCTGCGGTCAGAATTGGCATGTGCAAGGTGCACATGTAGCTATGATCGACGGCGCTGGGGTGCCCACGCCGGCCAGGCGCCCGGCGGCCCCTTTTTGATTCGCCAACTATTCAGGACCCGCACCGGGTGAGTGCTGGTGCACTTCACTCTGAGCGGACCTCGCCCCCCACACCGACCCCGACATGCTGAGCGCACCATCGATCGACACTGCACCGGCCGTCCATGCGCCTGGCCCTGGCCGACAAGGGCCTGCGGCGCCACGCACGGTCCGAGGCCCTTCGAAGCCAGTCCCGCGGGTGCCGGCTGCGGCACGCAATCCCGAGCCCGCCGGCCGTGCGGCGCGCGAAGGCCGCGCCGATCACCCTGGCCGTGGCGACCTGTTGCTGTACGCGATGCTGGGCCTGCTGGTCGCCGCGGCCTGGCAGATCAGCCGATTGAATCTGTTCAAGCCCAACGACGACGTGAGCTACTGGATCGCGGTGGCGGGCGGAACCATGATGCTGGCCCTGTTCAGCTACCCGCTGCGCAAGTACGTGCGCTTCATGCAGGGGCTGGGGCAGGTGAAGTGGTGGTTCTGGGTCCACCTGTTCCTCGGCATCGCCGGGCCCTGGCTGATCCTGGTGCACTCGTCGTTCCAGATCGGCTCGCTGAATGCAGGAGTGGCCCTCTACAGCATGGTCATCGTGGTGATCAGCGGCGTGGTCGGGCGCTTCATCTACGTGCGCGTGAACCGGGGACTCAACGGCGAGCGCATGTCGCTCGAAGAACTGCGCGAGCGCGCCGGGCTGGTCGAGAGCGACGCGCGCTCACGCCTGCACTTCGCCCCGCTCGTCGAGGCTCGCCTGCTGGCGTTCGAACAGCGTGAGCTTCAAGCCGGGACGGGATGGGGCACCACGGTGCGCCGGGTTGCCTTGCTGCCGGTGCTTCGATGGGTGGCCTACCGGCACTGCGTCGCCGAGGCCCGCCTGCGGCTTCGATCGCTGGCGATCGGCCTGAAATGGAGCGAGCAGGACCTGCGGCAACGCGAGCGCCGCGCTGTCCTGCTGATCGACCGCTATCTCGAGGCCGTCGTCCGCGTTGCGCAGTACAGCGCCTATGAGCGCCTGTTCGCGCTGTGGCACCTGGCCCACCTGCCCTTCGTCTACCTCCTGGTCATCAGTGCCGTCGTGCACGTGGTCGCCGTGCACGCCTACTGAGGGCTGGATTGGCGCCGTGGTTGCAAACGTCCGCGAGTTGGCTGCGATGGGCACTGCTGGCCCTGCTGCTGGGATGGGTGGCGCAACGGCCTGCGCTGGCGCAGGGCATCGAATCGGTGATCCGGCCGGGCGATGTGGCCCAGGGTCACGCCAAGTGGGAAGAGGAATGCTCGAAATGCCACGTGCGCTTCGACCGCGCGGCACAGGACCGGCTGTGCATGGACTGCCACAAGGAAGTGGGGCAGGACATGCGTGAGCGCGCCGGCTACCACGGGCGCCTGAAACCCCAGGCCTGCCGCAGCTGCCACACCGAGCACAAGGGTCGCACGGCGCGCATCGTCGAGCTCGACAAGCAGCGCTTCGACCATGCGCAGACCGACTACCTGCTGCGAGGCAAGCATGCAAAGGTCGAATGCGAGAAATGCCACGAGCCGAAGAAGAAGTACTGGCAGGCGAGCAGCGACTGCAATGCCTGCCACCGCAAGGACGACGTGCACAAGGGATCGCTGGGCCCCAAGTGCGCCGACTGCCACACCGAGGGCGACTGGAAGGAAGCCCGGTTCGACCACGACAAGACGCGCTTTGCGCTCAAGGGCAAGCACTTCGAGGCCAAGTGCGTCGATTGCCACAAGAAGGGCGCCGACTACAACGAGGCACCGAAGACCTGCATCGGCTGCCACCGCAAGGACGACGACGGCGCCAAGGGCCACAAGGGCCTGTACGGCGAGCGCTGCGACAGCTGCCACAGCGTGCAGGCCTGGAAGCCCTCGACGTTCAATCACGACGCGGCCACCAAGTACGCCTTGCGCGGCAAGCACCGCAGCACCAAGTGCGCCGACTGCCACACCGGGCATCTCTACCGCGACAAGGTCGGCTCGACCTGCATCGACTGCCACAAGAAGGACGACGACGGATTGAAGGGCCACAAGGGCAGCCTGGGGCGCGACTGCGCCGCCTGCCACGTCGAGTCGGGGTGGAAGGAGAAGGCGAAGTTCGATCACGACCGGACCCAGTTCCCGTTGCTCGGCAAGCACGCGGACACCAAGTGCGCCGACTGCCACAAGAGCACCCACTACAAGGAAGCGCCCAAGGACTGCATCGGCTGCCACAAGAAGGACGACAAGCACGAGGCCACGCTCGGCACGAAGTGCGAGTCGTGTCACATCGAACGCGACTGGAAGACTACCGGCACGCGCTTCGACCACGACAAGACCAAGTTCAGGCTGCGCAACGCGCATGCGGCCAGGACCGTGCAGTGCAAGGCCTGCCACATCGACCTGAAGCACTTCCGCGACACGCCGATGGAGTGCTACGCCTGCCACAAGAAGGACGACAAGCACGAGAGCCAGCTCGGCGCGAAGTGCGAGAGCTGCCACGGCGATCGCGACTGGAAGGTCAGCGACTTCGATCACCGCCGCACGCGCTACCCGCTGGTGGGCAAGCACGTGGTGGTCAAGTGCTCGGCCTGCCACGTGACGCCGCGCTACCGCGACGCCGCGCGCGACTGCTACAGCTGTCACAAGAAGGAAGACAAGCACCAGCTGAAGTTCGGCGTGGCCTGCGAGAGCTGCCACAACGCCCGCGCCTGGGGGATCTGGGATTACGACCATGCACGCCGTGCCAGGTTCGCGCTCGATGGCGCGCATGCCAAGCTGGCCTGCGAGAAGTGCCACACGCGCCCGGCCCCGGCCGGCAAGGCAGCGGCCGAGGTCGGCGCCACCTGTATCGCCTGCCACCGGCGCGACGACACCCACGACGGAGCCTTCGGCCCGGTGTGCGAGCAGTGCCACGTCACCGACAACTGGAAGCGCATCCGCAACCGCGTCGGCGCAGCCACCGACGACAAGAAGCGATGGGCTGGTGTTGTCGGAGTCGCCAGCGACTTGACCCGAGACATAGAACCAAGGCGGCAACCATGAACCCTGCAACCGGCATCGAGAAGCTCTTGCTTCGGGTTCGCGGCACGCTCGCGGCGCTGCTGTGGCTGTTCATGGCGCTGGCGGCGCAGCCGGCACTGGCCCAAGCCGCCAAGCAGACGGACTTCGATCACCTCAAGACCGGCTTCGCCCTCACCGGCAAGCATGTGGAGGTGCGCTGCGAGTCCTGCCACCAGAACGGCGTGCTCAAGGGCACGCCGCGCGAGTGCGCCGCCTGCCACCAGGCCGGGATGCGCTTTGCGCGCGGCAATGTCGTGATGCCGCAGCAGCACATCCCGACGCAACTCACCTGCGACAGCTGCCACACCACGCGCGTCTTCACCGGCGCCAGGTTCAACCACGTCGGCGTGGCGGCGGGTTCCTGCCAGACCTGCCACAACGGCACGCTCAGCTCAGGCAAGCCGGGCAACCACATCCAGACCAGCGCGTCGTGCGACAGCTGCCACCGCACGAGCGCGTGGAGCCCGGCGGCGGGCTTCGACCACAGCGGCGTGGTGGCCGGCACCTGCACCACGTGCCACGGCGCGGGCCGAGCCACCGCCAAGTCATCCACCCACATGCCCACCAATGCGGGCCAGTCCTGCGACGACTGCCACAAGAGTTTCAGCACATGGCGGCCCAGCGCCTGGAGTCACACGCAGATGGCGGTGAACGGCCAATGCTCGAGCTGCCACAGCGGCGGCTACCTGCCGGCCGACGGGCGGCCGGCCAACCACGTGCCCTACGCGTCGATCGGCGTCATGGCCGCCGCGAATTGCGACTCGTGCCACAAGGGCAGCTTCAGCTCCTGGGCCAACGGGCGCGTGCACGCCAACTTCACCGTGAGCGGCAGTTGTGCCAGCTGCCACACCGGCACCTTCCTCAATGCCACCGGCAAGCCCAACACGCCGGTACACAGTGGGGTGACCAACTGCGAGTCATGCCATGCCACGAGTGGCTGGGCCGGCGCCAAGGTCGACCACGGCACGTTCAACGCCACCACCAACTGCGTCAACTGCCACAACGGCAGCACCGCCACGGCCAAGCCGGCGTCGCACATGCCTACCGGCTCGACCAGCTGCTTTGCCTGCCACAACGTCAGCCCGGCCGGCTGGAAACCCACCAAATGGACGCACACACAGATGGTGGTCACGGCGCAATGCGCGACCTGCCACACCGGCGGCTACCCGCCGGCCGACGGCCGTCCGAACAACCACATCCCGTACCAGAGCGTGGCGGTTGCGGCGGCCGCCAACTGCGACAGCTGCCACAAGGGCAGCTTCTCGACCTGGGCCAACGGTGGCTTTCACGCCAACTACGCCGTGAGCACGGGTTGCTCGACCTGCCATACCGGTGCCTTCCTCAACGCCGTGGGCAAGCCCAACAACGCCACGCACGCCGGCGTGACGGGCAACTGCGAGTCGTGCCACAAGAGCACGAGCACATGGACGGGTGCGAAGACCGATCACAGCACCTTCACCGCTGCGACCAACTGCGCGAACTGCCACGGCGGCGGCAGCGCGACGCCCAAGCCTGCGAACCATTTCCCGACCACGGCCAACTG
>Ga0209798_10001438_pt1 | contig 14345 bp, 9 predicted proteins | sample DOMMetBare3Fresh_FD_187475 | JGI IMG/M metagenome (GOLD analysis project Ga0209798, IMG submission 187475) | Wetland sediment microbial communities from St. Louis River estuary, USA, under dissolved organic matter induced mercury methylation -... | ecosystem: Environmental > Aquatic > Freshwater...
TCCTTTCAAAATGGATCGGTTCATTGCTTACACACCTGTCTCAAAAAGCGCAACCACTTCAGTTTTCAGTTGGTAATACGTAGAATTTGTGCTAATCCACTAATTCTGTATGGTTTTGCAATAGCCCCTGCAAATCCGTAGCTACTGTAGTCAGACATTATCGGATCATTTGAATAGCCACTTGAAACGATCAGGCACGCGGTCGGATCAATGGAAAGAATTTCTTTAGCTGCTTCCTTGCCACCCAAACCGCCAGGTATGGTGAGATCCATGATTACTGCAGTGAAAGGTGTTCCCGCTTTCCTGGCAGCGGAATAATAGCGTATAGCTTCGTTTCCGTTGTCACAGGTTGTAACCTCATACCCGATTTCCTGCAGCATCGCAGTAGCCAACTCCCGGATCATCTCCTCATCGTCCATAACAAGAATTGATCCGCCATTATTGTGATCTAACATTTGTGAAACAGCTTCAGCTTTATATTCTGAAAATGTCTCGCCGATTGATGGCAGAAGAATTTTGAAGGTGGTCCCTCTCTCGACTATTGAGCTGACGCTGATATGTCCGCCATGCCTGATAATTATTGAATGGGTTGAAGCAAGGCCTAAGCCGGTCCCGCTAACCTTGGTGGTAAAGTAGGGGTCAAATATTTTTTTCAGATCACCAGCTGATATTCCGCAACCTTCGTCGGCACATTTAAGGCAGATATATGTGCCGGGAGGGAGTGTCATACTATTATTGACACCAAGTATCTCATTTTGCGCAGAGAGAGTTAAAACCCCTCCGCCTGGCATCGCTTGCGTGGCATTGATAATGATGTTGTGAATTGCCTGACTGATTTGCCCATCATCCGCTTCTATTGCATGAATTGAATCAGGGATGTCGACGGTACACTTGACATTTGAACCGTGCAGCACCAGGGAAACACACTCATTAACCAGATTCTGGAGTGAAAATACTTTCTTTACAGGATCCCCGCCCTTGGCAAAGGTCAGGAGCTGGCGAGCCAGTTCGGTGGCCCGCATGGATGCCTTTTCAGCTCCAATCAGCGGATTGTAAGCCTTGTGCGTGTCATCAACGAATATCTTTGCAAGCGAGATGTTTCCTATGATCCCGGTAAGAATATTGTTGAAATCGTGGGCAATGCCGCCGGCGAGTACGCCAAGCGACTCAAGTTTTTGATTTTTAAGTTTTTCATTTTCATATTCTTTGCTCTCGGTGATGTCTTGGAAGCAAACCAGGCTTGCCCAGGGATGACCATGAACATCCAGTACTGGTGTGCCTGATATTCCCAATAATTTTGAGGTCCCGTCAGGACGGATAATCAGTAAATCATCAACGCTAGAAACTTCGCCATTCATGCCGCGGACGAGAGGCATTTGCTCGACAGGATAACGATCTTTTGTGCCGTATTTATAGGCTTCATAGACCTCTGTAAGACTTTCCTTGTTCGTGTCCGGTAGTATGCCTCTACCAAGAAGCTCAAGTGCCTTGCTATTTGCGATCAATGGCTTTCCTGAAGGAGCCTCAACCATAAATACTCCGATCGGAAGATTGGTCAGCAAGGTATCAAGCAAACGATTGCGATCGTCCAGTTGCTCTTGAGCTTTTTTTTGCTCTTCGATTACTCTCGACAGGTATTCATTTGCCATGGAAAGCTGCATGGTCCGTTCAGCAACCTGTTTTTCCAGAGCCTGGTTTCGTTCCACAAGTTCCTGCATGGGGTATACTTCTCCCTCGCGAACCAGATAGTAGGGGATGGAAATACTGCTGTGTGAAATTTTCCATCCTGCGGATTCCTTGCGGAATATCAGTACCAGGCGGGCCGTCTCTCGTGACAGGATGTGATCTTTGATTGGTAGGTGAATGTTGAAAAAACCGGTAGTTACGGCGATCGTGTCAGACAACGACTGGATAGCCAGATCTTTAAGGTCGATGCGGAGCGGTTCTTTTACCTGGGCGAAATCCTGGCGGGTAATCGCGACCCATTCCTGGCGCTCTTTGACCAGAAAGTCCCCGCCTCCGGTAAATCCTGAAAAATCTTCACTGAAATGTTCAGTGAGTCGATCATCCCGGGATGCATACATCTGCAGATATTCGTCAAACAGTTGCTTGATTTCCTGGTAGTCGTTAGTATCCATTACGCGGGATCCCTTCATATGGATAGTATTCCAGAGGTGTAAAAAAGGGGAATCTCTTACTACGATTGAAATGCAGCGTGAGATCAACAGGCTTCCCTGGCGGAGTCAAAAAACGTGGGGTCAGGTGTCTTGTGTGACCCCACCATGTTTTCAATTGTCGAGCGTGTCACGTACAATGGCCAGCAAGCTGGACGGTAAATATGGTTTGGAGATCGATACCACATTGTCGTTATCCAGTACTTTCTGATGAACTTCCTCCGCTTCGTAGCCGCTGGCAAAGATCACTTTTACGCCCGGTTCAATAGCTTTGATCTGTTCATACGCTGCTATTCCGTTTTGTTTCGGCATGATCACGTCGAACAGAAGCAGCCGGATTCGATTCCTGTTCTCCCGGAATTTCTCCACCGCATCCTCACCGTCGCAGGCAATGATGACGTCATAGCCAAAATTTTCAAGCAGCGACACAACCATATCTCTGACGATCTCGTCATCCTCTGCCAGAAGTATTGTCTCTGTCCCGCTGTCCGGTTTCTTATGGATTGATGTCATTTCTTTTTCATGGACCGGGGATGCGGTTATCGGCAGGTAGATAAGGAAAGATGTGCCATGCCCCGGTTCACTGCTGACCGTGATATGCCCGTCATGCTGTTTTATAATGCCGTAGGTTACCGCCAGTCCGAGACCTGTCCCCTTGCCGACCTCTTTGGTCGTAAAAAACGGATCGAAAATCTGCTGACGGGTAATCTCATTCATCCCCATGCCGGTATCGGTAACACTCAATACGGCATAGGTGCCGGGCTTTTGCAACCCATGAGCCGTAATTGATTTTTCATCATAGTGTGCCCGTTCGGTGACGATCTCCAGCGACCCGCCATGCGGCATTGCATCACGGGCATTGGTCCCAAGATTCAAAAGAACCTGTTCGATCTGAAGCTCATCGGCCAGAATCGGTAGCTTTCCCTCACCCAGGGTAATCGAGCAGACAATATCTTCTCTGATGACGCGCCGCAGGAATTTTTCCACCGACCGGACAATCTCGTTAAGATCCACATTTTTCTTTTCGCCGACCTGCTTGCGACTGAAAAGAAGAAGATTGTTTGTCAGAGATGTTGCCCGCTGAGCCGCCTCCAGCATATTTTCAATATTTTTCCGATGAGAGTCTTCCGTGGTCATTTTCATCAGGGTAATCTGCCCGTAACCAATGATTACTGTCAGGATATTGTTGAGATCATGGGCAATGCCGCCGGCCAGTGTGCCGACCGATTCCATCTTTTGCGCATGATGCAGCTCTGCTTCAAGCTTCTTGTACTCGCTGATGTCCTGAAGAGCGAGCAGTATCATCATCTTTTGCGCAACCATTACGGTTGTGGTTGATACAAGAAACGGTATGGTCTGTTGTTTCCCCTGAACAAAGAGCGGTAGTGTCGCTTCAACCTGGCGATGATTCTGCCCGGTGTCAAAGCTGTCGAGAACAGCCAGTCGGATGGCGCAGTTGCAACAATTCGGGCTGAAGCCGCATCCTTCAAGGGAGTCGAGAACATGAAGGCAACGGAGTGCTTCACCACTGCGACGGCCAATCATATCGCTGGTCGTCGAGCCGGTGAGTGCACTGGTTTGGCCATTAACCTTGTAGACTCTTCTTTCTTCATCAAGCAGCAGCATCATGAAAGGGGCGTTTTCAAAGATCGTGGCCAGCTCCTGCTCCTGTTCTTTGAGGGCATCTTCCGCCCGCTTCCGTTCGTCGATCTCTCTGCTCAGCTCAATTACCTTTTCTTCCAGCTTGGTCGCAACTACATGGCTGTATTCCCTGAAAAAGTGCTCTTCCCCCTCATCAATTGACGGGAGCACGGCCATCTCCTGCCGCGTCTCCGCTGATTCCATGATTACGCCAATTATTTTCCAAAGTTCCTCCGGTTCAGTCGGTTTGACGACAAAGGCCGCTGCGCCGAGTGAAAGAGCAAGTTTCTCTTCCGCTTCGCCGGTATAGACCGCCGAATAAAAAAGAAAGGGAATTGCGGAAAGCGACGGCTCGCTTTTCATTGTGCGAAGAAATTGAAAACCGTCCATGCGGGGCATCAGGGCATCGGAAACGATGATGTCCGGCTTGTGAATACCGGCCAATTCAAGTCCTTGCAGTCCATCTTGAGCTTCAATAACGGTGCAGCCATAATGCTCCAGTATGAAGCGCAGCAACCTGCGGTCATTGGTATTGTCCTCAACGATCAGCACCTTCACGGATGTACCTCGTTACCTTTGCTCCACCCCAGCAGGGCGTGGATCTTGTCCATGATCGTCAACGGATCGATCGGTTTCTCGAAATAAGCGGTACAACCAGCCTCCATGACCAGATCCATATCACCGGCCATGGCATAGGAGGTGATGGCGATGATCGGAATGGAACCGTTGGCGCCGCTTTGGCGAATCCGTCTGGTTGCCTCAAGACCATCGATGTCCGGCAGGTTGATGTCCATGATGATGAAGGCGGGGTGCTCGCTGATCGCCAGCTCCACCCCCTTTGTTCCGGTGTCGGCGGAAATTATTTCATAGCCGCAGCGCTGCAAGGCATAGGAGATGAGCCGCAGATTGTCGCTGTTATCCTCAACTACCAGCACTTTTTTCATCATATTCGCTCCGGGATTGTAATGGTAAAGGTACTTCCCTTGTCAGCTTCACTGCTACACACTATATCACCATGCAGAACCTGCACAATAAGTTTTCTGGTAAGATACAGACCAAGACCGGTTCCGGGTGCAACGCACTTTAGGGGAGACTCAAGGCGCACGAACGGCATGAATAGATTGCTGATCTCTTCTTGAGCGATTCCAATACCGGTGTCAATAACCGAAATTTCAACCTGTGCGACGGCAGCCTGTTCTTCTCCTCCCTGCCGGTTATTGGTCAGGGAAGCCAGCACGCTAATCTCACCATGTTCGGTATACTTCACCGCATTGCTCAACAGATTGATCACACATTGCAACAGCCTCCCTTTATCCGTGCAGAGCGGGTGATGAACAATGGAAAAACGCAGGTTCAGTCCCTTGTCGCCGAGATCTTTCTCCACGTACTGAACCGCTTCCGTCATCAGGTCATATAGATCAAACTCCTCGAGTCGCACCTCGATCCGGCCGGCTTCAATCTTGGAAACATCGATCACGTCATTGATCAGACGGAGCAGATGTTTTCCGGAACGCAGAATCGTGCCGAGATTCTCCTTCTGTTCCGGATTAACCGGACCGAGCCATTCATCACGGATGATGCTGGAAAAACCGATGATCGAATTGAGCGGAGTCCTCAACTCATGGCTCATGGAGGCAATAAACATCGATTTCAAGCGATCCAGCTCCAACAGCTTCGAATTTGCCGTTTCCAGTTCAGCTGTTTTCTGGTTAAGGTCATCGACGATATTCATCAACGCCTGTTGGCTTTCCTGAAGCTCAAGTGTTCTCTCTTTTACATGCATCTCCAAGCCGGCGTTGAGCTGTAGAATCTCCTCTTCAGCCAGTTTCAGCATGGTAATATCCTGTACCGTCCCACAGGAACGGAGTGCCTTCCCGGCGGCATCATAGTATGTTTCGCACTGCTCGCGCACATACTTGATGCCAGCGTCTGGGAGCAGGAGACGGTGTTCGATTGAGTAGGGAGTCTGGTTTTCAACCGAATCAGTATAGGCGGCATGTACGCTTGCCCGGTCATCGGGATGGATTCGCTCCAGAAAGTCCTCATAGGAAGCGCCAAACTGTTCCGGATCAATCTCGAAAATCCGGTAGATTTCGTCCGACCAGATGAGATGATTGGTGACCAGATCCAATTCCCAGCTACCGATCCTGGCAATCCGCTGTGCCTCCTTAAACCGCTCCTCACTCTGCCGCAGAATCGTTTCCAATTGTTTGCGCTCGGATATGTCACACCAGATGGTGAGTGCACCCACTACCGTGCCAGCTGCATCGAATTCCGGTACAACACGTACATACCAGCATATGGTTTTTCCTTCCTTGATCCAGGATAAGTCGATCTTGGAGATGGTTCCGGACTCCATGGCCGCCATCAGTTTTTCCGTGAAAACCTCTGCCTGTGGCGCCAGTTCCGTGGAGAGTTCTACCGGCTTCTTGCCGAGTACCTGCTGGGAGGTGAGGTTGTTGACCCGTTCAAACTCCGGGTTGACGTAAACCCGCCTGCCAGCCCTGTCGTAGCGTACAATGACATCCGGCGAGTTTTCCACCACGGCCCGGAATGCCTGTTCGCTGGCGCGGAGCCGAAGCTCGGCGTTCTCCCGTTCGGTGAGTTCGACCTGCAATTGTTCGTTGGCATGTTCCAGCTCTACGGTGCGTTGCGACACCCGCATCTCCAGCTCTTCCTTGGCTCTGCGCAGAGCGTCCTCCACCTGTTCGCGGCGGTAGATGTTGAAACCGAGAATCACGATGCCCGAGGCGAGCAGGCCAATCATCAACAACGTGCTGACAACCAGATAGAGGTGCGATGAGATAAACGAAATCGGCCTGTTTACAACCACACTCCCTCTGGGTAATATCTTCAGGGGAATACTGAAGTGAACAAGCTGGTTGTAATCGAACATGATTCGCGTCGGGGGAGTCATGGCAATCGGGATATCGGAAGCTTTTACCCCGGAGATGATCTTGAGTGCAATCTGTCCGGCATCCGCTCCATGGAACTTTCCGCTGAGCAGGCATCCCCCCACGATCCCGTAGCCGAGGCGTTCCTGATGAACGCCATACACCGGCACCGGTGAGTTTGTGCCAAGCATCGTTGCCATGTTTTCATGACTAGACACCTCTCCGTCCTTGAAAACATTGTATGCCAGCGCAAGCACGACACTCTCTTCAGGGAGCCCTTTTAACACGTTGATTAACTCGTTTTTGGTCATGTCTTCAAGGTAGCGGAACGACACCCCGGCAAATTGTCCCTTCAACTGTTCCTCCGCATCTCTGCGTGTTGCCAGACCGGTTGAGGTATAGTCATGCACGACAACGACCGTTTTTGTTTTGGGATGGAGCTTGAGCGCCAGACTCACCGTATCAAACGCATTGAGCGTTTCTGCCAGACCGGTGATATTTCCCTGACCTGCGAGCATTTCTTTCTTGAAGCTGTTTACCCCGCAAAACACAATCGCCGAACGGGGAAAAAGTTGTGACCGGTATTTCAGGGCAAAGTCTAGCGCGGGATTGTCGGTAACCATCACCACCGGTATCTCCCGGTGATCGTATTTAAGTTTAAAAAGATTCTTGAGCTGCTCGAAATGCTCAAACTTGGGGTGACGCTTGCAGTCCAGATATTCTACGGAATAGCTGACAGCAGGCGTTGTTTTGCGGAAAACCTCGATGATTCCCGCCAGTTCGTTGTCGGACCAGGCAAGTCCCGCATGGTAGGAGTTGAGAATGAGGATTTCCCGGGAAACCGCGGATAATGTGGTCGTGGATGGGGGATTGATTTTCTCCGCTTGTCCGGCCGGCAGTTCGATCTGCGCCGCTTCCCGTATTTGCAGGTACGAGAAATAGAGTGACGCGGCTATGGCAATGCCGAAGAGCGAGCTTAGCAAGGCTACTTTGCGCGAACCGAAGAAGACCGATGACAGCTGCCCTGGAAGCGTATGTTTTTTATGCATTGAGTCCTGTTTCATTGCTTTAGTTCCCCGGTCCGGTTCTCCAGCACCTTGATCCGCTCCTTCAACTCCACCATCTTCAACTCCCGGCCAACGAAAAGCCGGTTCATCCGGTACAATTCCGAATTCTTTTGCTCCAGTTCGGCAGTCCGCTCCTTCACGCGCAGTTCCAGTTCTTCGTTAAGTTTTCGGATCTCATCCTCTGCTTGTTTGCGCTCGGTAATGTCGCTCCAGATGGTAAGAGCGCTTATGACGACGCCATTAGCATCAAATTCGGGGACAACTCGGATAAACCAGCAGATCGGCTTCCCTTCCTTGGTCCAGGCAAGATCAATCTTGGTGATTGTTCCCGACTCCATGGCTGCCATGAGCTTTTCCGTAAATTCAACCGCCCTCGGCGTCAGTTCAGTGGAAAGTTCAAGCGATGTATGTCCCTGTACTACCAGGGGCGCGAGGTGATTGACCCGTTCAAATTCCGGATTGACGTATATGCATCGCCCCTCGCGATCATAGCGGACAATAACGTCGGGCGAGTTCTCAACTACGGCACGAAACGCCTGCTCGCTGGCATTAAGTCGAAGATTTGCCTCTCTGCTCTCGGTAATATTGGCAACCGCTGCAATCGAACCGGCATAGTGTCCCGCTTCATCAAAAATTGGTCCGGTTTCAAGCCTCGTGTAAATTCGTACCCCGTCTTTTTTGATGAACTCGAAATCATGCTGTTCCTGTATTCCCTGCTTGCGGCGTTCAATGTTGTATTCGGCAAGCTGTTTACCCTGTTCATCCATGAAGGAAAAAAGGGGCTTGCCAATCATTTCCTCAACGGTATACCCGAGAATATCCGCCATGCGTGGATTGACGAACGTGGTAACCGCACCGGTATCAATAACCCAGACTCCTTCCTGAATAGTGTCAAGCAGACGGCGGTAGCTTTCTTCGCTTTTGTGCAATCGTTCCTGTCTGTCGAGCAGTTGCTGCTCCGAACTGTACAACTTGATTGATGCTTCGTTCAGAGATGCTCCCAGATCGGCAATTTCAAGCGGCTGCTCGGCCAGGACAATCTGAGCCCCTTTGTGATCATCAAGTTGTTTGGCAAAAGCGGTCAGCCGCTTGATAGAATGTATGATCGGACGCAGTACCAGCATGATCAGCAGAGCGCTGCAGGCGACCCAGGCCACGGTCATCAACAAGGTGCGTTCCCAGGTTCTCGATTGGGCTTCCTTGATTGCCGACAGGCTGAAGTCGGCCTTGAGCCAGCCGAGCATGTTCCCGGCCAGAACCGGTTGCCAGATAACCAACAGATCGTTTTCCGACGTTATCACCATTCCCGTGCCGGCCGGCGGGGTGATCCGGGTTATGCCCGATTTTGCCCGTGGTTGTCCGTCTCTGCCGCGGGAAACGTCCCAGATCAGAGCTCCGTCCGGCTCACACAATTGCAGACGTCTGATATCGGACAGTTCTACCGACTTGAGCAGGAACGATTCCAGCTCGGCATAATCCTCCACCAGCAGATAACGGGCGCAGTTTTCGGCGAGATGTGCAGCCATGATTGATGAGTTGACGCGCATGGTGGCCAGAAGGCTGGTTGTCTGATTTCCGGCGGTCATCCAGCCGTAGGTTATTCCCGTTGCAAGCAGAACACATGAGACGATCAGGATGATACGGCTATTGAGACGGCGCGGCAGAAGCGGCATATCACTTTCCCCAGTTGGTCAGTTCTTTGATATTGATGGCTTCCATGGCGCGATAATCACGGTTATAATCAGCGGCAACCGGCGCTCCCATCCTGATTTTTCTGAAAAGATCGGCACTGTCAGCGGCCGTGGCCAAGGCAAGTATTGCCTGTTTGACTGCATTCTGCTCCTTCTCCGGCACGCGAGGGTGGGCGCTCAGCGGATGGGGAGCGATTTCCGGTGTTACCACGATTTCACGTAACTGGTTGCGGGTATCTTCCGACTCTGCTGCCAGTTCCGGCACGAATACACCGCCGGCATCACTCTTCCCCAGTATGATGTTGTAAATGACGTTTCTGGTGGAACCGGCGTATTCGTTCGTATACGCCAGCTGGTTCTTGTTGATTGCCAGGAGGTGCCGGACATAGACGCTGCAAAGATTCTTGTTACCGACAAAGGAAATTTTTTTTCCTGCCAATTCATCAATGCTTGTGATGGGGGAGTCCTTGCGCACATACAATCCGATGGTAACCGGTTTTCCGCCACGCACCAGCGGTCGGTAGCCGTGGGATTTATGGGCAACCACCGTCTGTATCGGAGAAGCAAAAATGAAGTCGGGCACGCCGCTCCAGATGTCCCGCTCAAAATCAGCCATTTTTTCATACATTTTGAGATGGAATTGCAGCCCCGTATCATGAGCCAGGCGTTCGACAAATGGCGTCCAAATCTTGTGCAGAGCTACCGGGGGGATCGACGGCATGACGGCGATGGTGTAGTGATGCTTCTGGAGTGCGGCGGCTGGCAGGGATACTCCGAACAGCAGCACGGCCAGCATGATGCTCCGTAAAATTTTGTGCATGCTGTCAGCCTTTCTGAGGGGATTATTTTCTTGTTTCCAGTTCCTTGATCTGCTCCTTCAACTCTACCATCCGCAGCTCCCGACCAACAAAGAGCTTGTTCATCTTTTGCAATTCCTGATTTTTCTTTTCCAGCTCGGCTGTCCGTTCATGCACCCGCTGCTCGAGGCTTTCATTCAACTGTTCCAGTTCATCCTGTGTCTTTTGCCGCTTTTCGATCTCCTCTTCCAGCAGGAGAGTCTTTTCCTGAAGACTTTCCTGTGCTATCTGGCGTTCAGCCACCTCTTGTTCAAGCTCGACCGTCTGGAGATGAATTGACTCCTCGGCCTGCTTGCGCTTGGTTATATCTACCAAGGAAACCATGACCTTGGAAATGGTCCGCTCGTATCCGGGGCAGACAGAAAAATATACGGTAACATTGCGTGGCGCACCGGACAGGGTCTTTACCACTGCGTCCCGGATCAGCACGGTTCTCCCATCCCACAAGGCAATCAATTCATCCCGGAAGGTGGTATACGATTCCGGCGTAAAGGTACGATCCAGCCCGGCCAACAGCTCTTCGTTGCTGGCAGCCTCATGCAGCGCCAATGCAGCCTGATTCACATCGATGATCCTGACCGCCTCGGCACATTGCCGTTCAATCTCGGGATGCAGATCCAAATAGGTGTCGAGATCGATAACAGCTTGCGCTCTCAGTTCGTCCAGGAGTGCTTTGACCCCGGAAAAATCCTCCTCCCAGATCGATACCGGCGAGTTTTCGAACAGGGAACGAAAACGTTCCTCGCCGGCCCGCAGCTTCGCATCCTGTTCTGCCAGCGTATCCAGCATGGTGTTGAATTCTCTTGCCATGACAGCTGCCTCGTCGTCCCCCGTAAGCGAAGAACGGGCAAAACGGTCTCCGGCGCGAACATTACCGATGGTTTCCTGGACGGCATAGAGCCGCCTGGTGATCCGGCGCCCCATACTCCAGGCAACAACCGAGCCGATCAAAATCGCCGACAGCGCGTAGATGACGCCGTTTCTGATGATATCCGCAAGCTTTGCACCGGCCACTTGTTGCCCGATGCCGATGCGTACCCAGCCGACATGGCGCTCTCCGATTGTTGCAGGAACAGCAATATCAACCAGCGCAGCTGTTTTTGCAATCAGTTGTTGGCGCGCCTCATGGGGAAGATCGAGCAGGTAGAGTCCCTTGCGGGAACTGTCGGTATCAGCCAGCACGCGCCCATGTTTATCTGCCAGTATCACGAAGATAATTTCCGGATAGCGGCGCTGGGCATCAGCCAGTTCCTGCAATCCGGCAACGTCATCGCTGGCGATCCATCCGGCGGCTGAAGTCGCCAATGACTGGGAGATCGCTTCAGCTTCCTCTATCTGACGTTCCAAAAGCATGGCCCGTTGACGCGAGGTCAGGTCGCCGATAAAGAGAGCCATCATCACCGCATGCACCATTGCAACGCTGACAATCAGGCGACCGCGCAGTGTGCCGGACAAAAATCGATACAGGCTCTTCATCACGGTTTCTCCACCGTTCTGACCTCCCGCTCGAAGCGGGAGACGTAGTGGCGCACCACCTCGTACTCCTTGTCAGTTGCCGCGAGGAAGCGGGACGTCTCCATTCCGGCCAGAATCGTTTTTCCTTCTGTCGTGCGGTCAAGCTCCAAAAGCAGGCGGCGGAGCTGATTAACGACCTGCACTGGCAGATCGTCCCGCACCATGACCGAGTTGTTGATTAGCGGCTCTGTTTCCCAGATAACTTTCATCTCTGCCGCCTCGCGCGGATGCTCCCGCTGAAAGGCTCTCCAGGGTGTCGGCCAGGTGGCTCCGGCTGCTGTTTGCCCCAACCAGGCATTCATGATGGAAGACTCCTGTGAACCAACGTAGCGGTTTTCAATGTCTCTGGTGATGGTGATGCCATGGGTGTGGAGGTAATACTGTGGCATGATGCAGGCCGCCAGAGCCGTGTGGGACGGATAGCTGACTGATTTCCCCTTTAAATCGACGGGGCGTAAAAGTTTGCTGTCCCGGCGTACCACGAAAATTCCCTTGAAATCCCGGGGATCTCCGGCCATGGCGATGACGTGGTAGCCAACCTTCATGGCCTGAAGCGTCTGCCAGGGATTGGGGAGAATGATATCCGGCTTGCGAGCCAGGTACTTTTCCTCAAAATTGGTGTAGTTCCGTGATGCCTCCAGTGTCAGGCCTGTTCCTTTTATTCTGGAGTTCAGGTAGTCGATCAGCGGTTGATATGCCTGGGTGAGTTTTGCTGGATTATGCAGCGGGTGAATCGCAAAACGGTAATCTGACGGGGTCTCTGAAGGCGGTTTTGCGCCGACCCGTGGACCCTTGTTTTCTGGCTCGCGGCTGCAGCCGGGGATGCTTCCAAACAGAAACGCCAACATGATAACGGTCAACAACCCTGGTTTCATCTCATTCCCCTGGTATCCGTTCTGTTCAGCCAATCTCTGTTTCAGTCCGGAGTTTTTATAGATAGGGAAGTCTAGCGTAGTTTCAGGATAATGCAAATTCGGGAGGAAAAACAGCTTGGTGGGGTGGAGGTAGAAGGGGAATGGAGTCAGTGTTATCTGGTTTTTTCCGGTGTAAATGGCAATCACAACAAAAAAAGGACGTGCCGTTTAAGCACGTCCCTGTTTTTTGATTGGTTGCGGGGACAGGATTTGAACCTGTGACCTTCGGGTTATGAGCCCGACGAGCTACCAGACTGCTCCACCCCGCGTCAACTGAAGAGAAGTATGTATAGGTGGTATTGCAAAAAAAGTCAACAACTCTTTTGCACAATAATGCATCCGATTGTGGCTGGATAGTGGTTGGAGGTTTGCGACGTTTATGCAACGTGGGAGAGTGCAGCGGAGACCGTATCCCGGGAGGCAAGATTTTGCTTCGGCATATCCCGAAAAATTACATCGGTTTTGATGGAATAGGGAATATAATTTACATATACAGGCAGGATCGCTACAGCAGATCCGGGAAGGAGAACGTACCATGGCAACAACAATACTTATGATTTTTGCCATCTTGCTCGCAATTGCCAGCATTCCGTGGCTTGAACAGGTAAATCGTTACAATAAACATCGTACGGACTTGATGGCGGGAGATGAAGGGGAAGATTAGGCTGACATGTTAGAACCAACAATAACTGACGGAATTCATTACTGCAAATGCCTCTGAATTTAAGGGGCATTTGCAGTGGAATAACGGCAATGGTAACGATGTCAGTATCTTGTTCGTAGTCGTGGACAGCACTACTTTTAAGGGGTGTTGCCATTGTCTTTGTTCTTTTTTGGATAGGAAAAACAATGTGCTGCGGTATTGATTGTGCCATGGCAGAAGATATCTACATACACGTTCAACAGATCGTTGGGTTGTGTTTCCATGGTGCTGTTAAGGCTGCTTAATCCCTCCACGTGAAAGAGACCGAATATCAGGCTGTGGAATGTCCGCGCCGCATAGAGCGGTTCCAGGTCGTTCCTGATCAAGTGCCGTGTATGCGCGTCCTCAAAGAACTCGGTTAAAACGCCAAATACATGGTCCATGAATTCGGTGAAGACAGGTTGCAAGTTTTCAGACGAAGAGCCTGCTTCGGTGTTCAGTATGCGTATCCAGTCGCGAACCTCAACCAGTCGGGTGATGAGTTGTCTGGCCAAATCCTTGACCGCCTCCTCGTAGGAAGCATTGTTCATATCGGGAAGAAGTTCCGGCAGGGTCGGAATGGTTGAAAAGGAACGCAGTACCTCGGTAAAGAGATTTTCCTTGCTGTTGAAATTGCGAAAGAGGGTGACCTCGGCCACCCCGGCGGCCTTGGCGATTTCACGTGTAGATGCGCCAAGGTACCCCTTGCTGGAAATCAGCTCGAATGCGGCATGGAGGATACGTTCTTTGGTGGTTAACTTCTTATTCATGTAGTCCCTGTCTCTTGTGTAAGCGTCAATTGCCATGGAAATAAAAAAGGACGTGCCGTTTAAGCACGTCCTTGATTTTTAATTGGTTGCGGGGACAGGATTTGAACCTGTGACCTTCGGGTTATGAGCCCGACGAGCTA
>Ga0209798_10001439_pt1 | contig 14345 bp, 15 predicted proteins | sample DOMMetBare3Fresh_FD_187475 | JGI IMG/M metagenome (GOLD analysis project Ga0209798, IMG submission 187475) | Wetland sediment microbial communities from St. Louis River estuary, USA, under dissolved organic matter induced mercury methylation -... | ecosystem: Environmental > Aquatic >...
GTGAGCTTCTTGGCCACCCCGAGGGTGTCCTCGCCGCCGATCGCGATCAGGGCGTCGATACCGGCGTCCTGGATGTTCGTCCGGATCCGGTCCAGACCGCCGTCGACCTTGTAGGGGTTGGTCCGCGAAGAACCAAGGATGGTGCCGCCCTGTGCCAGGATCCCGGCGACGTCCTGCAGGCCCAGCGGGCGGGTAAGCCCCTCCAGGGGGCCCTTCCAGCCGTCAAGGAAGCCCACGAACTCGTGGCCGTACGCCTGAATCCCCTTGGTCACCGCCCCCCGGATGACCGCGTTCAGTCCTGGACAATCTCCGCCACCTGTCAACATTCCTATGCGCATGGAGGTCAATCTACCGTTGATTTCCGGAGCCCTGGTCGCAAGGGCCGTTGCCACCCCTAGCCTTGAGGGTGGCACTACCCGACAAGCGCGGAGGATTCTCACCCATGATCGAGGCCCACGGCCTGACCAAGCGATACGGAGCCAAGACTGCGGTCGACGACGTCACGTTCACGGTGCATCCCGGCAAGGTCACCGGCTTCCTGGGCCCGAACGGCGCCGGCAAGTCGACCACGATGCGGATGATCGTCGGGCTGGACCACCCCACCCGCGGCACGGTGACTGTCAACGGGCGCCGGTACGCGCAGCACCAGCGCCCCCTTCGGGAGGTGGGGGCGCTGCTGGACGCAAAGGCCGTGCATACCGGGCGCAGCGCGTACAACCACCTGCTGGCGATGGGCGCGACGCACGGCATCGGCAGGGCCCGGGTACGCGAGGTCATCGAGATGACCGGGCTCGAGACCGTGGCCCGCAAGCGCGTCGGCGGCTTCTCGCTGGGCATGGGCCAGCGGCTGGGCATTGCCTCCGCCCTGCTCGGCAACCCGCGCACCCTGATCCTGGACGAGCCTGTCAACGGGCTCGACCCCGAGGGAGTGGTCTGGGTTCGCAACCTGGTGCGCTATCTCGCGAGCGAGGGACGCACGGTCTTCCTCTCCTCGCACCTCATGAGCGAGATGGCCCTCACCGCCGACCACATCATCGTCATCGGCCGCGGACGGGTGCTCGCAGACGCCCCGGTCGCCGAGATCGTCGGCCGCGCCTCCGGCACGACCGTGCGCGTACGAAGTCCTGAGGCGGCACGGCTCGTCGACCTGCTCGCCGGACCCGGCGTCTCCGTCACATCGACCTCCCCGCAGTGGCTCGAGGTCACCGGCAGCACCGCGGAGGCGATCGGCGAGGTTGCCGCCGCCGCCCGGCTCGTGCTCCACGAGCTCACCCCGGTGACCGGCTCCCTCGAGGACGCCTACATGGCCCTCACCAAGGAGTCCCTGGAATACCGCTCGAGCACGATCGGCCTGCACCCCGACCACCTCCGAGCAGACCACAATGCAGACCACAATGCAGACCACGTGCTCGCCGACACCAAAGACGTGACCCGATGAGAAGCAGCATCCTGACCTCCGGCACCCAGACGCCTCTGCCTGGTCGGCCTGCCGACGACGTACGACTGACCTTCCCCCGGGTGGTGCGCTCCGAGTGGATCAAGTTCAGGACCCTGCGTTCGACAATCTGGACGCTCGCGACCACCCTCGTCCTGATCGTGGGCATCGTGACCCTGTTCTCGGTGGCATTCGCCTCTCAAGCCGGCGCCGGGCAGTCCACCGAAGGCGACGGCGGCGCCATCGTCGTCTTCTCGATTGCCGCGGGACTGGCCCAGCTCGCCGTCACCGTCCTGGGCGTGCTCGCGATCACCGGCGAGTACTCCACCGGGATGATCCGCTCAACCCTGGCTGCCGTCCCCAGGCGCCTTCCTGCCCTCTGGGCCAAGGCTCTGGTCCTGGCAGTCTCGATCTTCGTGGTCTCGCTGGTCGCGGTGGCGATCTCGCTGGCAGTCATGCAGCTGGTCCTGGGCGCCAAGGGACGGGCCCCCGACCTCGGTGACAGCGCGACGGCGCGCATCCTCCTGGGCACCGTGCTCTATCTCAGCGCCATCGCCCTGTTCGCCTTCGCGATCGGCGCGCTGCTGCGGCACTCGGCTGGCGCACTGGCCACCGTGCTGGGCCTGCTGCTCGTGATCGAGAACCTGTTCCTGATCCCGTGGAAACCCCTCCAGCTGGTCAGCCCCTTCCTGCCGGGCACGGCGGGGTCGAAGATCCTCATGCCGCAGGAACAGATCGACGCGATGTCCCAAGGCGCTGTCGGCGTGACCCTCGGCCCGTGGCAGGGCTTTGCGGTGCTGCTCGCCTGGGTCGCCGTGCTGCTGACGGCAGCCGCAGTGCTCCTGCGTCGTCGAAACGCCTGAGGCCAGAGGGCGAACTTCGGGCCTGACAACGCCGATCGGCTGGCCGGGACCGGGTCAGGGCCCGACCAGCCGGCGCGGCTCCCTCAGGGGACCTCGGCCAGCGCCTTCCCGATGATCGTGGTCTCCTCGTCCAGCGACGAAGGCACGTGGTAGCGCTCGACATCCATCTCATCGATGAGTGCCAGGTTGGCCTGGATCTCCTCGGCGGTGTTCTCGGCGAGCACGACGCCCTGCGTCTCGGCGACGAAGATCCTCGCGATCCGGCCGCCCGCCACCGAGTAGACATGTCCGCTGACCGAACACTCCTCATGAGCGAGGTAGGCGACCAGGGGGCTCACGGACTCAGGGGAGACCCTGGCTGCGAGCTCTCCCAGAATGTCCTGAGTCATTCGGGTTGCCGCGATCGGCGCGATCGCGTTGACCTTGATCCCGTGGCTGGCGCCCTCGAGCGCAAGGACCCGGGTCAGCCCGGCCAGCCCGGCCTTGGCCGCGCCGTAGTTGGCCTGGCCGAAGTTGCCGAACAACCCCGAGGCTGAGCTGGTGTTGACGATCCGGCCGTAGCCCTGCTCGCGCATCAGGGCATAGGCGGGCCGGCTGACATACAGAGCGCCCTTGAGGTGGACGTCGATCACCGCAGCGATCATCGCGTCGTCCATCTTGTGGAAGGCCTTGTCGCGCAGGATCCCGGCATTGTTGATCAGCACGTCCACGCGCCCGAAGGCGTCCACCGCGGCCTTCACGATGGCCTGGCCCCCCTCCGGGGTAGCCACGCTGTCGTGGTTCGCCGCCGCGATGCCGCCAAGGGCGGTGATCTCGTCGACGACCCGGTCTGTGGCGAACGTCGAGGAGCCGCTGCCGTCCAGAGCCCCGCCCAGGTCGTTCACCAGCACCTGGGCCCCCCGACGGGCCAGCTCGAGCGCGTGAGCACGCCCGAGCCCCCCACCCGCTCCGGTGATGATGGCTACCCGTCCGTCAAAGCGCAGATCAGACATAGTCACTCCCCTTTTTTCGGTTGCTGGAGGCTCGGCCAGCGGCGGCTGACCGGACGGCTCCATGTGTTGGCATAACCAGATCCCGGTGCGCGTCAGGCTGCTCCGGACTCCTCGGCACCTCGCCGCCGGACGAGCCGACGAAGGACGCCAACACCGCCAGCAGGGCTTGTTTCTGGTCGTTGTCCAGCCGCGGATCCCGCAGGATCGACTCCTCGGTGTGGCTCGAGGGCTCTGTGTCGTTCGACGTGGCGAGCCCAGCCGCCCGCAGGAGCATCGTCTCGGCGGACACGCTGAGCGCGTCGGCGAGGGCGCTGAGAACGGAGATCGAGGGAAGCGCCAGTCCGTGCTCGATCTGGCTCAGGTAAGGGTTGGAGATGCTTGCCAGCTCGGCAGCCTGGCGCAGTGTCAGCTGAGCGAGCTGGCGCTGACTGCGCACGTACGCGCCAAAGGCGTTGTACAGCTGCGCTTGCGACGTGCCACCCACGATGCCACCCCTCACAGGACCCCCTGGGGGGTTCGGACAACTGCTAGATCCAATCTAGCAGCTGCTAGGTGAGAGTAAACAGGAATCGCCGGTCGACTCCCCGCAGACGCTGACTCGGAATCCTCGCAGAGTCAGTCGGTGAGCGTGAGATAGGCAACCGCCCGCGTCGCCAGCAGAGGTCTCAGCTCATGGACCGTGGGTGCGCGGTCCACGTTCACCTTCACGGCGAGAGCACGAGGCCCGCCCTGGTCGAACATCACCTTCAGGGCCTGGGCGGCCCGGTCGGGATCCTCCTCCAGGACGGCGTGCGCCGCATGCTCGCTGCCGTCCACCCTGACCCGGACGTCCGCCCCGCCACGCAGGTTGTGCCGCCAGCGGCCACCTGCCATGAGCATGAAGGTGCCGTCGGCCGACTCATGCCGACCCACCGGAAGCGTGTAGGTGCGGCCGGTCTTGCGGCCCGTCACCGTCAACACCATCAGGTCCTTGTCGAGCAGCCGGTGCAGGGGAGATCGGAGCAGAGTCCTCATCACGGGATTGACAAGCCGCAGAACGCTCTGGGGCAGCTCGGCGTCCTGCACAGCGGGCTGATCCATGCGGCGATTCTGGCAAGGCACGCCCCCCGGCGCAAGAGTAAGGGCGCCCTCGCCTCCCGGCCGGCCCGCGCGATAGCCGCGCACTTCGCGGCCTGCGAGGATGGGTCACCCATGCGCGCCATACGTAACCCCTTCGGGTCCCTGCCTCCCGAGGTGGCTGTCCTCACCGCAGTGGCGTTCTCGGTTGCCCTGGGCTTCGGAATCCTCGCCCCGGCGATCCCCCTGTTCGCCAAGAACTTCGGCGTCAGCAACTTCGCCGCGGGCTCGGTCATCTCGGTGTTCGCGCTGGTGCGCTTCGCCTCGGCGCCCCTGGCCGGCCGCCTCGTCAACCGGCTCGGCGAGCGCCTGGTGCTGGCCACCGGCATCGGCATCGTCGGGGTGTCCAGCCTGCTGGCCGGGCTGTCCGGCAGCTTCACCCAGCTGCTCGTGCTACGTGGCATCGGCGGCCTCGGCTCGGCGATGTTCACCGTCTCCTCCTTCGCGCTGCTGCTGCGGGTCGTCGCCCCGAACCAGCGTGGCCGGGCTGCCGGCACCTACCAGACCGGTTTCCTGCTGGGCGCGATCGCGGGCCCGGCCTTCGGCGGACCGCTGACTACGCTGTCCCTGCGCGCCCCCTTCTTCGTGTATGCCGTCGCGCTGCTGGTCGCCGGGGGCGTGGCCACGGTGTTCCTGGCCCGTACAGCCCTGCGCGAGCACGAGGCCGTCGCCGGCACCGCCGACGTCACGCCCACCACCCTGACGACCGCGCTGCGCAGCTCGGCATACCGGGCCGCGGTGACCAACAACTTCGCCGTCGGCTGGGCGGTCTTCGGGGTCCGGTCCTCCCTCATCCCCCTGTTCGTCGTGGAGGGCCTGCGCCTTGGCCCGTCCTGGACCGGCGCCGGGCTGGTCCTGTCGGCAGTGGTGCAGGCACTCGTGCTCGTTCCGGCCGGCCGACTGGTTGACACGCGGGGGCGGCGCCCATACCTGCGTGCCGGGGCAGCCCTGTCGCTGGTGGCCGGGGTCGCGATGGCGATCACCGGCGGCGCCCCGCTCTTCCTCGCCGGGATGGCGCTGTATGGCGCGGGCTCGGCCCTGCTCGGGGTGTCCTCGGCCGCGGTCGTCGGCGACGTCATCGGCGGACGCGGCGGCACGCCGGTTGCGGCCTTCCAGATGGCCTCGGACGCCGGAGCCTTCCTCGGCCCCCTGGTCGCCGGCGCGCTGGCGGATGTGGCGTCCTTCCAGGTGGCCTTCCTCGCCACAGCCGCAGTCTCCGGGCTCGCGCTCGCGACGACCCTGGTGATTCCGGAGACCCGCCAAGCGAAAGAGGCCCCATGAGCCTTCCGACCGTCGTCGTCGGAGGCGGAATCGTCGGCCTGGCGGTCGCCAAAGCCCTGCAGGAGCTCGACCCGTGCCGGGACACTGTCCTGGTGGAGAAGGAGCCGGGGGTGGCCCGGCACCAGAGCGGCCACAACTCCGGGGTCATCCACTCCGGGCTCTACTACGCTCCGGAGTCGCTGAAGGCACGCCTGGTGGCGCGGGGCTCCCTCGACCTCCAGGCCTACTGCACCGCCCACGGGATCCCGTTCGACATCCCCGGCAAGCTCGTGGTCGCCACCCGGCGTGAGGAGCTGGGCAGGCTGGACGGGCTGCTGGCACGAGGGCACAAGAACTCCGTCCCCGTCCGGCGGGCAGATCTCGACGAGATCGCGCAGCGGGAGCCTGCCCTGCGGGTCCTCGGCGGCCTCGTCGTGGAGTCCACCGGCAGGGTGGACTACCGCGAGGTGGCGACCGCCCTGGCCGACGAGGTCGTGGCGCGCGGGGGGACGATCAGGTTCGACGAGTCGGTGCACGCCGTGACCCCGGTCTCCGGCGAGGTACGGGTGCACACTTCCCGGGACGTCATCGCGGCCCACCGGGTGGCTGTCTGCGCCGGCCTGCACTCCGACCGTCTGGCTCGGGCGTCAGGGATAGACCCTGGTGTGCGGATCCTGCCCTTCCGGGGGGAGTACAGCCAGCTGGTCCCAGCCCGCGCAGGGCTGGTCCGGGGACTGGTCTATCCCGTCCCGGACCCTGACCTGCCGTTCCTCGCCGTCCACCTGACCAGGGGGCTCGACGCAGTGGTCCATCTGGGCCCCAACGCCGTTCCGGCCATGGCCCGCGAGGGATACTCCTGGCGCATCTTCTCGGCCCGAGACCTGGCTGACATGCTCAGCTATCGCGGCACGTGGCGTCTTGCCCGCAGGTACGGCAACGTCGGCGCGCATGAGGTCACCCGCTCCCTGATCGGACGCTCGCTGCTCAGAGCTGCCAGGCAGATGCTCCCCGAGCTCACCATGGAGGATCTGTGCCCGTCGATGTCGGGAGTGCGCGCCCAGGCTGTCGGCAAGGACGGTCGCCTGGTCGACGACTTCCTGTTCCGACGCGCCGGGGCGGTGCTGCATGTCCTCAACGCCCCCTCTCCGGCGGCAACGGCCTGCCTGCCGATCGGGCGCCGCATCGCCCAGGAGCTGCTCGGGCGCTGAGGTCACCCGGCAGCCGGCGCCGGTTGCGCACCAGCACCCGGCTCCGGCAGGTCCCGGATCCTGCTGCGGCCGGTCGCACCATCTCAGCCGGGGATGTCCAGGCCCTTGGCGATCGCGAAGCGAACAAGCTCGACGCGATTGTGCAGGTGCAGCTTGTTCAGAGTGTTCTGGACGTGGTTCTGCACGGTCCGGTGGGAGATGAACAGGTGCTCGCCGATCTGCCTGTAGGACATCCCGGTCGCCACCAGCTTGAGCACCTCCGTCTCCCGTGCGGTCAGCTCTGGCACCTCACGTCTGCCCTTGACGCCCGACTCGGCGGCCAGCCTGCGGAACTCCCCCAGGACCAGCCCGGCGAGGCCGGGAGTGAAGACGGCACTGCCCCGTGCTGTCGCCCGGACCGCGTCAAGGAACTCCTCTCGGCCGGCGGACTTGATCAGGTAGCCGGTGGCACCGACCTTGACGGCTTCGAGGACATCCTGCAGCTCGGCGCTCGCCGACAGGATCAGCACCTTCGTCGAGATCTGGGCCTGGACGACCGCTGCACACACCTGGGCCCCGCTCATCCCGGGGAGGTTCAGGTCGAGAACGAGGACGTCGGGCCGCAGGGCCAGCGTGCGCCTCACCGCGCCCGGGCCATCGGAGGCAGTCCCGACGACGTCGAAACCCGCGTCGGACAGATCCCGGGCCACAGCCTCACGCCACATCGGGTGGTCATCGGCGACCAGCACTCTCGTCATGGTCTCGTTCAGGACGCCGTCCTGCGTCTCGGGTCCGCCGGCGACTTCTGGCCCGCCCGCGATCTCTGGTCCGCTCACGGGTGCTGATCCGTCCACGACGGGGGCCACCCCTTCGACACGGTGAGCTCGAGGCAGGTGCCTGCACCGGGGCTGGAGTCAAGGGTCGCAGTCCCCCCGAGGTCGCTCATCCGCCCCACGATGCTGTTGACCACGCCCAGGCGACCACTGACCGCAGCCTCGGCGAGCCGACCCGCGGGCACGCCGACACCGTCGTCGCGGATGGTGACGGTGACGTCCCTGCCCGTGTCCTCGATCAGCACCCAGGCCTGCGCGTCGGCGCCCGCGTGACGCCGGACGTTGTCGAGCGCCGCGCCCACCGCCGCGGCCAGCTCCTCGGCGACCCCTGAGGCCACGAGTACGGGTCCGGCCGGGGGGATGACATGGACTGCGCCGTCGGCACACCGGCTCAGCACCGACCGTAGATCCACCCCTGCGCGCCCACCGGCTGCCAGGGCCGGCCCACCCGGCCCTGGTGCGTCCGAGACCGTGCTGACCAGTGCCCGCAGCAGCCGTTCCTGCTCGGCCGCCATCGAGCCGAGCTCGCGAGCCTCACCACCAAGGTCGATGGCGCGTCTGTGGATGTACGACAGCGTCTGCAGCACCCCATCGTGAACGGTGCGCGCCAGCCGGTCACGCTCACGCACCCTCGCCTGGACCCTCAGCGCCTCCCTCAGGGCGGCGTGCCCCTCGCGGGACAGATCGGCGCAGTAGCCGATGCAGCCGCCGAGGAGCACCAGGATCACTATGTTGTTGACGGTGCTGCTGTTGGGCGGGCCCTGTGCGGCGACACCGACCTCGAGAACGTCGGCCACACCCACGAGGAACGCCGCGAGCATCCCGGCGCGCCATCCCTTGAGCACGGCCCAAGCCACCACCGCTGCAGCCGGCCAGAGCCCCGGCAGAGTCCTGGCCCCGCCCAGGATCACCTGCGGGGTGTCCACCAGGCGAGTGCTCAGGATCGCGCCGCAGGCCAGCGCCAGCTCGACACCGATGACGGCAGTGGTGCGGGTGAGGCGGTGACCTCGATACAGGCCCACGCCCACGGTCCAGGCCCCGAGCAGCCCCAGGACGCACCAGGCCAGCCATGGCCGGGCCATGTCCTGGTGCCGGGCGGAGGCAGAGTAGAGCGCATACAGCCAGGCGAGAGGCCGGAAGACCTCCAGCCCGCGCCACAGTGCGGCAACAACGGTCGGCTCTGTCTGTGGGTCCGGCTCTGTCTGTGGGTCCGGCTCTGTCCGTGCGTCCGGCTCTGCGTCCGGCTCTGCCTGTGCGGTCGCCTGACGTTCCTGCCCGGATGACCTCACGCGCTAGCTGGCCGCGCGCTCGTCGCCCTGCGATGCCGGCGGACGACCCTCGTCTTCCGGGGTCGGCTCAGGCTCTTGGCCCTCGTCGTCGCTCGATGAGGAAGCGCTGTCACCCTTGATGCCCTTGTCGATCTTCTCGATCGTGTCGACGGCGTCCTGCTGCAGCTCCTTGGCCTTGGCCTTGGCCGCGGCAAGCAGTCGATTCTTCATCGAGGTCGCATACATGTCGACGTACTCCTGGCGGGACAGCAGCATCAGCTCGTACATGATCTCGTCGGTGACCGAACGCAGGACGAACCTGTCCTCCTCCATTCCTTCATAGCGGGAGAAGTCCAGTGGCTTGCCGATGCGGACCCCGATCCGCATGATCTTGGGGACCTTCTTGCCGGTCGGCTGCGCCTTGTCAGTGCCTATCATCGCGACGGGCAGCACGGGACAACCAGCCTGGAGCGCCATCCTGGCCACCCCGGTACGTCCGCGATAGAGCCGGCCGTCCGGCGAACGGGTGCCCTCGGGATAGATGCCGAGCAGCTCGTCGCGGCGCAGAACCTTCAGGCCACTGTCCACGGCCTCCAGACCGGCCCGTCCACCGGAACGGTCGACCGACAGCTGCCCGGCGCCCTTGAAGAAGGCCGCCGTCGCCCGGCCCTTGAGGCCACGACCGGTGAAGTAGTCCGACTTGGCCAGGAAGGTGACCCGACGAGAGACCACGAGCGGCAGGAAGAACGAGTCGGAGAAGGAGAGGTGGTTGCTCGCGAAGATCGCGGCGCCCTCGGTCGGGATGTGCTCCTCGCCCTCGACCCACGGCCGGAACAGCAGCTTGAGAATCGGCCCGAGAACAAGGGTCTTGAGCACCCAGTAGAACAACCCGGAACATCTCCTTCATGGCTGAGCAGACACGTCGCTGACGTCTGCATGGTACGACACTATGCGCCGGTCCCGCCTCGTGCGAGTATTCCCGTACAAGGACCAGCTTCGACTTCTCGAGAACTCAGGAGTGACCCAGTGGCCGTTATGACCGGGGCCGAACCGTTCACACACGCCGGGTCCGATGTCGGGGTGCTCCTGTGCCACGGCTTCACCGGCACGCCACAGAGTCTGCGCCCGTGGGGCGAGTACCTCGCCAACCGGGGCTACACGGTGCGGGTCCCCCGACTCCCCGGACACGGCACCACCTGGCAGGACATGAACAACACCCGCTGGCATGACTGGTACTCCTGCGTCGACGCCGCATTCCGCGACCTGCACCAGACCTGCAAGAGCGTCGTGGTCGGCGGCCTGTCCATGGGCGGCGCGCTGGCTCTTCAGCTGGCCCAGGAACACGGTCCCCGCATCAGCGGGCTGGTACTGGTCAACCCCGCCGTCACGTTCGACGATCCCCGCACCCGCCTGCTGCCCGTCCTGAAGCACCTCGTCGGCTCGCTGGCCGGCGTCGGAAACGACATCAAGAAACCAGGCGTCACAGAGCTCGCCTACACCCGCACCCCGTTGAAGGCAGCTCACTCCCAGTTCGAGGCCTGGCAGTCGATCGTGAGGGACCTTCCGGAGGTCACCCAACCGGTGCTGCTGCTGCGCTCTACCCAGGATCATGTCGTACCCGCCTCGAGCTCGGCGTTGATCCTGTCCAGGATCTCCAGCAGGGACGTGACCGAGATCCTGCTCGAGGACTCATATCACGTTGCCACCATTGACAATGACGCGCCCCGCATCTTTGACGAGTCGGCCAAGTTCGTCGAGCGGACAACCCGGACGTGAGCGATCCCGACCGTCGGCGCTCGCCCGACGGATTCGACGATGACGTGATATTCGCGGACATCGTGGCTCACCTGAACGATGACGCAGACCTGGACGAGCGACCAGCCCGCTCCGTGGCTGAGGACTCGGCAACCGATGACGAGTCGACCGAGCCGTCACAGGGCGAGTCGACCGAGCCGCCACCCCGCTCGCCGGCAGAGCCGCCGCCGGGCGATCCACAGCCTGTCCGCGCTCCCCAGGTCTGGCGCGCCCACGAGGTGGACGCCGAGTACGAGGAGCACTTCGAGCCGCCACCGGTGGCCCCCGTGCCGGTCGGCGACCTGCAGTTCTGGGCCATCATCGCCGGCATGGCCGGGGGGCCTCTGCTGCTGGTGTACCTCGTCTTCTTCCACCGTGAGGGCAGCGGCTACTGGATACTCGCCGCGATAGCCATGTGCGTCGGCGGGTTCGCGTTGCTGGTCTCCAGGCTGCCCGGCAGTCATGGCGATGACGACGACGGCGCCCGCCTCTAGCGTTCGTCGGCGGAGTGTCGGGCGAGGTCAGCCGCCCCGATCAGGCCTGCGTCGTTGCCCAGCTGCGCAGCCACGATGCTCGCCTCCGGCCGGTATCCGCGACCGGTCAGGTGACGCTTGAAGGTCTCGCGGGCAGGGACCAGCAACAGGTCACCGGCAGCGCTGACGCCGCCGCCGATGACGAACACGCCAGGGTCGAAGGCCGCCGCCAGGTTGGCGATTCCGACGCCCAGCCAGTGACCGATCTCGGCGAGAAGCTCACGAGCCGTCGGGTCGCCGTCGCGAGCCGCCTGCGTGATCAACGGCCCGGTCAGGTCACCCACCACGCCTTCCACGCGATCGAGCAGGTCGCTGGCGATGGGAGAGTTGGCCGAGAAGAGCGAGCGCGCCTCTCGAACCAGTGCGTTCCCGCTGGCGTACTGCTCCCAGCACCCACGGTTTCCGCACTCGCATCGGTGCCCTCCGGGGACGACCTGCATGTGTCCGAACTCCCCGGCTATCCCGAAGCGACCGCGTTGCACGTGCCCGTCGATCAGGATGCCGCCGCCGATGCCGGTGCCCAACGTGATCATCATGACGTGGGTCTCCTCCTTCGCGGCGCCGAACCTCCACTCAGCCCAGGCCGCAGCGTTGGCGTCGTTGTCGACGAAGATCGGCACGGCCACGCGCCGTTGCAGGGCCTCCCGCAGGGGTTCGTGGCGCCATGACAGGTGTGGGGCGAAAACCACCGTCGCCCGGTCCGTCGCGACAAAGCCGGCGGCGCCGATACCAACAGCGGAGACGGCCCCCGGCCCGACCAGAGCCATCAGCTCGGCCACGACCTCCACGATCGTTCCCTCGACGACAGCCGGGCTCTTGGAACGGTCCGGGGTGTCCCGGCGGGCGCGGTGGGTGACGACGCCATCGACGTCGACCACGCCGCCGGCCACCTTGGTGCCACCGATGTCGATCCCGATGGCACGTCGGGGCTTCACCGGCCTGCGCCGGCGGTCAGGTCTGAGGGCAGCGCAGGGCGGGGCACCCACCGGGAGCTCATCCGGTGGCCCTGGCCAGGCGCCCTGCCCGCAGGCCGGCTGCCTGGCACCGCCGGTGGTTCATCGGCGACCCTTTGCCGCCAGGTCCGCGGCCCCTATCATGCCGGCGTCGTTGCCCAGCTCCGCAAGGGCGAACCTTGCCTCCGGCCGGTGGCCGCGGCCGGTCAGCTGACGACGGAAGGCGGCCAGAGCCGGGTTGCTCAGCAGGGTCCCCGCCTCGGAGACCCCCCCGCCCAGGACGATCAGCTCGGGGTCGAGGATGGCCGCCACGGAGGCCAGCCCCTCGCCTATCCATACGCCGAGGTCGGCCAGCAGCTCGACCGCCGCCGGATCGCCCTCCACCGCTGCCCTGGTGACGTCGGGTCCACTCAGCACAGCGGGATCACCCCCGCAGAGCTCACCCAGACGGGCTGCCAGCGGTGAGCCGGAGATGACGAGCTCACGAGCCTCTCGCACCAGCGCCGTGCCACTGGCGTACATCTCCCAGCAGCCGCGATTGCCACAGCCGCAACGGACTCCGCCCGGAACCACCCGCATGTGGCCAAGCTCGGCTGCCACTCCGAAGGCCCCGTGCATCAGCACGCCGTCGACCACGATGCCGCCACCGATGCCGGTGCCGACGGTGACCATGACCATGTTCTCGGCCTCGGCGGCGGCGCCGAAGCGAAACTCCCCCCAGGCCGCCGCATTGGCGTCGTTCTCGATGGTGACCGGCAGGCCGAGAGCCGACTCGAGACGCTGCTGGAGCGGTTCATCTCGCCAGGCGAGGTTCGGGGAGAAATACACCGTGGACCCCGCGCTGTCGATGAACGCAGCGCAGGCGACGCCAACAGCGCCGATCTGGTGCTCCAGGGACAGCTCACGAGTCAGGCTTGCCGCCTCCTGGATGATGGCCGACGGGTCATGGGCAGGGGTGTCCCTGCGCCCCTTGGCAAGGATCGCCCCGCAGTCGTCGATGACACCACCACTGATCTTGGTTCCCCCGATGTCCAGCCCGATCGTTGCGCTCATCAACGTCATCCTTCGCTCTCGTCATCCACCTGAATATCCTGGACCGGAGCGCGATCACCATCGGGTGACCCCCCGGAAGCCGAGCCGTGCGGCGACGCCGGGTCGGAAGCCCTCGACCGCGTGGCCACGTCCCGCAGACTGGCGGCCAAGGACAACGCGAGGTCGGCCAGCAGATCAACAGTCTCGGGCCGCACCGAGCGCAGGAGGGCGATCCCCCGGCACAGGGGGCAGACTCTGCAACTCTCCGGGACGGCGTCCGCCACTGCCCCGCACATGCTGCAGGCGCCGGTGGAAGGCCCGTCTGCCGGCCCCCGCTCCCCCGCCTCAGGCTCCCCTGCCTGGTGGTCCCCACCCACACCTGCCGCCTGCGACGCGTCGGGCGCGTCGGGGAAGGCGGGCTCCTCCGGCTCGCCGGCATACGGGCGGGGGTCATTGCCTGGGCTGTGGCCGGAGCGCGCCATGGTCGCAATGTCCTCGATGAGCCGGGCGGCCTCCTGGGCAACCGTGCCGATCGCAGACGGGGGCTGCTCAGTCATCTGCCGGCCACACTCTCTCGCCCTTGCACGGGCCATAGCTTCTCGTCGGGCACGAAGCGCACCCGAAGGGTCGCGTCCCTGACCACCGCGCCGGTCACGACGCACCGGCGCAGGGCGCTGGGCAACGACAGCACCCGGCGGTGATCGGCCACCGATACGAGCAGCTCGTCGTCTCGCCTCTTGAGGTCCACCTCGGCAGCCGTGACCAGCGGCAGCGGCAACGTCAGGAGATACCCTCCGGCGTCCGGCCGCACCGTCATGCCCTGCGCCGGTGCTGTCGTCAGGACGTCACCGACCTCTCCGATCCGCGCCCGGGCAAGGGCCTCGAGCGCATCCGGGCCCACCGGCTCATGCGAGAGGTAGGGGGCGACGACGATCGGCAAGGGCTCGAAGGAGTGACGGACCTCGGACAGCCCGCGGCGCTGGGCCTCGTTCCAGCCGGCCAGCCAGGCAGCCTGAGTCGACCGCTGGTTCGCCTCGACGGAGTGCACGTCAGGGGTGCCCGCATCGGGAAAGACGCGA
>Ga0209798_10001440_pt1 | contig 14341 bp, 14 predicted proteins | sample DOMMetBare3Fresh_FD_187475 | JGI IMG/M metagenome (GOLD analysis project Ga0209798, IMG submission 187475) | Wetland sediment microbial communities from St. Louis River estuary, USA, under dissolved organic matter induced mercury methylation -... | ecosystem: Environmental > Aquatic >...
AGTCGCAGGTTGATGATCGGGTGGGGGTGAGTCAATTCGACCCACACCAGGGCAATCATGGAAAACAGGGTGATCAGGCTGAAGGTGATGATGAATGACGAATTGAACCAGTCTTCCTGTTGCCCCTTATCCAGCACCACCTGCAGCCCCCCCATGCTGGTGGTCAACAGGAACAGCCCCCAATAATCAATTTTGACCGTAGCGTCGTTACGTTTCAGGTCGGGGGGATCGAAGATGAAGAACAGCCCCATCACCAGAGCAATCAGGCCGATCGGCAGGTTGATGTAAAAAATCCAGCGCCAGTTCATGTTGTCCGTGATCCAGCCGCCTAGCGCCGGCCCGACGATCGGACCGAACATGGCTCCCACACCAAAGATCGCCATGGCCATTCCCCGTTGATGGGGAGGGAAGGTTTCCATCAGAATTGCCTGACTGATCGGAATCAAGGCGCCACCGGCAGCTCCCTGTACGACCCGGAAAAATATCAAGGCAGCCAGATTGGGCGCTGCTCCGCAGAGCAGGGACGCGAGGGTGAACAGCACGATACAGCTCATCAGAAAACGCTTGCGCCCGAAGACTCGCGACAACCAGCCGGTCATGGGGAGTACCACGGCATTACTGACCAGATAGGAGGTCAGAACCCAGGTGATCTCGTCGGTGCCGGCGTTGAGGCTTCCCTGCATGTGGGGGAGGGCGACGTTGGCGACCGAGGTGTCGATAATCTCCATGATTGCCGGCAGCATGACGGTGATGGTGATCAGCCACTTGTTGATGGCCGGGGTAACGGTTTCCGCTTTCACCGCTTATTTACCGACCAGAACCGTGGGGATGACACTCATGCCGACCCGCAGCAGCTGTTCGGGGTCGCTGTTGTGGTCGATGGCGATTTTAACCGGCAGCCGCTGTACAACTTTAACGTAGTTGCCGGTGGCGTTTTCCGGCGGCAGTAATGAAAAAGCAGCGCCGGTGCCGGCCATGATACTGTCAACCGTGCCGGTCAGCTTTTTACCCGGATAGGCATCCACCGTGAACTCCACCTTTTGCCCCGGACGGATCAAGCCGATCTGGGCCTCCTTGTAGTTGGCAATGATCCAGGCGTCCTGCAAAGGAACCAGTGCCATCAGCGGTTGTCCCGGCTGGATATTGGCGCCCGGTTCGGCTGATTTGCGGGTGATATAGCCATCCTGGGGGGCATACAGTCTGCTGTAGGAAAGTTGTTGCCGTGCCTCTTCCAGTTGCGCCTGACGTTGCTTGATGCGTGCCTTTGATCCAATGGTCGAAGCAAGACCGGCGATCGCCCGGGCGCGTTTGAGGCTTTCCCGCGCTTCCGTCAGTTGGGCAGCGGCAACCTTTTCCGCAGTTTTCAGCCGCTCAAGCTGTTCCTTCGGGATGACATCACGTCCAAACAGCGCTTCCCCGCGATTGAGATCAACCAGGGCCTGTTCGTGGCGTGCCTGGGCCAATTGTACCCCTGCTTGTAACCCGCCAACCTGCTGTTGTTCACCGCCGGTTTCATTGACTGCCATGCCGACACCAGCTTCCGCCTTGGAAACCTGCAGCTGGAAATCGCGCTGATCCAGTTCTGCCAGCAGCTCCCCTTTCTTGACAAACTGGTTGTCGCGTACCATCACCCGGTTTACGGTTCCCGGAACCTTGAACGACATGGGGATGATACTGCTCTCGACAAAGGCGTTATCGGTGCTGATGTGGGTTTTCCCCTTGAGATACCAGGAAATTCCGAACCATCCTCCCACCAGCAGTATGATTGTCAGCAGGATCACCGCCTTGATTTTTTTACCTTTGGCAGCCACGGGCGGCAGTGGTTGCTGCAGTGGTGTTTCAGTTTGTTGCTCGTCCGACATCTCATCCTCCTGCGTTTATACCGACACTATTATTAGAGTTTTCCTATCGCCCGCTGGTAGCGGGCTGAAGCCAATTGCAGTTCGTAGACGGCACGATAATAATCGGTCTGTGCCTGGGTCAGCATGGTCTGGGCATCCAGCACTTCGGTGGCGGTGCCGACCCGCTCCCGATATCGTTCCTGATTGATGCGCAGGTTCTCCTGGCTGCGGGTAATGCTGGCCTGGCTGACTTCGATCTGTTGTCGGGCAACGGTAATATCGTTACTGGCAGTATCAATTTCCAGTTGCACCTGGGATTCTGCCTGGCGCAGGGCATCTGTTTGTTGTGAACGGAGCAGAACCGCCTGTTGTCGTGCCGAAGTGGAGGCAAAGCCATCAAACAGGTTGATTTTGATGCCGAGCGTGGCGGTCATGATTGCCTGTTCACGTACCTTGTCATTCTGAACATAATCGAGGGCCAGCTTTGTGTAGAGCTCAGGGAAAAAATTGCTGCTACTCTCATCCACCGCGGCTTGCGCCTGATCGACGGAACGTCGTAATGCCAGGATTTCACCACGGCGGGCCATGATGGTGTCGCTCGCCACTCCGTTCACATCCGACACCGGAATAAAGGTGGTTTCGTCCAGCGTGGCAGTATGCTGCTTCGGGTTACCGGTCAGGTAATTAAGCTTCAGCCACAGGTTGGCCTGCTGATTCTGTTGCGATAGCACTTTCTGGCGTACTGCTGCCAGGCGAACATCTGCTTGCAGCAGATCATTTTTAGTGACAACCCCTTCGTCATACAACGCTTGTGCAATGCGACGATGCTGTTCCAGTTGGGCCACTTCTCCCTGGCTGGCAGCAATCAGTTTTTCAGCTTCTAGGATGCCGAAATAGACCTGGGTTACCTGCAGGACAACATCGCTGGTACGTGCATCAAAGCTGTAGTTGCTCGCCTGATAGGCGAGACGGGCCTGGTTCAGGGCCGCCTCGCGTTTGCCGAAATCATAGAGTGTATAGGTGGCAGCTAGGCCACCGAACAGATAATCCGGTTCCTGGGTTTCGGCAACCTTGCCGGCGATAATGACAGCCTGGGGGGCCAGCTGCATGTTGTAACCAAGTTGGGCATCCAGGCGGGGAAAATTTCCGGAATCTTTCATCCGCACCGCTTCGGCTGCCCGTTGTGAATCCCAGGACGCTGTCTTAAGCCCGGGGTGGTTGCTTTTTGCCTGGGCAATACACTCTGCCAGGGAAAGCGGCTCTGCTCCAGCTGTTGCAGCAATCCCCACCAGCAGGAGTGTTGCACAAAGCAGCGCTGTCTGCTTGAAGATCTGTGCCGGGGATCGATTATTGATTCTTTTTGCTTGTATAGTTACACGAGGGTCTTTCATTACTCCTCCATTCTGATCGTGCAAGCTTGCCGGAACGATCATTCCCTTGAATCTACATCGGGCAAACAAAATCAAAACAATGTACAGATAATCGCCCTACTGTCAATATCAATGGAGCAAAAAATTGCACCGCTGGATGTTTCGTGCTACATATTTCAAACTGATTCATACACAAAGGAACCTTCGATGAATTTTACCCTGCTTGGCAAAGACCGTGATTGTGCCGCCCGCTGTGGTGTGGTTTCCACTCCCCATGGTGATATTGAAACTCCTATTTTCATGCCGGTCGCCACCCATGGCGCCATGAAACCGCTGACACCGGCCCAGATCCATGAAACCGGCGCCCAGATTATCCTCTCCAACACCTACCACCTGCACCTGCAACCGGGCGAAGGGCTGGTAAAAAAAGCGGGAGGACTGCACAAGTTCATGGGGTGGAACAAGCCGATCCTGACCGATTCGGGCGGATTCCAGGTGTTCTCGCTCCCCAATAAACGGATCACCGAGGATGGTGTCTTTTTCAAGCATGAAATCACCGGTGAGGAGATCTATCTCAATCCGGCCAGCGCCACCCGCATCCAACAGGATCTGGGCGCAGACATCATCATGGCGTTCGACGAATGTATCCCGTACCCCTGTGACAAGGGGTATGCCGAGCAATCGACCCGCAAAACCATCCGCTGGCTCAAAGAGTGTCAGAATGCCATGGTCGACAACGGCCAGGCCTTGTTCGGGATTGTGCAGGGGAGCGTCTATGAAGATCTGCGGGTAATGTGCATCCAGGAGATGAAAAAACTCGATCTCCCCGGTTATGCCATTGGTGGAGTCAGCGTCGGCGAAGGGTTGGAACTGCTCAAGAAGGTTGTCGGCTGGACAGCGCCCCATCTGCCGGAGCATAAGCCGCGTTACCTGATGGGGGTCGGCTTGCCGGAAGATATCCTGGAAAGCGTGGAGCGGGGGATTGATATGTTCGACTGCGTCATCCCGACCCGGTATGCCCGCAGCGCCACGCTCTTTACCCGGCGTGGCCGGATCCGTTTGACCAATAAAAACTTCAAGCGCGATTTCTTCCCGATCGATCCGAGCTGCAATTGTTACACCTGCCAGAATTTCACCCGGGCCTATCTGCATCACCTGTTCGCTGCCAATGAAGTGGTTTCGGCAGTGCTTTCGGCCATTCATAACGTCCATTTTTATCTGACCATGATGGCTGAAATCAGAGCCGCCATCCTGGATAATCGTTTTATGGCCTATAAACAGGCGTTCCTGGCAGAATACAGCCGTCAGGATAAACGTTCGTAAGGTAGCCATCGATCCAGGTCAAGGGCAATAAAAATTGCCCGTGTGGCAATTTCTGCTTGACGAACCGGACTGATTTCGTTATAAGTACGTTTCCACGCCGGAGTGGTGAAATGGTAGACACAGCAGACTCAAAATCTGCCGCCTGCAAGGGCATGTTGGTTCGAGTCCGACCTCCGGTACCATAGATGATTAAAGGCTTTGCGGGATTTCCTGCAAAGCCTTTTTCTTTTGTTTGAAATTGTAAGCTTACATAGATCTCCGGTTAATGGATCTCATCTGGTGTGGGAGAATGGGAGGAGTAGCATGAAAACATATCGCAAGGAATTGTGGTTCGAGACCAGGCAACGGCGGGAATTCCGGAACATTACTCCAACTGTTGCCGAATGCCTGCGGGAGAGCGGCATCCGGGAAGGGTTGTTGCTGTGCAACGCCATGCATATCACCGCAAGTGTCTTTATCAATGACGATGAATCAGGGCTGCATAATGATTTCGAAACCTGGCTCGAACGGCTGGCCCCCGAGAAACCGTATACCCAATATCAACACAACGGCTATGAGGACAATGGCGATGCACATCTGAAGCGCACAATCATGGGACGTGAGGTGGTCGTGGCGGTCAGCGAAGGGCAACTTGACCTCGGTCCCTGGGAACAGATTTTCTATGGCGAGTTTGACGGTAAGCGCAAAAAACGAGTGCTGGTCAAGATTATCGGGGAATAGCAGCGATTGAATTGCGCAAAGGCGCAAAGTTCGCGAAGCAACTTTTAGCCGTAAAACAGCTGGTTGCGTTTTTAGGTGGTAGCGTTACCAACGTAGATATTGATTCGCTCCTCTGTTTCTGCTACATACACCGTGTAATTAAGTTACGCCGTAATTGCATTACGGTTGGTGGGGTGATCGGATGGGACGCGATTCAACAGCCAGTAAACGGATGGCAGCCAAGCGCAGCAGGGAGAAGGCCGCCGGCCTTCGTCGCCTGAATGTGGCGGTAGTGCCGGAAATTCTTGAAAAACTGACCGTGTTGATGAAGCAGCACAGCTGCACATCCCAGGCACAGCTGATCGAACTTCTGGTTATGCACAATGCCACCATTTCGTCATCCCAGGCGGGTAAAGCAAGGTGTAACGAAGTTACGCTCAGGAGAACCAAGTGTAAGCATTCAGCAGCATCAGAAACGAATTCAGCAGTACGTCAAAAAAAAGCAAGTGGCAACACCATGCCTGTCACACCCCAGCACGAACCCGTATCTGCCCAGATGAGCCTGTTTTAGGGTCAAATTCCTGCTGCAGGTCAACCCTCGATGTAATCCTTCAATTTCCCCCCCACCTCTCGATCAACCGTTCTTGTTGTAACCAAACGTAATAGCAGAGTTATTTATCTATGCCCGTAACTTGGTTACGCCGTAACTATGTCCTTTTGATCCACTAAGGACACGAAGTTTCACGAAAAAGCAAGACGTTACAAGCACGCATGGTATGCACCTAAAAGGTAATCTTGTCGTACTTAGTGTTTATTCGTGTACTTCGTGGAGAACCGTTTTTGCAGGATAAAAAAGGCGGCCAGACGCAGCATGTCGAAAAGTAACGCCCGGTGTACTGTTTCAGTGGAGTGGAGGCAGCTCAGTAACCGTCACAGTCATAAAAAACGGCATATTTAGAGAGCTGTTTTGTTATAAATAAATTAGTTAAGCCATTTCCGAACGTTCGGAAATGGGGCTGAAAGGTCTGGTACGGACAGTGTTGCAGGTGATCGGTTGTGAATCGGAAAAGGTGATGAGGGCGTTGCGTGGGTAGGTTGGAATACGCCCGGTTTGCGTCGTAACTCATTGACATCTGTAGCTTACCGGAGTAGGGTGAGGCACTTTTAGTAAGTTGGAAATCATTTTTCATGATTTCGTGAACGAACTTCCTGCTTTTCAGGGGATGATATGGATGTGGGGATGAGATGGAAGGAATCAACAGACGATAGCAAAGGCCGCTTAACCGGGAATAATGCCGGTTGAGCGGCCTTTTTGATTCTTTGAGGATAATCAAGATAGCAAACGCATGGATTTATAAGGGTAATTCGAACGTTTTCCCGCTGCTGGTTTTCCTCAGCGTTACTCTGTGCCCTCTGCGGTGAAATGCTTTCAGGTTTCGATAATTTCAATTCTGGTGGATTTGCCACAATTAAAAGCCAGGCAGGTAACTCAAAAGTTACAAGATCAGTGTGAAGTCGTTGCAGCTGACTTATTGATGGCGGTATTTTGAATAAATGGGTGAAGTGGGAGTTAAATACAGGTTTACATCAGATTTATAGAAGCTGGAGAACCGCCCTATGAAAAATGAAACCAGCCAATTCCTGATTTACCTCAGCGAGGATGGCCGCACCAAGATAGATGTCATGCTGGAGCCTGAAACTCTCTGGCTGTCACAGAAACAGCTTGGCGAGCTGTTCGGCAAGGCCAAGGGAACAATCAGCGAACATATCAAGCATGTTTTTGAGGATGGCGAACTGGATGAAAATGCAGTTGTTCGGTTTTACCGAACAACTGCCGCTGATGGCAAACAGTGTTGAGCGCAGAAGGATCGCGACTCCATTATCCACAAGCCCTAGGCAAACCCAAGACCACCATGATCACGAGCATTAACTCCTGAAAATTAGCTCTCCCGGAGAGCACTGCTTTGCCCGTTACTGGAGGTGAAACAGTTGGAATACTGCCCCTTCTGTACTCTGGACAACTCCAAAATATTCTTGTCCAATAGCCACGCCATGGCCATCTACGACGGATACCCCGTTACTCCTGGGCACACTTTGATCATCCCGAAACGCCATATCGCCTCGTTCTTTGAAGCAACAAAAGAAGAACAAGCGGCAATGTTTGATCTGCTGGCAGAAATGCGGGAAAAACTGAAATCCCTCCCGACCTCCCTTTTCGAAAGGGAGGAGGAAAATCCTTCCCAGCTCACTATTGGTAAGGTGGGGAGTTTATCCGTGCCCGACGGTTTTAACATTGGCATCAACGATGGTGCTGCCGCCGGTCAAACGGTCATGCACCTGCATGTCCACCTGATCCCCCGTTACTCGGGTGATACGGAAGACCCGCGCGGCGGCGTACGCTGGATCATGCCCAAGAAAGCTCAATACTGGGAAACCTTATGACCGGGCTTGCTACCTACCTACGTCAGTTTGCTCATCTGCGCAGGGCACCAAATGCAGTATTCACCGAGACCACTAAGCAACAGGCCCCACACAAGCCGCTCCTGTTGCTGGCGGTGCTGGATCTGGTACACCGTGGCGTCATTACTACACCGTTCATCGCCGTTAGCGGCGATCTGGTGGAGTTGAACGAACTGTTCAACCTCTACTGGCGGCGGATCATTCCGCTGGGACAGACCAGCAGCATCGCCTTTCCCTTCTCCCGTCTCGACCGGGAACCGTTCTGGCAGCTTGTGCCGCAACCGGGCACAACCATCACTCCGGCGATCATCAATAACACCTCTTCCGTTACCTATCTGCGCAAGCACACCCTGGGCGCCAAGCTGGACGAAGGACTGTTCCGGGTCATGCAGAGCGGGGAGGGGCGGGAGGCGTTGCGGGAAGCGCTGCTGCAGTCCTGCTTCTCACCGGAGGCCGCGGTGCTGCTGCGAGAACAATCGGTCATCAACCGCGAGGCGTTTGACTACAGCCGGATGCTGGAAGAAAAATCCCATCTGCCGCTGGTGAGGGAAATTATCGAGGCGGACAACTATCGTTCAGCGGCCCGTGATCAGGGCTACCGCCGGATCGTGGTGAAAGCCTATGACCACCGCTGCGCCCTGTGCGGAGTTCGGATCATCACACCGGAACAGCACACCGTGGTGGATGCCGCCCATATTGTCCCGTGGTGCAGAAGCCAGAACGACGACATCCGCAACGGCATGGCGCTCTGCAAGCTCTGCCACTGGGATTTTGATGAGGGGATGATGGGTGTGTCGGAAAACTACGGCGTCATCACCTCCCGGCAGATTGCCGCCAATCCCAACGTCCCCGGTTTTCTGCTGACTCTCTCCGGTCGCGGTATCATTCCGCCACCGGATCGTGACCTCTGGCCTGCACAACAGTATCTGGCAGAGCATCGCAAGGAATGGCGGCTATAACAGGAATACTTTTTCTCTGACGAGGTAATTATGCTGATAAAAAGCAAGGATGGGCGTCTGGAAGATATTCAGGAACTTAACCGGCAGTAACAGTTGAATCTTTTTGGAGAGTATTTATGGAAACAATCAGCGCATTGCTGCGGAATCTGACCCTTGAAGACTTGAAACAGTGGGCTGGCACGAAAATATTCAGTCGCGGCCAGTCGTACATCCGGCATGTTAAAGAACTTTCTCGCCTGGAGGATGGAACCGTAGCGGCATGGGTGTCGGGGAGTGAGCTATATGCGACGTCGGTCTGCCTCTATGACGGAGGTGATTTCGACTACTCCTGCACCTGTCCCTACAACTGGGGGCCGTGCAAACATGCGGTCGCCGTCGTGTTGTCGGCGGCGGAACAGGTGAAACGGAACAAAGAAATCCCCCTGCTAAAGAATGGAGATGATCTCTACCATGCCCTTTTCGACGACTGCGAGGACGATTATGCGGACGAAGATGATTGGCAGGATGAGGCTGAAGAGCCGGAATTTGTGTCAGAATCCTTCAAATCGGAGAAACTTGGCAATACGCAGGTGCAGAAAATCCTTGAGGGGATGGAGAAGAATAAACTGATAACGATGATACTGGAGCTTACGGCCCACTATCCGGAAATAGAACGGGGAATACTGGAAAAGGAACAGCTTGCATCGGGGCGGGTCGATAAAGTTGTAAGTTCCTTGCGGCGGGAGATCAGAACTATTACCTCAGAGCCAGCCTGGTACAACTCATGGAAAGGTGAAGGAAATATCCCCGACTACTCCCATGTGCAGGCGCAGTTGCAGGCGCTTCTCGCCAGCGGTCATGCTGATGCGGTGATTCAGCTGGGGGAGGAACTTTGGACCAGAGGCAACGAACAGGTGGAACAGTCCCACGATGAGGGCGAAACGGCTACAGCGATTGCTGAATGTCTGGAGGTCGTGCTGCAAGCTGTGCCGCTCTCTTCCATGACTCCGGCAGAGCAGCTGTTGTGGGTGATCGACCGGGCACTGGCAGACGAATACTCCCTGCTGGATTCAGGCGGAAAGATCCTGGAGAGTAAACAATACACCCGGGCCCATTGGCATGAAGTGTCGGAAGATCTTGAAACTCGCCTGAAATCCATGAACAAACCTGCTTCCGCGGATTTCTCCGACACATACCGTCGGAATAAGGTTGTGAATATGCTTCTCGATGTCTATGAGCGGAGCGGCACGCCGGAAAAGATTATCCCTCTGCTTGAAAAGGAAGCGGATGCCTGCCGGTGCTACGCAAAATTCGTCGACACTCTGTTGGCTGCCGGTGAAAAAGAAAAGGCGCGACAGTGGTGCATCCGGGGCTTTGAACGCACTGTGGAGAATGCTCCGGGCATTGCCACAGAACTGCAGAATCGGCTGCGACAGATGGCTGAAAATGATAAAAAGTATGATCTGGTTGCCGCCTACCTGGCAGAAGATTTTTTTGAGCGTGCCTCCCGTAAGACCTACTCGGACCTGAGGAAAGCTGCGGAGAAGGCCAATGTCTGGCCGGTGGTTAGGGGGTGTGTTCTTAAGTACCTTGAGACCGGTCAACGTCCCGAACCGGTTAATGGCGGCAAGAGTACCGTCTGGCCCCTGCCGAAACCAGAGGTGCTGCGGCCTCGTAATAAGTCGTCAGAGCGATATGAACGGTTTCCGAACCTTGATATGCTTATCGATATAGCTATTCTGGAAGAGCGCTTCGATGATGTGGTTGCTTTATACCAAAATCTGAGGAAAACCAAACGCTGGGGATGGGAAACGGACAAGACTGTTGCAGGGGCAGTCGACAACACCCACCCCCAAATTGCCATCGACATCTGGCGGGCCGTTGTGGACAGCCTGATTGGTCAGGTCAAACCGAAAGCTTACGAGGAGGCCGCTGGTTATCTGCGGCGCATGTGCAAGGTATTCCAAGATCAGAATCGCACATCCGAATGGCAGAGCCTGCTTAGCGAGTTGAGGAGAGAACACAAGGCCAAGAGGAGGCTCATGGAAGTCCTCGATAGCATATCTGGTAAAAAGATAATCGATTGATACTCACCACAACAAGATCCTACTCCACCTGATAGCTTAGCTGAATTTTGCAACCATCAGAATTGACGAATGACTGCTGAATGTTTATACTGTGTTTAAACGAAATCAGGGGAGTTGATTATGGCACATGTAGAAGCCGTGCTTGGCATAAAAAAATGGGGTAACAACCTGGGGGTTCGCTTACCGGCCAATGTGGCGAAAGCAGCGCATCTGCACCCTGACCAGATGGTGCGGGTCTCCGTTGATGACGGCAGTGTCACCATCACGCCGGTTGACGGGTTGGAGCTGACCCTTGAACAGCGACTGGCTCTGTTTGACCCGGCAAAACATGGCGGCGAAGCAATGGCCGCTGAACCGTTGGGTGCGGAAAAATGGTAAAGCCGCTCAAGATGGTGCCGGGCGGCAAGCAGCCGTGGGTTCCTGATCGGCAGGATATCATCTGGATAAACTGCAACCCGCAGGCAGGCAACGAAATGCGGGATATTCACCCCTTTCTGGTTATCTCGCCAAAGTCTTTTAACGAGCGCACATCCCTGGTAATCGGCCTTTCCATGACCACAGCGGAATATAACGCCGACAACCCCTTTGCCGTTGCCATCGGTCTTGCCAAGGGTAAAAAAGCCGGCAAAACCAGCTATGTCCTCTGTCACCAGCCCAAGTCCTTTGACTGGCGCATCCGCAATGGTGCGCCACACCCGCTCAAGCGCCTTGACGATTCCCTTTTTGCCGAATGCTGCGCCCGGCTCAACCAGATTATGCAGTTGGCGCAATGATGAGTGAGATGAATGAGGGGTGTCTGGCTGAAGGGCACCGGGTTTCGGGATGTGACAACCTGATGGGTGGCTATCTGGACAATGTTTCGGGTAACGAAACTGAGAGCGGGGAGCTCATACGAAAGGCCATCGCTCTTTTGGCAGAGGCCGCCGCGCTGCAGGGAACGCTGCATTTGCCTGGTGTACGCGATGATTATCGCTCCCGGTTGGAGCAGGTTGTTCTGTTGGCCACAAGGGCGCTGGACGATGTGGAGGAGAGCCGGGAGGTCGCGTCGCTCCATTGGGTGCTGGTTCAGGCTTTTGCGGCCCGGGCAGAAGATGCGCGCTATGGTGCCGGGCAGCTGTCGCGCGGTTCACAGCGGGCGCCCACATTAGAAGATTGTGAAGACGGCTGGCAGCGTGTCGAAGAGATCGTCGGTACTGCCGAAGATGCGGCAGTGGCGGCCGCACGTTTTGCCCGGCTACTTGATGCGGCCAAAGCGAGAGAGTTTGCCCGCAGAGCTGAAGTTGCCGGAAAAGCCGCCAGGCACATCATCCTGGAGCGGAACCGTGCCTATACTTTCCATGCCGATCCCGGCTTTTCGTTTGGCGAAGGGTGGTACCTGACTGCGGCGGCACTGTTTGCCGGCCTTACGATTCAGATCAGACCTGGCGCTGCCCAGGAAGTGCAAGCCAGACGATTCCTTGTCGATGCCGGGTTGGCAGGATCCATTTGCTCCTATCGGCCTCGTCCGGCGAGCCCCAAGCATCTGACTCATATCATTGCCGGGGCGTTTCGTGCTGACGCGACAGTGGCACAGCGCACCCTACGCGCAGCATTCCTGGGAAACGAATCGCCATCGGCTTCCTTACGGTCATGGATTGATGGCAAGGTGGGAGGGAAACCGGGACAGAAGGTACTGCTTTGGGTTCGAACGGGTGACCACCATGCCCAGCGTAATACCTGTTTCGATGAGTTGCGTCAGCTTTCTGAACTGGTAGTGAATGCCGGGCTCACACCGATCTTTTTCGGCGACAACGTTCCTCAGGAGTTTGTTCCGCCAAGCGCAGTCAACCTGACCCTGTGCTGGAAAGAACCGCTCTTCCAGGGACCGGACATGCGCCGGGCTCAACTGCAGCTGTTTGAAGAGTTGCGCTGTCGCCACGGACTGGTGGGGCAAATTGGCGTTACCACAGCCGGCATGGACGGACCGGCGCTTATGGGTTTGCCCACCCTGTATCTCACCCGGGAACGCAACGTCCGATTGGGTAAGTGGGTGGGAGCGGTTCCGGGATATCAGGAGGTTGTGCGGGAACCGGGCTATTTCGCAATCATTTGCACCACGTTGAATCAGTGGCAGCAGTGACCAACGGGGGGCATGCTGGCCACCCCGGAGCTGACCGGGCAACTGATGGGAAAGAAGAATATCGAGGCGGACAACTACCTGCCCGCGAGTATCTGGCCTTACATCGTAAGGAATAGGCTATTTGCAGAACTGTAGGTATGGCTCTTAAGTGTCTTTTTAATCTCAGCAGCACAGATGATGTGTTGCAGATCAGTGGGAATACGTTTGCGGAAGGCGTAGGTAGGTTGGATAAGTCCTGTTTGCGTCGTAACTCATTGACATCTGTAGCTTGCCGGAGTAGGGTGAGGCACTTTTAGTACGTTAGAAATAATTTTCCTGCTTTTATGGGATGGTTGGATGTGGGGATAAGATGGAAGGAATCAACAGACGATAGCAAAGGCCGCTGAACCGGGAATAATGCCGGTTGAGCGGCCTTTTTTGTACGTCGCCTTGAATCTTTGAAGATAAGATCAAGATAGCAAACACATGGATTTTAAGGGTAATTCGAACGTTTTCCTGCTGGTGGTTTTCCTCTGTTTTCCTCTGTGCCCTCTGCGGTGAAATGGTTTCAGGTTTCGATAAATTTCAATTATGGCGGATTCGCCACAATTAAAAGCCATGCAGGTAACTCAAAAGTTACAAGATCAGTGTGAAGTCGTTGCAGGTGATTGATTAATGGCGGCAGTTTGAATGAATGTGTGATGTCCCGCTTTTGGTTTTTGACTACTTGATTTTACAGGAGATACATCATGTCAGATACGACAGCAGCAACCTATGAAAAGGGGAAGTTGTATGACCTGAACATTGCGGATCTGCAGCCTGATCCTGAACAGCCGCGCAAGTTCTTTGACAAGCAAATCCGATTCGACTCTTTCCGAGATTCTATCTCTCAATAAATTGCCCGATGCTGTGAAGGATGATTGCCGTAATGAACCCAGGGCAGGTCGTGTTATCCTTGCCCTGATAGCCCGTCAAAAGAGTCCGGAAAAGATGACAGCTCTCTACACCAAATACAAGGAGAGCGGTCTTACCGTAGGTGAACTGAGGAAAAAACCCGCAAAACCAAAGCCGATCGGAGCGCCGGTAGATCTGACGTTTGTGGATCAGTTTTATGATCGGATCTATCTGTTGGACTGCGCAACGTTGACCAACGATCAGAAGGTGTTGCTCAACCAGACCATAGTAAAACTTCGCAGCATGTTGCTGGAAAAGACGAAGAAGTTAAAGGTGCCGGTGACCGCCACAGCATAAAAAATGGGATTTTTCGAGAGTCGATTTGTTATAAATCAGTAGGTTATGTCATTTTCGGACGTTCGGAAATTTTGTTGAAAGGTCCGGTACGGACAGTGATGCAGGTGATCGGTTGTGAACCGGAAGCGGTGATGAGAGCGTTGTGGTGGTGAGTTGGGTAGGTGGATTGAATAACCTGTTTGAATGCATAAGTAAGAGTTGAAGTGGAAGCCTCCGGTGGTATTGAATAGCTTGTAAGAGCAAGCAGCTGGACCGGCTATGCCGTCCAGAAATC
>Ga0209798_10001441_pt1 | contig 14323 bp, 15 predicted proteins | sample DOMMetBare3Fresh_FD_187475 | JGI IMG/M metagenome (GOLD analysis project Ga0209798, IMG submission 187475) | Wetland sediment microbial communities from St. Louis River estuary, USA, under dissolved organic matter induced mercury methylation -... | ecosystem: Environmental > Aquatic >...
CGTCTGAACCTCCCCAGTTAGTTTCCCATGTCCCACCGCCTTCACCGCCTTCGGCAGTATATGTGTTACCAGTTATAACCTGCATCACAGTATCACCACCATTGCCACCATTATTTGAGTAGCAAGCACCACCTCCGCCACCTCCGCCTTTAAGATCTATCTCAATATCTCCACTGCGGTTACTAGTAATCGAGGCTGTTCCAGGCAAGAAAGTATGCGTAATATAACATCCACTATCTACACCACCGGAAAATATCTGAGTGGACACCGTAGCTACAGTAGGACTTGAGTTTTCAGTAACAACATAAACCAAGCTTCCATTCTTTGCCACTAGTTTAAATGTCTGAGCTGTCACACTACATAATTCTATAGTGTTATTGGAACTTGGCTTTAGACACTTATTTGAAATTGTATCTGGATTCGAAGAGCAGTTTGTAGATACTGTTGAGGGAAATTGACCCTTTTCAACACTAAATATCTTAAGCTGTTTTGAAGCATTGGACAAATCGGATTGCAAGGAAGAAACTATAGCTTTTTGATTTATACCTGTATACGAAACAATCGTGATGGCAGCTAAAATACCAATAACTACAATTACGACCAGCAATTCCACAATTGTGAAGCCTGAATATATTGATTTTGATTTTTTCATATTGTTTATGATTATAAGCTCAGACCCTAGGTATAACAAGAATAGTTCGGAAATCCGACTCGATGTCCCGCCAATAAAAATTGTTCACCATCTGGTGGACTATTTTTATTGATGATAATTAGCTGGATTCGGACCGGTTATACCATCATCCAGGTTCATTCGACAATTGAGTAAATATGGTTATAATATTAGTAATAGACATGAATAAAAATAAACAAGCATTCCACAAAGAAATTGAATTCCATAAATCAGCTGAGACGGTACCGACCGATAGCGTTAGATTAGAAACTAGGAGTAGTTCGCTTGCAGTTAGACTACGTGGTTGCTTTGTAACAGATTGCCAACTCACTAGCCCAATCACCCATGACAGAATTAAGGTACTTCACGCCGACCCTGACCAAACAAAGCCAGGCTTAAATAGCAGTCATATAATGATGCCCGTCGGACCAAGTAGTGATATAGGTGGACGACACGGTTTCCCTCGTTGGGCCGATTACCACGAAGTTTCGCGAAATGAAAGTGACAACGGCCATAAGCAAATTGCTCTGCAAGCCGGTCGTTCCGATATGGGGCTTGGGTTAGCTAAAATGTTCGAAATTAGTGACCGGTTTATCATCACCAACACTACAGCTTTCAATTCTGAGGATGAAAGTGTACGCACCAGTCTAGGTGAGCACTTATATTTCAACTTGATTAATGAAAAGGTTGATGGTCTGATGGTTGAGGGTGTGACATTAGATAATTTACTAGGCGAAGGTTCCACAGAGGCAATTATGCGCGGAGAACCGTGTTTCTGGGATGGATTTGATCAGGAAGCCGTCATTCACTTCCCCGCCGGATACACTATTCGTTTAAGGGCAGAAACCGACGTTGACGAATCAGTTGGTATGTTGATCTGGCATAGACCGGGTACAGATTCGATTTGCTTTGAACCTACCGTAGGCTATAACCCAGAATATGACGGTAATAGTGGTCTGGAGATTGAGGCGTATTCTATGCGTTCGTTGACTACTGCTATTGAAGTTATTGCTTAGTTATAAACTGCTGTGCTGATTCGTCGCCGTAATATCGACGAAGAAATTTATTTTTGTATTCAAAAAAAGTGTCATCAATCATACTTTGACGGATACTATCGACTGCCCCGACTACAAAACGCTCATTGTGGATACTAGATAGCGTCAATCCTAATATTTCATTGGTTTTCATCAAATGATGAATATATGCCTTTGTATAATGTCGGCAGGCGTAGCAATCACATTCCTTGTCAATTGGCGAAAAATCCTGCTTGTATTTACTGTTCGTGATATTAATACGACCGTCATAAGTAAACAATGCGCCGTTGCGCGCCTGCCTGGTTGGTGCGACACAATCAAATGTATCAATACCGAATTCAACACCCAAAAATAAGTCTGCCGGCTGTGCCCCCATGCCTAGTAAGTGCCGTGGTTTATTTTCTGGTAATACCTCGTTTACCCAGCGGACCGTTTGCGGTATTTCCTGTGGTTCAAAAACACCACCAATGCCATAGCCATCAAAATTCATATCACCCAGAATACCTGCACTTTTACGTCTATAATCCTCGTACCTAGCACCCTGAACGACACCATATAAAGCCTGCGCTAATTCGCCATTAGCAATGTGCTCTAAGTTGAGCTCGTCGTGACGCTTTAGGCAACGTCCCGCCCACTCATGCGTTCTATCCATCGCCTTTTTTATGTATTCTCTATCAGCCAAAGGCGAAGTTAGCTCATCAAAACACATATGTATGTCAGCGCCAATATCATGCTGGACCTCCATCGAAGTTTCCGGGGTAATAAATAACTTGCTGCCATCGAGGTGCGATCTGAAATATACTCCTTCGTCGGTCACCTTAGTCAACTGTTTACTCGAATGCTTGGCCTGCGATGCATCACCCTTTTCGCTGTGGCTTGTAGTATCTATGCCCTTTTTATAGGCCATACCTAGTGAGAATACTTGAAAACCACCGCTATCGGTAAAGACCGGATTTTGCCAATTCATAAACCTATGTATCCCACCTGATGACTTAATTACATCACCACCAGGACGCAGCATTAAGTGGTACGCGTTGGCTAAAACTGCTTGTCCACCAAGTTCATCGACATGATTAACGGTTAATGTTTTAACAGTGGCGTTAGTTCCGCCTACAATGAATGCTGGGGTATTTATAGTACCGTGTGGTGTTGTAATTGTAGCTACGCGTCCAAGCGTACCCGCGAGTTTCTTATTAATATTAAAACTGAGTGATAAATCCGACATAATTATAATACTAACATTGAGTCTCCGTAACTTAAGAAATAATAGCCCTCTTTAGCCGCATGACTATATGCCTCCTGTAACAATCCCCACCCTGCAAAAGCCGCGGCTAACATCAATACCGTACTTTTCGGTGCATGAAAATTCGTAAGTAGACAGTCAACTACTCTAAAATCATAACTTGGATAAATGAAGATGTTAGCTTCGCCACTTATAGAACCTGGCTTCGTTGATAGTAATACGCTAGATACGTACTCCAATGTCCTGGCGACGGTAGTTCCTAGAGCAACAACCCGCTTGCCGTTTTTCCTAGCACATCGAATTACGTTGATAGTATCCTCGGGAATATTGAAATACTCCTCATGCATGTGATGGCCCTCTAATTTATCGGTCCTTATAGGCAAGAATGTGCCTAAGCCAACATGTAGAGTTAGATACACTACATTAATACCCTTATTGCGTAGTCGTTCAAGTATGTCGTCAGTCATATTTAGGCTGGCGGTCGGAGCCGCAACCGAACCCGCTTCGCGCGCCCAAACTGTCTGATAACGCTCGAGGTCTTGCGACGTGGCGCGGCGGTTCATATATGGTGGCAACGGCACTTCACCATATCGACCTACTAGTTCAAGTAAATTACTATCGCTACTAACTACAGCGATACCACCGCCCTCTATCTTTTCAACGACTATGCGTGTATTGTCGACCGTCAGTTGATCACCAATCTTTAGACTCTTACGGTACATCACCCGGTGTCGATGCCAATCGTCATCGTAACCGTGTTTCTCTAATATTACTAATTCCCTCTCGACTCCGTTCTGTTTTTTAGTAATTAGCCGAGCCTTTATCACCTTTGTATCGTTTATTACTAAAACATCGCCGCTGTCTAAATAATCTACTATGTCGCAGTATTTTTTATCGGACAGCTCTTTTGTAGCGCGATTACATACTAATAACCGCGAATCACCTCTGTGTTTCGGAGGTTTAGTAGCAATTAGACTATCAGGCAGGTCATAGTTAAAATCAGCTAATCTCATCGGAATTATTACATATATTAATCAACTGTTATGTATTTTTGGACTTTATGGTCTTTGTATAATTTAGCCAGAGCTTTATCAAAATCAGTCAGTGGGACCTGAACATATTCATAATTTACCTTATTATTATTGGTGCTGATTAATTTAATAAAGTAATAACCATCACCCTTAGTCGAGTTCAAGACTGCTGACATTTCGTTAGGTTTAAGCTTTGAGGCAATTTTCGATAGACCACCATCCCAATTATTCACCGGTACCCAGCCCGAGTTACCGGTCGTGATTTTGACTGTTTTATCGATAGCCGATAGTTGAGCTGACAGATCCTTAATACTGATAGTAGAATTTGATTTCAGTATAGCCTCGGCTGCCTTTGTAATTTTCTGTGATTTTTTATCAATCGCATACGCCACTTTTCGTCGCAGTATACCCTTAGTCAAGTAATAACGGTTCTCTTCAGGCGTCCAATTAAATAAGCTTTTTACAGAGGCGTCGTAGGTTTGTTGCGATATTTCACCACTACCTAGTTGACGTTGACCTTTAATAAAGTTGTCGACTTCCTTGGATGTAACAGTGATACCGTTTTTCATTGAGAGCTTATAAGCATATGAATCGGCGATAACCTCACGTAACGATTGTTGCTTTAAATAGGCAATTTGTCGCTTTCCGTCCTCTGTTTTCGGGTTTAACTGCTGATAGTTTTGTGAGAAATATAGAGAGTTGCGATAGGCCATAAGATAGTCGCTATACAGCACGAATTGGCCATCGACTGATGCAACAGGAACCGGTACAATCTTTGTCACTCTATACATAAAATCGCTAGTATTCTGCATCGGATAAAGCACCAGCCAGCCTGTAAATGACATGGCAATTAAAGTAGTGACTATAATGATAATAGTGTTGATGACTAACTTATGTTTAGTGTACTGAATTGGATACTTAAACTTGCGACCACCAGATAAAACATTCTCGCGATGTTCCGCTACGGTGTCAGCCGTAATGCGCAAAGGTTGCGGATTACTGACCTTGCTGTGTCTCTTAGTAATTCTTTTAATTAATGTCTTCATCTTGTTCCTGACTAATGTCTCCACCTATAGCGTCTTGTAATTTATTGTAAACGTCACTCGGATGATCCACATTATGTATCACCAAATCACCGACTGACGTCTGGATGATGATGGTGCCGTAATGAAACATTTCTCCACTAAAGCCTGGGATATTATAGCTGATATTCTGTATCTTGGACAGGCGCAAGTCGATTACATCCTTGCCGAAAAAACCCCTCTGGGTTATTTGTCGGATACGCTGGTCGGTGAGTATATAAACAGTAAAATACCATAATATGAAATGGTACAGAAATAATATTAAACCTATGATTAAACCGGCCACAGGCAGCAAGAATAGTTCCAGATTATACTGCCATATTAGTGGTGGGATGGATGTAATAACTAACGGTATTAATAATAAATAAAAGCCTTTGCGCATAGCTATGATATGTCTACGAAAAACGAATATCAAAGACTCGTCACTTCTTTGACCGTCGAAATCTAGGTGCTTAGGTTTCTTTGAGTTATCTTTCATGATTAGACCTGTGCTTGGTACCCCGGGCAGGAGTTGAACCTACAACCTTATCCTTAGGACGGATCTGCTCTATCCAGTTGAGCTACCGAGGCATACCTCTTATATTGTAGCAGATAAAGTAAGTCTACGTTTTACCTAGTGAATTTTTCGTGCAAAGCTTCGTAAGCATACAACTCGCTATCAGAGAACCAATGATTAATCTCTTGCTTGGCATCTGATGCATCACCGCTGGCATGAATGAGGTTGGGTATACCTTTAGCACTTGAGTCAGCATAACCGTAGCTCATATGGGAATAGTCACCGCGTATTGTGCCCACATCAGCCGACTTAGGCTCAGTCGTACCAACCATTTTTCTTACCAAGGCAATCGATTCAATACCCTCCAAAACCATAGCTATAACCGGACCCTGTGTCATAAAGTCTAGCGTGAACTTGAATACCTTCTCGCCCCGCCTTGTCACCATTTTGCCAATATTTTCATAGTGTTCATAATACTGCTCAACGGAAGGTGATAACATCTTCATTCCAACTATTTTTAATCCTACCCTCTCAAACCTCGATATAATCTCGCCGGTAATACCACGCTGCACGGCATCGGGTTTTAATATAACTAATGTTCTTTCGACATTTATATGTGTCATACGGGCTCCTGTTAATTATCTGTGTCATATTATAGCAAACAATAACCTGTAACTATTCCTGTTTTGCGTTATGCTATTAGTATGTATATGTCAGATTTAATCCTAGACTACATTGAACACATTGAGGTTGAGGGTGGTCGTTCAGCACATACCGCCGAAAACTACAGTTTATATCTGGAGCGATTCGTTGAATTTAGCGACAACGTAGCTGTAGATAAGATTACAACTGAGTTAGTTCGTAAGTATAGGTTATGGCTTAATCGTTATAAAAATAGCAACGATGATGAATTAGCAACAATTACACAAAGCTACCACCTGATAGCATTGCGTGGTTTTTTAAACTACTTATCAAAGAGAGACATCCCTAGCCTATCTCCCGAAAAGATAGAACTTCCTAAAGTATCGCGTCGTCAAGTTACTTTTTTACATTACGACGAAGTGGAGATGCTAATCGAACAAATTGATAGTTCAACTCCAACGGGTTTGCGTGATAGGGCTATAATAGAGCTATTGTTTTCGAGCGGCTTAAGAGTCTCGGAACTTGTTAATCTAAATCGTGATCATATCAACACCACCCGACGCGAGTTCATGGTACGGGGCAAGGGGCAAAAAGACCGTCCTATTTTTATCAGTAAGGTCGCTGCCGATTATATTGAAGAGTACTTAGATACAAGGACCGACAGTCTACGGCCGTTATTTGTAAGTTATAGCCGGAATAACCAAGTTTCAAATGATGGTGATTACAGACGCCTGACGTCAAGAAGTATTCAGCGTATTATTAATAAATACGTTAAAATGGCTGGCATAACAAAACATGTAAGTCCCCATACCCTGCGTCACAGTTTCGCTACTGACCTATTAATGAATGGCGCTGACATACGCAGCGTTCAGGCAATGCTGGGGCATAGTAATATCAGTACGACTCAAGTCTACACACACGTTACCGACCAACACTTAAAAGAAGTGTACGAAAAATTTCATAGCGATTGATTTATGGGGTACAGCTTCCTTTATCAAAGTCGTCTTCATCGTCCGTTATTTTGAAATCCTTACAAACACTGCCACTTGTTACAATACCAGCAGTTGGGTAAGGGAAATTCATTCCTATCTCTAGTCTCGACTTTACGCGCCTAAATAAATCGTTTGCACGGCCCGTCGAATCAACTTCAGGTTGAACCCCCTTAAAGTTAACTATATTACCCGAACCGTCTCGAAGTGTTATCCGGTAGTTTGATTTATTATACAAAGAACCTAGGTATATATATGTTTCAGCTGCGCTACCACCTCTTGCTGGTGGAAGTAGTAAGTGAGCGGCGCAAGAATAACCACCCGAAGCGATGGTATTTTCACAGTGAACAGGTACTGGCTCTTTGGTTGGAGAACGTCTGTTGTCTACGGCAATAATATGTATAGGATCGTCGAATTTCATACCTGCAGTTACCTTATTGGACGGATAAAGGAAAGCTGTATTAGTGTTACTCTGTCCTGATCCGGAGGCGGAAGAGTTGTCGTCAAAATATGTTAGATCAAAGCCACTAGCTGCATATTGAATCATTTGAAAACGCATCATTGCCGGCCTATTTGATGGCCAACTTGACTTGGAGTAAAGAGGCCAATCAAATGGTGATGTTGCTGGAGTCGCTGGTAAACTGACATTAGAATATACTGGTCCAAGATCTTCACTATTAAACCACTCAATCTCGACCGTATTATAATTGCCTTCACCTATTAACGGTATAAGTTTATACTCGTTTTCGCCAAGCTTACCTAGATAATCTGGTGTGTTCAAATTAACAGTAACACAAGTATAGGCTTGGTTGAGATTATTGGCACTTGTGTTATTTTGTACCTTTATCTCGTCCGTCCCCTCGGAATTTTTGACATCAGTAAGGGTCTTTACCGACTCATTACACACATCGGATTCTAACGCCGCAAGAGCACTTGAGCAGTCGGTGCCTGTTGGATTATTCTCACATACAGTTAAGTATCTAATAACAGCACGCTTTGCGTCTTCTACGCCCACTTGAGCCGAGTCGTAGGCGCTTTGGGATAAGTCATTAGTAGTTGCTTGAATCTGCCCCCTCAACATAATCCGCGCAAAACCCACTGTTACGATTACAAACAAAAGTGCTGTAAACACTACTATGAATATTGATACGTCTCCTTTTTGTCTATCGAATAGTTTCACCTTTTCTGCTCCCTTCTAGCGATCATTGCCCGCTCTTGCAATTATATCGAACCTTGTTACAAAACAGTAGTTGAAATTAGAATTAACTCCTGACACACTACACTCATAATTTGGTGCGCCCGTTAATTCATCTGCATTACTTGTTCCGATAGTAAATTGGATATTGTACAGCCGCTGACCGGTTGTACTATCCAAAATCGGGCTTCCGGCGGTAAACTGATGTATAGCTAGTAGATACTGTGAGTTATTATTATCGCTATTTAATAGCTCTGTGGTGCCTGATTTATCAATTGGAATATTTTTGATTCGACAGTATTTTGATACAGGATCATAGGCTTTGATAAAATATATAGTTTTTGTCGAATCGGTACCTGAATATTTAATTGTATCAGATGCTGATTTCTGAATGCCCCACCCCGTATTCCATATATAGGTATACTGTCCGGTGCATAGTACACCACCCACAATATTACCACTTGGATTGGTCTTTACTAGATAATTTGTATTGTCATCATTTGGATTACTAACATCATCTACGCCATCTGGGTCAATAGCAAAAGGCATAGAACTAGATATCGTCCTTTGAATGTCAGCAGTTAAATCCGTACCAGCCTGATTAACACTCTTAATAGTAATGCCCTTATTGTAGATATTAGCTATCTGAATGACAGTTAAGGCGATTGCGACTAGTAAGGCTGCAACAAACCCCATTGCGAGCATCATCTCAACAATAGTGAAGCCTCTATTTTTATCCTTTTGGCTCATATAACCTCACTATCGTGCCAATGACTGTTGGTGTAGACTGACCGGGGCCATCCCAACAAGCTCTAATATGAAAATCGATGTAATCTGCGTTGTCCTGGCTATTGCCGGGGGGCATAGATATCTTAACCGCCTCTATCCATATACCTTCGGCAGATGTTGCATTATCGCCTGAATAAACGACTCTGGAAAAAGTACTGGCGGATGGCTGAATAGACGGCCCTATTATTGCCTTCTTTGCATTCAAGATAAATGATCTCGCCGGTAATGAGGTTGGGCAAACATCATCACTATAGGTCGAAGGGCTAGTATTTGTGTAAGACGTTGTTATGTCGTTCCATAATTGAGAATATTGGTTACTACTATAAGACTGGTAGTTATGTATATAAGATGCATTGATAAATCGTAGAGCTTCGGCTTGCGCGTCAATCTCTTGTCTAACCATAGTTATCTCTAGAGCCTTCTGTGCATTCGAAACACCCTGGTTCATTATCAATAGTGAACAGACCGCAACTAGACTAAAAATCGCAACTGCAAATATCACCTCAACAATTGTGTCGCCGGTCGAAAAACCTTTATTATTCATCAACACCCCCTATTGTCATCGGCAAATTGAATACCGCCCGGACCAGATGCGTTACGATTGATGACTACTCCTGTTTTTGGCTGACTAGATAGACCCTTGGAATCAAGACAAAATATAGCATCCGTGTTAATCGGGGCAGGATCATCAATCAATTTGTTGACGATTTGATTTTTTGATATAACTGAAGTCTTATCGACAAAAGTATGAACAACGCCACTATTTGGCGACTTAAGTATTAATAAAGAAAATCTCATATCCGTACCGCCATCGGCGACCCTATTAACTATAGTGGCACCCCATTCAACATCGTAGGTCTCTAGGCTATCCAGTTTAAAGTATGGGGTCATATACTCTTTTATCACACCGACGTCATCTGATGATGATACACTTGTCGGTATACGCCCTACTACCGTCTGTACGTCTAAAACGGTACCGCCATCTGAAGTGATGTAGCGTCCTAATATTACGCAGTCAGAACTCCCTCTTGGCTTGTCTTCACCGTTGCAGTTATTGGACGTGTTGCTATTTCTAACATTTGTGACCTCGGAATATTGAGACTGCAGATAAGACTGGAGGGAATTTATACTATCTCGGTAGCGTTGATTGTTTATTGATGAACCCGTACCGATTAGTAACGCCACTAAAAGCGCGCTAGAGATAGTTAAAACTAATATCGTTTCAATAATAGTAAACCCTGCTCCTTTAGACGCACTCATTTGGTGTTATTATATCATAAGCGTCTTATAGACTAAACAAGAATAAATTAATTATAGGCTCACCGAATAGACCCGCTATTAGGAATCCGGCTATCAATAATGGTCCAAATGGTATATGCGAATCACGTTTTAGAGTATGAGCCAACATTGCAGGTATGACAATTACACATCCCACTAGATTAGCAGTGAATAGCGCTAGTAGAGCCAACCGCCAATCTGCTAGTACTAGGCCCAAACCTAAGCCTAATTTAACATCTCCGAATCCTACCCACTTGCCTTTTGAGACAAGATATATTACGAAATAAAGCCCAGAAAGTGTAGCAATTGAGCTAATAACACTAATTAACTGTCCTAGCCTATCGCTACTTAATGAGATTAACATGATAGAATTAATGACACCAAAAATGACTACCGTGTAGTTAGCTATATCCGGCAACAATAACCACTTGGTGTCGTAAACAAATAAGATCGCAAGAGCTACGCAGGCGGATAGCCAAATTACTAACCTAACTACATCGGCGACAGTAATGAGTTGATATGGCCATAAAATATAAGAAAATACGAAAACAACTGCGAGTCCCAACTCGATTAACGGCTCCATGTAACCAATTGGCTTTCGACATTTTCTACATCGGCCACGTAGCACCAGCCAACTAACTAGAGGGATCAAATCATACCATCTTAATCGATAGCCGCAATCAAGACAGCGTGAATAATCATTTAATGCAGATGATTTATTAAGACTGTGCAATTTCGAGTATTCTTTTCGGTCTACTTTTTCGCCAAAACCCTTATCTTCGGTTAGTTGTTTCGCCCTTAATCGCCACACCATTGCTCCGGCAAAACTACCAAAACAGAGACCTAGCAAAAACAAAGCTAAATATATTAATTCCATGATATTAACTATAGCAGTTTCTAATTAAAAACTCTCCCTAACGGGAGAGTTTTGTAATTATTTACATATGTTGTCTCTAATATGTTATCTATTATCGACGCAATACAAGCTGGTTTGACCCTCTAGTCGCATCCTAAGCGTGTACTGTCGTGCTGTTCCGGCGATAGTCGCACCATCAACATCACATACTGCACCGGTATTATAATAAATCGTACCTATAGTAGTAGTTACTGGTGCTGCCGCTCCAGCTAGTGGTGCAACGAATATGTAGTTATTTGTTTGTGGGTCCGAAAAGTCAGAGCCTGCAACAGTGTTAGTTGCACCAGTTCCAGTGCCCAGATACCTTCGAACAAATGACTGAGCTGGAGTTCCATATGCTACAGTCCATTGCGTAGCGCTAGGTATTGTACCCCTGTTGTTTGTGCTGAAGTCATTAATTTTTGTCATTATACGGGCTAAGTCATTCTTGCGCTGTGTATCGCGCTGACCGCGTTGTAGCGCTGGTAGGGCTATAAATACCATTAAGAATATTAACCCCGCGATGGCCAACACCAATACCACCTCTATTATGGTAAAGCCATGTTTTTTCTGTTTAGTTTTTGACATTTCTCCGAACCACCTTTCGATTGATTACTCTGTTATAAGCTTATGTTAATACTTTGTCATTAAATATGCAATAGTCTAGACCTTAACGCCATTCACTAGGCTGTAAATCGGTAACAATATAGCTGCCACCATGCCACCAGCTACTATAGCTAACGCGACCATGAGTATAGGCTCTATAGAGGTGGATATGTTCTTTATTTCTTCATCCAACTCGTCTTCGTAGACTTGGGCAGTTTTACCCATCATCTCATCAATCTTTCCAGACTGCTCACCAATGTTTATCATCTGAGGAACGAGTTCTAGAATATAGTCCTCTGATTTTAAGGCATCCGAAAGTGCCTTGCCTCCCTTGACTTTATCGGCAGCCTTATCAATACTTTTACTTACAATGGTATTGTTGACGGCCTGCGACGTTAATTTGAGCATGTCAAGCATGCTAACACCAGAAGCTAGTAGTGTTTGGCCGGTTCTTGCCAACCTGGCCATATATAATTTGCGGAACATTGAACTAAATAGTGGTACATTTAGTTTTAAAGTGTCCTTTGTCTTGATGCCGTTGTCTGTTTTGAGATATTGAACAAAGAAGTATGAGAGAACGATAATGATTATAATCACCAGCCACCAAAATCGAGTAACAAAATTAGCCGCTCCAACCATCACTTGAGTAACCATCGGCAATGGCTGGCGAAGGTCTTTATATAGCTTCTCTATCTGCGGTACAACCGTAAATAACATAAATGCAATAACTAACAACATGACCAATAAGACAATAATTGGATAGGTCATAGCGCCTTTTATCTTACTCATCGTTGCTGCATCTTTTTCCTGCTGAGCGGCAATTCTTAGTAAAGCAGTGTCGAGTGTGCCCGATGCCTCGCCAGCCCCTACCAAGGCAAGGAATACGACGTCAAATTCCTTGGGGTGCTTGGCTAAAGAATCTGAAAAAGATTTACCACCCTCGACGGACGCTATAATCTCTTGGACAACAGATTGTAATTGTTTATTCTGTGTCTGATCTAATACGGTACGCAAAGCTTGAGTCAACGGTAAGCCGGCACCTATCAAGGTCGATAATTGCCTAGTAAAGACAATTTTATCTTTCATTGTAATACGCCCAGTAATTTTAGATAATAGTCCGCCCTCTGACTGCTCTTTTATATCGATAGGTGTAAAACCTTGCGCTATTAGTAATTTAGCAGCAGAATTTTCCGAGTCCGCTTGTACAACAGATTTAACAATCTTATCTGTGGATTGATCGCGCGCCTCGTAATTATATTTTTTCATTACTAACCCCTCATTAGTCTCTCAAACTCAACCAGGTCAACAGCAACTTCATAGGCATTATCGTAAGTTATAGTGCCGTTCTGAACAAGATTAACCAATGTCCTATCCATAGTTTGCATACCTTGATCGGCACCTGTCTGGATAACTGCGTCCAACTGATGCGCTTTTCCTTCGCGGATAATATTACGGACTGCCGGATTCGTGACCAAAACTTCAGCCGATACAACGCGTCCACCACCAATTGCCGGTATTAGTCGTTGTGAGCAAATAGCCATTAGGATATTCGATAACTGCGCACGAATTTGCGGCTGTTGATGAGGTGGAAATACGTCAATCATACGGTCAATTGACTGCGATGCGCTATTGGTGTGTAGTGTCGCGAAAACAAGGTGACCGGTCTCGGCAATAGTAATAGCTGCACTAATAGTCTCGAGATCGCGCATTTCGCCGATAAGAACTACATCGGGATCTTGACGTAGACTTGAACGCAAGGCAGCGCTAAAGCTATAGGTATCATAATGAACCTCACGCTGTACAACTGCCGACTTCTTGGATTTATGAGTAAACTCGATTGGGTCCTCGATAGTGATAATGTGATGCGAGCGTTCGCTATTGATTTTATCCACCAAAGCCGCTAGCGTAGTTGATTTACCACTACCGGTAGGGCCTGTAATCAACACTAAGCCCCTTGGATAATCAGCAAATCCCATCACGACCTGCGGTAGGCCCAATTCAGTAACGGTCTTAATCTCGTTTGGAATTAGACGCAAAGCGGCTGCCATATTACCGCGTTCGTGAAAAGCATTAACACGGAAACGCCCAAGCGTACCAAATGCAAAACTAAAATCAAATTCCTTATCTTTTTGTAGGATTTGACGTTGATCTTGATCAAGAATCGAAAATACCAGTGACTCAACCGCCTGTTCCTCAAGGGTGTTATAGCCCATAATCGGTGATAATGCACCATCAACACGTAGCATTGGTGGCAAACCGACCTGAAGATGCAAATCAGATGCCTTCTTTTTTACAACTTCCTCGAGTAGAATTTCGATTTTTAGTTCTTGATTGTTCATTTATTTTTTACCCCTCTCAGCTCGCTGTGTCTGA
>Ga0209798_10001444_pt1 | contig 14315 bp, 12 predicted proteins | sample DOMMetBare3Fresh_FD_187475 | JGI IMG/M metagenome (GOLD analysis project Ga0209798, IMG submission 187475) | Wetland sediment microbial communities from St. Louis River estuary, USA, under dissolved organic matter induced mercury methylation -... | ecosystem: Environmental > Aquatic >...
ACTGAGACTGAAAAACATGGAAGAGCATTTCGCCAAAATTATTGCAGCGGTCGGTGAAAACTTAAACCGTGAAGGCCTGATTGATACGCCAAAACGCGCGGCCGAAGCGTTCAAGTTTCTCAACAACGGCTACGAGAAAACGCTGGAGGAAGTGCTTAATGGCGCTATTTTTACGGCTGATACAGAAGACATGGTTATCGTAAAGGATATAGAATTATATTCCTTATGTGAACATCATTTGCTCCCGTTTATTGGAAAATGCCATGTCGGTTATTTGCCGCAAGGTAAAGTATTGGGTTTGTCCAAAGTGGCTCGTATCATCGATATGTATGCCCGGCGTTTGCAAATTCAGGAAAAACTCACAAAGCAAATAGCCGATGCGATTGAGCTTTCAATTGGGGCAAAAGGGGTGGCGGTGGTTATTGAAGCCAAGCATTTATGTATGATGATGCGGGGTGTTGAAAAACAAAATTCGGTGATGACAACTTCAGTGATGACCGGCATTTTCCGTAAAGAAATAAGTACACGTTCTGAGTTCTTAAATCTGATTAACAGATAGGTTGTTCATGACTACCAAAAAAATTGGCGTACTACTGGCAAATTTGGGTTCACCGACCGCGCCCACTACAAAGGCTGTCCGGCGATTTCTTAAGGAGTTTCTTTGGGATCCGCGTGTTGTTAATCTGCCTCGCCCTTTATGGTGGGTGATACTGCATTTTTTTGTGCTACCGTTTCGACCCGCCCGTTCTGCGAAAGCTTATCGCAAAGTGTGGCATGAAAAAGGCTCGCCGTTAACTTACCTGACCCGGGAGTTAACCGAAAAAACAGCCCATCAACTCAACGCTCAAGGCATTACAACAGATTTTGTTATGCGCTATGGCGAACCTTCCATAGCAAACCAATTAAGAGCATTTAAAAAAGCAGGTATCACAGATTTAATCGTTTTACCTTTGTATCCTCAGTATTCTTCAACAACTACAGCGTCTATCTATGATCATCTGGTTAAAGAACTTAATAAATGGCGACATCTGCCCAATATTCAATTTATCAGCGATTACCATCAGGATAAGCATTATATTACTGCCGTTGCTGAATCTATTAAACATGCGTGGCGTGAGCAGGACAAAAATGAATTGTTACTCATGTCTTTTCACGGCTTACCCGAGCAACTGACTAAATGGGGCGATCCCTATTTTCATCAGTGCCATAATACAGCGGCTTTAATTGCAGAAAAACTGGGCATCAAGGAAAAAGAGTGGATGATTGTCTTTCAATCCCGTTTTGGTAAAGCGGAATGGTTAAAACCTTATTGTGTAGACACTTTGCAAAATCTTCCAGGGCAGGGTATTAAAACGGTTGATGTCATTTGTCCGGGGTTTGCGGTGGATTGCCTGGAAACGCTGGAAGAAATAGCAATGGAGAATCAATCCATATTCATGAAAGCCGGCGGAACAAAGTATCGTTATATTCCGGCTCTTAATGATTCAGACGCCCACGTTAGAGCTATCGTTAATTTACTTGAACAAAAAATTTAAATGGCTATAGTTATTTTAATGCCATGGTTTTTGACGCGCTCGATAATTAAAGAGTTAAAGCAACAATGAAAGAAACACTATTGCAAAGTTGGCAAGATGCCTGGCCTGCCGTTAAATCCAGCAAGCCGTTGGCTACGGGTGCCGGTGTCATAGACGATAGCGCTTTCAATACCATAGAAGTTGATAAGCTATTTGAAGCGGTAAATCATGCCTCAACAACGATAGGACAAGCGGTATTGTTCCGCTCTTTAACACAACCGCTGGATGAGTTTGATGAAATCAGGTCAAAACAGGAGGCTGTTGAGGAATTGCGTAATAATACCCCTCTAAAAAATGCCCTTGAACGCATCATGGAAATCGTCGCCACGCATGAAAATAACTTTTATTTGCTTTTGTTTGGTGAATTTCTAGGAACCTTTGGCACTGCCCGGGAAGTCCACGAAATTGAAGGGTATGGTTATTTGCAATATAAAAGGGGAATTCAGTTTATGCTTGAATTGGTGGCCGAGATTAAAGCTATCGAGGCTCCCCAAAGTAAATATTTAAAAACCCTTTTTGACAAAATAAAAGCCTTCGCAGATACACGGATCTATTCGTTAATGGAAGGCCCGGCTTATATCGCTGAAAGTGGTATTCAATCCAAACAGGAAAGAAAGAGTTCATTTTCACCCGCTATTATTTTCAGGCCGCGATTATTCAAGCCGTTGCTGATAGCAATGTGTTTCGGGATAATTTGGGCTTTAGCGCATTTTTTTCCAACGGATATGTTTAATGTTTCCGTTGAAGCGATCCCCACTGCGACTATTTTCTTTGTACCTTTGCTGTTGGTGTACTATCCTGTAGTTGGGAGTTTTGATCGAGATAGCTGCATCATTCCGTTAAGAAATGAATTTAAAAATGCGCCAGAAGTTGCCGAAACATTAGATGCATTAGGCCAGTTGGACGAATTGCTGTCATTTAATAAATATGCTGACACATTTGGCAGTCCCGTAGTGTTGCCGACTCTGGTTGATAGCGAACATCATCAAATTAATTTGGTTGACGCCAAAAATCCAGTGCTGGGCAAACAAAATTACGCCTACATCGGTAACGATTTTGTTCTTGGGGATGACAAGCTGGTATTGATAACGGGGCCAAATAGTGGCGGTAAAACAGCGTTTTGTAAAACGGTGACTCAGATTCAATTGTTGGCGCAGATTGGTTGTTACGTACCAGCGCAATCAGCCAGGCTCACCGTAGCCGACAGAATTTTTTATCAGGCGCCTGAAATTAGCCATCTTGATGACGGCGAAGGGCGTTTTGGAACGGAATTAAAAAGAACAAAAGACATATTTTTGGCAACAAGCCCTAAAAGCTTAGTGGTGTTGGATGAATTATCAGAAGGCACAACCTTTGAAGAAAAAATGGAGTCATCGTCTAACGTACTGAATGGCTTTTATCGCAAAGGCAATAGCACCATTTTAATTACCCACAACCATCAATTAGTGGATAATTTTGTGCGTCAGGGAATAGGCTTGCCAAAACAAGTCGAATTTGCCAATGATGGGCCTACCTATAAATTGATTTCAGGCATTTCTCGAGTGAGTCATGCTGATCGCGTAGCTAAAAAAATCGGTTTTTCAAAAGAAGACATAGACAACTATCTGGCGGACGCAAAATGAAAATTGGCACAGCATTAACCGGTTATGCAACACGGGCTTTGCTGTTAGGTAGTGGCGAATTAGGCAAGGAATTAACGATTTCCCTTCAACGCTACGGCATAGAAGTAATTGCTGTTGATCGCTATGAGAATGCACCGGCACACCAGGTTGCCCATCGTTCTTATGTCATTGACATGACTGATCCTGAAGCGGTGAAAAAGCTGATTGAACTGGAAAAGCCTCATTTTATTATTCCTGAAATTGAAGCGATTGCGACTTCAGCGCTTGCTGATATTGAAACAGAGGGGCAATTTACTGTTGTTCCCAATGCTAGAGCTATTCAGTTAACCATGAATAGAGAAGGCATTAGAACCCTGGTCGCTGAACAACTGAAAATACCTACCTCAAGGTATGCTTTTGCACAAAGCTTTGAGGAATTGCAAGCAGCTGTTGAAAATGAAATCGGCTATCCATGCTTCATCAAGCCGACCATGTCATCATCTGGCAAAGGTCAGTCTATGGTTAAAAGTGCTGATAAGCTTAAACAAGCTTGGGATTACGCTAAATCCAGCGGACGAGTTGATACCGGTAAAGTGATTATTGAGGGAAAGATTGATTTTGATTTTGAAATCACCTTACTAACTGTCCGCGCATTGAATGAAAGCGGTAAAGTTCAAACGTATTTTTGCGCACCCATCGGGCATGTGCAGGAACATGGCGATTATCGGGAAAGTTGGCAGCCTCAATTAATGACCGCAGCCTCCCTGAAACTTTCACAGGACATCGCTCTGAAAGTGACCAATGAAATCGGCGGACTCGGTTTGTTTGGCGTGGAATTATTTATCAAGGGCGATGATGTATGGTTTAGCGAGGTCAGTCCCAGACCTCACGATACCGGTATGGTGACCATGGTCACACAAAATCAGAATGAATTCGAGTTGCACGCAAGAGCTATTTTAGGCTTGCCAGTGAATACTGGCTTGCAAAGAGTAGGGGCCAGTGCTGTTATTTTAGGCGGCATTAACGCTAATGGTTTTGTTTATGAGGGGCTTGATCAAGCCCTTGCCGTACCTGATAGCGAAGTTAGACTATTCGGAAAACCGGAAGCATTTGTAAACAGACGTATGGGCGTTGCCCTGGCAACTGCAGAAAGCGTCGATGAGGCTAGGCAAAAAGCGGCTAAAGCCGCAAGTTTAGTGGTGATTAAACCTGTACTACTTTAGGTAACAATAATGATAAAAATTGCAGTTATTTTATTGACTTTATTCATCTCAAATGAAGTGGTAGCCGATATCTATAAGTTTACTGATAGTGATGGTCGTGTCTACTATACCGATGAACCTCGACATAGCCTGTATAAGCGCATTATCAAGAGCAAAGCCTTTCGATATTCAAATTTAAATTCAAACCATTACCCTGGAAAAGTGCATACTTATTCAGGCGTCAACAAAAAAAGATTTGCAGAGCTTATTGAACAGGCTGCCTATAGGCATCAGGTAGACGCCAAATTGGTTCATGCCGTGATTCAAACGGAATCCGCTTACAATTCAAGCGCACATTCACCCGCAGGTGCAGTGGGTTTAATGCAGCTGATGCCGGACACAGCAAGACGATTTGGTGTTAACGACCGGAATGATCCCGATCAAAATGTTGACGGGGGTACACGCTATTTAAAACACTTAATCAAGCTATTCAATCCAAATCTGGATCTTGCTGTTGCCGCCTATAATGCCGGTGAAAATGCAGTCATACGCTATAATAATTCCATTCCACCGTACCCTGAAACACAAAATTATGTAAAGCAGGTTTTGGCTTTATACAATCGATAGCCTCTCGCAGAAAATAAACCGCCACTGATTCACAAATTAAATTTATTTTTATCTTGGAATCGGTGGTAACTGTCATTGGGAGTTATTTTTTGCAGCTATCAACTTAACTTAAACACAAACAAATAATATCCCTTAACATGATATTATGTGTAAATTCGCCACGTTTTAAACTGGAAGCCAGCTATACCTAACCCAACACACTACTGCAAAATCATCATAATCGCTGAGCAGGAAAATCCAGGGCAGGCTTAGCATCGGATACTATAATCCGGCGATTCTCATAACAACCCCTCAATAATCAGTTATGTATCAATTTATAGATGACCTCACTTTCAATTTTATTATCATTGAATTAGATCATTATAGTGATACAGCGGATCGTATTCCCCGCATTAAAAAAGTTAATTCTTCAGCGGCTGCTCTCATAGACTATGATGAAAAAGAACTCATCGATAAGCCACTCGAAATTATTTTTACTCCCGAAAAATGGCAGAACAACCTCGCCAAATTATGCGCTGACATTTCTTGTAAAAGCTTTGAAGGTGAACTCGTCACCAAAACGGGTCAACGAATTCCGGCATTAATATCTCTATCTGTTTTACCCGGACAAAACCGGAAAAAGGCCGACATCCTGTTGCTGCTTCAAGATATTAGCGACAGAAAAAAGCTGGATAAAATTCAACTCATGATGCACAGGGCTGTTGAACAAAGCGCAAGCGCCGTGCTTATTACCGACAAAAATGGACTTATAGAGTACATCAACCCGAAATTCACTGAGCTTACCGGCTATACATCAGAAGAATTGCTAGGACAAAACCCAAAAATCATGCAATCCGGTAACACGCCCCTGGAACATTATCAGAGCATGTGGCAAAACCTTGTAAGCACGGGGGAATGGTGTGGAGAAATCAAGAACCAGAAAAAAAATGGCGACGATTACTGGGTTTATGAATGCGTTAGCGCAATAAAAAACAGCCAGGATGAAGTGACCCACTTTCTGGCTCTAGAAGAAGACATTACCGAGCGCAAGCGCCTGGAGCATCGGTTTCGACAAGCGGTCGAATCGGCGCCCTACGCGATAGTGATGGTCAATGAGTCAGGCACGATTGAGATGGTCAATTCACAGACAGAGTCGTTTTTCGGTTACTCACGCCACGAACTGATCGGACAACGGGTTGAAATGTTGGTGCCGGAGCGCTTTCGTGGCACGCATAGTGTTTTCCGAAATGAGTACCTTGCCGCCCCCGTTTCCAGGCCCATGGGCGTGGGTCGAAATCTCTCCGGTCTACGTAAAGACGGGACTGAGTTTTCCATGGAAATAGGCCTCAGTCTTATCGATAATCATGAAGAAACTTTAGTACTCTGCACCATCGTCGACATAACCCAACGCAAGGAAGCTGAATCAGCATTGAAAGAAAGTGAAGAACGTTTCAGGCAAATGGCGGAAATGACCGGCGAATGGTTATGGGAACAAAACCCTCAAGGGTATTATATTTACAGCAGTACCGCCGTTAACCAAATTCTCGGGCTTAGCCAGGATGAAGTCATTGGGAAACACTATACTGAATTTTTAACCCCCCAGGATCAAGCTGAACAGCAATTTTACTCGTCAAGCCACCAGCCTTTTTATGCGTTGACTAACCACTACCGGCATAAAGACGGGCATCCGGTTCTTACCGAATCGACCGGATTGCCAATCATCAATGCAGAAGGAAAACTGATTAAATGGCGTGGCGTAGATCGGGACATTACCGCTAGAAAACATTTTCAGGACGCTCTTATAGAAAGCGAAAAACGCACACGCCTTATTATTGAAAGCTCTTTAAGCGCCATCGTGATCATGGATTCATACGGATTTATTACGGACTGGAATCACCAGGCTGAAAAAATGTTCGGCTGGTCGCGTAATGAAGCCATCGGCCAGCGGCTTGAAGATTTAATTATCCCGCTTCGGTTTCGCAATGCACATCGCCAGGGCTTAAAGCTCTTTCTGCACACCGGAATTGGCCCCATGTTAAATGAACTGGTCGAGCATGTCGCCATGCGCAGGGACGGCTCTGAATTTCCTGTTGAACTCAGTATTGCCCCTTTAAAACTGGGCAACGCCTACATATTCAGCGGTTTCATCCACGAAATCACCGCCCGGAAAGCGGCCGAGCAAAAAATTCGTCAGGCCGAAGTCAATCTGGCGATTGCCCAGAGTGAAATCAAGATCGCCCAGCGGATTCAAGCCTCCTTATCTCCCTCGGCCCCGATTAAATCCGATCATTTAGAAGTAACCGGCTATTGCCTGCCCGCTGATCAAGTAGGCGGCGACTATTTTGATTATTTTTTTCGGGATGAAGCCCATCTGGATATGATTATTGCCGATGTTTCCGGTCATTCCATCGGTCCAGCCCTGTTTATGGTTGAAACGCGGAGCGCCATTCGAACCCAGTCAAAACGATTAGGAACACCCTCGGAAACACTGGATATACTCAATGATTTTCTGTTTGAAGATTTGGATAATGCCGACTACTTCATTACCCTATTTTATTTGCAATATGACATCGCCACCCAGCAATTAAGTTTTGCCAATGCGGGACACCCGCCGCCATTGTTGCTCAGCCCTTTTCAAAGTGCATGCAGGCAACTGGACGCTGAAGGGATGATATTGGGGGTCCGCAAAAATGTTATTTTTGAAGAAAAAACCACAACACTTGCCAATGGCGACGTAATCCTTCTTTATACAGACGGCTTAACTGAAGCAGAAAATCCCAATGGTGATTTCTTTGGCGTAGAACGCGCCAGTGAACTTTTTATTCAATATGCCCAACTTCCGCCAGAAAAAATCATTGAAGCCCTGCTAAAAGAACTGAAACAATTTTGCCAAAGCGAATCATTTAAAGACGACATTACTTTAATGATTTTTAAGCGCAATTAGATGTAAATAAGTAGCTGGGTAACTATAAGCAATTATTGAATGCGGTTTACGGGATTGCAACTGAATATTTAAGTATTTTATTGACTGCATCTTGGCTTAATCCATTAGCAAGTTTAAGCACTATTCAATTTTGCCACACTCTTTAGCCAAAAAGGCCACTGCAACCGCTGGCGCGCAATCTGCGGCCATTAACCCTCTACGATTTGCAGATTCTGGAAATAATTCAGAAAAATCGAGGTAAGGATAGCCTGATAGCCGGGCGAGTTGCTTTACCAGAAACCGCCCTACTCCAGCGCCTATCATTGGGCTGTCATTAGGGAAACTTATGTTTTGAATACGGTACTCACAAGCTTGCTGTATTTTTTGTAATTGTTGGGCGCGAATGTTTTCAGCAAATTGTTGCCATCGTGTCAGTTCTTCAGGAAAAAAATCGCTACCTATCATACGCGATAGTCGCCTGGCACTGGCAGTTATGGTTTTTTCAGCGCCATCCGCTGTTTCGGTTTGATCGTGTGACTCGCTGAGTTCTCCGGTTACGCGGTAGATATCGGCCATCGTTGCGAAAAATTCTGCCATTACACCAATTTCCTTGCCCTGATCGATCGCAGTTTGCGCTACCGCCATTACTGCCGTTCTAATGATGCCGGTATAAACAAGTTCCCGGGTTATTAAGCGCTGGTAATCGGTGTAGCCTTGCGCCAACACTTTGCCGTCATTTAGCAAAAGAATATCCGTGGTGGTGCTACCTATATCAACAAACAGCCCACAACCCACTTTTTGCGCTGTAAAAGAGGCGCTGGCCAGCCAGTTTGCGGAAGCGATAGCTTGATAATGCCTGGCTTCGACCTGGTCAGATTCCAGAAACCCCTCCTTGCCGGCATATATTAAAAAACGGCTTTGAGGTAACAGCGTCGTCATGGTATTGATGATTTGTTTAACGCCCTCTTCCCGATGCTCAAACAAATCGACCAGCTCGCCGGTCATGGTGATGGCATGATGATAATGTTGGCCGGATGCCTCAAGAAGAATGCGGGTTACTGCATTTTGCAATTGATCCAGTCCTTTCCATAACGGACAGGGCTGTTGGTAAACAGCTACTATCTCACCCGCAGGATTAATAACCGCACCTTTAACATGCGCCCCGCCTATATCCCAGCCAATCATATCAGTCTGACTCATCTTGCTTAACTTTAATGGTTATAGGCTGGTTGCAAACTGCTTTTATGCTGGGGTTGCCTGCCAGTAATTGCAGGATGTTTTCGGCGACATTAATACCCAATGCCGCGTTAATACCCACAAAGGAGGTCGTCAAGCGGGGATTGATTTCCAATACAAGTAATTGTTCCGGCGTTTCTATTAAATCAATGCCGACATAACCCCATAACTCAGAAAAGGCGTAAGCGATATTATCGACTAAATCCTGATACACGTTTAATTGAAAAGGGTAATTGACGATAATTTTTGACAGCTGATATTGCTGATCGATAATAACAAATTGCTGCAAGTTGACACACACCAACCAGCCAGTACCTTGCTTAAAGAGGCATGATAAACTGGTTTTTTTACCTTGAATATGTGGCTGAATAACATACCGGCCTTGTCGTGCGCCCATCTTCTCAAAATCCTGCTGCTCAGTCAAAATATAGCTGTCTGCACAGCCCACGCCGTCAACGGGTTTTACCAGCCATTGCTCGACTTTTCCGGTCGGGCTTGCAGAGTCTAACTCAACAAGCGCTTGCGCCAACTGCCGGGTATCATGAGGAAATAGCCGCGTGGGCACGGTAGCAATATGATGTTGTTTGAGATGCTGGTAGGTATTGAGTTTATTGCCTGTCATGGCAACAGCTGAGGCTGTCGATGTTAATAATTGCTTACCCGATGACTCAACGGTTTGACACAGTGTGTGTAAAATACCGTCAAACTCGGGAGCTATAGGCCATACTGCATCACAGCGCCGCGTTAATCGGGCAAACTCTTCATGACTATTGTGTTCCGGTTTGATGATAATTCTCTCAAAACCGGCTGTGTTTATTGAGTCGCTAACACGGCTATCCAGCATGACCACAACTGATATTCCCTTGGCATGCTCTGCATAGGAACGTAAGTCATCGAGTAATGCCTGTAACATCAAACGTCCTTCACCTGACAGCGACTCCGGCAGTTCCTGCTTATTAAAACCGCCGCCAGTGATATACTCAAATACTAAAATTTTCATCTTTGCATTTTATCATTGGAACAACGACAGCGGCTTTACCCATGAAAATAATTCCGGTAATCGATTTAAAAGACGGCGTTGTAGTTCATGCCCGACAAGGGCTGCGCGAACACTATCAGCCAATTAACACCCAGTTATGTCAATCCTCGGACATTTATGACGTTATCAAGGCATTTCTGCGAGTTTATGACTTTGATACGATTTATATTGCAGACTTGAATGCGATTACTCATCAAGGCAATAATGAGTTGCTACTAACAGAAGTACTGGCTTCTTTTCCACATATATTATTTTGGGTAGACAGCGGTTATCAAAGTAATAAAATGCAACCCGGTAATTATTTACCCGTTTTAGGCAGTGAATGTTATAGCGATGAAACCGTTTTAGAACTTAAAACCTTCAATAATCGCTTCATTCTTTCTTTGGATTATTCTATTTCCGGGACGCTGGGTGCAAAAAGTCTTTTTTCTGATCAGAGTTTGTGGCCGGATACCATAATCATCATGACCTTAAATTCGATCGGCAGTCATCAGGGCCCTGATTTGGAAAAGTTAAATGGGTTTTGCAGGCAATATCCGCATAAATTTTTTATTGCCGCTGGTGGCATAAGAAATACCGCTGATTTACAAGCTTTAAAACAGGTGGGTGTAAAACAGGCGCTTATTGCCAGCGCTCTGCATTCGGGAGCTATTACACGTCAAGATATTAAAAATCTATAGACAAAAAAATACCCCGGCAAGCCGAGGTATTTTTTACAACCTACGCAGGGTGCGTTATACGCAACGTGCTAAACTCTTATTCGTTGTTAACTGCGAACGGATGTTTAGCTGTCTTTTTTGCAGCAACAACTTCAGCAGCTGTTGGTGATCCAGCAACAGCTCGTTTCAGAGCTTCTTTAGTTGCAGCAAAGTTAAAACTTTCAATCTTGCCATCGTCTTCAGCTTGCCAGTGGATGAATACACCCACAGAAATGAATAAATCATTTGCTTCATCAGCCGGGATTGTGCCGTCTTCTACACAATCAGCAACAGCCATAGCAACAGCGCGTTGAGCTGGGCCAAACATTTGAACAGCTTGTTTAGAACCTTTGATAGTTACTTTGTTGTATAAAATAGTTGCTGGTTTAACCATCAGGTTAGGTGCAACAACAGCTAACAAAGTAGTAAAGCCGTCTTTGTTGTTTGTTAAAGCGTTTGCAAATGCAGACTCCGCAGCTGAACCTCTTGGTCCAATGATCAAGTCGATGTGTGCAATTTCATTGCCTTCACCCACTAAAGATTCGCCAACGCACAATTTGTTGATTTTTGCCATGCTTGTTTTCCCCTATGAAGAAAAAATTGAAAAATTCGAGCTAATATCGAGTTTTTATTTGCTCCCAATTAAATTGGGAGATTTTTATTATGAAGACTTCTAATAACATCTTCTAAAAATACTGTTAATACCGTTGCTACGGTCATATCTGCCATCGTTCCAGGATTTACACCCTTGGATTTAAGCTCCTGATCCATACTATATAGTAATGGCAAAATGGGTTCAGGACTTTCAGCTGTAGACAACTCATTTGACAGTTGAGACATCTTGCTGGCCACCATTTCAGAGTACTGATCGCCGTATTTTCTTTCGATATGGCTATCAGGAAATTGGCATAATAAGCCGGCATAAACTGATAGTGCCGCCCACCCATCATCACCCCATTTACTTTTTCCATTGTAATATAATGAGACTGAAAAATCAAAAATATCTTGAAAATCTGTAACATATTGAAGAGCGATGCGATCCTTAGCACTTGCCAGTCTCATCGCTTCGGCCAAGTTGACCGATGGTTTTCCCGATACATCCTGATCGTCAGAGCGACCCAAGCCACCCGGTGAAGCCAGAGTGATTGCCTTAAAAACCCAGTCGGCATCGTCCACGGTTGTCGTCGTTAGAACCTGATGTAAAGCTTGTCTTAACGTAAAATCAGAATGTGTGTAACTGAACGCTTGAATTAAGGGCGCGCACAGCAAAATAATCCCTAAATTGGTATTACAAGCCACTGCCTCACGCGTCGCTTTAACTGCATAAAATATTTTCTCGCCTAATGAATAATCGGTATTACACAGCGGAGCAGCGCTAACCTCGGCACTGATTCTAAAATCAGAGACCGTCATATCATGTCCGTCAGCATAAATACTGACATTGCCCGGTTTAAATGCCTGCAATTCTACTTCACAGGCTTGCTGATAGAGTTCACTGAGTTTTTGTGGCGAAATCATCAAGCTTTAACATATCGGTTTATTAAATCATTTGCCAATACTTGCGCGATCGTAATATCACAAACACTTTCCAGTCCTTTCCAAGCCGGAATGCTGTTCACTTCAATGATGGTGTAGAGCCCCTCTTTATCCTGAATAATATCCACGCCCGCGTAATCCAATTCCAATGTCGCTGCCGCTTTAACAGCCAGCTCAGCCATTTCAACATCCAAATCAATCCGCTCGCAACTGGCGCCTCGCGCCACATTATTCAGCCAGGATTTCCCACGTCTGCGCATAGCTGCAACCGCCTGACCATTAACGACAAACACGCGGTTATCAGAAAAGCCCACTCCGGAACAAAGCACAAAGCGTTGCAAATAATAAACGCCATGACTGCCGGTCAACCAGAATAAATCCGTCATTTTTTCAATACGCCGAATGCCTTCGCCTTGCGAACCAAACAAAGGCTTGCTGATTAGCAGGTTGCCCTTTTTTAATTCACTTTCGGCAATACTTAAAGCATCCTCTCGATTGCGTAACACCCATGTCAATGGTGTAGGCAATCCGGCATTATGCAGTAAAAAGCTGGTCATCCCCTTATCGACACTTCGCTCCACGGCATGTCCATCATTGTATACAGGGATTTTCATCGCTTTTAAGGCATGGAGAATATCCAGATATAAAACAACTTCTTCCAGCGAACCGCCGGGGACCCCCCGTACAAAAGCGGCATCCGGCAGAGCCTGTTCAAAGTCGGGAATAACAATCGGATAGTGGCCGGATTCGATGTTAAAACAACATTGTGTTAATGAAACGAAGTCACTGCTATAACCCAGATTGGCAAAAGCCAAGCATAATTGTTTACCATGCCAACCCGGATCATCGGTAAAAATGGCGATACGGCCCACGCGCCTGCTCTATGCCCCGAATGACTGATCCAATAAAGCATTATCCAGTTTTCCGGCACGGAAACTTTTGCCTGAATCAACCGCTGTCACAATCACACTGGCGGGGCTAAACAGCATGGCGTCAATTTTAAAAAAGTCGTATTCATAGTGCTTAAAGATTTCTGCAAACGGCTTGCCATAATCCTTGGAAGTTGAACTGGGTAATTCCCTGGCTAATTTTTCTGCATCTTCATCGCTGCCTTTGACAAACAAATGCACTTGACCTGCAAATAAAATAGCATCATTGGTGCGTCCCATGGCTTTGACAAAGCTCGGATGCGGCGGGCAGATTGGCGCGCTACCGCTACCGTCAATAATGTTTTCCAAAGGAAAATGCAGAGCATGTGCTTTATGCATGGCCACTTCCAGCACTCGCGCCACAACTTGAACTCCGCCCGCCAAACTGCTGGTCGGCGTAACGATAATGGTCAATTTTGATGGCTCAACTTTACAAGCCGCCGCTACTTTTTCAACGATAGCAAGCGGTGGAATCGCATCATTCTCAATCACTAACACAGTCGCATCGGCTTCATCCAGATAGCCCAATTCTTTATAAAGTTCTTCAACGGGCTCCTGCTTCCCATCTTTTAACTTGGTTGCCATGGCCCGTGCAGGGCCTGAACCCAACGCGTAATATTTCTCATGCGACAAGCCCCATCCAGCATATTGACTGCCCAGGCAACTCAATACTGGATTACCGGTATGCACATTAACTGACAATGGCCAGTTATCCGTATACGTATTGTGATTTATAGTGACCGTACCCATGCCGCCCAGACAAATTTCAGCAATGATGCGCCCCGCTTCCAAACCGCCCGGCACTTTAATACCCGCATCAATAATAGTGCAGCCATTTTCCAGGATTTCTATACTGACGCGCAATTTATCGGCGTTATCAATTAGATTCTTGACTAGGGGCTGAGTCAATTTATTAACACTAGCTTTATATTCCATAGGGGTAAAAACCTTTTTTTAAGTTAAGTTGTTTA
>Ga0209798_10001445_pt1 | contig 14306 bp, 10 predicted proteins | sample DOMMetBare3Fresh_FD_187475 | JGI IMG/M metagenome (GOLD analysis project Ga0209798, IMG submission 187475) | Wetland sediment microbial communities from St. Louis River estuary, USA, under dissolved organic matter induced mercury methylation -... | ecosystem: Environmental > Aquatic >...
CGCCGGTGAGCGGCGTCCCGCCGACCACCACGGCCGCGATCACGCTCAGCTCCAGCCCCTGGCCTAGCTGGGCGGTGGCCGCCATCACGCGCCCGCTCTCCAGCAGCCCGGCCAGCCCGCAGAGGGCCCCCACCATGGTGAACATGATGAGCTTCACGCGGCGCACTCGGATGCCGCTCAGCTTGGCCACCCGCTCGCCGCCGCCGAGGGCCCGGACCTCCCGCCCGAACACCGTGCGGTTGAAGACCACCCAGGCAATGACCACCACCACCAGCACCAGCATCACCGAGTGGGGAACGCCCAGGGTCCGGCCCGAGAACAGGTCCAGGAACTGGTCGTTCTCGATCGAGATGGGTGCACCCTTCGTGAAGTAGAGCACGATCCCGCGGAAGGTGATCATGGTGCCGAGGGTGGCGATGAACGACGGGACGCGGCCCGCGGCGAAGACCAGTGCGTTGAGGAAGCCGGCCAGCGTCCCCATGGCCAGCGCCGGGACGAAGGCCCAGACCCCGAGCTGGCCGGAGGAGGCGGCCGAGACCAGTGCCGACAGGGCCAGGATGGAGCCCACCGACAGGTCGATGGAGCCCCCCACGATGACGAAAGTCATCCCCAGCGCGGCCGCCAAGATGCTCACCGACTGCTGCATCACGATCATGGCGTTGCCGAAGGAGAAGAACCTCGGCTGCAGGAAGGAGAAGAACCCGCACAGCACCACCAGGACCGCGATGGGGATGACGTCGTTGGCGCGCCCCTTCCAGAAACCGGGGGACGCACGCGTGCCAGTGCCGCCCGTCGGCTGACCACCGGTAGCTTCAGCGCTCGTCTGCATGGAGATCCCTCTTCCCCCGGGGCTAGACCATGTAGCTGACGACGTCGCCCTCGGACGGGGCGTCCTCGCGCCGAAACTCCTTGCGGATAGAACCCTTGTTCATCACCAGGATCCGGTCGCTGAGCCCCAGGAGCTCGATGAGGTCCTCTGTGAGGAGGATCACCGAGAGGTGCCGTTCGCGGATCAGCCCCCGGATCTTCTGGTAGATCTCGTAGCGGGAGGCGACGTCGACGCCGCGCGTCGGGTTGTCCAGGAGCAGGATCCGCGGGTTGCCGAACAGGCACTTCGCGAGCAGCGTCTTCTGCATGTTGCCGCCGCTGAGCCGGACGCAGGGGACCGCGGGCCCTTCGGCCTTGATGTGGAACTCGGCCATGGACGATCGCGCGCCGTCGAGTGCGGCGCCGCGATCGAGGAACGGCCCGAGCCGCGGGTACCGCGTCATGATCACGTTGTCCTCGATGCTGAAGTTCGTGATCAGCCCCTCGTTGGCCCGATCGCCCGGCAGGTAGGCGATGCCGGATCGCCAGGCGTCGCTGGGGCTGGACGGTGCGTAGGGCCTTCCGGCGATCGCCATCCTGCCGGTCACCTGCCTGCGCTCGCCGACGATCCCCTCCAGCAGCGCGTGGCCCCCCGAACCCTGGAGACCGCCGATCCCGAGGACCTCGGTCTCGCCCAGGGAGAGGTCGATGCGCGCCGAGGCGCGCATGCCCTCGAACCGCGCGCCCCTCACCTCCAAAACCACGCTGGACGAGAGGTCCCCTCCCCCCTCCGCAAAGGAGAAGGCCGACTCCCGCCCCACCATGAGCGCCTCGATCCCCTTGCGATCGATGGCACGGGCTTCGTACTCGCCGACGAAGGAGCCGTCCTTGAGGATAGTCACCCGGTCGGCCACCCGCTGCACCTCATCCAGGTAGTGTGAGACGAAGCCGACGACCAGCCCCCGCTCCTTCAAGAGCTGCATGACCCGGAGGAGCTCGTCGACCTCGGTGGTGTTGAGGAAGGCGGTCGACTCGTCGAGGAGCAGGACCTTGGGATCGAAGGAGAGGGCACGCGCTACCTCCAAGATCTTCAGCTGTCCGAGCTCCAGTGAACCGATGTCGTCGTGGACGGAGATGCCGCTCCCTATCCGGTCCAGGGTCTCCTGGGCGGCCTTCCAGAGCCGCTTCTGGTCGAGGGTTCCGTACGCGGTCCGGAAGCTGCGCAGACGGTCGATGAAGACGTTCTCGGCCACCCCCAGCGTGCGGCAGATGGTCAGCTCCTGGAGGACCATGGCCACACCGCGCGCGCCGGCCTCCTGCGCGGAGGCAGGCAAGAAGGGCTGGCCGTCGACGGTGACCGTGCCCTCGTCGCGCCGCTCGTAGCCAGCGATCACCTTGAAGAGAGTGGACTTCCCGGCACCGTTCTCGCCGACCAGGGCGTGGATCTCGCCGCTCCGCAGCGTGACCGCTCCATGGGCGAGCGCGAGGGTCGGCCCGAACGCCTTCCGGATCCCGGCTGCGCTGACGATCATGGCCCCGGGCGTCCTCTCGGTGAGCGCTGCCTCCCGGCGGAGGCCAGCACTCCACTCATCGGACCAGAGTTGTCGCCGTTCGGTCTCGCCCGAAGCTCATTTGTACGTGAGCTCGATCACCGGGTCCGGCGCGCCCTTCCCGCTGTAGGTCTTGGAGTGGGCCTTGAAGTCGTAGGTCGGGACGCCGTCGGGGTAGACCTGCCGGAAAGCGGCGACCTTGTCCTTGGTCAGCGGGAGCAACTTGATCTTCATGTTGGACTTGTCCTTCGGGATCTTGAACCCGTTCAGGTAGTCGTACATGAGGACCAGCGCGAACCCGCCCTGCAGCCAGTGGCCCCCGATGTCGAAGAGGAGCTTGCCCTCGTCCACGGCCTGCACGTTCTCCGGGTTGAGGTCCATGGCCACCACCTGGACGTCGGTGCCGGGCATCTTCCCGGCGTTCAGGATGGCGGTCATGACGCCGGTGGCCGTGCCGCCGTTAGCGCACCAGACGCCCTTGATCTCCGGGTGCGCATGGAAGACCGGCGCAAAGGCGGTCAGCGACTCGTCGCGGACGAAGTTGCCGCTGACGCGGCCCGCAACTACCACCTCGGGGTGCTCCTTGAGCGCCTTGTCGAGCCCCTTGGCCCGGTCGATGGCCACCGAGGTGCCCGGCGTCCCGTCCACCACCCCGATGACCTTCTTACCGCCGGCATCGGGCTGGACAGCCTCGAACAGCGCGATGGCCATCCGGTAGCCAGCGTCGGCGTCGCTCGGCCCGATGAAGCCGATGTAGTTCGGGTATTTCGGATCCTGCGGCGAGACGTCGGAGTAGGTGTCGGCGAAGATCAGCGGGATCTTGGCGTTCTTGGTGTTCCGCAGCGCGACCTTGTCGCTCGCCCAGTACGGAACCACGATCATGCCGTCCACCCCGCGCGATACCAGATCTTCGATGTACTTGGGCATCGCGTCCGGCTTGTTGTTGGCGTTGAGGACGACCAGCTTTACGCCCAGCGCCTTCGCCCCTTCCTTCGTGAAGTTGACGTAGTTGTTCCAGAACTGGGCGTCGAGGGTCGGCACGATCAGCCCGATGGTCGGCTCCTTCGGCGCCGCCTTCGTCGCGAGCGGCACCAGGGCAGTGAGCAAGCAGACCAATCGCCTCGCAGAGCGCTTCGTCATGGCGTCTCCTCCAGCATGGTTCCGAGGATTCGCCCTCGGGGGCGTGGCCCACTCCGCGGGCGGCAAGAAGGAGGCCTTCTGCTCGAATCACAAGCCATCGGTCCGACACGCCGCCGCCCGCGCCAGACCGGCGCCTCGCTCACGGTCCGGCATTCGGTTTCGTGGATGGGCGACCAGGTCCTCCGCCCGCTGGCCGCGGCCGGACCGTCGAACCTGGACGCACCGAAAGCGAAGGCAGAGGACGCGCGCTCGGCACGCTCAGTGGCACACGGCGCGGACATTCGCGACAAGCTAGCATGTTCTCCTTCCCGCGAGGTCGCAAAGATGCCGTCCGCCTGTGGTTGGGCCACGTCCCGTCAAGTGATGTACGTCGCGTCATCCGGGTTTGACTACGGGCGTGTTTCTTGGGCGCCGGCTTGAGCGCCTTCTGGTCGGCCTCCTTTGTTTGCCGAAAACCCCGTCTGCGGTCTTCCATCCGCTAGGTCTGCGGCAAGGCAAGGGCTTCGGGACAACGAGAGAGAGTCCCATAGCAGAGCGTGGGAAAGCGCCAGGACCTCGCGCCTGGTGCCGTTGATATGGTTTGGCCTGCTGTCCCCATGGGGGCAGTCCGTATACGATTCCGGCGAGAGGACCTTAGGCAGCGTCTAATCCGCCTCCACGCCCGCCTCCATGAGTTGGGGCGACTGGTGCGGAGGAATGCGGACTCGTGCGGAGAAGCCCGTTCACCGAAACCCTCTGTGGCTCAAGGCGTTCGTAACGATTCGCGTGTGCCGTCGCCAGCTTAGCCATTCACCACCAGTAGGGTTCGATTCCCGGCGCCTCCACTCTGTAACTAATCAACCTCACTCGGCTTCGTAACGCCGGGTGGGGTCGTCTCCACCAGGTCTCCAACGGGACCGTCATCCACCGGTCGCCGGTCGAGGAGCCGGATGGCGGCGTCCTTGTGGGCCGGCGACAGGTGCATGTGACGCTGCGTGTCGTCGTGAAGTCGTCGTGAGGTCCTGGTGGCCGGCCAGCTCCTGGATCGCCTTGGGCGACGCCCCCTGCATCGCTAGGTGCGAGCAGAAGGTGTGGCGCAGGATGTGGAAGCCGCCGTTCGCCGGCAGCACGGCCCGGCGCTGCGCATTCTCCATCCAGATCCGGATCTTGTTGGTCGGCGTGGTCCCGTCGTCGCAGCAGAGGACGCGGGGGCCCTGGAGATGCCGGTGGCTCTGGAGCGCCTCGGCCAGCTGCTCGGTGAGCCGCAGCCGGCGCGAGCGACCGCCCTTCGGCACAGTGACCTGGCCGCGCCACTCGCTGCGCTGGACGTGCAGCGTGCGTCGACGCAGGTCCACGTCGGTCCACTCCAGGGCGATGGCCTCGCCCCGGCGCAGGCCGGCGTCGCCGCCGAGGAGCACGAGCAGCTCGATGCAGGGATCGAGCTGCCCAGCGGCCTCGAGCAGCCGGTGGTAGTCGCCGAAGTCGTAGAAAACCTGGGAACGCATCTGGCCGAGACCGCCACCGGCTCGAGCGCCTGGCCCGGAGCCGGTGCCTTCAGGGTGTTCAAGAAGAACGCTCTGTTCCGTCGCGCGCCGGTCGGCGCCCCGCCTGAAGTTTCGCAGGCCTCGCGCCGCGCCCATGTTGCCGCCGCAGTTGAAGGTGAACGAGAAAGGCGTCGTTACTCACCCACCAAGTCGCCTACCAGTGTCTCCACTTGTCCGCCAACCGGTCAATCCGATCGAGACCGCTGAGCCTAGCCAGCAGACCCAGGCGGTGCAGGATGCCTTCTGCTTCCACCGTTTCGATGAAGTGACCATTAGCTTCATCGAGCTCGTTGAAGCGCTCAACACACCGGCGGAGCACATCGATCCGGTCCTCCTCTCGGGCGTCCACACTCAGGGCATGCAGCTCGCGTGCTGCGTCCTGAATGAGTCTCCGGGCTGCCTGAACAACTCTCTTTGGTATCCTCGTCCAATCGCGGAAATGGAGACCGGTCTCCATGTCTGCCCAGGACGTCTCCGCAACACCTCCAGTCCTCCATAGTTCAAGGGCTTTGTCTGCTTCCGCGCGCTTCCATTTGGCAAGCGCTTCGTAGGCCCTGCGATCGCGCTCCCAGAGATCTTCCATGAGCAACACTTTTGCAAGCGCCTCCCACGGACAGAGGCGACTGCAAGTGTAAGACGTCTCAGTGCTAGCTGAACTTGACACTCCGACTTGGACAAAGTCCGCCGGAGGGGGACCTGCAATCAAGTAGACTAGGCGGTCTCCCGCAAACCCGTGCCGCCGCGCAACTAGCACCCTCCGCTCACGAGTTTCCGAAAACCGCGCAATGGAGTCGTCGAACCAATCCAGGGCACCTACCAAGACTACGCTGGCCCGCCTTTTTCCGCTTCCAATTTCCCCGCGCTCAGCCAAAACCCGGCAGGCACCGTACCGGCCATTACCCAGCGGGATCGAGAAAATCGAGCCAACGGCTGGCGTTTCCTTCGGACCCTTCGATTTTGTGCTCATCGCTGAGTGCAACGCCTTCAAGTCTGGGATTCGAGAGTCCGTCGGGGCCTACAAGGCCCGCTGCATCCACAGACTACTACCCAGCCCAGTGTAAGGGGATTTCTGACCCCTCCCGGCGGAGGTGCGAGCATAGAGCCGATCGGGCACGAGGAGCTGGCCTCGGGCTCCCGCCCAGAAGGCGCGCCGATCCTCCGCGACGCCGCCCGGCTCGCGGCGCTGCCGGCTGCGGTGGGCGTCGCCGAGATGCGCGCTCGTGGGGCCGGTTGTGCCTAGCCAAAACCCCGTCCGCGCTCAAAGCGTTTACGATTCGGTCCAGGGCCTGGATCCGCGCCGGCCCGATGCTTCGCCTCCTGGTAGCCCTCTGCCGACGCTCCGCTCGGCAGGAATGGGGTAGGGCCGTGGCGTGTCCCACGGCGGCGCTGGCAAAGCGACAGCCCATTCCCCAGCCCCCAGAACCCTCGGAGACGTCGCTGGCCGTAGACAGGCTCTGAGCGCTTCGATCGTGGCCCATTGGAGGATGAGGCCCGCCGTTTGAAGTCGCCCTCATCCACGACGTAGCATGGTCGGGCGCGGAGGGAAGAATGGCGGACGGCCTCTCCGGAGGTGGCGGGTCGGGCCCCGACGGGGCCGGAGTACCCGGCCACCTCTCGCTGCTCCTTCAGGAGCTGGCACGGGCCCCCGGGGACGACCTGCACCGGGCCTGGCAGCAGCGGCTCCAGCCGGGCGACGCCGTGGGGCGCTTCGAGATCCTGCGAGAGCTCGGGCGCGGCGGGTTCGGGGTGGTCTACGAGGCCCTGGACCGGCAGCTGGGGCGTTCGGTGGCCCTCAAGACGCTCCGTCCGGCCCGCACCGGCGACGAGCTCTCGGCGGAATGGATCCTCAAGGAGGCCGAGGCGGTGGCCCGGCTCGACCATCCGGCCATCGTCACCCTGTACGACGTCGGCCGCTGCGACTCGGGTCCGTACCTTGTTGAGGAGCTGCTCCGGGGCGAGACGCTGGAGCAGCGGCTCCACAGCGGCCCGCTGCCGGCACGCGAGGCCGTGGCCGTTGGGCTGGAGCTCGCCAGGGGACTCGCCCACGCGCACGGGCGCGGGGTGCTGCACCGGGACCTGAAGCCGGGCAACGTGTTCCTGACCGAGGACGGGCGGGTGAAGCTGCTGGACTTCGGGCTGGCGCACTTGTTGGGCACGAGGGGGCTCCCGGGGGCCGGGACGCCGGCGTACATGGCGCCGGAGCAGCTGCGTGGCGAGGCGGTGGACGCGCGGGCGGACGTGTTCGCACTGGGGGCGACGCTCTTCGAGACGCTGGCGGGGAAGGCGCCGTTCCAGATGAAGGAGGGGCGGAGCGCGGCGCTGGACGAGGGGCCCTCGCCAGCCTTGCCGAAGGGGATGCCGAAGCCGTTCGCGACGCTGGTGGAGCGGTGCCTGTCGCGAGACCCGGCGAGGCGGCCGGCCAGCGGGCAGGCGGTGATGGAGGAGCTGCTCGCCGTCCAGCGGGCGTTCGAGGCGTCCGTCGGCGCCCCGGCTCGTCGGAGGAGCCTGCGCCTCGCGCTGGCGCTCGCCGGGGTCGCGTTCATCGTGGTTGGTGGCGTCTACCTCGTTGCCAGGCGCGGCCGCTCCGCCACCGAGACCAACGCACCGGCGACCCCTGCTCTGCCCTCGGTAGCCGTGTTGCCGTTCGCCGACCTGAGCCCGGGGAAGGACCAGGACTACTTCGCCGACGGCATCGCCGAGGAGATCCTCGGTGCCCTTTCCCGCGTCGGCGGGCTTCGCGTTCCCGGCCGGTCGTCGAGCTTCTGGTTCAAGGGAAAGAACGTTGACCCGGCGGAGATCGCAAGGAAGCTCGGTGTGACCCACCTCCTCGAGGGCAGCGTGCGGCGGTCGGGGACCAAGCTGCGGATCACGGCCGAGGTGGTGAAGGCCTCGAGCGGCGACCGGGTGTGGAGCGAGACCTACGAGCGGGATCTCACCGACGTCTTCGCGATCCAGGACGAGATCGCGCGCTCGGTGGTCCGTGAGCTGGCGCCGATGCTGCTCGCCCGGACTGCCCCTCCGCCTCCCGCGGCGACCACCGATCCCGAGGCCTACAGGCTCTTCCTCCTCGGGCTGGCGCTCTTTGCCCAGGAGACGCCGGAATCCATCCGGCGAGCCCTGGAGGCGCTGGAACGCTCCGCGGCCCTCGATCCCCGTTTCGCGCCGACGCAGGCAACCCTGGCCGCCGTGCGCGGCTTCGCGCAACAGGGCGCGCGGGGAGAGGAGTTCCGGCGGCTAGGGAAAGCCGGGCGGGAGGCCGCCGACCGGGCCGTGGCGCTCGACCCGTCGTCACCCCTGGCATACGTGTCCCGCGCCTGGTACCGGATGCGCCAGGATCAGGACTGGAAGGGAGCCTACGAGGACCTCGACCGGGCGATGGCCATCGATCCCGCGAACGAGTACGTCCTGAACATCCGGGCCATCCTGCTCAGCGCGCTCGGCCGGACGCGGGAGTCCGTCGAGGTGCAGCGGCGCGCCGTGGACCAGAGCCCGCTCAACGTCATCCTCGTTGCCAATCTCGCCATGGGCCTGGCCCTCGACGGGCAGTACGCCGAGGCGCGCGAGTGGGCCCTGCGCTCGCTCGAGATCTCGCCCGGCAACAGGCGGGCCGCGCACGCCCTGGGATACGTGGCCCTCTTCACGGGAAAGGCCCAGGTAGCCCTGACGGAGTTCGAGCGGAGCTTCGAGCCCGTCCGGAGCGCCGGAATCGTGGCCGCGCTCCATTCCCTTGGACGGGAGCAGGAGTCGAGGAGCGCCTTGGCCCAGATGGAGCGGAACAGCGCCGACGAGCCGGTCTTCATCGCCGGAGCCCGGGCCTGGCGAGGCGATCACGACGGGGCGTTCGAGGCACTCGACCGCGCCGTCCAGGAGCGGAACGATCGCCTGTGGACGGTCAAGACCTTTCCGCTCCTTCGCCCGATCCGCGGCGACCCACGGTTCGCCGCGCTGCTCAAGAAGATGAACTTGCCGGTGGACTGAGGGGCGCGGGCGGGCGGTTGTCCGTCCCGAGAATGCCGAAGGGACCGCCATCGCAGTAGCTTCGCAGAGCGTGGGAAAGCGCCAGGGCCTCGCGCTTGGTGCCGTCGAGATGGGTTTGCCTGCTGCCCCCCGGCTTCGTTCCGCCGGGTGGGGTCGCGCGGGTAGCGCCCGGACCGGGTGTCGTGTTCTCATGGCGCCCGCAGCCGTCGTGGAGGACGCCATGCGCCGCCAATCCGCCGCCCGCGCCGCCCTGCTCTCGCTGGCGGTAGCCGCCGGGCCGGCCGCCGCCGAGGAGCTCGCCACCCGCGCCGAGCGGCTTCACCGCAGCGCCATCGTCATCGACACCCACCAGGACGTGCCCTGGAAGCTCCGGGAGAAGTGGGCGGACCTCGCCAACCCGGGCGCGACCGCCGACGTGGACCTTCCGCGGCTTCACAAGGGTGGCGTCACGGCGGCCTTCTTCTCCATCTACCTGCCGGCCGCGTCGGAGCGGTCGGGCACGGCCTCTCGGGAGGCGCTGGAGCTTTTCGACATCGTGGACCGGGTGGTCGCCGCCCATCCCGAGGCCTTCGTGGCCGCCACGACCGCCGCCGAGATCCGCGCGGCCAAGCGAGCCGGCAAGATCGCCCTGCTCAAGGGCGTCGAGGGCGGCCACCTCATCGAGAACTCGCTGGCGCGGCTGCGCATCTACGCCCGCCTTGGCGCTCGTTACATGACGCTGACCCACGTCGAGCCCAACGGCTGGGCCGACTCCTCCGGCCCCTTCTGGCAGCACGACTGGAGCCCGAGGACGGCGGCCCCACACGGCGGGCTGACCGGCTTCGGCCGGCGCGTCGTCCGGGAGATGAACCGGCTCGGGATGGCGGTGGACATCTCCCACACCTCCGACGAGGTGGTGGCCCAGGCGCTCGAGGTCTCCCGCGCGCCGGTCTTCGCGTCCCATTCCTCCTGCCGCTCCATCGCCAACATGCCACGCAACCTCACCGACGATCAGATTCGGGCGATCGCCGCCCGCGGCGGCGTGGTCATGATCAACGCCGGCTCAGGCTTCCTGGACCAGCGCTCCTACGACGCCATGCGCCGCTACTCGGCCTCCATTGGCCCACAGCTCGAGGCGCTGCGCGCCCGCCATGCCGCCGACCCGGTGAGGCTCGAGGCCGAGGAGTACAAGCTCTGGGCCCCCTTCACGCCGGTGCGCGCCAGCTGGACCGCCATCGTGGACCACCTCGAGCACGTCATGCAGCTCGCCCCGGGCGCCGCCGGGCTGGGTACCGACTTCGACGGCGTGGAGGACCTGCCCACCGGCTTCGATGATGTGGCCGCGATCCCGCGGATCACCGAGGAGCTGCTCCGCCGCGGCCACGACGAGGCCGAAGTACGCGGCGTGCTGGGCGAGAACTTCCTGCGCTACCTCGCGCGCGTCGAGGCCACCGCCGCGTCGCTCAAGGAGGAGCCCGCTGACGCCACGCCGTTCAAGCCGGGGCCCTAGGCGCACCAAGTCAGGGGGTTGCTCCACCCGCCTTCGCCCTGACGGCGGGGCGCACGCATCGTGTAGACACTCGCGCTCGACCGTGGTTTCGTGAGAAGCCCGAGCGGACGCGGCCTTGTCCTGGCGGGTTGGCTCGGAGGTGAGAGATGTTGCCGGTGACCAACGCCCTCGTCGCGGCCATGCTGGTTCTCGGTGTCGACCCACCTGCCCGGGTCGCGGTTTCTCCGCCCATCAACGCCGCGCGCGTCCAGATCCTCTCCACCATGGTCTCGGACGATTACGTCGGCGAATGGGGGTTCGCGGCGCTGGTCGAGGCCAACGGTCAGCGGATCCTGTTCGACACTGGCGCGAGACCGGATACGGTGGCCCAGAATGCGAAGGCGCTCGGGCTCGATCTCTCCGGGGTCACCGACGTCGTCCTTTCTCACTGGCATGGCGACCACACCGGCGGCCTCGTCGCGCTGCGGCGCGAACTGATGAAGCAGAACAAGGCCGCGCTCTCCCGTGCTCACGTCGGGCGCGGCTTCTTCTGGCCCCGCAAGGCAAACGGAAAGGCAGCGACGAGCGCCCAGGATCTAAGGAAGGACTACGAGGCCCTGGGCGGAGCATTCGTCGAGCACGTGGCCGCCTCCGAGTTGCTCCCGGGCGTCTGGGTGACGGGGGAGGTGCCGAGGCGCACCTCCGAGCGGAACTTCCCGAAGGGCATCGAGGTCCAGCGCCCCGACGGCCGGTGGACGGAGGACGACGTTCCCGACGACCTCTCGGTCGTGCTCGATTCGTCGAAAGGGCTGGTGGTGGTCACCGGGTGCGGGCACGCAGGCGTGGTGAATACGGTCGAGGCCGCGAAGGAGCGGGTCCGAGCAGGGCCCGTCGCCGCCATCATCGGCGGTCTGCATCTGTTCGAGGCCGACGATGCCCGGGTGGACTGGACCGCGGGCGAGTTCAAGCGTCTCGGGGTGGCTCACCTCGTCGGCGCGCACTGCACCTGGATTGAGGCCACCATGCGGCTGCGCCACGGCTCGGGGCTCGACCGCAAGACCGCCGTGGTGGGCGCGGTCGGGGCGTCCTTCGACCTCGAGACGGGAATCGACCCGGGGGACCTGGCGCGGTAGCCTTGGCATCGGCGGGAAGCGAGCCTGCCGAGGAGGCGCGGGGCGTGCCGGTGAGAAGGACCCCTTACCCCGAGATCGAGCCACACCGTGCCGGAAGGCTGCGCGTGTCTCCGGTGCACGAGCTGTACTTCGAGGAGTGCGGCAACCCGCGGGGCAAGCCGGTGGTGTTCCTGCACGGCGGGCCCGGCCTGGGGACGAGCGGGAAGCAGCGCCGCTTCTTCGACCCCCAGACCTACCGCATCGTCCTCTTCGACCAGCGCGGCTGCGGGAAGAGCGCTCCCCATGCCTCGCTGGAGGAGAACACCACCTGGGACCTCGTCGCCGACATGGAGCGGCTGAGGGCCGAGCTGGGCATCGAGCGCTGGCAGCTCTTCGGCGGCTCCTGGGGAGCCGGCCTCGCGCTCGCCTACGCCCAGACCCACCCGGAGCGGGTGACCGAGATGGTGCTCCGGGGGATCTTCCTGCTGCGGAAGTGGGAGATCGACTGGTTCTACCAATCCGGGGCGAGCGCCATCTTCCCGGACGCCTGGGAGGAGTACCTGGCGCCCATCCCCGAGGCCGAGCGCGGCGACCTCCTCCGCGCCTACCACCGGCGGCTCACCGGGCCCGATCCGGAGGAGCGCCGCCGCTGCGCCCGGGCCTGGAGCCTCTGGGAGGCGAGGACCAGCTTCCTCCTGCCCGACGAGGAGTACGCGGCGCACCTCGGAGACCCGGAGGTCGCGGCCGCCTTCGCCCGCATCGAATGCCACTACTTCCTCAACCAGGGCTTCTTCGCCGGGCGCGAGCCGCTGGCCCACGTCGACCGGTTCCGCCGGATTCCAGCGGTGATCGTCCAGGGCCGGTACGACCTCGTCTGCCCGATGGAGACCGCCTGGGCCCTCCACCGCGCTTGGCCCGAGGCGGACTTCCGGGTCGTCCCGGACGCAGGTCACGCCTCGTACGAGCCCGGGATCACCCACGAGCTCTTGGAGGCGACCGACCGGTTCCGACGGCGGTAGGTCCGGGGCCGTCCGTCCCGACTCGACTCCCGACGACCGCCGCTCGCCCGCGAACGGGCCCGCCCGACGCGCTCGACCCTGCGCCGAGCCACGACGGCACCAACCCTGTCCTCCCTGACCGGACCGAGTGAGAGGCCTGTCATCCGGCCTGCCGACCGACTCTTTCGGATCCTTCATCGGCGCTACGCCTGGCGTCGAGCGGCGTATACCGTCTCGACCGCCGTTCTCGTCCGTGTTCATCCGGACCGAGTTGCTGCTGCCGGCATCGGCGAAACGTGCTCGTGCGCCTGCGGGCCGTTGGCACCGCCCACCTGAAATGGCGACCCACAGGTAGGCCGACCATCCGGACGCAGGGCGGCGCGGGGTCTTCCTGCGCGCGTGCGCACTTGCATTCGTGACCTATACTGGTCATCATGTGGTCATGAAACGGGTCGGCATCGCGGATCTGAAGGCGCATCTCAGCGGGCACCTTCGGACCGTCAAGAAGGGCGAGATTCTCATTGTGGTGGAGCGCGGCACGCCCATCGCGCGAATCGTGCCCGCAGCGGAGCAGCGCGGCGGGCTCGTCACCCGCACGCCAACCCGTGACTTGAAGTCGGTGAAGCGGATGCTGAGGCGGCTCTTGCCCCTCGCCCTGCCGGTGGACAGCCTCTCGATCCTCCTCGAGGATCGGAAGCGGTGATCGCCTACCTCGACTCCTCGGTCATTCTCCGGCTGGTGTTGAGCGAGCCGGGCCGCCTCCCCGAGTGGCCCGACGTCGACCGAGGCGTGACGAGCGCGCTCGCCGAGGTGGAGGTGCTCCGCACGCTCGATCGCCTGAGGTTCTTGACCCCAATGATCGATTCGAAGGTGCTGGCCGGCCGGCGTGAAGCGGCGTTCCGGATCTTGGAGGGACTCGAGACCATCGAGATCACGCGCGTCGTGCTCGCCCGGGCGGCCCAGCCTCTCCCCACCCCGCTCGGCACGCTCGACGCGATCCACTTGGTGTCCGCCATGGGGTGGCGGGAGCAGTTCGAGACCCTGGTCTTCGCCACACACGACGAGTCGCTCTCCGCGGCAGCGCGCGCGAGTGGCTTCGAGGTGGTCGGGGCGAAGCGACGGTGATCGCACTTCGTCTCGATTCGATTCCCGGCGCCTCCACTCTTCAAGCCTGCTTTGGCGCGGGCCGTTTCACTTCTCAGTCCACGGCCCGATCCGCGGCCGCATTGACGACCACCGGGGCCTTCCCTCTCCAGGTCGCCCACGTCTCCGGGCTGGTCACCAGCTCACACATGAAGTGCGCCACGTTGGCCATGCGGGTCTGGCCGGGAGCGAAGAGGCTGCTCACGAGCCCCTCGTTCACCGTGTACTCCGAGACTTCCCCTTCCAGCAGCGTGTCGGGTCGGACCACCGCCCATTGCACGAACGGATTGGCCGGCCCGATGCGCTCCTGGAGGAAGTCGGCCGCTTGCTGGTTGTCCCTCGCCGGCGGAAGCAGGCCGCGGAGCATCCACACGAACGCCTTCTCGAAAGCCCCGCGGCGGGTGTCGAGCCCTCCCAGACGATGAACCGAGACGCTGCTCATGAGGATGAACTTGGCCGGCCTGGCGGGGCGCAGCGCCTCGAGCGCACGGCACAGCCTGGTGGTGGCCCTCGTGACGAGGTCGTGCGGCGGCCCCAGGACGCCCTTGAGGCTGAGGACGTGACCGAGGCACGAGATGACGGCGTCG